>Ga0163161_10001905_pt1 | contig 15235 bp, 15 predicted proteins | sample S45metaG_FD_129847 | JGI IMG/M metagenome (GOLD analysis project Ga0163161, IMG submission 129847) | Switchgrass rhizosphere microbial communities from Kellogg Biological Station, Michigan, USA - S4-5 metaG | ecosystem: Host-associated > Plants > Roots > Rhizosphere > Soil | place: USA... | reverse complement strand
TTACAATATCTTCTTTCGTAACAGGATGAATAAATTCAAGTTTTCTCGCATGAAGATTGATTCCACCATCGGGATTTGATCGCGGCGAACCGTATTTCAAATCTCCCTTTATAGGAATTCCGATTTTTGATAACTGAGCACGAATTTGGTGATGCCTTCCTGTTTCAAGGTCAATTTCGAGAAGAAGATAATTGTCTAAAGTTTTAATAACCTTATAGGTAAGAATAGATTCTTTGGCTCCTTCAGTTAATTTTGTGAAAACAATGGCTTTATTATTTTTCTCGTTTTTCTTTAAATAATGAACCAATCTTTGACTTTGGGGAATCATTTCTTTGGCAACAACCGCCCAATATGTTTTTTTGATTTCTCTGTTTTTCACCATTTGCGTCAGGCGAGACAGAGCTTTGGAAGTTTTAGCATAAATCACCAAGCCTGAAGTCGGTCTATCGATACGATGAACCAAACCAAGAAATACATTTCCCGGTTTGTCATCTCTTATTTTGATGAAATTTTTAATGGAATCCAGAAGCGGTTCATCACCCGTTTTGTCTCCCTGTACCAATTGTCCCACTTTTTTATTGATCACCAAAAGATGATTATCTTCATAAACAATTTGCTCCTCCATAATTACTGACGGTTCGCTGATCTGTTTGTAAATGAGATAATTACTCCACCCAACAAACCAATCGTTTTTATAAATGAAAGATTAGAATCGATAGGTAAAAATGCTCCGATGATACATAAAGCTGCCGCTCCATACATAGGATATTTAAATTTTTCATTGGCGAGTAAAGGTGCCTGCAAAATAAAGCTCAAACCTATTAAAAGATAAAATAATTTTCTTGAAAGAATATCGTTAATTTCAGGTGAAAACAAATGAAACCACCCCACAACCAAACATAATATGGCTAAAACGGAGATTACTCCCTGCGCCATTTGTAAATTATCTCTCATTAGTAACTTTCGTTTTGGTTAGGAAAATCCGAGCTTTTAACGTCTTTTACATACTGAGCAACAGCTCCTGTGATTTCTGTATACAGATCAAGATATCTTCTTAGAAACTTTGGAGAAAAACCTTTATTCATTCCCACCATATCGTGATACACCAAAACCTGTCCGTCACAATCTGGACCCGCTCCGATCCCAATAGTTGGAATACTGATGCTTTCTGAAACTTTTTTAGCTAAATCTGCAGGAATCTTTTCTAAAACAATAGAAAAACAACCTAACTCCTCCAAAAGCTTAGCATCATTGATCAATTTTTCCGCCTCTTCCTCATCTTTAGCTCTCACTTTATACGTTCCGAATTGATAAATCGACTGTGGTGTCAAACCCAAATGTCCCATCACAGGAATTCCGGCATTGATGATTTTCTTTATCGATTTTGAAATTTCTTTTCCCCCTTCAATCTTTACAGCATGCGCACCGCCTTCTTTCATCATTCTTACTGATGATTCCAATGCTTTGTCAGGATTACTCTGGTAAGTTCCGAAAGGCAAATCGGCTACAATTAAAGCACGGTCAATTCCACGCACCACACTTTGGGTGTGATAGATCATCTGATCTAAAGTAATCGGCAAAGTAGTTTCAAAACCTGCCATTACATTTGCAGCAGAATCTCCGATCAGCACAGCATCAATTCCGCCTGCATCAACCATTTTTGCAGTTGTAAAATCATACGCAGTAAGCATGGTTATTTTCTCCTTATCGAATTTCATTTTTCGTAAGGTTTCGGTAGTAACTCTTTTAATTTCAGAATGAACAGACATAATGTATGTATTGTTTAAAAGTTAAAAAGTCGGCTTTCGCCGACTTGTATTGTGTATGATTTATAAAACTACGTGACCGAGTTTCATGAGTTTATCGTGATTCAGGATTTTGATATTTCTTCCGTCAACTTCGATGAGACTATCTCCTTTAAATTCAGAAATTAATCGGATGGCACTTTCTGTTGCCGTACCAATAATATTGGCAATCTCCTCTCTCGTTAATGAGATTTTGATAAAACCTTCAGGATCTGTCCCTAATTTTTGCTCCAGCAGAATTAAAATCTCTGCCAATCTCTCTCTTACTGTTTTTTGCGCAAGAAATGTGATGGTATTAGAAGACTCTCCCAATTCGTAAGAAATTTTCTGAAGCATGATGAATGAAAGTTGAGGATCTACCTCAAGAAGATCCATAAAAACATCTGCCGGAAGAAAAGTACATTCTATATCAGTCATCGCTTCAGCTTTTGCCTGAAAGTTTTCACCACAAAGCAAAGCACGATAACCGATGATATCGCCTTCTTTTATAAATCTTAAAATTTGATCTTTACCAAAAGATCCTGATTTTGATAATTTTGCAGCTCCTTTTTCTAAAACATACACTCCTTTCGGAATTTCACCATCATCAAAAATGATGTCGTGTTTCTGAAAATTCATCTTCTTTTTGGCATTCAAGTATCTTTCAAAATCAGTATTGGAAAGTCTCTCTTTGAAGGATTTATCGTTAAAAACCCGGGCAAATCTTTCTTCAATAGCAATTTGTTTTTCCTGCGACATTTTAATATGACATTTATCACAAAAATAGAACATTTAAACTCTATAAACAAAAAAAATTGTTATAATTTTGTAAGTCAATAATTTATGAAGGTGAGCGAGAACTGTTTTCATTGCGGACAAGACATAGAGAAAGAAAGAATTCCTTTTGATGACAAAATTTTCTGTTGTAACGGCTGCAAATCTGTCTATGAAATTCTGAATATCAATAATCTAAGTAATTTCTACGAATTAAATAAGCGAGCAGGAATTCGCCCAAGCGACGAAAATTCTTCTCAGTTTGATTACCTTGATACTCCCGAAATTTTTGAAAAAATCACAGATTTTTCCGAAGGAAACACCAGTCTTGTGACTTTTAAAATTCCGGTGATTCATTGTTCATCTTGCATCTGGCTTTTAGAAAGTCTTCATACTTTACATAAAGATATTAAGTATTCTCAGGTTAACTTTACGAGAAAGACCTTACAGATTTCATTCAATCATAACGATTTAAAATTAAGCGAATTAGCTAAATTTTTAACCAATCTTGGATACAAACCTGCCATCAGTTTAGAAACTGCCGAAAAAAATGAAGATCATTTAGATAAATCTTTACTGATAAAATTAGCAATTGCCGGATTTGCTTTCGGTAACGGAATGTTCCTTGCTTTTCCAGAATACATTGGTGGCGAAGATTACTGGATGGATCAGTATAAAAATCTTTTCAGGTTTCTGATGTTTTTACTGGCGATTCCGGTGGTATTTTATTCAGCTTCAGATTATTACAAATCTGCTTGGTACGGTTTAAAAAATAAGATTGTCAATATCGATGTCCCGATTGTTTTAGGAATATTTGTTCTGTTTGGACGAAGTGTTTATGAAGTGGTAACAGATTACGGACCAGGATATTTCGATACCTTGTGCGGACTTTTATTCTTCATGCTTCTAGGGAAAATGTTTCAGAAAAGAACGTACAGTTCGCTTTCTTACGACAGAGATTACAAATCGTTTTATCCAATTGCCGTTACCAAAGTTGATTTTGGCGGGAAGCAGGAAAATATTTTACTTTCCGAAATTAAAATCGGTGACAGAATTTTAGTTCGGAATCAGGAAATCATTCCAGTTGACGCTATTTTGATCAATGGAGAAGGTAATATTGACAACAGTTTTATCACCGGAGAAAGTGAAAGCATTAGTAAGCAACCGGGAGATAAAATTTTTGCGGGAGGAAAACAAGTAGGCTCTTCTCTTGAACTGGAAGTGATCAAAAATGTAGATCAAAGTTATCTGACCCAGCTTTGGAATAAAGAAGCTTTCAAAAAGCATGAAACCGGATTAGATACTTTAATTAATAATATCAGCAAATATTTTACGTTTATTATTTTAGGAATTGCTTTAATCTCCGGGATTTACTGGTCATTTATTGATTTAGAAAAAATGTTTCAGGTCATTTCTGCGATTCTGATTATTGCCTGTCCGTGTGCATTGGCATTATCTTCACCATTTACTTTCGGGCACATTATGCGGATTTTAGGCCGGAATAAATTCTATGTAAAAGACACTTTAACGATTGAAAAGATCTCAAAAATCAATGCAATCGTCTTTGACAAAACCGGAACAATTACTGAGAGAAAAAAGACCAACATCAAATTTGAAGGCTCTGAAATTCAGGAGTTTGATTTACTGAATATCAAAACTTTACTTAAAAATTCAAACCATCCGCTATCAAAATCTCTTTACGAGTCTATAGAAATCACCGACGAATATTTTCCTGTGGAAAATTTTGAGGAAATTTCAGGAAAGGGTTATGAAGCAAATGTAAGAGGAAATATTTATAAGATCGGTTCTGCAAAATATAACAATCGGGAATCTAAAAATCTTGAAACTGCAGTGTACATCAGTAAGAATAATGAGTTTTTAGGAAAATTTATTTTTAAAAATGAATACCGTGAAAACTTAAAAAATCTTTTCTCAAAATTGAATCTTTACAAGATATTTATTCTAAGCGGAGACAATTCTTCGGAAGAAAATCAGCTTAAAGCAATCATTCCAAATGTCAGTTCGATGGCCTTTAACCAAAGCCCGGAAGACAAGCTGAATTACATTCAAGACTTACAAAACGGAGGAATGAAAGTTGCCATGCTTGGTGATGGACTGAATGATGCAGGAGCATTAAAACAAAGCAACGTAGGAATTGCTATTTCTGATGACACTAACAGTTTTACGCCGTCATCAGACGTCATTATGAATGGAGAAAAGGTATCACAACTTGATAATTACTTAAATGTTTGTAAGGGTTCAATGACGATTGTAAAATTAACATTCGTAATCAGTTTTCTTTACAATATTGTTGGATTGAGTTTTGCCGTAACCGGACACATGTCACCGTTATTTGCGGCGATCTTAATGCCAATAAGTTCGATCACAGTGATTTCTTTTACTACACTATCGACCTGGATTTTGGGTCGAAAATATTTCAAGAAAACCGCTTAAACAGCCTTATTTAGACTGATTTTAAATTAGCGAGAAGCCGTATTTCGTGATTAATGTCATTATTTTTCACTAATTTTGAACCCCGAAAATAGGTTAATTTTGTTGTCTGATGGATATTCTATATTTAATGATCTTATGCAGTGCTTCTTTGGCTGCAGTTTTCCTGATCGTGTTTATAGTAAATGCCCGAAAAGGACAGTTTGAAGATGATGAATCTCCTGCTGTGCGCATACTTTTTGAAGATGAGGTAAAAGAAGAAAAGAAGGTAGATTCCGGCAGCGAAAACGATAAAGAGGAAATAGGAGAAAATAATAAAATTGAAGAAAAAAGTGAATAGTTAATATGGAGACACAAAAGTTTAGTTATGACAACAGTATTGTTCGGGCATTCCTATATGCGACCATAGTTTTTGGGATTATAGGATTCTTGTTTGGGCTTACTGCGGCATTAATGCTTTTCTACCCTGAACTTCCTGAATTTTTATTCGGGACCGATGATACGACGATCAATAGTCTGTCATCAGGAGATATTCAAGGTTTGATCAACACCCATGGTGCGTTTGGTTTTGGAAGAATAAGAATGCTTCACACCAACACGGTAATTTGGGCATTTGTATGTAATATCGTTTATACCGGTATTTATTACTCATTACAAAGATTATTAAAAGCAAGAATGTACAGCGATACATTATCTTGGTTACATTTCTGGACTTGGCAGTTGATGATTGTTGCTACGTTCATCACATTCTTTATGGGGATCAACACCTCAAAAGAGTATGCAGAACATGAGTGGCCAATCGATATATTGATTGCATTCTCATGGATAATATTCGGAGCGAATATGTTCCTTACAATTGCAAAAAGAAGAGTAAGACACTTGTATGTAGCGATTTGGTTCTACATCGGTACCTGGATTGCAGTAGCAATGTTGCATATCTTTAATAATCTTGAAGTTCCACTATCTTTTGGAGGATGGAAATCTTATTCAGTGTATGCAGGGGTAAAAGATGCTATCGTTCAATGGTGGTATGGTCATAATGCGGTTGCATTCGTACTGACAACACCTGTTTTAGGTTTGATGTATTACTTCTTACCAAAAGCGGCTGACAGACCTGTATTTTCTTACAAATTATCAATTATTCACTTCTGGTCATTGATCTTCGTATATATCTGGGCAGGACCTCACCACCTTCAGTACACAGCTCTTCCGGCTTGGGTACAGGCGGTATCAACCGGTTTCTCAATCATGCTTATCGCACCATCTTGGGGAGGTATGCTGAACGGGCTTCTTACATTAAGAGGAGCTTGGGATAAAGTAAGAGAAAACCCGATATTGAAATTCTTCGTTGTTGCAGTTACCTGTTATGGTATGGCAACTTTTGAAGGACCACTTTTAGCAACAAAAAACATCAACAAAATTGGTCACTTTACGGACTGGGTTATCGGTCACGTACATTTAGGTGCATTAGGATGGAATGGTTTCATGGCATTCGGTGTGATCTATTATCTTGTACCCATCATGTGGAGAACAAAAATCTGGTCTGTAAAATTAGCTAACTGGCATTTCTGGTTAGGTACTTTAGGAATTATTTTCTACGCAGTACCAATGTATATTGCAGGATTCACTCAAGGTTTGATGTGGAAACAATTCAACCCGGACGGAACATTATTGTGGAAAAACTGGTTAGATACTGTAACTGCCATTGTTCCTTACTATAAATTAAGATTTGTTGGAGGTTTCTTGTATCTTACTGGAGGTCTGTTAATGGTCGTAAACGTTTTTGCTACGGTTAGAAAAGGATCATTCCAGAAAGAAGTTCCGGCAGAAGCTCCGGCTTTAGCGATCATCAGCAAGAAAAGAAAGGAAGGAGAGGGTACTCACCTTTGGTTAGAAAGAATGCCCGTATTATTAGGTATTTTATCGTTCTTCACGATATCAATCGGAAGTTTAACGGAAATTGTCCCTACACTTTCAATGGATAAGAGTGTACCTACAATTTCTGCAGTAAAACCTTACTCGCCGTTAGAGTTAGAAGGTAGAGATATTTATATCCGTGAGGGATGTAACGCTTGTCACTCTCAGATGGTAAGACCATTCAGAGATGAGATCGTAAGATTTAACGGTAAAAACGGACAGTATTCTAAGGCAGGAGAGTTTGTATATGACAGACCTTTCCTTTGGGGTTCTAAAAGAACAGGACCGGATTTGCATAGAGAAGGTGGTAAAAACCCAAGTTCTTGGCATTACAAGCATATGTATAACCCAAGATCTACATCTGCAGGTTCTATCATGCCTCGTTACCCATGGTTGATTCATACTAATCTTGACAGATCAAAAATGGTTGACAAAATAACGTTGATGAAAAAAGCTTTTAATGTACCTTACACAAAAGCGCAAATTGATTCGGCAGATAAATGGGCAGATAATCAGGCAGCAAAAATTGTAAAAGATATCTTCTCTGAAGCACCTGACTTAAAAACAGAATATGCAAAGAGACCTGATGTAAAGCTTGAGAAAAAAGAAGTAGTAGCGTTGATTTCTTATCTGCAAAGATTGGGTACAGATATCAAAACTACAGAAATAAAAACAGCTAGTAATAACTAACATTAAAAGCTATCATGATTCCTCAGAACTTTAAAGATATATTATCCAATACGGAAAATGCAGGTTTGTATCAAACTTTGGCTCTGATTTTCTTTATGATGTTCTTCATTGCTTTAGTAATCTATGTTTTTAGCAGGCCTAAAAAATATTACAGAGATGAAGAGCATGCACCTCTTGAGGATGACGAAGATGATTTTAATTTGAAAAATTAAACTATTTATTATGAGACAAAGAACACCTGTTTTTGTAAACATTTTAATAATAACCGTATTATTAGTAATTTTTTATTACTTGTTTGTACAAAGCTACTCGTTTCTAGCTTCACCATATTTCTGGGGAACTGTAGTGATCAGTGCAATTTTGGCATACATTCACAGTGCAATCGGAGATTTGATTGAAAACAATAAATTCAAAAAACTAACTGCAGAAGAAAAAGCAGCTTATCTTACTGAAAAGAAAATTCCTTTCTTAAAAAGACAGTATGATGCAGCTTTCAAAAAGCAGTCTGAAACTGAAGAAAAAGATATTCTTATCGATCACGGTTTCGATGGTATTATGGAATTGGATAACCAATTACCAAAATGGTGGGTCGGTTTATTCTGGTTTGGCACAGCATTTTGTATAGTATATGTATGTGCATATTCTTTTACAGATTTTGCACATCCACTGAAAGAATATGACACTGAATACAAAGAGCAGATTGCAAGTATTGCAGATTACGAAAAAACTCAGCCACAGGTAACATTAGAGACAGCAGAATTCTCTGAAGATAATATTGCAGCTGGTGAAGAAGTTTTCAAAACAAATTGTGTAACTTGTCATTCAGAAGGTGGTAGAGGAGGCATTGGACCAAACCTGACTGATAACTTCTGGCACAACCAACCTGAAAAAACATTATTTAAAAACGTATTCCACGTTGTAGAAAATGGTGTAACAGGAACGGCAATGCAAGCTTGGGGTAAAAATGGCGTACTTACGGGAAGAGACATCCAGAATGTTGCGGCGTATGTATATCACATCAACCAGGAACAGCCACCAATTACTCCGGCTCAAGGCGGCGCACCTGCTTACGGTGATGAGGCTAAGTGGGAGAAACAGTAAAGTAATTAAATCTTAAAATATATGATTAAACATAATTTGTTATTAAATTAAAAATAGTAACGAATTATGTTTTTTCTTTTTTAAATAAAACCAAACTATAATGTCAGATAAAGAAGAAGAGATTCTACGCGGCGGGCAAGGACAGGTTTTAGACCCTGAAACCTATAGAGATTCTATAGGTACCATGGAACAATCCGGAAAGAGAAAATGGGTTTTTCCTAAGAAACCAAAAGGTAGATACACCAATTACCGAAACATCGTCAGTTACTTATTACTGGCTGTATATTTTATTGTTCCTTTTATTAAGATCAATGGAAATCCTTTCTTTTTATTTAACGTAATTGACAGAGAGTTTTTCATTGTCGGGCAGCCATTCTATCCACAAGACTTTTTCATTCTTACTTTGGGAGCTATTGCTTCTCTCCTATTTATCATCATTTTTACGATTGCGTTCGGAAGAATTTTCTGCGGGTGGATATGTCCTCAGACAATTTTTATGGAATCTATTTTTCGTAAAATTGAATATTTAATAGAAGGAGATCGAAACAAGCAGATGAAGCTTGACAGACAGGAATGGGACAGCGAAAAAATCTGGAAGAGAAGTTTAAAATGGTCAATCTACGTTATCATTTCATTGATCATTACGCACTTTATGTTCATGTACATTGTAGGTTACGAGCAGGTACTTGACATTGTTTCTGACGGACCATTTGCACATCCTACCAACTTCATTGTGATGATTCTTTTTACCGCAGCATTCTATTTTGTGTTTGCATGGTTCAGAGAGCAGGTTTGTACATTGGTCTGTCCATACGGTAGACTACAGGGAGTTTTGATCGATAAGGAAACCATCAATGTTTTCTACGATTTCAACAGAGGGGAAAACCGTTCAAAATGGAGAAAAGGCGAAGACCGAAAAGCTGCCGGAAAGGGTGATTGCATCGACTGTTATCAATGTGTCGTTGTTTGTCCTACAGGAATCGATATCAGAGACGGGCAGCAATTGGAATGTATCAACTGTACCGCTTGTATCGATGCATGTGATGAAGTGATGGAAAAAGTTGGTTTACCGAAAGGTTTGGTACGTTATGCTTCTGAAAAAGAAATTGAAACGGGATCTCCGTATAAATTTACCGGAAGAATGAAAGGCTTTGCTCTCGTTCTTGTTGTATTGACTGGCTTTTTAGGATATTTACTTTCAAGTCGTGGTGAGATGGAGGCTAAATTCATCAAACCGGCAGGAAGCACATTCTTTATAAGAGAAGGAAAGATCACCAACACTTATAATTATACTTTTCTTAATAAAACCAACGATAAAAGAATAGTTACCATCAAAGTAATAGAACCTGCTAAAGGCGAAATCAGTTCTAGTGCATCAAGCAAAATTACAGTTGACAGAGATAAGATTACGAAAGGAACCATCAACATCAGTTTTCCTGAAGATGCCATGAAATTGTCTAAACAAAACATCACTATCGGTGTTTACGATATGAAAGGTGAGCTTATAGATTCTTATGAAACGTATTTCGAAGGTCCATTTAAATTACAATTTTAATTTTTAAAGATGAAAAATTTCACTTGGGGACACGGTGTATTTATAGCACTTGGTTCTTTTATTATATTTATTTTATCAATGCTTTTTTTATTTCCGAACGGACAAAAAAACTCGGAAATGGTAACAGATAAGTATTACGAAGAAGAGTTGGAATATCAGACTGTTATCGACTCTAAGAGAAGAGCAGACACACTACAGGAAAAACCTGTGTTTTCTCAGAATGCAGACGGAATCAAAATGACTTTTCCGAAAAATATCAACAATGCTAATTCTAAGATTAAATTTGTACTGAACAGATCAGATGATCAGAATTTAGATATCAAAAGATCTGAGCAACTCGATGCCAATCAATCATTCACAATTCCTGCAAAAGTTTTAACAAAAGGAAACTATACTTTACGATTGATGTGGAACACCAACAAGACAGACTACCGACTCGATTATGATGTGATATGGAAATAGCACTTGTACTATCGGCAATCGCTTTAGGTTTCGCTTCGGGTTTTCACTGTATCGGAATGTGCGGTCCTATTGCATTATCGATGGGATTGACCAAAAAGCAGGCAACCAATTTCTACCTTCAGAATTTAACCTATCAATTCGGAAGAATTTTCACTTATGCTTTATTAGGCGGAATTTTAGGAATTATCGGCGAAGGTTTTGAAATGGCGGGTTTTCAACAGTATTTGACAATTGCTGTAGGAATTTTGCTGATCGTCATGGCGTTATTTTCATTTGGAGGAAAAGATTTTGCTTCAAAAATTCCTTTCTTTTCCAAATTTTTATTTAAAGTAAAATCTAATTTAGGCAAACTTTTGCAGAAAGCAGATTATCGCTCAAGATTCACGACAGGAATTCTCAACGGGTTTCTTCCCTGTGGAATGGTTTACATGGCTTTAACTGCAAGTTTAGCATCCGGCGGAATTTGGCAGGGAGCTTCATACATGGCTTTATTCGGTTTGGGAACACTTCCATTCATGTTTACTGTAGTATTGGTCGGAAATTTGATGAATCAGGCGTTCAGACTTAAAGTTTTAAAAGCAGTTCCTGTTATCATGATCATTCTGGGCGGATTGTTTATCTTGAGAGGTTTAGAATTGGGAATTCCTTACATTTCTCCAAAAGCTGAAGCGATGACCATTTCTAAAGATAATAACGGTGAATGTCATTTGCCGGGAGATCACAGTACACATCCGCATAATGCGAATTGTCATTGATTACTTTTGCAAGGAATTTTTTTTTGATTTCTTTCAAAGGATTAAATTTTTTTTAAAATAAAAAAATCAATCATAATGACTACTCTATTTCTTAGTTTTCATTTTATTCTTAAATGTACAGGACAAAATATTAAAACGGTGGTGCATATTTTCAATATCTAATTTCTTAAGATATAATTCCATTTATTGATAATATTATTTCTTTTCCATTTTTTAGATTGCGAATAGCTGGAAAGCATTAAATTATCTAAAGTTTGGGTATTCTGTACAAGGTATTTTAATTTTTCTTTAAACTCATTTTTGTCCCCTAAAGGAATTAAAAAACCATTTTGGTTGTTCACTATTTCAGCAGGACCGCTAGGACAATTATATGCTATCAAAGCATTAGACGAAAACATGGCTTCTATCAAAACTACCCCAAAACTTTCAGTTAAGGATGTAAGGCAGTTTATTTTTGATTTGTATAGAACTTTTTTTACGTCTTCTGAATCCATTTGCCCTAAAAGGGAAACATTAGATAAAGAATTGTCATCTATATATTTTGTAAGAATAGAAATTTGTGATCCATCACCGATGATATTAACTTTCCAATCTGAAGATAGTTCTGATGTTTTGATAATTTCAAGAAATTCTAAAACATTTTTTTCTTGTTCTAATCTTGCAATCATTGTAATAAGGTTTTCTTTATTTTTACTGGGAATAAAATCTTGGTCTTCAATGTTACTATCCATCATATTTCCTATTACAAAAGTTTGTGGATTGATTAATTTGTAATAGGCATTATCATCCTTGTTCAGACAAACTACTTTATACAAATTTTTGTAATAAGGCTTTAGTTTGTTCCAAAATGGGCCTCCAACTTTATGATTTGCGTGTTCCCAAGCAATCACTTTATTGTTTACTCTTTTAATAAGAGCCAATGCACAAGACAAATTGTACCAGCAAGATATAATTAAGTTGTATGCTTTATGATTTCGTCTAAGCCAACGATGCATCAATATAGTAACACCTAATTGATAGATATAATTATTAATATTAGAAATTTTCGGCATGAACCGTAAATTTCTTTTATTAAATGCACATACTTTAAAAGTCCAGAATGAAAAAGAATCAACATAATGTTTTTTAATCCGGCCATCAAGAGAATAAAAATCTTCGTGTTCTCCCATAAGGAATAGAATATCAATATTGTAACCTTCTTTTACAAGTGCATTGACAATATTGGCCAATACTTTTGCAACACCTCCTGCTTTAGTATTTTGATAGTAAATAAATAATAGATTATTTTTCATACTCAACTAAAAAATAAACCCTGATTAACTGAGAGGAAATCATGATTCTGTCCATAAAAACACTTTTCTAATACTCCATTCCCTTGCTGTTCAATTCTTAGTAAACGAAAATTGTAATCATTGTTTTGTTTACCTTGAGTTTGTTGAAGGGTGCTGCATTGAATGGAACTTCTTGTATAAAAATACTGTAAAAGAAAATCCTGAGTATAGGGTTGTATGTTTTTTTGCCATAGAATTTCCTGAGCGGAAAGTGTAGCAGTAGTGCATAAAAATGCACTCATATAGAGTTTTTTCATTATTGTGTTTTTTAATAAATTATTAATGTACGAATATAAAAATATTTTTATATCCCCAAATATATGAAATGGATTATTTTAATATTTTTTAAAAATATAATTAAAGTAAAAATTGAGCATGCATAGAGAAAGGGTATAGAGATAGCTGATAAAAACCACTGCCAAAACGACAAAACCACCGAAAATTTCGGTGGTTTCATTATATAAAAACTGAATTTTAGTTGATCAATTCAAACTTAGCATATTCAGCGATTTTCTTTGGAAGCTTAATTCCTTCTTCTGTTTGATTATTCTCCAACAAAGCTGCCATTATTCTCGGTAACGCCATTGCAGAACCGTTTAAAGTATGAACCAATTGAGTTTTCCCGTCAGATTTATAACGGCATTTCAATCTATTTGCCTGGAACGTTTCAAAATTTGAAACTGAACTTACTTCCAGCCATTTTTCCTGAGCAGCACTCCAAACTTCAAAATCATAGGTCATTGCAGATGCAAAACCTGTATCTCCACCACAAAGTCTTAAAACTCTGTAAGGCAATTCAAGATCAGTCAGGATTTCCTTGATATGTTCTACCATTTCTTCCAAAACACCATAAGAATTTTCAGGCTTCTCTAATCTTACAATTTCTACTTTTTCAAATTGGTGAAGACGGTTCAGACCTCTTACGTGCGCTCCGTAACTTCCCGCTTCTCTTCTGTAGCATTGAGAAAATGCCGTATTTTTAATAGGAAGATCTTTTTCATCCAGCAAAACATCACGGTATAAATTCGTTACCGGAACTTCAGCTGTAGGAATTAGATATAATTCATCAGCATTGATGTAATACATCTGTCCTTCTTTGTCCGGCAATTGTCCGGTTCCGTAACCTGAAGCTTCATTGACAACGTGAGGCGGATTGACTTCCAGATAACCTGCATCCACATTTTTATCTAAAAAATACTGAACCAAAGCTCTCTGCAATCTCGCTCCTTTTCCAAAATAAACGGGGAAACCGGCTCCTGCGATTTTTACACCCAGTTCAAAATCGATTAGGTTATATTTTTTCGCCAATTCCCAGTGTGGAATTGCTCCTTCACCTAAACCTTCTACATCATGCGATTGATAAATAATTTCGTTATCATCCGCTGAAACTCCAGCTTTTACCAATTCGTAAGGTACGTTTGGAATTTGATAAAGAATATCCAATAATTTCTTTTCGATCACTTCTAATTGTGACTTCAATTCTGTGCTCGACTCTTTGAACTGTGCTGTTTTAGATTTGGATGCTTCAGCTTCTTCTCTTTTTCCTTCTTTCATTAAAATCCCGATTTCTTTGGAGATTTTGTTAATTTCTGAAAGTTGAGAATCTAATTCAAACTGAATTTTTTTTCTTTCTTCGTCAGTAACGATCGCCTCGTCTACCAACTCAGGATTTTTGAATTGTCTCTTTTGAAGACCTTCTAAAACGCGTTCTTTGTTTTCGCGCAAAAAATTGACTTGTAACATTTTTGTTTTTGTTGTTGGGTGTTAGATGTTTGTTGTTGGGTGTTGCGGGACTTCATCGTCCAGTTTCCATCATCCAACAGATTTATGCAAATTTAAAGATTATTTTATGATTTTCACGACATTACGATTTTCCGAATCTTTCGTTACCGGTAATTCAGAACCATTGTAATTTACTTTTGAAACTTCAAAAACTGTCGGAGTCCAACGATAACGAATTTCTAAAGTATCATTGACAACAGCAGCAAAAGTAGTATCATTAATTTTTTTGATGAGATCAACTCTTATTTTTGATCGGTAAACTCTTTCATCAGAATCGCCACCGCTTTCTAACTGTCTGGTAGCACCTGCAATATATTCAAGAAAACGTCTTGAGTTATCTCCTGTTTGAGGCGAAAAACTTACCGGAGCAATATCTTTTGGAGCCAAAAAATCATTCATAGAAATTGTTGTGTAAGATCCTATGCTGTCGGGAATCAGCAGATCTTTACCACTTGAATTCTCAATGTAAATATTCATGATCTGATCAATTTTCTGAATAGAATCTTCGTCGCTCCTACATCCCATAAGTGCAAAACATCCGAGTAAAATTCCAAAAAGTAGATTTTTCATACTGCAAAGGTAAAATATAAAATGAAACTGATTTTATTGATTCTCAAAATATTTCTGATACCA
>Ga0163161_10001904_pt1 | contig 15238 bp, 13 predicted proteins | sample S45metaG_FD_129847 | JGI IMG/M metagenome (GOLD analysis project Ga0163161, IMG submission 129847) | Switchgrass rhizosphere microbial communities from Kellogg Biological Station, Michigan, USA - S4-5 metaG | ecosystem: Host-associated > Plants > Roots > Rhizosphere > Soil | place: USA... | reverse complement strand
TCGACATTGGCCAGCGCGGCGCACATGCCGCCCTGGGCGGCACCGGTGTGCGAGCGAGTGGGGTAGAGCTTGGTCAGCACCGCGGTGCGAGCCCGATCTCCCGCCTCCAATGCCGCCCGCATGCCAGCACCACCGGCGCCGACGATCACCACGTCGTACCTGTGTTGCTGCATCGGCGATTCCCTCTACAGGGTCGGATCGAAGGTAAAGATCACTAGGGTGCCCAACGCGATCACGACGGTGGCGGCGACATAGAGCAGGGCTTTGAGCCAGAGTCGCGTCGCGTCCCGACGGGTGTAGTCGTCGATGATCGTGCGCATCCCGTTCGTACCGTGCAGCAGGGCTAGCCAGAGCATGAGGAGGTCCCATACCTGCCAGAACGGGGATGCCCATCGTCCGGCCACGAAGGCCCAGTTGATGCGCTGCACGCCGCCATCGAGGATGTTCATGATGAACAAGTGGCCGAGTACGAGCACGATTAGGACGACGCCCGACACCCGCATGAACAGCCAGGCGTAGAGCTCGGTGTTGGTGCCACCGCGCGATCGACGATAGGGCGAGCGCGGCGGCTCGATCAGCGGAGGGTTCGAGGAGTCCATCGAGCTCATTCGCGCACCTCGTCACTTGCTCCCGAAGAGCACTTCGAACGAGTGCTTCAACATGAAGTAAGCCGCGGGGACCATCACGATCACCCACACCGCGACGATCGTCCACAGCATCTGGCGTTGATACCGCGGGCCCTTTGCCCAGAAGTCAATGGCCATGATCCGCAACCCGTTCAGTCCGTGGAAGAGCACCGCTCCGACCAGCCCGACCTCCATCAGGTTGATGAACGGGTTCTTGTAGGTGTCGATCACGACGTCGTACGACTCCGGCGACACTCGGACCAAGGCGGTATCGAGAATGTGGACGAACAGGAAGAAGAACGTCAAGACACCGGTGATCCGATGAGCGACCCATGACCACATGCCTTCCCGGCCCCGGTACAGCGTTCCCGCCGGGCGCGTCGGCCGTCTCGCCGGCGGCGTGGTGGCGCTGCCTCGGGCCCCGTTCGACACTCCGCGATCCTAAACAGGGCCCGGCTCGCCGATCGCACCCGCAAGGGAGCACGGCCTTCTCACCCGCCAACCAGGATCCGGCGTTCCGATGCGGCACCGCCTTGATAACGCTTCCAGCCTGGCCAAATCGTGATCTTGGGCTTATCGCATTGGCGCGACGGTAGGGCAAGATCACCAGCGAGTCCCCGCGTGCACGATGATCGTGATCCTGGACTTGAGCCGGCTGGCCACCGTAGAGCCCACGATCATCGCCCCGAGCCTTAACCCTTCGGACCAGATCGGTTAACGATCTTGGAGATTTGGCAGTTCCAGGGAAGTAAGTCCGAAGGATCATGGTTTGTCGGGAGCGAGTAGGTCGGCGGCGACGTCCGGACCCGAACCTCTCGTCTGCGTGGACTCCGCGCCCGTCAGTGACCGGTCAGAAACTGCGCGCGTGCAACGATCGGATGACGACAAGGCGTCGAGTCGCGCTCTGTACTATGCCCGCGCGCTAGCGTGACGACACGTGCCACTCGCCGCCGATCGGCGCGCGAGTTGCTGAGCTGAGGGGAGAACGATCTTGCGCGTATCGCGTGGGGTAAAACTGGGGGCAGTGGTGGCTGCCGCCGCGATGGTGTTGGCCGCCTGCAGTAGTAGTAGCAGTAGCAACAGTGCCGGCGGTGGCGGCGCCGCAAGCGGAGCAGGGACCTCCGCCAGCGGCGCGGCCAAGAAGAGCGTCAAGGTCGGTCTGGCGTACGACGTCGGTGGTCGAGGCGACAAGTCCTTCAACGATCTTGCCGCCGCGGGTCTGGAAAAGGCCAAAGCCGACCTGGACATCGCAACGAAGGAACTGTCTGCGGTGCAGGGCGAGACCGACCAACAGAAGGCCGACCGGCTGACGCTGCTCGCCACGTCCGGTTACAACCCGATCATCGCGGTGGGTTTCGCCTACGCTGCTTCCCTGGCCAAGGTCGCGCCCAAGTACCCCAACGTTCACTTCGCCATTGTCGACGACAACAGCATCACGAAGCCCAACGTCGAGGGGCTTGTCTTCACCGAGAACCAGAGTTCCTTCCTCGTCGGCGTCGCGGCAGCTCTGGCGACCAAGACCAAGAACGTCGGTTTCATCGGCGGTGTCAATGTTCCGCTGATCCAGAAGTTCCAGGCGGGCTACGTCGCTGGCGTCCACGCGGTCAACCCGTCGATCAAGGTACAGGTCCAGTACATCACGCAGCCGCCGGACTTCACCGGATTCAACGACCCGGCCAAGGGCAAGGTCATCGCTGAGGGCATGTATGACAACGGGGCCGACGTGGTCTATCACGCGGCTGGCGGCTCGGGCTCTGGTCTGTTCACCGCGGCGAAGGAGAAGAACAAGCTGGCTATCGGCGTCGACTCCGACCAGTACCAGAGCGCCCCGGCGGACCAGAAGCCGCTCATCCTGACCTCGGCGCTCAAGGGTGTCGACACTGCCGTGTTCAACTTCATCGAGAACGACGCGAACGGCAAGTTCAAGCCCGGATACACCCGTTTCGACCTGAAGTCGAACGGCGTCGGGTACGCGACGTCGAACCCGATAATCGACCCCTTCAAGGCGAAGATCGACGAGTACAAGCAGAAGATCATCAACGGCCAGATCACGGTGCCAGAAAAGCCGTAGCTACGCACCCGCGAGCTGCCGTGCCAATGCTGCCGGCGGCTGGCGCACGGCCCGGGGAAACGCGGTATAGCGTCTCCTCGGGCCGTGTTGTTCGCCTGCCGTCCGTCCGCCTCTAGGAGCGTGCGTCATGGTCGCCCCCGCATCGCCGATCGTCAGCGAACAAGCCACGTATGCCGTCGAGTTGCGCGGCATCACCAAACGGTTCCCCGGGGTCGTCGCGAACAGAGATATCGACATTGCGGTGCGACCCGGCCAGATACACGCGATCGTCGGCGAAAACGGCGCCGGAAAATCGACGCTGATGAAGACCCTCTACGGCATGCACAAGCCGGATGAGGGCACGATCAGCGTCAACGGTCGCGAGGTGCACTTCTCCTCACCCGCCGACGCGATCGCCGCCGGGATCGGCATGGTTCACCAGCACTTCATGCTGGCCGACAACCTCACTGTGCTGGAGAACATCGTGCTCGGCAGCGAGCCCACCCGAGGCGGTCGCCTGGACACCCGGGCGGCCCGGGCGCGCATCAAGGAGATCTCCGACTCCTACGGTCTGGGCCTCAATCCGGACGAACTCGTGGAGAACCTCGGTGTCGGCGCTCGGCAGCGAATCGAGATCTGCAAGGTGCTCTACCGCGGGGCGCGCATCCTCATTCTGGACGAGCCCACCGCGGTTCTCGTCCCACAGGAGGTCGACGAGCTCTTCGACAACCTCCGTGGGCTCACCGCCGAGGGCCTGACGGTACTGTTCATCTCCCACAAACTTGACGAAGTGCTGGCGGTGGCGGACGAGATTACCGTGATCCGCCGCGGCACCACCGTCCGAACCGTCGATCCGAAGGCCGTAACGGCCCGGCAACTCGCCGAGCTGATGGTCGGCAGCGAACTCCCGGTGCCCGAACTGCGCGAGTCGACGGTAACTGATGTCGTCGAGCTAGCAGTCGAGGAGGTCACCGCGCGAGCGCCGGACGGCCGGCTGATCGTTGACAATGCCAGCTTCGTGATCCACCGCGGCGAAATCGTCGGGCTGGCCGGTGTCGAAGGCAACGGGCAGGCCGAGCTTGTCGAGACGATCATGGGCATGCGTCCCCTGGAGTCAGGCCGGATCACCCTAGGTGATCGCGACATCTCGGCGTGGCAGACCCGGCCGCGGCGGGAAGCCGGCATCAGCTACATCCCCGAGGATCGACATCGCTACGGGCTGCTTCTGGAGTCGCCGCTTTGGGAGAATCGCATGCTCGGGCATCAGACCGAGCGCCCCAACGCACGGGGTCCGCTGATCGATCGGGCCGGGGCCCGTCGGGATACCCGGCGCATCGTCGACGAATACGACGTGCGGACACCGAGCATTGACGTCGCCGCCGCGTCCCTGTCCGGCGGCAACCAGCAGAAGCTCATCGTCGGCCGGGAGATGACCGGCGAACCGAAGGTGCTGATAGCCGCCCACCCCACGCGCGGAGTCGACGTTGGGGCCCAGGCGGCCATCTGGGCCCACCTGCGCGACGCGCGCGCGAGTGGGCTCGCGGTGTTGCTCATTTCCGCCGATCTGGACGAGTTGATCGGCATGTCTGACACTCTCTGGGTCATCCTCCGCGGGCGGCTGGTGACCGAGGTCGATCCGCACACGGTCACCCCCGAGGATCTCGGAGCGGCCATGACCGGCGCGGGGGAGGAGGACTCATGAGGGATCGACTCAGCCGTCTCCTGCTCTCGATCATCGCCGCGGTTGTTGCGCTGGCATTCGCGGCGGCAATCACCTCGGTGCTGCTGTTACTGACCGGGCACAGCCCGGCCACCGCTCTTCGGCAGATGTGGGACTACGGAACGCAGCCCAACAGCATTGCCTCGATCCTGAACAACGCAACGACGTACTACATCGCCGCGGTGGCCGTCGCCATCGGCTTCCGGATGAACTTGTTCAACATCGGTGTCGACGGTCAATACAGGCTGGCCGCGCTGCTCGCCGCCGCTTTCGCCGGCTCAGTGGCACTCCCAACCGGAATTCGGCAGATCGCGACCATTGTCGTCGCCATGCTCGTCGGCGCGTTCTGGGCCGGCATCGTCGGTGTCCTCAAGGTCACCCGCGGCGTCAGCGAGGTCATCTCGAGCATCATGCTCAACTTCGTCGCGACCGGCATCATCGCCTACCTGCTCAACCCAGCCCGCCTAGCGGTATCCACCCAAGGCAGCAACAACCTCACGACGAAGGCGATCCCGCCGTCGGGACGGATCGGTGGCCTGAGCCTCGTCCCAAGCTCGGACACGAAGGTGTACGGGCTGATTCTGCTCGCGGTCGCTGTGGGCGTCGGGTTCTACTTCCTGATCTCCCGTACCCGGTTCGGGTTCGATCTGCGTGCCACTGGCATTTCGGCGACCGCGGCGCAGGCGAGCGGCGTCAACGTCAAGCGGATGGTGCTGTCCACTATGCTCATCTCCGGAGCCGTGGCAGGGCTCATCGGCATGCCAAACCTGCTCGGTGACGCCCACCAGTATTCGCTCGACTTCCCGGCCGGGCTCGGTTTCACCGGCATCGCGATCGCGCTGCTCGGTCGCAACAGCCCCATCGGCATAATCTTCGCCGCGCTGCTCTGGGCCTTCCTCGATCAGTCCTCCTTGATTCTCGATATCAACGACATCCCCAAAGAGATCGTGCAGATCACCCAAGGGGTGGTGGTGCTGAGCGTCGTAGTCGCCTATGAGGTCGTCCGCCGCATCGCGCTGCGTCGCCAGCAGCGCATCGTCGGGCGGGCGACGGCCGCGCCCCCGCCGCCACCAACCGAGGTTCCCGCGAAAGCGGGCGCATCGGCATGAGCGAGATGCAGGTTCGGGGCCGCGAAACCGTCGAGGGCCTACGTGAGGTTCCCACGCCCTTGCGCGGGTCGATAAGCGCGCTGATGCCTCGAGTGGCCGTGGGGGTTGGCTGATGTCGACGCTCCAGGATCCATTGCTCCCCTCTCCGTACACGCCGGAGGTAACCCGGCGGGTGCCGCTGCGAAGCACCCGGTTCGCCGGGCCGATCGCCGTTTTGCTCCTGGCGCTGCTCGCCATGTCGTTGGTCCGGGTCGTCACCGGCGCGCAGGACATCACGTCAGCGGGCACCCTGGCGGCCACGTTGACGCTGGCCATGCCGATCGCTTTGTGCGGACTGGGTGGCCTGTGGTCGGAACGTTCCGGTGTGGTGAACATCGGCCTCGAGGGCATGATGATTCTCGGCACCTGGTTTGGGGCCGACTTCGCGTATGTCACCGGCAACGCGTGGCTGGGCGTGATCGGTGGGCTCGTTGGTGGGCTCATCGGCGGCGCGATACACGCCGTCGCGACCGTCACGTTCGGGGTCGACCAGATCGTCTCCGGCGTGGCAATCAACATCCTCGCTCTCGGAATGGGCCGCTACCTGTCCGGCGTGTTCTTCAGCGGGACCTCCGGAGGCGGGCCGACCCAGTCGCCGCAAGTTCCGACCTTCAAGCCGCTGAGATGGGGTTGGGCCGACACCACGCTCGGCAAGCTGGAGCAACATCACTGGTTCTTCGTCTCGGACGTCGGCGGCCTGCTGCGAGGCATCGCGACCGGCCTGACCGTCTTCACCATCCTCGCCTTGTTGCTCGTTCCGCTGACCTGGTTCATCTTGTGGCGGACTGCCTTCGGACTGCGGCTGCGGTCGTGCGGCGAGAATCCCGCCGCGGCCGAGACCCTGGGCGTCGGCGTGTATCGATTGAAGTACGCTGCGGTGCTCACCTCCGGAATGCTGGCCGGACTCGCCGGGGCGTTCCTGGTCAACTTCACCGGCATCTACCGCGAGGGCCAGACGGGCGGCCGCGGTTACATCGGGCTGGCCGCGATGATCTTCGGCAACTGGCGGCCCGGAGGCATGCTGGCCGGCGCGACGTTGTTCGGCTACACGGACGCCGTTCAGTCGCGCCAGGGCGCCACCTCGGTACACGCGCTGCTGCTGTTCATTGTCATTCTGCTGGGCCTCGTGGGCATCTACACGTTCTGGCTTGGCCGTCGGCTCGGCGGTGTTCTGTCCATCGTCGCCGCGGCGTTGATCTTCGTGTGGTACCAGACGACGGACAGCATCCCGACCGAGCTGGTCACCTATACGCCGCAGGTCATCACGCTGCTCGTCCTCGCGCTCGCATCGCAACGCCTGAGACCGCCTGCGGCCGACGGCATCCCATGGAGACGAGGCCAGGGAACGTAGGTAAGTGTCGTGCCAGTCGTGACGTCGCTCCCGCTCACGTCGACGGAGGTCGTCGACGATCCCTATCCGCTGTTCGCGGAAGCCCGCAGGCAGGGCTCGGTCCAGTGGCACGACGGCCTGAGCATGTGGCTGACGTTCACGCACGCGGCGGCGAACTCCGTGCTGCGTGCCCGCACATTGGGCCGCATCTGGACGCCCCGGTGGCCGGACGAGCCAATGCCGGCCTTCGCCCTGATTCACGTGCATTCGCTGCTCGAAAGCGAGCCGCCGCAGCACACCCGCTTGCGACGCCTCGTCGCCGGCGCGTTCGCACGCGGTCACGTCGAACGGTTGCGGCCGCAGATTGCTCGGCTGGCAAACCAACTGGCCGATCAGGTCGCCGACGAAGGGTCGGACGGATCCGTCGTCGACCTGATCAGCAGCTACGCGGGCCCGTTACCCGTGCAGGTCATCGCCGAGCTGTTGGGCGTGCCGGCCCCCGACTGGCACCTGCTACGACCGTGGTCGAACGCCATCGTCAAGATGTACGAGTACGACGTCCCGGCTGCGCAGAAGGTAGCCGCCGAGCGAGCCGCGCACGAGTTCGTCGAATACCTGCGGGATCTGGTCGCGGCGCGGCGACGCGCGCCGACGCAGGACCTGATCAGCTCGCTCATCGCCGAAGTCGACAGTGACGGAGGCCGCCTCACCGAGGACGAACTCGTCACGACCTGCACGCTTCTGCTCAACGCCGGCCACGAAGCGACCGTGAACGTCGTCGGCAACGGCGTCACCGCTCTGCTCACGCATCCCGAACAGCTCGAGCTGTTGCGCAGCAAAACGGATTTGCTGGACTCGGCGGTCGAGGAGCTGATCCGGTACGACTCGCCCCTGCAGCTGTTCGAGCGCACAGCGGTCGCCGACACGGCAGTTGACGAGGTCACGGTCGAGCAAGGCCAAAAGATCGCGGCGCTGCTGGGGGCCGCAAATCGGGATCCGGCCGTCTTCGCCGAGCCTGACTCGTTTCGGGTCGACCGCATGGACAATCCGCATCTCGGCTTCGGCTCTGGCATCCACTTCTGCGTGGGCGCACCCCTTGCCCGCGTCGAGTTGCAGTCGTCCCTGCGCACCCTGATCGCCAGATTCCCCAATCTCGCGCTGGACCGCCTTCCGGTCCGGCGACCAGAGTTCGTCATTCGTGGTGTCGTGTCCTTGCCGGTGACCATCTAGTGGCCCAGCCCACCGCATCTAGGGAACCCATTTCCGGAGCGGGCCACTAGCATTTCCGACCACCATCGGATTTCCGACCCGGATCTAGCGTTACGGAGCGTCATGAGAGAGGACGACATCGACTGGGCCGCATTGCGCCGCGCGGCTCTCGAGGCCATGGGCAACGCCTATGCGCCGTACTCGCAGTTTCCGGTGGGTGCGGCCGCCCTCGTCGACGACGGCCGGATCGTTGTCGGGTGCAACGTCGAGAACGCTTCCTACGGGCTCGGGCTGTGCGCGGAGTGCGGTCTGGTGTCCGCATTGCACGCGTCCGGCGGCGGCCGGTTGGTGGCGCTCGCGTGCGTCGATTTTCACGGCGAGGTCCTGATGCCGTGCGGTCGCTGCCGACAGTTGCTATGGGAACATGGCGGCCCGGATCTCGTCGTGGACACCGTTGACGGGGCCCGGCCGATGATCGAGGTGCTCCCGCTGGCCTTCGGCCGCGAACACCTCGGCTGAGTGACGTCAGCGGAGAACACGCGTCGATGACAACGACCGAGCCGTTCGCTGCAGTGGACGTGATCGCCGTCAAGCGCGACCGCGGCCGGATTCCGGACGAGCAGCTGGACTGGGTGATCGACGCCTACACCCGTGGCGTAGTCGCCGACGAGCAGATGGCCGCCCTGGCCATGGCGATCCTGCTCAACGGCATGGCGCCCGACGAGCTGGCCCGCTGGACGGCGGCAATGATCGCGTCGGGCGAGCGGCTAGATCTATCCGGCGTGTCCCGCCCGACCACAGACAAACACTCGACCGGTGGCGTCGGAGACAAGATCACGCTGCCCCTGGCCCCGCTGGTCGCCGCGTGTGGCGCCGCCGTTCCGCAGTTGTCGGGCCGAGGATTGGGCCACACCGGCGGCACTTTGGACAAGCTGGAATCGATTCCGGGCTGGCGGGCCCAGCTGTCCAACGCCGAGTTCCTGGCCCAGCTGGGTGACGTGGGCGCGGTCGTGTGCGCCGCCGGGGACGCGCTCGCGCCCGCCGACCGCAAGCTGTATGCGCTCCGCGACGTCACGGGAACGGTCGAATCGATCCCGCTGATCGCGAGTTCGATCATGAGCAAGAAGATCGCCGAGGGATCGTCCGCGCTGGTGCTGGACGTGAAGGTCGGCTCGGGCGCGTTCATGAAGACCGTCGAGGACGCTCGCGAGCTGGCGCGCACGATGGTCGACTTGGGGACCGCCCACGGGACGCGGAGCGTCGCGCTGCTGACCGATATGTCGACGCCGCTGGGCCGTACGGCGGGCAACGCGCTCGAGGTCGAGGAGTCGCTCGAGGTATTGGCGGGAGGCGGCCCACCGGATGTCGTGGAGCTGACCCTGGCGCTGGCCCGGGAGATGCTCACCAGCGCCGGCCTAGGGCGCGTCGACCCCGCCGACGCTCTGCGAAACGGCAAGGCGATGGACGTGTGGCGGCGCATGATCCGAGCTCAGGGCGGGGATCCGGACGCGTCGCTGCCGACCGCGCGAGAGCGGCACGTTGTGTCATCGCCGGCCGACGGCGTCCTCGTCCGGCTGGACGCCCGTGCCGTCGGTGAGGCGGCCTGGCGGCTCGGGGCCGGCCGGGCGCGCAAGGAGGATCCGGTCTTGGCGGAGGCCGGCGTGATCATGCACGCGAAGCCCGGCGAGATCGTTCACGCCGGAGATCCGCTGCTCGAACTGCACACGAATGATGCGAGTCGCTTCGAGCGGGCGTTGACCGCGGTCGAGAGTGCATACACGATCGGCGTCGACTTCGCGACCCAGCCCTTGATCATCGAACGGATCGCGGCTGACTGACTCGGCCGCCCGGGTCGGATTTCGGTGGACGCCCAATTAACCGGATGAGCATCCCGATACGGTCTTGCCATGTCCGTTGCGCTGTCGCCCGATTCGCTTCGTCGCGCGCCCAAAGTGCTGCTCCACGACCATCTCGACGGCGGAGTCCGGCCCGCCACCGTGGTCGAGCTCGCTGAGCGGGTGGGTTATCGGCACTTACCGTCGACGGACGTGCCGGAGTTGGCCCGGTGGTTCCGGGAGGCTTCCGGCTCCGGTTCGCTCGAGCGCTATCTGGAGACGTTCGTGCACACCGTTGCCGTCATGCAAACCGCCGAGGGAATCGCTCGGGTGGCCCAAGAGTGCGCCGAGGATCTTGCCGACGACGGCGTGGTATATGCCGAAGTGCGTTGGGCGCCCGAGCAGCACACGGACCGTGGGCTCTCGCTCGAGGAAGTCGTCGACGCTGCCCTACTCGGTTTCCGTCGTGGTGAGGCCGCAGCGGCCGAGCGAGGCCACCGGATTCGGATCGGCGCTCTCGTCACCGCGATGCGGCACGCCGCCCGGTCCCGCGAGATTGCCGAACTCGCGGTCGAGTATCGCGACCGTGGCGTCGTCGGCTTCGACATCGCGGGAGCCGAGGCGGGCTTCCCACCCACTCGGCATCTCGACGCCTTCGAGTACCTGCGACGGGAGAACTTCCATTTCACGATTCACGCCGGAGAGGCGTTCGGGTTGCCGTCCATCTGGGAGGCGATCCAGTGGTGCGGAACGGATCGGCTGGGCCACGGCGTTCGGATCGTCGACGACATCCAGGTGACTCCGAACGGTCCCGCGCTTGGGCGGTTGGCGCAGTACGTTCGCGACCGGCGCATTCCGCTGGAGATGTGCCCCTCGTCCAATGTCCAGACCGGAGCAGCCGCGTCGATTCGGGACCATCCGATCGGGTTGCTTCGACGGCTGTACTTCCGGGTTACGGTCAACACCGACAACCGGTTGATGAGCGATACCAGCATGAGTCGTGAGTTCGCTCTGCTGGCCGAGGCGTTCGGTTACGGCTGGGCCGATCTGCAGTGGTTCACCGTGAACGCGATGAAGAGCGCGTTCATCCCCTTTGACCAGAGGCTCACTCTGATCAACGAGGTGATCAAGCCTCGTTACGCCGAGCTGATGACCGGCTGACGGCAGGCACGGGCGCGAGAGGGCCGGCGTGCGCATGCCAAAGTAGGCGCATGGACTATCGAATGCTCGGCCGCAGCGGTGCGGCGGTATCCACGTTCGCGCTCGGCACGATGACCTTCGGGACCGAAACGGACGAGGTCGGCTCGCACGCCCAGCTGGACCGATTCCTCGACGCGGGCGGCACGCTGATCGACACCGCCGACGTGTATTCCGGCGGATCCAGCGAGCAGATCATCGGGTCGTGGCTCGCCAGCCGTTCCGGGGTGAGAGACCAGGTGGTGTTGGCGACGAAGGGCCGGTTCCGCACGGGGGATGGAGGCAACGACGTCGGCCTGTCCCGGCTCCATCTCCGGTCCGCGCTCGAAGGCTCCCTCCGGCGGCTCGGCGTCGATGTCATCGACCTGTACCAGCTGCATGCCGCGGATCCGCTCACGCCGCCCGACGAGACGCTGCGCTTCCTCGATGACGCCGTGCGCGCGGGCAAGATCCACTACGTCGGGCTGTCCAACTTCACCGGCTGGCAGTTGCAGCGGGTCGTCGATATCGCCGAGTTCCGAGGGCTCACCGTTCCGGTGACGTTGCAGCCGCAATACAACCTGCTGGTCCGCGGCATCGAGTGGGAGATCGTTCCGGCGTGCGAGGCGGCTGGGCTGGGGCTGCTTCCCTGGTCGCCCCTGGGTGGCGGATGGCTGACCGGGAAGTACGAGCGCGAGACGCCGCCGACCGGGGCCACCCGACTCGGCGAGAACCCCATCCGAGGCATGGAGGCCTACGGTCGGCGCAGCGGTGTCGAACGGATCTGGAGCGTCGTCGACGCCGTGCGCGAGGTGGCCAAGGACCGCGGAGCGTCGATGGCGCAGGTGGCCCTGGCCTGGCTAGTCGACCGGCCGGCGGTGACATCCGTGATCTTGGGCGCCCGCAGTGTCGAGCAACTCGACGACAATCTGGGTGCCGTCGGCGTCCAGCTGTCCGAGGAGGAGAGGGCACGCCTCGACGCGGTGAGTGCGCCGGATATCGACGACTACCCCTACGGCGAGATGGGCGTCGAGCAGCGCGATCGCTCCTTGACGCCTTAGGCCCGGGTTCGGCTCGGTGGTGTCGGTTGGTTGGGGACCGGCGGGTGGGGCGGGGCCGGTACATCGGGGAGCAACGGAGGTGCCGGGCGCAGCTGCGCCGGCATTTCGGACGGCGCGGTCGGTGGTACTGATGCGGCCGGGACCTCGGGTGGAGGCGGCATCGGCGTTGCGGGGGGCGGCGGCGGCCAGACCGGCCCGGCGGCCGGGAGCAGCGGTGCCGCTTTCGGGCCCGACTCGGCCGGTAGTTTCGGCGCCGGCGTCAGTGGGGGACCAGCCGCTGGCAGCGGCACGGTCGGTACGGGGGGCTTAGCGGACGGTGCCGTCAGCTTTCGGTACCGGATGATGAGGGCGTTGACCTCGGCCCCGAGCAGGATGGCGATGGTCGAGAAGTAGATGAACACCGCGGTTCCGATCGATGCGCCGACGGCCCGGCCGATCAGCACGACCTGGGAGTCGTTGCTGCGTACGCCCGTCGGAGCGCCGGAGCCGAACATCAGATAGGCCCGGAAGAGTGCCGCTGCACCCACCCACAACAGCACCCCGAGAGCGGCGCCGGGCAGACAGTCGCGCCACCGGTGCCGGACATTCGGGCTGTAGCGATAGAGGCCGACGAGCAATCCAACGAGGATCAGCACGAGAATCGGCCAACGCACGATGTTCCAGATGTCCGCCGCTATCGGGACGCTGGCGAGCCACTTGTCGATGCCGTGTTTGTTGCCTCGCCAGCCCAGCACCATGAGCGTGAGCGTGACGACGATCGCTATTAGTCCGGCGGCCGAGGAGGCCAGCGCGATCATCCGGTTGTGCAGGCTGGATCGCCGGTCGGATACGCCGTAGGCCTTGTCCAGGCCGTGCTGCATGGACGTGAACAGCCGCCCGAACAGCCACCAGGCGACGATCAGGCCGCCGACGGCAACCCCGGAGTCCTGCTGAGTGAGCTGGGCCCGCACGAACGGCCCGACCACCGAGTCGGCGAGAGTTGGGCCGATGAGCAGACGGATCGTGTCGATCGCGCCCTCGCGACCCTGATCGGCGATGTCCGGACCCATCATCTGAGACACGAGTTTCAGCGCCGCCCCGATGGCCACAGTCACCGGGATCAGGCTGAGGAGGGCGAAGAAGGAGATCTCGGCTGCATGCCCGCTGAGCCGGTGCCGGATCGCCGAGCGCGCGATGTATGTCGCTGCGTCCCACGCGGTGCGCACGTGCGTCGGTACCTGCATCGCGACCTGCCGCATCCGATCGCCGACGGGGTGTTGTCTCCCGAGGGTATCGCTCGAAAGCGATGCCGGAGAGCGACTGGTTACTCGGCCTCGGGTCGGCCGCTACGCCGCCGACCCGCTCAGCGGAGCAGCCCTAGGTGCTGTTTCGCGAGTAGCACCCGAAGCGCCGACGCGTCGATCTGCGCGCGAAACCGCGGGTCAGCGTGCGCGTGAGCGATGACGGCGCCGACCATGGCGGCGGTTTGGCTGTTGTCGAGGGTGAGGACCAGGTCACCGCCGGCGGCGAGGAACCGTAGCGCGCGATCCGGCACCGGGACGGACGCGACCTGTCTGGCATTCCCGAGATCGTCGCTGACGATGACGCCGCGGAAGCCGAGATCACCGCGGAGCATGCCCTGCACGACGGTCGGTGAGAAGGCGGCCGGATTGTCCGGGTCGATTCGGGCGTAGACCGCCGTCGACATCATCACGAGGGGCGTCCCGGCCTTGGCGGCCGCGGCAAACGGGGCGAGGTAGGGATCGTGTCGGGTCGTGACCGAGTCGACGACTCCGCTGGACGTGTCGGTGTTGGCCCCCACTCGGCCCAAACCTGGGAAGTGCTTGACGCTGGTCGCGACCCGCGCGGCAGCCAGCCCTTGCATAACGGCGACACCGTGCGTCGCGACCGTCGCCGGGTCGTAGCCGAACTCGCGTTCGAACCCCCCAATCGGCGGGTTGCGCCCGGCGGCCGCAGCGCTGGGAACGGTGTCGAGCACCGGAGCCAGGTCGAGGTTGACTCCGGCGGCGGCGAGCTGGCGGCCCCACTCGGTGGCCTGCGCCCGAAGCGGCCCGGGCGCCACGGTGCCCTGGACCAGGGCGGTCGGTATCGCTGAGAAGCCGGGGCCGGTGAAACGCTGGACCTGGCCGCCTTCCTGGTCGGCCGAGATGAACAGTGGTGGGCCGGAGCCCCGCTGCCGCTGCAACGCCGCTGTGATTGCCGCTGTCTGCTGCACGGACAGGCTGGTCTGACCGCCCAGATACAGCGACCCGACGTGATAGCGGGTCACCGCTGTCACTGCGCTGGGGTCGAGCGCCGAAGCGCTCGCGTTGACCATGAACAGTTGTCCGACCCGCTCGGCGAGTGACATCTGGGCGAGGATCCGGCTGGCCGCGTCGGGCGCCGGCGTGCGGCCCGGCGACGTATTGGGCGAAGAGTTCGGCGCATCGCTCGGCCGGCTCTTCTCCGCGGTATCGCTGGACGAAGTCGATGACGGCCCGCTCGACGAGCCGGGCAACCCGGACGGCGAATGGCCGGAGCCGTTGTCGACGGCCGAGCACGCCGTGACGACCAGAACCAGCAGGGTGCCCGCTGTCCCCAGGCGCACACTCCGCATCGGCACCGCGCAACTATCGCAACTGGATCTGAGAGGGTCGGATCGCCACCCGAGTACGGGGGCGCCCGCCGTCAGTCCTGGCGCTCCAGGCAGGTCTCGAGCTCGAACACGATCCGCTCCCAGTCGGCCGGGTCGATCGGATCCTCCAGGTCGGACTCCTCGGCATCGAGCTCACAGAAGTCGACCAGTTCACGGAGCAGTTCGGCGCCGCGCGCGGTCACCGTTCTCAGGTCGTAGCTCGCGTCGAGCGCCGGCGTGAAGACCTCGTCGTCCGGCTCGTCGGCAAGCTCCGACCACCACTCCAGACGCGTCAGTTCGTGCTCCTCGGCCGTCCGGCAGTACCGCGCCAGGCCGGCGACATCGGCGAACACCGCGATCGTGCCGTCGGAACCGAGGAACAGCACCTCGGGCTCGTCCCGCTCGTCGCTGTCGGTCTCGGCTTCCGCCCGAACGGTGAGAAATGTGCCTGCGGGCAACACGAGCCGGA
>Ga0163161_10001903_pt1 | contig 15238 bp, 13 predicted proteins | sample S45metaG_FD_129847 | JGI IMG/M metagenome (GOLD analysis project Ga0163161, IMG submission 129847) | Switchgrass rhizosphere microbial communities from Kellogg Biological Station, Michigan, USA - S4-5 metaG | ecosystem: Host-associated > Plants > Roots > Rhizosphere > Soil | place: USA... | reverse complement strand
GCGTGCCCTGTGTGCCGATCAACAGCGTGTAGCCGTCCGGTGCTGCCCGGGCGACGTATTCGGCGCCGATGGAGCCGGCAACCCCGACGCGGTTGTCGATGACTAAGGGTTGGCCGAGCCTTGCGCTCAACACTTGCGCAATGAGCCGGGCCTGCTGGTCCGCCACACTCCCTGCGGAAAACGGAACGACCAGCGTGATCGGCCGCTGTGGGTAGGCGCCTTGGGCGGGTGCCTGCTGCGCGAGCGTCATGGCGGACAGCGCGACCGAGAACTGGCGACGGGTAAGGGACATGGAATTCTTCTTTTGAACGAAGAGCAAGCGAGCGCTTTGCTCGCTCAGACCATGGCGAAGCCGCCCGAGGCGCCGATCGTCTGACCCGTAATGAACAATGCGCGGTCGGAGGCCAGGAAGGCCACTACGCCCGATACGTCGTCGGGGCGGGCGAGCCGGCCGATCCCTTTCGAGACCGGGTAGGCATTCACCATCTTCGCCAACAGCTCGTTGTTCTGCGGCGTGGCGTCGATGTGCAGCGGGCCATCCTTGATGCCTTCGTGCGACACCGCGCCCAAGGCGACGGAGTTCACCGTGATGGCGTGTCGTCCATGCTCGCGGGCCAGGGCCTTGGCAAAGCCTGCGATCGCGGCCTTCGCGCCGGAGTAGACCGCCATGTTCGCCTCGCCGATCCGTCCCGCCTCGGAAATGATGTTGACGATGCGCCCTCGTTTGGCCGTGACCATGCCGGGCAGAACGGCGTGACAACAGTGCATCGTGCCGTAGATGTTGAGGTTGACGATCTTCGCCCAGTCGGCCACCGGCATGTCGACGAAAGCAGGTGTGCGTCCACCTTTCTCACGGCGCTCCGGAATGATTCCCGCGTTGTTCACCAGGATCTGGATGGGCGCGTCGAAGTGCCGCGCCGCCGTGTCGACCATGGCTTTCACCTGGTCGGCCTGCGTGATGTCTGCGGGGGCGGCCAATGCCTGGCCTCCGGCGGCCTCGATCTCGAGTGCCACGGCCTTCGCCCTTTCCGGGAACAGGTCGTTGACCACGACGCGTGCGCCTTCCCGAGCGAGTTCGAGACAGATCTGTCGGCCGACCCCCTGGCCGCCACCGGTGACCAGCGCGACCTGCGATTCCAAACCAAGCTTCATGTGTTTTCCTTGTTCCGACGGTTGTGATTAGTTGGGTTAGCGCGGGTCTACCGGCCCTGGAACGCCGGCTTGCGCTTCTCGACAAAGGCCCGCATGCCTTCCCGGCGGTCCTCGGTGTCCACCAGCATCGCCGCGGCATAGCGTTCGTATTCGAGACCGCTGTCCAGGTCGGTCTGCATCCCCCGGTTGACCGCGCGCTTGACGAAGCGCACGGCCAGCGGTGGCATGTCGCCGATCTGGCGGGCAAGCGCCAGCGCCTCTGTCATCAGTTCGGCGGCCGGCAGGACCTGGGTGACAAGTCCGTAATCGAGGGCTTGTGCAGCGTCGATCTGCGCTGCGGTGAACATCAATGCCTTGGCGCGCGCTTCACCGATGAGGCGGGGCAGGCGTTGCGTACCCCCGGCAGCGGGGATGACGCCGAGGCGAACCTCAGGAAGACCCAGTCGTGCATGGTCGGCTGCCAACCGCATGTCGCAGCACAAAGCCAGTTCCAGGCCGCCGCCCAGCGCCACGCCATTGATGGCTGCGATCACCGGCTTCTCGAACTCCTCGATCGCGCGGAACAGGTCGTGCGTCGCTTTCTGCGTGACGAAGAAATCGCTGGCGCTGACTTGCTGTCCTGCGCGCTCCTTGATGTCCGCGCCGGCGCAGAAGGCCCGATCGCCTGCACCGGTCAGGATCACCACGCGCACGCGCTCGTCGTTTCGGGCGAGCTCGAAGAAGGCATGGGACAGGTCCGGCTTCATCGTGCCGCCCAAGGTGTTCATGCGCTCGGGCCTGTTGAGCGTAACCACCGCCACATGCCCCTGGACCGCATAGGTGAGTGTGGAAAGGTCAACCAGGTCGGGGTGGAGTTGTTCAGTCATGGGATCTCCTGTTGTTCATGCGGCATCGCGTGCCAGCACATGCGCAATCGCGACTGACCCGAGCCCGATCATGTGTGCCATGCCCCAGCTGGCGCCGTTGTGCTGGCGATCGCCGGCCTCGCCGCGCAGCTGACGGGTGATCTCGGCGATTTGCCCGATGCCGGTCGGGCCCAGCGGGTGTCCCATTCCGATCAGCCCGCCCGATGCGTTGATCGCGCAACGGCCGCCGATCTGCGAATCGCCACGCTGCAGGTACGCAGCACCTTCGCCGGGTTCGCACACACCCACCGCTTCGCTGTAGAGAAGTTCCTCCACCGAGAACGCATCGTGCAGCTCCAGCAAGTCGAGCTTTTGCGCCGGAATGGCTGCCTGTTCGAGAGCCGCTTGTGCGCTGGCGCGCACCAGGTCGACCGCAGCCGCACCGTAGGAGACCTCCGGCGTCTCGCTGCATGCCGTCGAGGCTTTCACGCGCACGCAGCGCGCTGCATCGAGGCCCAGTCGGCGCAGCGCACGACCCGAAACGAGAATGGCGGCCGCCGCGCCTTCGCCGCGAGGGCAGCACTGTTGGACCGTGAGGTCGCCAGCGACACGGGGCGACGCCAGCACCTGTTCCAAGGTGCGCGGTTTGCGGAACTGGGCAAACGGGTTGCGCGCGGCGTTGCCATGGTTCTTCACCGCCACCTGCGCCATCGACCCGATGTCGGCGCCACGCTCTCGCAGATAGGTGCGCGCCATCATGGCGAATTTCACTGCGGGGACGTTGGCGGTTTCGCTCAGGCGATCCAGACCTTCCTTGTCAGACGCGCGACGACCATCCCCGTGTTTGTCAACCCCGACAGCAAGCACGACGTCGCTCACGCCTGCCGCGATCTCCATGCAGGCCTGCCTGAACGCGAAAGAACCCGAGGCCGAAGCATTCTCCACCTGCGTGACAGCCAAACCGGTCGAGCCGAGATGCCGAAGCATGACCCGTCCTGCGGCCATGCCGATGGATGTCGTCCCCACGTAGGCACTGTTCACCTGGGGCCACGCGAGTCCGGCATCGTTGAGGGCGGCCCGCACGGCCGTCAGGCCCAGATGCGTATAGGGCGTGTCGGTCGGAAATTGATACGCGTGCATGCCGATGCCCGCGACATAAACGCCTTCTGAGCCATCGATCCAACGGGTCATGCCGGGTCTCCCGCACGGGCGACGAAGCGGCAGGCGAAGAATTCGCTACCTGGCACTGGAACAGCCACGGCGCGCAAGGCCATGCCGACACGAAGGTCGGCCTCATCGGTGCCCTCGATGACGCCTTCCTCGATGGATCCCGCTTCGAGAAGGATGTCGGCGGCGATGCGCGGCACCTCCATGCCCGGCAGCAGCGGGACATGCAACGTGACATATTCCATCAGGGTGCCATGGCCCGGCCGGGCGACCTGTACGGCATCTTGCAGGGAGTCGCCGCAATGACCGCACCCGGGAACGTTGGCAGGGAAGGCCAGCTTTCCGCAGGAGGGGCATTGTGCGTAGAGGAAATCCAGGGCCGTCCCGTCCGACGCAAGACGGTAAAGGATCGGGTGCTGGGGTGAGAGGTGACTGAGGTCTGTGGTCATGGAGGCCTGGAGAATGAAAAACGAAAGGGCGGGTTATTCCAGCTTGGCGCCCGAGTTCTGGACGACAGTGCGCCAACGCACGACTTCGGTCTTCACGAAGGCGTCGAGCCGCTCCCCACGCATGCCGCGCATCGGAACACTGCCGAATTTCTCGGTCGAGGCCAGTACCTCCGGATGCACGATCGCCTCGCTCAGCGCGTCCGCTAGCTGTTTGACGATGGGCGCCGGGGTCTTGGAATTGACGAACACGACGCCCCACGCAGCGGATTCCGCCTCGGGGTAACCCAATTCGCTGATCGTCGGAAGGTCCGGGGCGCTGCTCAGCCGGGTCTTTCCGGTCACGGCCAGTGCCTTCAGCTTGCCGGATTGGACAAACGGCAAGACCACGGCCGCATAGTCGAAAGCCAAGTCGAGGTTTCCGGAGATGAGATCCGTCAGCACGGGGCTGCTGCCCTTGTACGGGACGTGCGTCATCTTGATGCCCGCCGTCGTCTGGAAAAGCTCGGAGGTGAGGTGGGTGCCAGTCCCCGCACCGGCCGAGCCGTAGTTCAGCTTGCCGGGACTGTGCTTTGCATAGGCCACCAGTTCGGCGACCGTCTTGAAGGGCCTGTTGGGATTGATAACGAGTACCAACGGGGATTCGGCGATGCCGTGCACCGGCGTGAAGTCCTTGACCGGGTCATAGCGAATGTTCTTGTAGAGCGCCAGGTTGGCCGCGTGCGTGCCTTGGGTGCCGTAGATCAGGGTGTAGCCGTCTGCGGGTTGGCGCACCGCGTATTCCACCCCGATGGAGCCGCCGGCGCCTGGCCGGTTGTCGACCACCACCTGTTGTCCGAGTTTTTCTCCAAGCTTTTGGGCAAGGAGACGGGAGGTGTTGTCGGTGATGCCTCCGGGCGTGAATGGCACGACCAGCGTCAGCGGTTTGGCGGGCCAAGCAGTTGCCTCGCCGGCCGCCAGCGTAGACGTTGCTGCCAGCACGGCAGCGCAACCTGCTGCAACGCGCCTGAAGAGTCTTTTCATGTCTGTCTCCGATGGTTTGGCAACATGTTTCAGTTGCGTTTTTTCTACGAACACACGTAGACTACTTCAACAGGTTGTTGTTTGACAATACCGGGTTAAGACTTTTTTTCTCATTCACACCGGCTCAGATGAAGAAAATCGAGCGTTCACATGTGGCTATGATTGGTCTCTTCTACGACCTATCGGAGAATCTATGCCGACAATTGTTCCTGCGGCTGCCCGCACCATGGCCCTGCTCGAAGTATTCGCACGTGAGAAGCGTGAACTTTCGAACTCTGACCTGGCGCGCCTGATGGACCTGCCCGAAAGCAGCTGCTCGGACCTGCTGCACACCCTTCACGAGCTGGGCTACTTGTTGCGGACCGCGCGCAGCCGGCGCTTCTATCCAACGGCGCGCCTGTTGAGCGTGGCCAAGGAGATTTCGTCCAGCGATCCGCTGTACGCCGTCGCTGCCGAGGCTTGCGAGTTGCTTCGGGACAAGACTGGCGAGACCGGCATGTGTGGCCGCATCGAAAGCGGTGTCGTGAAGGTCATTGCGCAGTGCGAGGGGCTGCACCAGCTGCGCTACATGCAGCACGTGGGTGACAAGCTGGCACTGCATGTTTCGGCACTTGGCAAGGCCATTCTTGCCATCGGCACGCCCGAAGAGGCCGCGCGGCAGTTGCGGCTCAAGCCGTTGCGCACGCTGGCCTCGGGAACGATCACCGACTTGTCTCTCCTGGAGGCACAGGTGGCCCGGGCCCGCGACCAGGGCTGGATATGGGTCGAAAACGAAGGCATCGATGGCCTGACTGCCGTGGCCGTAGCCGGTCAGATTGGCGGCGAGACGCTGGCCTTGTCCGTGGCCGGATTGACCGAACGCATGAAGGCACAGCGCGAACGCCACATTGAGGCGCTGCTGGAGGTCCAGTCCATCGTGTTCCGCACACAGGCATCGAACTTGGCGGGCTCCGCAGCGCCGCCGGCGGTTCCGAGACGCAGCACCAAGACCGCTGCCGAGTCAGGACCGTGAGCTATTTCTTTTTGCATCACAGAACCAGGAGACCGACATGAACACCGAAACACCCGAACAGGCATTGCTGCGCGACAGCATCCGTCGCTTCATGAAAAGCGAAGTCGCGCCGATCGTCGCCCGTCACGACAAGGATCACTCTTTCCCGTTCGAGCTGCTCAAGCCATTGGCGGATTTTGGGTATCTCGGGGGCCGGCTATCGGAAGAAGAAGGTGGAATGGGAATGGACCAGCTCACGTGGGCGATGCTCATGGAAGAGGCCGGCTATACCTGGCTCTCGCTACGCACGATGCTGAACATCACGAACGGTGCGATCCACAAGATTGCCGCAGAGGGCACCGCCGCGCAGAAAGAGCGTTTCCTCAAGCCGCTGCTCGCCAACGAGCGGAGCTGTTTCAGCGCCCTGAGCGAGCCGGGAACAGGCTCCAACATCGCGCAGATCCAGACGCGCGCAGATCTTGACGATGACCACTATGTGATCAACGGCCGCAAGCTGTGGATCACCAACGGGGCCTTCGGAGACTTCGGCATCGTGTTGGCGCGCACCTTCAGCCCGGACTGTCAGGGGAAGCTGTCCACGTTCCTTGTCGAACGGGATGTGTCGCCGTACGAGATGCGACGGGTCGACACCATGGTGCTGCGCAGCACCGGAACCGCCGAGCTCGGCTTCGACAACGTCAGGATTCCCAAAGAAAACCTGCTCGGAGAAGAGGGCGGCGCACTTAAGAAGATGCTGATCGGCCTGGACAGCGCCCGCGTGAACATCGCGATGGGTGCCGTGGGGGCGGCGCAATCGGCATTGGACCTTTCCATCGACTACGCGCGCACGCGCACGCAGTTCGGCAAGCCCATTGGCAGCTTCCAGCTGGTGCAAAAGCTCATCGTCGACATGACCATTCGGGTCGAGGCTGCGCGGGCCCTCGGCTTGCGTGCGGCCGCTGCACTGGATTCGGGCAAAGATGCCCGGGTTGCCGCATCCATTGCCAAGCTCTACGCCACAGAAGCAGCCCATGAAGTGGCAAGCATGGCCCTGCAGGTGCACGGCGGATTGGGTTACGCGACGGACTACCCGATCGAGCGCATTTTCCGGGACACCCGTGGCGGCACCATTCCGGAAGGAACCACAGAAGTGCAGACACTGATCGTGGGTCGCGAGATTCTCGGCATCTCTGCCATCGTCTGACCGGGTAGGACTGCCAGCATGACCCATCCCAGCTTCAGCAGCGATCTTTCGCGCCTCATCTGCCCGCGTTCCGTTGTCCTCGTGGGTGCGTCCGAGCGTCCACAGAGCATCGGCGGCCGCACGCTCACCAATCTGATCGATCATTCCACGATCGAGGGCGAGCTGTACCTGGTCAATCCGACCAAGACCGAACTGCGCGGCAGGCGATGCTGGCCCAGCGTGGCGTCACTCCCGCAGACGCCGGATGTCGCGATCATCGCCGTCCCTGCGTCCGGGGCCCTGCAGGTCCTGGAGGAATGCGCTGCGCGACATGTCCCATTCGCCATCATCCTCACCTCGGGATTCAGCGAGGCCGGCCTGGAGGGAGAGCAGGCACAGGCCCGTATCAAGGAGATTGCCGATCGTTCGGGCATGCGGATCTACGGACCCAACTGCCCAGGGCTGACAAACGTCAACCAGCGGTTGGGAATGACGTTCTCGCCATCCTTTCCCCATGACCTGATCAAGGGGCCCATCGGACTGGCGACGCAGGGCGGCGGGCTGGGACGCAACGTGATGCAGGCCATGGAGCGGGGCATCGGCATCGGGCTCTGGGCGTCGACGGGCAATGAGGTCGACCTGCAGGTCGCGGACTTCATCCGCTACATGGCGACGGCGCCTGACATCAAGGTCATCGTGACGCTGCTGGAAGGCATCAAGGACGGCCCTCGCTTCCTCAGCGCGCTGCAGTGTGCGGCCGACAACGGCAAGCCTGTCATCGCGCTGAAAGTAGGCAAGTCCGAATACGGGCAACGCGCTGCGCAGTCCCACACGGCTTCTCTGACTGGCTCGGCCGATGTCAACAGTGCGGTGTTTCGCCAGTACGGCGTCATCGAAGTGGATGACATCGACGAGCTCGTCGACACAGCCTGGCTGTTTGCACGCGCGATGCCCAGCGAGCGTGCGGGCGTCGGCATCTATTGCTCATCGGGTGGGACGTCGGCATTGACCGCCGACGCTGTCGGCCTCGCCGGGCTGACGCTGCCGGAATTTTCCGCGGAGACCACGGAGGTACTGCGCAGCAGGCTGCCCGACTATGCGGCGATCGGCAACCCGGTGGACACGACGGCCGTCGTCCTCAGCGATGCTGAACTGGTCGAGCAGACCCTGAGCGCCGTGGCGGCCGACCCGAACCTCGGCTGCGTGATCGCACCGATCTCGCTGGACTATGGCGAAACCACCATTCGCCTGGCGCAGACCATCATCGCTGCGCAAAAGAACGTCGACAGCCTGATCGTTCCGATCTGGATGAGCGACCGGCTCGGAGAAGGCTACCGGCTCCTCGTCGAGGCCGGGTTTGCGCCGCCGCGCTCGGTTGGCAAGGCGATCGCAGCGATCCGGCGATGGACGGAGTGGGGCCAGGCCCGCCGCAGTGCGGTGGGCCAACCTGACCGGTCTGCGGGCATTGCGGGCGCCCCGCCGGCGAGTGCCGTCCGGAACCTGTCGGAGCTCGACGCCAAGAACTTGCTGGGCCAATTCGGCATCGCGTTGCTGCCCGTTGCCGTTGCACGCAGCCGTGAAGAAGCCCGCACGCTGGCGGACGGCATGGGCTATCCGGTGGTCGCGAAAATCGCGAGCCGCGACATCGTGCACAAGTCCGACATCGGCGGCGTGAAGGTCGGGATCGGCGATGGCCGTGGCGTCGAGACGGCGTGGGACGAAATCATGGCCTCTGTGAAGCATCACAAGCCCGAGGCTTCGCTCGAAGGCCTGCTGATCGAAAAGATGGCGCCGGGCGGAGGAATCGAACTGATGGCCGGTGTCACCCGCGACCCGGTCTTCGGGCACGTGATGACCTTCGGCATGGGCGGCATCTATGTCGAGATCCTGAAAGACGTAACACGTCGTCTACTGCCGCTGACGCGAGCGGATGCTGCTGCCATGGTGCGCGAAATGCGCACCTTCCCGATGCTCGCTGGCGCGCGCGGCCGCCCCGCTTCCGACATCGCGGCCCTGGAGCGCTTACTCATGAATGTGTCGGACTTCGTGATGGCCAACGCCGGCCGGATCGAAGAAATGGATCTCAACCCGGTGTGGGTGGGGGCGCTAGGAGAAGGGGCGATGCCGCTGGACGCTGTGATCGTGGAGAGGGCGCCCGCATGAGTGCCGGCGGTCCTCTTTCCGGGATCACCGTGGTCGACTTCAGCGAGCTGCTGCCCGGTCCGTTCTTCACACAGAACCTCGCCGAGATGGGCGCATGCGTGATCAAGATCGAGCGTCCACCGGGGGGCGACAACGCGCGGCGCATGGGCGCAGGCTCATTTGCATCCCTCAATCGGGGAAAGCAAAGCCTGCTGGTCGATCTGAAGGATGAAAACCAGCGGTCGCAGGTGCGAGAGCTCATCGCGACGGCCGATGTGCTGGTCGAGTCCTTCCGGCCCGGCGTGATGGCGCGCCTGGGCTTCGACTACGCCAGTCTGCGCGCCGAATTTCCGCGCCTGGTCTATGTCTCTCTCAGTGGCTACGGACAGGACGGTCCGTGGGCGAATCTGCCGGGTCACGACATCAACTACCTGGCGGCGGCCGGCGTCCTCGCCATCTCGGGCGCGCCGGAAGGACCGCCGGAACAGAGCTTCGGCCTTCCTGTCGCCGATCTGTGCGGGTCGATGTACGCGCTTTCTTCGACGCTCGCAGCGCTGTTTCAGCGCGAGCACACGGGTCGAGGCCAGTACCTGGACGTGGCGCTCGCCGAATGCGTGCTGCACTGGATGAATCCCCGCCTCGGCGCATTCCAGGGCGGAGCGGCAGCTCGCCTGGACCAACAGCGCGCGGCCGCACAAATCAAACCGGCCTACGGCACATTTCGCTGCCGCGATCACCGGTATCTTTCGGTCGCAGCGCTCGAAGATCATTTCTGGCAGCGCCTGTGCGCGGTCTTGGACATGGGCGAGTTCGCAGCCGATGGCTACCGCGCGCTGGATGCGCGAAAGAAGCGCGCGCAAGACATCAACACACGCATGGCCGAGCAGATCGGCCAACAGGACTTCGCGGCGCTGAACGAGGCGCTGGTTCGCAGCGACATTCCTGGGTCACCGGTGGTTGCGCCGTCGGACCTGGCTGCATTGCCCCACTTTGCCCAGCGGGGCTTGATGACGGGTGACGCACCTCTCTCGCTCGTGCGCTACCCCGTGGTGATGGAAGGCGTCGTTCCAGAGTGGCTGACCGAGGCGCCGGCTCTGGACAGCGCGCGCCTTCCCCTGTGAAACCTGCGGTGCTCAGCACGCGCCTGACAAAGCTCTTCGGCACCACCCACCCGATTCTGGGCGGTGGGCTGATGTGGTTGTCGGATGCGGCATACGTCGGCGCATTGACCAATGCCGGGTGCATGGGCTTCATCACGACCAGATCTTTCAGCGATCACGCCGCCTTGCGTGAGCAACTGCGGCGGTGCCGCGACATTGCGCAAGGCCGTCCGTTCGGCGTGAACCTCACCCTTTCCGGGCGTCCCGATGCGAACGCGGCTCTTCGAGGCTCGCTCGCAGTGGCTCTCGAGGAAGGTGTTCGCCATTTCGAAACCGCAGGACAGGCGCCGGGAGAATTGATCACGGCGATCCACGCTCAGGGCGGCGTCGTCATTCACAAGGCTTCGAGCCTTCGCCACGCGCTGGCCGGTCAAACGGCGGGGGCCGATGCCGTTGCCATCATGGGCATGGAAGAGGGTGGCCACCCCGGCGCCAACGAGCTGCCGACGATGATGCTGGGCGCACTGGCCCTGGCGCGCGACATGTTTGACGTCCCGCTCGTGCTGGGCGGGGGCATTGGGCACGGTTGCCAGATTGCAGCAGCCCTGGCCCTGGGTGCCGACGGTGTCTTGATGGGCAGCCGGTTCCTGACATGCGACGAGATTTCATCGCATCAAAAGTACAAAGCCCATCTGGTCGCATGCGACGAGCACAGCACCATCCGGCTGCTGCACACGCTCGGGAACACCTGGCGCGTGCTGCGCAACGAGAACGCGCAACAGGTCGATGCAATCGAACGCGCCGGCACCGCAGGCTATGCAGATTTCGGAACCTTGCTGGACAGCAAGGTGGCGCGGGATCGTTGCTACGGCGAAGGCGAGTGGCAGAGGGGAATGCTGTCCCTGGGTCCCGCCATCGGATTTGCGACAGATATCCGGCCGCTCGCCGCCATCGTGGAAGAACTTGTCCAGCAAACCCGCGCCGCCCTGGCTCGCCTCACTCAACTGACTCAACCGAATTCGCCAACGTGAAAACTGCACTCCCATTTCTGAGTCGCTTGGCTCTGCCCTTGATCGCCGCACCGATGCTGAGGGTTTCGGGCATCGAACTGGTGTCCGCCGCGTGTGCCGCAGGTGTCATCGGCGCCTTCCCGACAGCCAACTGCAACACGCTGGAAGAGCTGGACGAGTGGCTCACCCGGCTGGATGGAGAGGCGCTTGCAGCCCCGGAGAAAACCGTGCCGTATTGCCCCAACCTGATCATGCGCAGAGATCCGGCAAAGGTGATGGCCGAGGTGGACCTGATCGCGCGCCACCGGGCGCAACTCGTGATCACCAGCGTCGGCTCGCCTGCTGCAGTGGTCCCCCGTTTGCATCAAGCCGGTTGCCGTGTCTTTGCGGACGTGGTGTCTCTCCACCACGCAGCACGTGCCATCGAATCGGGGGTGGATGGCCTGGTGTTGCTCACCGCCGGCGCCGGCGGCCACACCGGGTGGGCCAACCCTTTTGCGTTTGTCAGGGCGGTGCGCGACATCTTCGATGGGCCAATCGTGTTGGCAGGAGGTCTGGGCGACGGCGTGGCGCTTCGCGCCGCGATCGCGCTGGGATGCGACCTCGGGATCATGGGCACGCGCTTTATTGCGACGACGCAGAGCCTGGCCAGTGACGACTACCGCCAGATGTTGCTGGACAGCACCATGGACGACGTGCTCCTGACGCGGGGATTTACGGGGCTGCCCGCCAGCTTTCTCGAACCGTCGGCCCGTCGCTTGGGCATCGATGTTTCGGACCTGGACGAGAGCATCACCGTCGAGGAGGCGCGCCGTCGCTATGGCGGCGGTTCCAACGCGGCTCCAAGCCAGCGCTGGACGGACATCTGGAGCGCGGGGCACTCTGTATCAAATGTAAGAGCAATACCGAATGTGGCCGAATTGGTCTGTGCGTTGCAAACGGAGTATTCAGGCCGATAGCCGACGTTCGCCGGCCGCAGACAAGCGACAGCAATCAGTCTGAAGCAGCCATCGGCAAAGAGGCTGGGCGAGCCCATGCTGCCAGCCTGTGCTCGTAATACGGCCGCTCGCGGTCCTCGAGCACGGCATACGAAGCCTCAAGGTTCACCTGATCCGGCCTCAGCCACGCATCGACGTTCTCCGGTTTGACGGGGATGATGCAACAGTCGTCACCCGCGGCCGCAATCTCTGCCGGAGGTTCATCGGTAATCGCGGCGAACGAAAGCAGATCGGGCTCACCGGGCGCCGACCACGCGGACCAGAGGCATGCGACCAGCATGTCCGGGGAAGAACCGCTTGTAGTCTGCGCGGATCTGGGCTGAGTAGCACATGCGTCCCATTGTGGCGGGGGTTCCGCCCTGGCCGGACGGGGATTTTGCTTGGGGGTGCAGGGCAGTCGGACTTCACAAAGTGGCATGGTCGGGGCAAATTTGTAAACCTTCTTGCTCACTCCCCTGCGACGGATGATACTGTTCATCCATACAGTATTTGGAGTCCTTGTGGCCATCCCCCTGTCATGGGTCGATGGCGATGAAGCGTCGTCGGCCCGCCAAAGTTCACCGCCGTCAGAGCGGCCGCGGCACCGGCGCGTCGTGCTGCCGCACGCGGTCGAAGCGGCCGTCTGGCGCGGCGATGCACTCGGCACCCCGGTCACGTCGACCGTCAGCACCGGCTTCGAACGCCTGGATGCCGAACTGCCGGGCGGCGGCTGGCCCTGCCAGTCCCTGACGGAGGTGCTGCAGGTCCAGCCCTCGGTGCTCGAATGGCGCCTGCTCGCGCCCGCCATGCGAACGCTGGTCGCGCAGGGCCGGCAGATCGTCATCATCGGCCCGCCGAAGGCGCCGCATCTGCCGGGGCTGCGCCACCTCGGCCTCGACGAGCGGCACGTGGTCTGGATCGCCGCGGACAAGCCGGTCGAGCGCCTGTGGGCGACCGAGCAGCTCATCAAGGCCAATGCCGCCGGCATGCTGGTGAGCTGGCTGCCGCAGGCCCGCCAGGAACAGATCCGGCGCCTGCAGGTCTGCGCCCAGGGCTGCGACGGACCCGTCATCCTGTGCCGGCCGGCCGCCGCCGAGCACGAGGCCTCGGCCGCGCCGCTGCGGCTGCAGGCGCGCTTCGGCATCGACTGGGAACTGCGCATTCACCTGCTCAAGCGCAAGGGGCCGCCGCACGAGGGGGAACTGACGCTCCCCTCGGTCCCTGGTGGCCTCGAGGCCATCCTGACGCCGCGTCTTCGCCACCCGAGCCGCCTGATCGCGGCGCGCCAATCCCGGGAGCTTTCCCATGCTGTGGGCAGCCCTTCTTCCCAACAGCCTGCCGGCCGACCCGCAGCCGCGCACTGAAGCGCTCGATGGCCTCGCGACGTGGTGTCTGCAGTTCACGCCCCGCGTCGCGGTCCTCGAAGCGCTTCTGCCGTGTCCGGCGGTCGTGATGGAAGTCGAACAGAGCGCGCGCCTCTTCGGCGGCAAGCGCCGTCTGGTTGAGCGCGTGCGCGAGGAATGCCCCGACCTCGGCGTCCGGCAGCTGAGCTGGGCGCCGACGAGCCTCGCCGCGCTCGCGGTGGCCCGGGCCGGCCTGTCGAACGGCTTCGCCAGGCCACTCGCCCAGCTCCTCGACGCGCTGCCGATCGACACCTTGACGCAGGTCGCCGCCCACCAGGCGACGCTCTCCCGTCTCGGCTGCCGGACCTTGGGCCAGGTGCGCGCCTTGCCGCGCGGAGGCCTGAGCCGCCGCTTCGACGCGCAGCTGCTCGCGACCCTCGACCAAGCCTACGGGCTGCGCCCGGAGACCTATCCCTGGGCGCAACTTCCGGAAACCTTCCACGCCAAGCTCGAGCTCATGGCGCGGGTCGAGCACGCGCCCGCCATGCTGTTCGGTGCCCGCCGCCTGATGCTGCAGATGGCCGGCTGGCTCATGGCGCGCCGATCCGGCGTGACCGCTTTCACGCTGCGCTGGTGCCATGACGCGATGCGCGCCAAGACCGCCGGTGACGGCGGCGAACTCACCGTCCGCACCGCCCAGGCAACGCGCTACACCGAACACCTGATGCGCCTGCTGGCCGAGCATCTGGGCAAGGTCGAGTTGCTGGCGCCCGTGGGCGACCTGGAGCTGCTGGCGACCGAAATGCAGTCGCTGGAGGAGAAGAGCCTCTCGATGTTGCCCGAGGCACGGCAATCGGGCGAGAGCCTGGCGCTGGTGCTCGAGCGCATCGCGGCGCGGCTCGGTCCCGACCGCGTGCTGCGCCCGGTCATCCTCGAAAACCACCGCCTGGAGTGGATGTGCCGGTGGCGTCCGGCGCCCGAGCCAGCGCCGCGCGCGAGGTGCCGCACGGTTGACGTGCCGCAGCCGACCTTCATCCTGTCCAAACCCTTGCGCCTCGCGACCCAGGCCAACCGCCCGATCTACCAGGGCGTGCTGCAGCTGCTCGCCGGGCCGCACCGCGTCGAGGGTGGCTGGTGGGACCGCACGGTGGAGGAGGGCGGCGGGAGGAATCCGGGCGACAGTGCGCAGGAGACCACGCGCCAGGCGAGCCGCGACTACTGGGTGGCCGTGAGCGAGCATGCCGGCGTGCTGTGGATCTTCCAGATGCGCCTGGCGCAGGACGAGACGGCGTGGTTCCTGCACGGCACCTTCGCCTGAGAGACCTCCCATGGACCTGCCCGAGTACGCCGAGCTGCGGTGCGTGAGCAATTTCAGCTTCCTGCGTGGCGCGAGCCAGCCGGACGAGCTTGTCGAGCGTGCGAAGCAGTTGGGCTACGCGGCGCTCGCCCTCACCGACGAATGCAGCCTGGCGGGGGTCGTGCGCGCGCATGTGGCGGCGAAGGACCACGACCTCAAGCTGCTGATCGGCAGCCAGTTCCTCGTCGAACCCGACGAGCAGATCGACCCCGAGGCCGCGCCCTTCACGCTCACGGTGCTCGCCTGTGATCTGGAGGGCTACGGCAATCTCTCGGCGTTCATCACCAAACTGCGCCGCAGCTCCGAGAAGGGAACGTACAAGCTGCCGCTCGCGGAGATCCGCGGCGCCGAACTCGCCGGTTGCGTGGTGCTGGCCTCGCCCAAGCGCATGGCCACGTCGGCGCAGCTGTGCTGGCTCGGGACCTGGTTGCTGCGCGAGTTCCTCGGGCGCTGCTGGTTCGCCGTGGAGAAGCTGCGGCTGCTCGACGACGAGATGTGGCTG
>Ga0163161_10001902_pt1 | contig 15246 bp, 18 predicted proteins | sample S45metaG_FD_129847 | JGI IMG/M metagenome (GOLD analysis project Ga0163161, IMG submission 129847) | Switchgrass rhizosphere microbial communities from Kellogg Biological Station, Michigan, USA - S4-5 metaG | ecosystem: Host-associated > Plants > Roots > Rhizosphere > Soil | place: USA... | reverse complement strand
TGCTGCGGGGGATGATGTCGAAGGGGATCAGGCGCTCGGTGTCCTGCTCGTCGCCATAGAGGGTGAAAGTGATCCCGGCGCGATGGAACAGCAAATCGGCTTCGCGACGGCGCTGGGCCAGCAGTTCCGGCGGCGTGTTGGCCAGCCAGCGGGAGAAATCCTGATAGTGCGCACGGCACACGCCGTTTGCGTCATTCATTTCATCAAAGAAAGATCGAGCCATTCCAGTACCTTGTCAGTGCCGAGGGACGCATGGGGTGGCACTGCCGCTTTAAAAAACGCATTTTTTTATGAGCCCGTGGCTGATGGTGCCACTGGGCCTGGTCCTTACTTTCTTATGGGGTCGGCTCTGGGTCGGGGGGTAACGAATGTTCCTGTATTCGGGCAGATGAATGGATAAAGCAATGCGTGTGCCGGAATGGGCATACGGCACTGGATTTCCCTTTTTTGTGGTGCGCTGGCTTTTGTGGCGAGCGGGGTTTCCCCGCGTTGGGCTGCGTAGCGGCCCCAAAAATCCTGGGAGCGCTTCGCACTCCAACGCGGGGCAAGCCCGCTCGCCACAACAAGCCACTCACCACAAGGAACCTGCTCACCATAAAAGAGCGGTTTGCGCACCGCGATGGTGCAACAACAAACTTGAACTTCACCCCAGCCCGATTCTTCTAATGGGTTTCAGCCCAGCAGGGAGCACGGATGTGCCCAGAATCATCTCCCCCGACAGCCCGGAATCGAGTCTGACCGACCACAGTGAACACAACGCAAAAATCTTTGGTTCACCCAAGGACCGTCTCGACTTCTACCGCCGCGAAATCCAGTACGAAACCACGATCCTGGCCAACCGCACTGACGCCTACCTCACGGCGCAGTCGTTCCTGGTGATTGCCTTTGTGTCCGGCATGGGCAACCTCAACCCGGAGTGGGGGAAATTGTTCACCCTGGTAGTGCCGGTGTTCCTGGCGCTGCTCGGCATCCTCAGTTCCCTGAATGCCTGGCCGGGGATTCGCGCCGCTTACGAAATCATCGATCACTGGCACTACAAGCAGAGCGAACTGCTGCGCAGCGAGCCGGTGATGGGCATGGCCTACGATGAGTCACCGCTGTTTTCCGAAACGGAGTCGTCCCACAAGGGGTATCGCAAGTCGCTGCTGTTCTCGATGCGGGCGCCCTGGTTGTTCATGGTGTTCTGGGTGCTGTTGGGGGCGTACGCGTTTTACATCCAAGTGGATAACCCGGGCTCCTAAGCCGTTGGAACTTCAACGCCCCGCACGGGACCTTACCTTTACGCAGTCTGCGTTTTTCAAACGAGGTGACCCATGAGCACTGACAACGATCCGCAAACCAGCAACCGTAACGATCCGGCGATCGACGGCGGCGAACCGGCCCCAGCCACAGCAGCCGATGCGCCGAAAGACCCGAAACCCGCCGCCGACCCAAAGGCCAAGGAAAACGACTACAGTCCAGACTTCAAGCCCGAGCGTGAGCCCAAGCCTGAAACCGATGCCGATATCGACACTCAAGGCGGTTAGAGGAGACGATCATGTCCAAAGAACAGGAAGAAGAACTCAACGACCCCGGCAATGAGGACCCCGGTTCGCTGATGGATGATGCACAAGTGCCGCTCAACGATCCGGACGACGCGGCGGATGTGGGCCATACAGAAAAGCCCGATTAATCCCCCGGTACAGCGTCAGGATTGCGCTTTCGCCTGAGCTCGTCGTTCATACCACGCCAGCATCGGCTGGGTACTCAAGCCATGAACGACGATGCTCAAGGCGATCACCGACAAGGTCAGGTTCACCGCCACCGCGCTGCTGGTGCCGACAAGTCCATGGTTGAGCGCGTAGAACAGGTAGTAGATGCTGCCGATGCCGCGAATCCCGAACCAGCCCATCAGCCCGCGCTGTCGGCGATCGATCAGGCGCCCCCAAGGCAGTGCAAACACACTGATCGGTCGAATCACGCAAAACAGCAATGCCGCCAACGGCAACGCCCGCCAATCCCAATGGCTGACCAGGACGATCCCCAGCAACGTCACCAGGAACACTTCCATCGAACGCTCCACCAGGCTGCCGAACGAGAGCATGTCGCCCATCATCACGCCGGCGGCGATCTGGGTGTCCGCCAGCTCGCTCACATCCCCTTGCAGGGCACGTTCCGGCTCGACGTCCAGATGACCCACCACCGGCAGCGCCAAATGCTCGGACGGTGTATGCGAGTTGCCGGTTGACCTGAACTCGGCCTGACGCAAGCCGAGCCCGGCGGCAAACACCGACAGGAAGCCGTAACCACCGACGCCCTCGGCCACCACATAGGCCAGGGCAATCAGGGCGAGGGTCAGGTAGTCATTCGGGGACAGGGTGCTGTCACTGTTGGTGATGCGCAGCCACAGCGTCACGCGGCCAATGCCGCGGCCCATCCAGTAGCCGATCAACAGCCCGGCCGGCACCGCCCACAACAGGTTCTTCAACGCCCAGCCGCCGAGCCAGTCACCGTCAAAGCCGCCGTGCTGCATGAAGATCAGGGCAAAAATCACGAAGGGGAAGGCCGTGCCATCGTTCAACCCGGCTTCCCCGGACAACCCGAAGCGCAGCGCATCGTAATCCTGTGCATTGTTGACCTGGACCAGGCCCGCCAGCACCGGATCGGTCGGCGCCAGAATGGCACCCACCAACAGCGACACCCCCCACGACAGTTCAAATACGTAATGCAGCGCCAGGCAGCTACCGAGGATGGTCAACAGCATGACCGGCCCAGCCATACCGAACGCGATGCGCCAGGTGCGATGGCCCAGGGGCAGGCGCAACTTGAGGCCGCTGACGAACAATGAAAACAGCACCGCGACTTCGGTGAGGTGCTCCATCCAGCGCGCAGACTGCTGGATGTCCAGCTGCAGCAGGTCGACGCCGAGCGGGCCAATGCCCACGCCCAGCAGCAGGCACACCGCCGAAGTGGTCACCGGCATCCAACGCAGGTAAGAGGAGGTGAGGGCGAGGGTCAGCAGCACGGCGCCCAGGACGGCCATCCATAGAATAAACGTCATCGAGCAGTATCCAGGGCCATGGTCTATGGACGTTCGAGGACCCAGGCCGGCTGCGGGTTCAATGTGATTGCGTCGGCTCAAGTGGCCGGGTGAGTCGGCCCACTGCTACAGCGGCGATGCACGCTCCAGCAGCAGCCGTTCCAGGGTGGCGGCGGGCAACGGTCGGCTGAACAGGTAGCCCTGGATCTGATCGCAGCCGGCCTCCTTGAGGAACGCCAATTGCGCCTGGGTTTCCACGCCTTCGGCCACCACCCGCAGGCTCAGGCTGTGGGCCAGTTCGATGATGGTCCGGGTGATCGCGGCGTCCTGGGGGTTGCTGGTGACCTCACGGATAAACGCAATGTCGATCTTCAGCGTGTCGATGGGAAAGCGTCGCAGGTAAGCCAGGCTGGAATAGCCGGTGCCGAAGTCGTCGATGGAGATCTTCACGCCCATGGCGCGCAGGCGTTGCAGGCTGGCGATGGTGTGCTGGGTGTTTTCCATCAGCGAGCCTTCGGTCAGCTCCACTTCCAGCCAGTGCGATTGCACCCCGGTTTGTTCGAGGATGTGCGCGATATCGGCAATCAGGTCGCCTTCGATCAATTGATGCCCGGACACGTTCACCGACACTTCGACGGCGCCGATTTCGCTGCGCTGCCACGCCGCAATCTGTCGGCACACGCTGTCGATCACCCAGCGTCCCACTTCCACGATCAAGCCCAGGCTTTCCAGGATGGGTACGAACACCGCTGGCGACACCGCGCCGTAGCCTGGGCGTTCCCAGCGCAGCAACGCCTCCAGGGCGCAGATCTGCCCGTCGGCCAACGCGACTTTGGGCTGGTAGTGCAGGGTGAATTCCTCGTGCTCCACGGCCTGGCGCAGGGCGTTTTCCAGGTCCTGGCGGGCCAGGTCGTGCACGTTCATGCGCGCCATGTCACCGGCATGTTGGCGCAGTTGCTGTTCAAGCAACTGGCTATGGCGCTTGAGTTGATCGCCGTGGCTCTTGAGCCGCAGCAGGTTGCGCACCCGCAGCCACAACTCGACCCGTTCCACCGGTTTGCTGATGAACTCTTCGGCGCCGGTTTCCAGGCCACTGACCCGTGCACTCGACTCGCTGAGGGCCGACAGCATGATGATCGGAATACTCGCCGTGGCGGCATCGCCCTTGAGCTGGCTGGCGACTTCGTAGCCGTCCATGCCCGGCATCATGATGTCCAGCAGGATCAGGTCAGGCGGCTGTTTGGCCACCAGTTGCAAGGCTTCTTCGCCGCTGCCGGCACTCAGGGTCTGGTAGCCCTCATGTTGCAGCAGGGTTTCCAGCAGCTTGCGAACCTGGGGTTCGTCATCAACGATCAACAGCGTTGCGGGTTGGCTGGCCATGGAGAGGACTCATAAGAGAGGAGGGGTGCCCTGTTGCAGCAGCGTGTCAATGACCTTGTACAGCTCTTTATAGCGTAACGGTTTGATGATGTAGGCATCGCAGCCGGCCAGGCGGGTTTTTTCGCGGTCTTCCTTCATGGCCATGGCCGTCAGGGCGATCACCGGGATATGCGCGGTATGGGGCGCTTGCTTGAGCAGCGCGGTGGCAGCCAGGCCGTCCATGCCTGGCAGTTGGATATCCATCAGGATCAGCGCCGGTTGTTTTTCCCGGGCCAGGGTCAGGCCTGTCTCGGCATCGGCGGCCCACAATACCGTGTGCCCGGCGTTGATCAGCAGCAGCCGCGCCAGGCGCATATTCGCCTCATTGTCTTCGACGATCAGGATTTCAGCCATGAAGCCTCCGGCGCACGGTGCAACGGCAGCCACACCACAAACCGCGTGCCCAGGCCTTCGCGACTGGCCACCGCGACACTGCCGCCATGCAGGTCGGTGAGTTGCTTGACCATCGCTAGGCCCAGGCCAGTGCCTTCGAATTTGCGCGCCAGGCTGCTGTCGATCTGGCTGAACGCCTTGAACAACTTGCCCATGTCGTCCTCGGCAATGCCGATGCCCGTGTCGCTGACGCTCAGTTCCAGAAACTGCTGGTGGGCGCTGGGTTGCAGGGCAAAGCCGTAGGTTGGCCATTCGCCGGGGATCAGGCCCACCTGGTCGCGCCCGACCTCACGCGCGCCGAGGGTCACGGAGCTGCCGTGCTCACTGAACTTCACCGCATTGGCCAGCAGGTTGTAGATGATCTGTTTGGTCTTGCGCAGGTCCAGCTCCAGCGTACCGAAGTCGTCCTGGCTGTCGAGCTTCAACTGGATACGTTGCAGCGCGGCTTTTTCCCGCACGATCAACAGGCTGTTAGCCAGCAAACCCGCGAACTCCACGGCTTCCAGCTCCAGGTCCATCATGCCGGCTTCGACCTTGGACAGGTCAAGGATGTCGTTGATCAGCGACAGCAGGTGCTGGCCGCTGGTGAAGATATCGCCGATGTATTCGCGCTGGATATCGCTCATATCGCCCACCAGCCCATCCTTCAGCGCCTCGGAAAAACCGATCACCGCATTCAGCGGCGTGCGCAATTCGTGGGACATGGTGGCGAGGAATTCGGACTTCATATGGCTGGCATGTTCCAGCTCCAGGTTCTTTTCCTCCAACGCCCGCTCAAAGCCTTTGCGCTCGGCTTCTTCCTGTTTGCGTGCGGTGTTGTCGGTACCGATCAACAGGTAACCGATGATGGTGTCATGACGGTTACGCAGCGCCGTCACCGACACCATGGCCGACAGCCGGCTGCCGTCCTTGCGGATATAGGTCAGCTCGTAAATATCTTCGATGCCACGGGAGGCCTTGAATACCAAGGCTTCGAAGCCCGGTGTGATCGGCGTGTCGAGTTCCAGGCTGAGGGCAGCGGCGCGGGTGATCAACTCGGCGGGGTCAGAAATGTCGGCGGGGGTAATGCGGTTGAGTACATCGTCGGCCGCATACCCGAGCATGCGTTCGGCGCCGACATTGAAGATCTGGATCACGCCTTTTTCATCGGTGGCGATGCTGGAGAAGTAGGCGCTGTTGAAGATCGCGTCTTGCAGGGCACCGGTTTTCAGCAGGGTTTTCTGGCGTTTGAATTCGACGATTTTTTCGGCCCGCGATTGGGCTTCGGGCGGTGATCCAGTAACGGGTTTGTCCATGGCGGTGCTTTCCAGGCAGATCGGCCCGGCCGCGTCGATGACAGGGCCGCAGAGCATGCTCACAGAAAATCGCGTGGACGCGATAAGGAGGAGATGAGGTCCTCGGACAATAGCAGATGCCGCCTGCAGGGCGGTATGAATACACTCAAACGAATGTATGTCGGAAAAGGGCGGCAGGCCGCCCTGTCAGGGGGCCGCGTGGCTTAGAGCGTCACGCTGCTGATGACCTGGGTGCTGTCATCCGGGTCGATGACGCTGTGGAATCCCAAGGCGTGGTTCAACTCGCGCAACGGCGCATTGGTTGCCGCGTCGACCGTGTACATGCGCCTGAAGCCATTGGCGCGCGCCGCCGTCATCAGGTGCTGCATCAAAAGGCGCCCCAGCCCCAGGTGTTGCCACGCATCGGCCACCGTGACCGCGCATTCGCATTCATCCGCGTTGGCCGCGGCATAGCGGGCCACGCCGATCTCGATCAGTTGCCCGTTGTCGTGCACCAAGGCGATAAAGGCCAGGCGTTGCTGGTTATCGACATCCATCAATTGATCCATCAGCGTCTTGCCGGGTTCATTGATTTCGCCCAGGAAGCGCGCGTGCCGCGACTCACGGGACAGGCCCTTGATGAAGTTGTATTCCCGTTCACGGTCGTCGGCGACGAGGGGGCGCACCAGTACATGGCGGCCATCGTCGAGCTGATCGATCCAGTGCGGTTTCGGCAGTGCTGCGTAGGCGCGGTCGGCGTGCTGGTTGCGTGCTTCGAGGGTAGGCATGGTGTGGGCTCCTGGCGGTCAGTCGAAGAGTTCGGGCGAGGCGCCCCATACGCTGCCGCAGACAGGGTGATCTCCCTTGTGAACCCGTGTCGGTGAAGGGCATCGGGCAGTGGTGCCTTGGTCGATCATGCCCCTGGGGGCGGAGGTGCCATTGATCTGCATCAAGACGCCGGGCCGCCGGGCAGGGCAGGCGACGTTCGGTCATGTGCATCGGCAAAGGGTTGACCATGATCAACGTTCGGCGCGCCGTCGCGGCGCAGTCTGGTCCCACCCCACATGCCCAGCAGGAGGTCACACCATGGCAACCATGAGAGCCGCTGTCTTCGTTGAGAAAAACCGCATCGTCCTTGAGGACAAACCGATCCCCGAGGTCGGCCCGCTCGACGCCCTGGTGCGGATCACCACCACGACCATCTGCGGCACCGACGTGCATATCCTGCGCGGTGAGTACCCGGTGGCCAAAGGGCTGACGGTGGGCCATGAGCCGGTGGGCGTCATCGAGCGGCTGGGCTCCCAGGTGCGCGGCTTCGTCGAATGGCAACGGGTGATCGCCGGCGCAATCACGCCCAGCGGGCAGAGCTATGCGTGCCTGTGCGGCTGCGGCGCCCAGGATGGCCCCGACACCCGCCATGGTTTCCGTGCGGCCGGCGGCTGGAAATTCGGCAACACCCTCGACGGCTGCCAGGCCGAATACGTGCTGGTGCCCGATGCGCTGGCCAACCTGTGCCCGATCCCCGATGGCCTGAGTGACGAGCAGGTGCTGATGTGCCCGGACATCATGTCCACCGGCTTTTCCGGTGCCGAGCGTGGTGAGGTCAACATTGGCGACACGGTGGCGGTGTTTGCCCTCGGGCCGATCGGCTTGTGCGCGGTAGCGGGGGCACGGCTCAAAGGCGCGTCGATGATCATTGGGGTCGACGGCGTCAGTGAACGCATGGGCGTCGCCCGTGGCCTGGGCGCGACGCATATCGTCGACTTCAAGCAAGGCAACGTGGTCGAGCAGATCATGGCCCTGACCGACGGCCGTGGCGTGGATGTGGCGATCGAGGCGTTGGGCACCCAAGGCACGTTCGAGTCGGCCTTGCGCGTGCTGCGTCCCGGTGGCCGCTTGTCCAGCCTTGGGGGTGTACTCCAGCGACCTGCGCATCCCCTATGACGCGTTTGGCGCAGGCCTGGGGGATTACAGCATCGTCTCGACCCTGTGCCCTGGCGGCAAGGAACGCATGCGGCGCTTGATGGCGGTGGTCGCCAGCGGCGGGGTGGACCTGTCGCCGCTGGTGACCCACCGCTTCAAGCTCGACGACATCGAGGCGGCCTATGAACTGTTTGCCCATCAGCGCGACGGGGTGATGAAAGTTGCGATTACGCCTTGATAGCCGCCGGGTAGATCACTGCGGGATTTCCAGGCTTGCCCGCAGACCACCAGCCGCCAGGTTGTCCAGGCGGACCTGACCGCCCAGGCGTTGGGCGATGGCTTGCACGATGGTCAGGCCCAGGCCGGCGCCCTGGGCATTGCCACGGCTGTAGAAACGCTCGAACAGCCGCTCACGCTGACTCTCGTCGATGCCGGGGCCCTGATCGTCGACGCTCAGGACCAGTCCCTTGGCTGTTTTGCCCAAACTGACAGTAATCACACCGTGTTCCGGGGAGAAGGTCGCCGCGTTGGTCACCAGGTTGGTCAGGGCGATATTGATCGCGCCGGCATCGGTCGTTACGGGGTACTGGGCATCGTCGACATCGAATACCAGTTCGAGGCCTTTGCTCAGCAGCCAGGGTGTCAGCTGAATCAGCGTTTCACGCACCGTGGTCGCCAGGTCGATCGCGTGGACGGGGGGCAGCCCGGCGCTGGGTTCCAGGCGTGCCATGGTCAGCAATTGGTTGACCAGGCGGCTGGTGCGGTCGACACCGCTGATCAGGAAGGCGAGGGACTCGCGCCGTTCGGTTTCAGTGCCGGCTTCCAGCAGGTTTTGCGCATGCACCCGCAATACCGCCAGGGGCGTGCGCATTTCGTGGGCGGCATCGGCGATAAAGCGCCGCTCACGGCCGAGCATGTCCTGGATCTGCGCGAGCATGCGGTTCAACGCTGCCTGCATCGGCTCCAACTCCATGGGCAAGGGCGTCAGTTGCATCGGCTCCAGTGAACCGGAATGCCGCGCGCGCAAGGTGGCCGCCATATCGGCCAGCGGCTTGAGGCCCCAGCCGATGGCCAGCCAGACCATGGCGGCGAGGATCAGGCTGCCCAGCACGTTAGGCCACAGGGTGTGGCGCACGATACGGCCGACGAGGTCGGAGCGCACGTCATCACGCTCGCCGACCCAGATCCGCAAGCCGTTGTCCTTGTCCTTGAGCACGAAGCCGCGCCATTGGCGGCCGTTGACATCGTCGACGTTGCTGTACCCCGGTTGAACGGGAGGAGCGGCAAATGATGGGGCGCTGGTGGTAAACACCAGCAGCTCGCCCTGTGGGTTCCACACCTGGAAGGCGATCTTGCTTTCGTATGGATGTCCGTCGACCTTGGGCATCGCGTTGCCCAAGGCTTTGTTGAAGGCGCGATACAGATCGGCCTGGTCCTTGCTGGCCAGCGGCATGCTCATGACGCCCTGGAGCAGGCGGGCGTTCTGCGCCAGTTGTGCGTCGTAGACCTCGGCGATTTCGTGATTGCTGTCATGCAGGTTGAGCACACTGATCACCAGCAGCCCGGTGAGCAGCAGGCCGATAATCAGGCTCAGGGTTCGCCGCCGAATCGAGGTCATTGGCGCTCCTCCACCAGGTAGCCAACGCCGCGCACGGTGCGGATCAGTTCGCTGGAGAACTTCTTGCGCAGGTGATGGATATGCACCTCCAGGGTGTTGCTCTCGGCTTCTTCGTTCCAGCCGTAGAGCAACTGCATCAGCTGGTCGCGGGTCATCACGCGGCCCGGCGGCGACAGCAGTTCGTGCAGCAGTTGATATTCCTTGGGCGTGAGCAGCACCGGTGTGCCGTGGTAAGTGACGTGCTGTGTGCTTGGGTTCAGGCAGATGCCCGCGTGCTCGATCACCACCCGTGCGCGGCCGGCGCTGCGGCGCAGCAGTGCACGCAGGCGAGCCTTGAGTTCAGCCAGGTCGAAGGGTTTTATCAGGTAATCGTCAGCGCCGGCGTCCAGCCCGGCGATGCGGTCTTCGGTGGCATCCCGCGCGGTGAGGATCAGCACCGGCAGGTTGGAGCCACCGTCACGCAGGCGCCGCAGCACCTCCAAACCGTCCATGCGCGGCAGCCCGAGGTCGAGCACTGCCGCATCGAAGGTTTCGCTGAGCAGCGCATGCAAGGCGCTGCTGCCATCCTGCAGCCAATCGACGGTGTAGCCCTCACGCACCAGCGCCTGTTGAATGCCTTCGCCCAACGCTACGTCATCCTCGATCAGTAAAAGGCGCACGCAGACTCCTTGTCATTTGAGTTTTTGGTTGATGTCAGCCAGCACGCCTTCGATCTCTTTGCGCCGCCCGGCATCGGCGGTTTCGCGACCGGGCCGGGGCGCGGCCAGCAGGGCTTTTTGCAAGGCATCACGGGCTTCGCCATAGCGTTTTTGCCGGTACAGGTGGTCACCCCAGAAGTACAGACTATCAATGCCTGCCGGGTTCAGTTGCAAGGCTTGTTTGAGCAGTGCGTCGGCCTTGTCCGCATCGCCGAAGCCGATCGGCCAGCCGGGCACCCGGTCGTACAGGGCGGCCAGGCTGGTATAGGCCGAGCCTTGCAGGGCCTTGGGGTCCAGGGCGAGGGCTTTTTCCAGGTCGACCTTGGCCGCCTTGACCTTGCTTAGCGCACCGAGCCCGCCCTGGGCGCCGGCCCAACTGCTGGTGACGATGCCTGACCAGATCCACGCCTCGGCGGCTTGGGGGCGGTCGTGGGTGAAGGCCGTGGCCTGGGTGGCGAGTTGTTCAAAGGCCTGGGTCCGCTGTTCCTCGGGCAGGTTGTATTGGATGTGCGCCCAGCGCGTCTGGATATCGTTCAGGCGTTGTTGGTCGACGGCGTCCATCGCCCAGGTGAAGGGGCTCAGGGCGGTGAGCAGCAGCGCGGTAAAGAGTTGTTTCATGGCTTCGGGTCCTTATTCTCAGGTGTGTCGCTCAAGCGGCGTACCAGCGGCAGCTGTTTACGTAAACCGCGGTCGACCAGGTTCGGCAGCAGGCTGTTGAGGCGCACAAAAAAACGCTCCGGCCAGCCCAGGTACAGATCGCGACGCTGGTTGGCGATGGCCTGGATCACCGCAGACGCCACGGTGTGCGGGTCGTCTACGTTGGACTTGAGCGCATCGTTCAAGGCCTGCGCCGCCGGGCTGTTCATCTGCGTATGGGTCGCACGCGGCGCCACGTACAGCACGCCGACGCGGGTGTCGGCCAGTTCCCGGCGTAATGCTTCGGAGAACCCGCGCAAGGCAAACTTGCTGGCGCAGTAGGTGGCATAGCCGGGATAGCCGATGGAGCCATAGGTGGAACCGACATTCACCACCATGGCACTCGGTGCTTGCTTGAGCAGCGGCAGCAGCAGCTTGGTCAGGCAGATCGGCGCGGTGATGTTCAGCGCCAACATGCCGTTGATGTCGCTGTCGTCGAGTTGCTCAAGCATGGCGAAGTGATTGATGCCGGCGGCGTTGATCAGCAGGTTGATGCCGCCGATGGCTTCGGCGGCGGCCAGCACCTTACGGCGGTCGGCGAGGAAGGTCAGGTCGGCACCGACCCAGCAGAGTTGCTCCGGGTAGCGCTCAAGCAACCCCTCCAGCGCTGCACGGTGACGGGCCACGGCCAGCACCTGGGCACCACTGGCACACAGGGCGGTGGCGATCGCCAGGCCGATGCCGCCGCTGGCGCCGGTCAGCACCACGCGCGTTTCAGACAGGCGCATGGGGCGCCTCCCCGATACGCGGCAGGCTGCGGAACATGTCGGTGTAGAGCGCATACACCACCTTGGAGGCGTGTATCACGGCGGCCTGGTCATCGGGGTCGTCCAGGCTGTTCATCAAGCGGCGATAGGTTTCCATGTGGCCGATGTCCAGGGACCCATGGGAACTCAAGTAGCTGAAGGCCGTTGCCGGCAGTTGCAAGCGCTCACGGATGCTGCCGGCCGCGTGGGTGGCCAGGGCGATGCTGGTGCCTTCCAGCACATTGACCATGCCGAACAGGCCGACCGGGTTGTCACGGGCGATCAGGTCGTAGAGGTAGCTGACCATCAACTCGATGGGTAAACCGGGGCGCCCGTCACGTACCGCGTCGTCATCCCCCCCGCAGGCGGCAATGTCATTGAGCACCCACTGCTCATGGCCGTATTCATCCTCGATGTACTCGCAGACCGCCTTGCGCAGCCATTCCAGGCGCGAAGGCAGGCGCGCACCGCACGCCATCATCAACGGCACGGTATGTCGCACGTGGTAGTAGGCCTGGGCCAGGAAGGCGCGATAGCTGTCCAGGCTGACCTTGCCCTCCAGGGCGTCGCGGATGATCGGCAGGTTGAACAGCGCCTGGCGTTCCTGCTGGGTGGCTTCTTGCAGCGTGTCGAAAAAATTCACGATGAGGTTTCCTCGTTGAATGCTGGGGCAAATTGGGCTTGATAACGGGCGACGATGGCGTCGCGCCGTGGCCGGCCATTGGCAGTGAGCAAGCCATTGGCGGCGGTGAAGGGTTCTGCCAGGCGCGTCCAGCCATGCACCTGGGCGTAGTCGGGCAGGCCGCTATTGGCTGCGTCGACGGCGGCGGCCAGTTGCGCGTCGCTGCAGTCGGCGCGATGGGGCCAGAGCAGGGCGTGGTTCTGCGGCAGGGCTTCGCCATACACGAACGCCTGGGCGATCACACCGCCCTGGGTCAGCTCGGCTTCGACCCAATCCGGGTTGACGTTGCGCCCGTAACTGGTGACGAACTGATGTTTTTTGCGGCCCTTGAGGTAGAGAAAACCGTCCTCGTCAAAGGCGCCGAGATCGCCGCTGGGCCACCATTGTTCGGGCTGGTCTGTCTGGCCCAGGTAGCCGAGTAACGTCGAGCCCTTGATCAGCACTTCATCGTCTTCGGCCAGGCGGATTTCCACGTGGGACAGTGGCCGGCCGACGCTGCCAGGACGGTGTGCCTCGGGGCGATTGAGGCACACCACCGAGGCGCATTCCGACAGCCCATAACCTTCGTATACCGGCACGCCGAGTTGCTGCGCGCGCTGCAGCAAGGCCTTGGAGACGCGCGCACCGCCGACGGCGGCAAAGCGCAGACCCTGAGGGCTGAAGGCCTTTTGCTCGGCGGCAATCACCAGCATCAACAGCAATTGCGGCACCAGGATCAGGCTGTGGGGCTGACGCGTTGCCAGGCAGCCGAGCAATTGGGCCGCGTCCACTGCGCTGGCGCCCTGAATGCCCAGGCTCTTCTGGCTGGGCAAGCTCAAGGTGGCGCCGGCGTACAGCGCTGCGTAACAACCGAGGTTTTCCAGCAAAATCGCGATGGGCAACAGCGCCAGGTGGTGGCGTGGGTCGCTGCTGTGGCTGGCCTGGTACAGCTCGCGGGCCACCCGCAGCAGGCTGTTGGCGCTCAGGCACACGCCCTTGGGCGCCCCGGTGGTGCCGGAGGTGAACGTCACCTTGGCCGTGCCGGCGGGTATCGAAGGGCGGCCCTCAAAGGTGCGGCACCAGAACTCGCCGCACGGTTGATAGCCGTTGGCGAGCAATTCAGCCGCCAGATGCGGCTCGGCGATCACCCGTTCGGCGTGGCTCTGTTCCAGGCAATGGGCGCGCTGGGCCGGGCTGAAGAACGGCGGCAACGTCAGGCAAGTCAAGCCTTCGAACAGCACCGCCAGGTCCCACAGCATGGCCTCGACGCCATTGTCCAGGGCCAGGGCGACGACTTTGACGCCTTCGTCGCGCAGGCGCTCCTGTCGATACGCCACTTCGGCGAACATCTGGGCGTAATCCATTTTCAAGCTGTCGCTCCACAGGGCGACGGCGCCATCGAGGCGTTCGGCATGGCCGCGCAGTACCGCGTGGAAGCGCTGGGTTTCAGGCGACATGGCTGGCGTCCTCAAAAGTGGTTGGCAACCCCAGGCGTGAGAACAGGCCCATGTTGCGCAAATGGATGAACCCGGCGCGGATATTGCCGACATGCACCCATGGTTGGCTTTCGTAGTAACTGCCCCAGTGATGGCGCTCATCACCCAGGCGCTGGGGGTCGGCCGCGCACAGGGTGACGGGCTTCAAGCCCAGGCGGTGGAAGCTGTTGACCAGGCCGATATTGCCGGTGAACGCCACCCACTCCAGGCCGCCCATGGCCAGCAGCCAGGTAATGGCGATGATGCTCAGGCGCGCACTGCCGGTGTCGCTGGCCGCGAGGTTGCCGACTTCGGCGATGGCGCCGCGCTCCACGGGTTGTTCGGCGGCGGCACTGATCAGCGGGTCGATCGGATGGTCCAGGTAACGCTCCAGGAACAACGGCTCGGCGCTTGCCAGGCGCACACCGGCAACGGCACACAGCTCGCCGTCGGCCTGGCTGACGCCAAACAACTGCGGCATGAAGTGGCGGATATCGGCGCCGTGGGCAAGGCGAAAACGTTGTTGGATAAACGCTTCGAAGGCAGGCCGCTGCGGGTCTTGGGGCAGGGCGCGGGACAGGCGCATCGGTGCACTGTCGGCATGGCCGAACAGCAGCGGCAAGGAAATGTTCCAATCGATATCGGGCATTGGCAGTACGCCTCCCCAGTGAAGTTGGGAGGAGTATCGGAGGCATTTCTTAACGAAGTCTGAAGGTGGCAAAAGGATATTTTTCCCGATCTTCAGACTGCCTTAAGACTTCGCGGGCAGGGTGGCGCGGTCTTTCCACGGCCGCTTGCGGCCACCACCTGCACAAGGCTTGATGATCGTGACGCCGCTGCTGGCCTGGCTGATGCTCAACGCCGCAGGCAAGCCCGTGCCGTATTTCGAGTTTGCCTTGCCATCGTTGGTGGCGGTGGACCCTGACCTGGCCAAGCAATTCAAGCACTGGCATGAGTGGCTGGGCAGTGCCGGCTACTGGTTGATCGGCCTGCACGCTGCCGCTGGGTTGTTCCACCATTATTGGGTGCGCGACAACACCCTGCTGCGCATGCTGCCAAAACGTTAGAAATGCAAAAAACTAACTTTATGTGCTTGATGAAACGTTTCTTCTAGCGACAAACGGCCTACGCAAGCGCTTGCGTAAGTAAATGTATCTGATTAGAGTCGGTGGCAATCGGCTCTGATTCAAAGAGGGCTGAACTACAAAAATAATAAAACCAGGAGCTCATTGATGAGCCTTGAACCCTTGCTTGAGATGCAGGGCATCAGCAAAACCTTCAACGGTTTGCGCGTGCTCAAGAATGTCGGCCTGAAGGTCTACCC
>Ga0163161_10001901_pt1 | contig 15250 bp, 6 predicted proteins | sample S45metaG_FD_129847 | JGI IMG/M metagenome (GOLD analysis project Ga0163161, IMG submission 129847) | Switchgrass rhizosphere microbial communities from Kellogg Biological Station, Michigan, USA - S4-5 metaG | ecosystem: Host-associated > Plants > Roots > Rhizosphere > Soil | place: USA: Michigan... | reverse complement strand
GGGCCTGGGCTGGGAAGTCTGGCTCAATGGCATGGAAGTCACCCAGTTCACCTACTTCCAGCAGGCCGGCGGTCTGGAGTGCAAGCCGGTGCTCGGCGAGATCACCTACGGCCTCGAGCGCCTGTGCATGTACCTGCAGAACTGCGACAACGTCTACGACCTGGTCTGGACCTACGGTCCGGATGGCACGCCGGTCACCTACGGTGATGTGTACCTGCAGAACGAGATCGAGCAGAGCACCTACAACTTCGAGTACGCCGACGTGGAGGAAATGTTCCACCGTTTCGATGCGTGCGAAAAGGAAGCACAGACGCTGGTCGACGTCGGCCTGCCGCTGCCGGCCTACGAGCAGGTGTGCAAGGCCAGCCATGCCTTCAACCTGCTGGACGCGCGCCGCGCGATCAGCGTGACCGAGCGCCAGCGCTACATCCTGCGCGTGCGCGCGCTGGCCCAGGCGGTGGCCAAGCTGTACGAGGCCAAGCGCCTCGAAGCCGTCGCCGCGAAGGAGGTGCAGGCATGAGCACGATGCTGCCGCTGCTGATCGAACTGGGCACCGAAGAATTGCCGGTGAAGGCGCTGCCGGGCCTGGCCCAGGCCTTCTTCGATGGCATCGTGGACGGCCTGACCAAGCGCGGCATCGCGGTCGAGATGGGTGATGCCAAGCCGCTGTCGACCCCGCGCCGCCTGGCCGTGCTGTTGCCTGGCGTGGCCGTCGAACAACCGGAACAGCACAGCGAAGTGCTGGGCCCGTACCTGAACATCGCGCTGGATGCCGAGGGTCAGCCGACCAAGGCGCTGCAGGGCTTCGCGGCCAAGGCCGGGATCGAGTGGACGGCGCTGGAGCGCACCTCCGATGCCAAGGGCGAGCGCTTCGTGCACCGCTCCACCACCCCGGGCGCGCGCACCGCGACGCTGCTGCCGGAGATCCTGCGCGAGGCGATCGCGGCGATGCCGATCCCCAAGCCGATGCGCTGGGGCAGCCATGCCTACGGCTTCGCCCGGCCGGTGCACTGGCTGGTGCTGCTGCACGGCAAGGACATCGTGGAGGCCGAGCTGCTGGGCCTGACGGCCGACCGCATGAGCCGCGGCCATCGCTTCATGCACGACAAGACCGTGTGGCTGTCCTCGCCGGAAGACTACGTGAGCTCGCTGCAGGCCGCCTTCGTGCTGGTCGATGCCGACGTGCGCCGCGCGCGCATCGTCGAGCAGGTCAATGCCGAAGCCGCCCGGGCCGGTGGCCAGGCGCGGATTACCGATGACAACCTGGAACAGGTGGTCAACCTGGTGGAATGGCCGGCGCCGGTGCTGTGCAGTTTCGAACGCGAGTTCCTGGCGGTGCCGCAGGAAGCGCTGATCGAGACGATGGAGATCAACCAGAAGTTCTTCCCGGTGCTGGATGCCGGCGGCAAGCTGACCGAGAAGTTCATCGGTATTGCCAACATCGAATCCAAGGACGTGGCCGAGGTGGCCAAGGGCTACGAGCGGGTGATCCGTCCGCGTTTCTCCGATGCCAAGTTCTTCTTCGACGAAGACCTCAAGCAGGGCCTGGACGCGATGGGCGACGGCCTGAAGACCGTCACCTACCAGGCCAAGCTGGGCAGCGTGGCCGACAAGGTGGCCCGCGTGGTGGCGCTGGCCGAGGCGATCGCGCCGCAGGTGGGCGCCGATCCGGTGCTGGCCAGGCGCGCCGCGGTGCTGGCCAAGAACGACCTGCAGTCGCGCATGGTCAACGAGTTCCCCGAGCTGCAGGGCATCGCCGGCCGCCACTACGCGCTGACCGGTGGTGAATCGCCCGAGGTGGCGCTGGCCATCGACGAGGCCTACCAGCCGCGCTTTGGCGGCGACGACATCGCGCTGTCGGTGCTGGGCAAGGTGCTGGCCATCGCCGAGCGCCTGGACACGCTGGCCGGCGGCTTTGCCGCGGGCCTGAAGCCGACCGGCAACAAGGACCCGTTCGCGCTGCGCCGCAATGCGCTGGGCCTGGCGCGGACGATCATCGAGAGCGGGTTCGACCTGGACCTGCGCGCGCTGATCGGTACCGCCATCGCCGGGCTGCCGGCGGGCGTGCAGCCCAGTGCCGAGCGCAAGACCGAGGCGCTGCCGCAGGAGCTGTACGACTTCGTCCTCGACCGCCTGCGCGGCTACTACGCCGACAAGGGCGTGCCGGCCACGCATTTCAACGCGGTGGCCGAACTGAAGCCGGCCTCGCTGTACGACGTCGACCGCCGCATCGATGCCATCGGCATCTTCGCGGCGTTGCCGGAGGCCGGGGCGCTGGCCGCCGCCAACAAGCGCATCCGCAACATCCTGCGCAAGGTCGAGGGCGACATCCCGGGCATGGTCGATCCGGCGCTGTTGGCCGAGCCGGCCGAGAGCGAACTGGCCGAAGCGGTGGAAGCGGCCATCGACGACAGCAACGCCAGCCTGCACCAGAAGGACTATGTGAGCGTGTTGAACCGGCTGGCGCGCCTGCGCCCGCAGGTGGATGCGTTCTTCGATGCGGTGATGGTCAACGCCGAGGATCCCGCGCTGCGCGGCAATCGCCTGGCCCTGCTCAAGCGCCTGGGCGACCGCCTGGGCAGCGTGGCGGCGATCGAGCATCTGTCCAGCTGAGGTGGCCGGGGCATCCATTGCCCCGCGGAACCTCCGAAGGCGCGAATGGCCAACGCCGTTCGCGCCTTCTGTTTTTCCGGCGTTCCCTCGCATCGTGGGGCCGCGTGGCGAGGGGCGGGCGAACCGTTGCGGACGGTTCTGTCCGACCACCTGCCGGCATCGATCAGGCAGTTAACGTCACACGCCGTCTTCTGGCCGATTTTAACGGGTCCTTCACTGCCGTTCTGAAACAGCCACGCCGATTTCGCATGCTTGCGATGGCCCGTTATGCTGTGTCCATGCAGCCAAAGAATTACGCCCTTCCCCTGATGTTCCTGTCGCTGGCCACCGCTTCGGTGGCACACGCCCGCGGAACGATCGACAAGGTGGACATCAACGGACTGGACAAGGGCGACGACGCCGAGATGATCGAGAACATCGAGGTCTCGCTGTCGCTGTACGACACCATCGGCAAGCCGCAGGGCGAATCGCGGTTGGAATACCTGTTGTCCCAGGCCGAGCGCCAGACCCGCGAGGCGCTGGAGCCATTCGGCTATTACAACCCGGTGATCAAGGTCGAGAGCCCGCGCGAGGGCGAGAACCTGCGCGTGGTGATCCACGTGGAAAAGGGGCCGCCGACCCTGGTGCGGCGCGAGAACATCGACATCACCGGCCCGGCGCAGAACGATCAATACCTGCAGGAAGACCTGGAGAAGTTCAAGCCGCGCAAGGGCCAACGCTTCGAGCATACCCAGTACGAAGCCAGCAAGATCACGGTGACCCGGCGCCTGGCCGAGCGCGGCTATTTCGACGCCGACTACACCCAGCGCCAGGTGCAGATCACCCGCGCGGAGAACGCCGCGGACATCGACCTGACCTGGGACAGCGGCCGCCGCTACAACATGGGCGATATCCGCTTCCACCAGGACTATTTCGTCGATACGTTGTTCGATCCGCTGGTGTACTGGGACAAGGGCAGCTATTTCCACGAAGGCAAGCTGGACCGGCTGCGCGAGTCGCTGACCAAGCTGGACTACTTCAGCGTGATCGACATCCAGCCGCGCCCGGACCAGGCCGACGACAATGGCGACGTGCCGGTGGACGTCAACCTGACCCGCGCCAAGCGCACCATCTACACCGCGGGCCTGAGCTACGGCAGCGAGAGCGGCGCCGGTGTGCGCGGCGGCCTGGAGCGGCGGTTCCTCAACAGCCGCGGCCACAAGATGAACACCCAGCTGGACTATGCGCAGAAGCGCAAGAGCCTGGTCACCAGCTACCGCATTCCCGCGTTCGCCTGGCTGGACGGCTGGTATGCGTTCACCGCCAGTGCGTATGACGAGCAGACCGATTACATCGACCTGCGCAACTTCAAGCTGTCGGCCAGCCGCAGCGGCGAAATCAACGAACACTGGACCGCGATCGCGTCGATCAACGCACTGCGCGAGCGCTGGCGCTATGCCTCGGGCACCGAGTTCACCGACGCGGTCTACAACACCTCCACGCTGGTGTACCCGCAGCTGGTGGCCGACTACGTCAACGTGGACGACGACCTGTTCCCGCGTAGGGGCGTGAGCGGCAGCGCCACGCTGCGCGGCGGCGTGGAAGGGGCGGGCTCGGACACCAGCTTCGTGCAGGCCAACATGGTGCTGCGCTGGTACGTGCCGATCGGCGACAGCGACCGCCTGATCCTGCGTGGCGAAGGCGGCACGACGTGGACCAGCGACCTGGTGGCGATGCCGCCGAGCCTGCGCTTCTTCGCCGGCGGCGATCGCAGTATCCGCGGCTATGCCTACCGCGAAGTCGGCCCACGCACACCCGCACCGGACAAATACGCGCTGGGCGCGAAAAATCTGGTGATCGGCTCGGCCGAGTACGAGCATTATTTCAAAGGCGGGCCGTGGGGTGCGGCGGTGTTCGTCGATACCGGCAGCGCGTTCGACAACACCATCGACCTGCACACCGGCGTGGGCTTCGGCGTGCGCTGGAAATCGCCGGTGGGTCCGGTGCGCGTGGACATCGCGCATGGCTTGAATGACCCCGATTCGCAGTTCCAGCTGTACCTGAACATCGGAGCGGACCTGTGAGCACGCCGACGCCTTCCGCCACCCCGACACCGCCGCATCGCGTGCGTTTCTACCGCAAGCGCCGCTTCTGGGCGTGGTCCGGGTTCACCGTGCTGGGCCTGGTGCTGCTGGCGCTGCTGCTGCTGTACTGGCTGCTGCAGACGGTGGCCGGCCGCGACGTGCTGCTGGCCCAGGTGGTGGCGCGGTTGCCGGTCGGTGCGACGCTGACCTGGAGCAAGGTCGACGGCCCGGTGGCCGGGCCGCTGGTGCTGCACGACCTGGACTTCCGTTACGACGACATCCACTTCACTGCCGAGCGCGCCTACCTGGATCCGGACATCCGGCCGCTGCTCGGGCGCAAGCTGCAACTGGATGCGCTGCAGCTCAAGAACGCCACCTTGAACCTGGCCAAGAGCGATGAGCCGTTCGAGCTGCCGTCGTGGCCGGAGTCGCTGCCGCAGATCGAAATGCCACTGGCGATCCAGGCCGACACCATCATCATCGATGGCTTCCGCATCACCCAGGCCCAGCAGCCGCTGATCGACATCGCCAAGGTGCGCGGCGGGGTGGAGATCGCCAACGGCGAGTTCCGCGCGAGCCAGCTCAAGGTCGACAGCGACATGGGCGATTTCCGCGTGGACGGGCGTTACCTGCCGCGCAGCGATTACGACACCGACATCACCATCGGCGCGTTGCTGCCGGCCCCGCGCGGGCGCACCCCGGCGCGCCTGGGCCTGGTCGCACGCGGCGACCTGGGCCATATGGAAGTGGCGATTGCCGGCCATGCACCGGCACCGCTGCAGGCCAGCCTGGTGTTCGACGGCCGCACCGACCCGGTGTGGAAGGCCGGCGCACGCAGCAGGGAACTGGATCTGGCACTGCTGGTGCCGGGCATGGACGCGACCACCCGTACGCCGATGGCGCTGGATGTGCAGGCCGACGGCAAGGGCGGCCAGGCCAACCTGCAAGGCAGCTTCAAGCAGGGCGACATCGCGGTGGAACTGGCCCCGTCCAAGGTCGGCCTGGCCGACCAGGTACTGACCGTGGCACCGCTGCAGATCAAGGCGTTCGGTGGGCAGGCGCGGCTGCAGGGCAAGGCCGACTTCACCGACAAGGAGAACGCCAGCCTGCGCTTCTCGGTGGTGGCCAACGACCTCACCTTCGTGCCGGCGCCCGACACCACAACCGCCGGCGCTGCCGCACCGGTGCCGGTGACGCTGAAGGAGGCCCGGCTGGGGTTGGCGGGCACGCTGAAGAACTGGGCGGCCGTGGGCAAGGCCTCGGTCGAGCGCGAGAAGCAGAGCGCCGACCTGCAGTTCGACGTGCGGGGCAATGACCAGGCCGCCGCGATCAAGCAGTTGCTGGCCAGCACCCCGGGCGGGTCGCTGGATGTGACCGGCCAGGTGGCCTGGGCACCGCAGCTGGATTGGGATGTGGCGGTCAAGCTGGCCGCGTTCGACCCGGGCTATTTCGTCCCGGGCTGGGACGGCAAGCTGTCCGGCGCGCTGGCCTCCAAGGGCCGGCAGTTGCCGGCACCGGCGGGCAGCCCGGTGGGCACCGCCGGCAGTTACGAGGCGACCGTCGACGTACCCGGGATCAAGGGCACGCTGCGCAAGCGCGCGGTGGATGCACAGGGCCGGTTCGCGTTGCGCGGCGAACAGGGCGAGGGCAACGTGAAGCTGGCGGTGGGCAACAGCCGCCTGACCGCGAAGGGCTCGGTCGGTGACCGGCTCGATATCGATGCACAGCTCGACCCGGTGCAGCTGGACGACCTGCTGCCCGGCAGCAGCGGCAGCCTGCGCGGCCACGTGCTGGTGAAGGGCCCGCGGACCGCGCCGGACATCACCGCCGACCTGGTCGGCAATGGCCTGCGCTGGGACGACTGGAGCGCCGAGGCGATCAGCATCAAGGGCCGCCTGCCGTGGCAGGGCGACAGCGGCACGCTGGCGGTGCAGGGCAGCAAGGTGCAGGTGGGCATGCTGCTGGACAGCGTGAACGTGGACGCCCGCGGCAGTGTGTCCAACCTGCGGCTGGATGCGCAGACGAAGAACGAGCTGGGCGCGGTGGCGTTGAGTGGCAGCGTGCGCCAGCAGGGCCAGGCGTGGCGTGGCGAGCTGGGCGCGCTGCGCATCGCACCGGTCAAGGGCGATGCGTGGAGCCTGCGCGCGCCGGCGACCTTCAGCATGCAGGGCAGCAACGTCACCCTCAGCGACGCCTGCCTGGGCGCGGCCACCGGCGGTGCGCTGTGCGCCAGTGCCAACTGGCCGCGCGAGGGCCTGCTGGTCCGCGGCGATGCGCTGCCGCTGGCGCTGGTGCAGCCGTGGCTGCCACCGCAATCCGGCCGCCGCATGTACCTGCGCGGCGAGCTGACCCTGGATGGGCGGATCCGCCCGCGCGGCAACGCGTGGGAAGGCAGCGCCAAGATCGCCTCGGCCGAAGGCGGGATCCGGCTGGGCGACAACGCGCGCGGTGAACTGGTGCGCTACGACCACTTCTCGGTGGACGTGGAGATGACCCAGTCGCAGATCAACGGCAAGCTCGGCGTCGGCTTCCAGGGCGACGGCTTCGTGGATGCCAAGGTGCAGACCGGCTGGGACGCCAACGCGCCGCTGACCGGCGAGCTGTACATGAACATCGCGCGGCTGTACTGGCTGGAGCTGTTCTCACCGGACATCGTGCGCCCGACCGGGCTGATCGAAGGCCACGTCAGCCTGCGCGGCACGCGCGGTACGCCGTCGCTGGGTGGCGAGGCCACGCTGAGCAAGTTCAAGGGCGAGTTCCCGGCGCTGGGCCTGACCTTCGATGAGGGCAAGGGCAGCTTCACCGCGCAGCCGGATGGCTCGGCCAAGATCACCGCGCAGGCCAATTCCGGGAAGGGCACGCTGTTCGTGGATGGCGGGCTGTCGTGGTTCGGCGATGCCCAGCCGCTGCAGCTGCACATCCATGGCGAGAACGTGCTGCTGGCCAATACCAGCGAGCTGCGCGTGATCGCCAACCCCAACCTCGACTTCACCCTGGCCGGCACCGCGATGCAGTTGCGCGGCAGCGTGCACGTGCCCGAGGCCGACCTCGACCTGGAGCGGCTGGATCGCGGCACCTCGGTGTCCGAAGACGTGGTGGTGCTGGACCCGGTGGATCCGGAAGAGACCCCGACCTCGCCGCTGGACATGGACCTGACCGTGAGCCTGGGCGACAAGGTCAAGATGAGCGGGTTCGGCCTGAAGGGCGCGCTGGGCGGCAAGATGCAGGTGTGGTCGCGGCCGGGCCGTGAGATGACCGCCAACGGCGGGCTGGAAGTGAGCGGGCGCTACAAGGCCTACGGCCAGGACCTGACCATCACCCGCGGCAACCTCAACTGGAACTACAACGCGGTCTCCGACCCGCGCATCAACATCCGCGCCGAACGCACCATCGGTGATGTCGTGGCCGGTATCGATGTGACCGGTCGCGCGCAGTCGCCGCGCGTGGACGTGTGGTCCACCCCGGCGATGTCGCAGTCCGAAGCGCTGGCCTACCTGGTGCTGGGCCGCAGCCTGACCGGCGCCAGCAGCGACCAGGCCCAGCAGGTCAACGCGGCCTCGGCGGCGCTGTCGGCCGGCAGCGGCCTGCTGGCGTCGCAGCTGGGCGCCAAGCTGGGCCTGGACGATGCCGGGGTGAGCCAGTCGCGCGCGCTGGGCGGATCGGTGATCGGCGTGGGCAAGTACATCTCGCCCAAGCTGTACGTCGGTTACGGCGTTTCGCTGGTCGGCAGCGGCTCGGTGCTGACGTTGAAGTACCTGCTGCGCCGCGGCTTCGATATCGAAGTGGAATCGAGCACGGTGGAAAACCGCGGGTCGTTGAACTGGCGGCGCGAGAAGTAAGGGGCGACGGCGCACCTGCGTCGGCGCGTCATCGGCGGCTCACGACCGGGGGGTGTGAGCCGTGCGATTGGACCAGCGCAGCCGGTCGCGGTGCTGGTGCAGGTCCTGCGCCCACCACACCAGGGCCATCCCCCAGGCGGGGACGATGGTCAGCAGCGCCAGCACCCGCCAGAGTCTCCGGAATTCATCGGCGTTGGGAGTGAAGGGACCGCAGCGGGCCAGCAGCCGCTGCCACGCGACGTGCAGGATGATCGCGTTGGCCACCAGCAGGCCCGCCAGCGCGGCCACCGGGATGCCGGGGGTCAGGCGCAGGGCCAGCCACAGGCTGCCCATGGCGCTGGCGACCAGCAGCGGAATGGTCAGGATGCGCAACCCGGGCAGGGCCGTGGGCATCTGTTCCGGCGCGCGCTGCCAACGCACCAGCGCGCGCAGGGCCACGCCGGACAACCACAGCGTCGGCACGAACAGCGTTCCGATCAGCATGATGAGGATGGCGCGCTGGGTGCCGCTGAACTGGCCATCGCCGGTCGGCGGCAACGGCCAGCTGCCCAGCACGCCCCACAGGCAGACCAGCCCGCAGAAGGCGGCCAGCGTGCCGGCGCGCAGCGCGCCGCTGAGCAGGTGGATGCGATCGCCTTCGTTGCCGAAGCGCGCCCAGAACGCGACCTGCGCAGGGGCCAGGCCAGGCGGTGTCTCCCGGGTGGTCCAGAAGTCCAGGGCGCGCAGCACGCCGATGGCTTCGTTGACGCGCGGGGGCACCAGCGTGGTCAGCAGGTTGCGCCACAGCGGGCGGTCCTGGCGCAGGCTGCGCAACACGCTGCTGTCGGGCAGCAGCAGGCTGTCGGTGACGTCCAGGTAGCGCTGGGCCAGGCTGGCGGCGCCCTGCGGCGACAGCATCCAGGCCTGGTGCCAACGGCGCACGGCGGCCTCCAGGTCCCAGCGATCGATGTCTCCGCGCAGGTCGTCCCAGGCGAAGCATGCGGTGAGGCAGGCGACCACCGGCGGCGGCAGCGGTGGGTCGCCGGCCTGGAGGGCCTGCAACACGGCCTCGCCGATGGCCGGCTTGTCGCCGAGCGACCACAGTTCCGGTTGCTGCTGCAGCCAGGCCTCGAGCGTGGCGGCGTCGTGCTCCCTGGCGAAGGCGGCGATGCGGCTGCCTACCGCGTCGACATCCACCGCCGGTGCCGATGGCCGGGCCGGGGCGGCTGCAGGCGCGTCGGCACGGGCATGGGCACGGGCGCCCCTGCCGGGAGGGGGAGGGCCATCGTCCTGCGCCTGCACCCAGGCCAGCGCATCCTGGTAGGCCGCGTGCAGGTGCTGGAACGCCTCCGGATCGTCGTCCGGCCGGGTAACCCGCAGCCGTTGCGCGTACGCGCGCTTGACCGCGCGCACGTCGACCGGTGTGCCGTCATCCAGGCCCAGCCAGGTCAGGCCCCAGCTCATGCGCGCTGTTCAAGGCGCAGCGCGCCCGCGGTGCCCGGACGCGCCGGCCCGGGGCGCGCTGCGTGGCGCCTCACCGATGCACGACCTTGGTCATCGCATCCACCGTCCAGGCCAGCAGCGCGCCGACCACGGCGATCTCGCCGAACATCAGCGCCAGCCCGCCCAGTTTCAGGAACGGCCAGATCCCGAGCAGCAGCCAGCCGTTGAACTGGAAGACGTAGCCGGCGCGATGCCACCAGCGCCGGATCGACAGGCCGAGCGTGGCCCAGGCCAGCGCGCTGCCGGCGATGCGCGCATCGCCGAGGTGGATGATCAGCAGCGCGCCGATCGCCAGGAGCGGGATCAGCCACAGCCGCAGCAGCGGCCAGCGCACCGGCGGGTGTTCCTCGGCGAGTTGCCATTGGCCGAGGCTGCGCAGGGGCAACAGCAAGGCGCCCACCCCCATCACCAGCAGCGCCGCGTACACACCCTGCATCGCGACGGCGGGAGCGCGCCCCAGCACGCCGAGCAGCGTCATCACCGCAAGCACCACCAGCGCGCACAACGCACTGCGCAGCAGCGCCAGCTGCATGCGTGGCCAGCTCAGCCGCTGGCCATCGGCGAGTGCGCGCCAGAACGCGACCTGTGCCGGCCGCAGCGGCGGGACCGCATCGTCGGCATCGTGCACGCCGAGCAGGTCGAGGGTGTCGCGCATGGCGGCCACGCGATGTGCCGGCCATGCGTCCCAGAGCGCGCGCCAGGGTTGCCAGGGACGGGTCAGGCGCTGCAGGCGGGTGCGCGCCTCGTCCGCATTGACCGGTGCCTGCGGGCGGTGCAGGTAGCGCGCCAGCCCGTGCTGGTTGCGCGGCTGCAGCACCCACAGCCGATGCAGTCGCAGCCGGCACGCATTCGCTTCGTAAGGGTCCAGGCCGCTGCCAACGTCGTCCCAGCCGAAGCACTGGGCGAGCAGGTCGAAGTTGTCGGCGCAGATCGGCGCATCGTGGGTCAGCAGGTGGTGCAGCACGTGGTCGCCGATCAGCGGCTTGTCGCGCAGCGACCACAGTTCCGGGCGCAGCTGCAGCCAGCGTTCGAACGCGGCCGGTTCGGACTGCTGGGCTTCGGCGATGACCCGCTGCGCGAAGGTGCCAGGATCGAGCTGCGCCGCTGCCGGTTGCGGCAGCGGCTCGGTCGCACGCGCGGGTGCGGCCGGGGCAGCGGGCGGGAAGGTGGTGTCACCCCGGTCCAGGATGCGCACCGGGTCGTGCGCGTCCGCGTCATCGACCACGGCCGTCCAGACCACCTCGGCCGGCGCCGCGGTGGCGTCGTGGGCGAACGAGCGCGCCAGCGCCTGGTCCAGCGGCAGCGCTTCTGCGATGCCGGTGGCCTGCGCGGCGGACAGGTCGTGCCCGCGGTTGTCCTCGTCCTCGTCTTCGTCCTGCCAGTGCGCGCGATGGCGCGCCCAGTCCAGCGCGGCCTGGTAGGCCTGGTGCAGCTGCTGGAACGCGGCCGGGTCATCGTCGGGCCGGGTGGTGCGCAGGCGCGCGGCGTAAGCGCGCTTGACCGCGCGCTCGTCGGCATCCTCCGCCAGGTCGAGGGCCGCGTGGCCCCAGCTCATGCGTCGCGTTCCAGCGCGTCCATCGCCGCGGACAGCTCACCGCGGTGCTGGTCGATGCGCTTGATGTCCTGGCTGTCCAGCGCGTGCCGGAACTGTTCCAGCCACGATTGCAGCAGGTCGCGCTGGTCCAGGTACTCCTCGTACAGGCGCTCGGCACGGGCCACGGTGGCCAGGTTCTGCTGCTGGTCGCGCGGGTGGATCTTCAGGTCCTGCAGGGCCAGCAGTCGCTCACGGATGTCCTGCGCGGAGAGCAGCCCGGGATTCTGTTCCAGGATCAGTTCGTGGCGGGTGCCGCTGGCGTCTTCGGTGACTTCCACCTGCAGCAGGCCATTGACGTCGTAGGTGAAGCGGGTGGTGACGGCCTTGTCGGCGGCCGTGCCCTGGCGCGACAACGGCACGCGCAGTTCGCCCAGCTTGATGTTCTTGTCCACCGTCGGGCTTTCGCCCTGGTAGATGTCGATCACCACCTCGCGCTGGTCGTCGCGCATCGGGAAGAAGCGGTCCTCGCGGCTGACCGGGACCACGCTGTTGCGCTGGATGATCGGGTGGAAGTACCCGCTGCGCTCGCTGCCGTCCGGCCCGCGCCGCGATACCTGGGTGCCCAGGGTGTAGGGGCAGACGTCGGTGAGCACGATCTCGCGCAGGCTCTGGTCGCGGTCCTTCAGGCCCGCCGCCACGGCCGCGCCCAGCGCGATCGCCTGGTCGGGGTGGATGTGACGCAGCGGCAGCCGGCCGAACATGCGGGTGACCAGGCGGCTGATCATCGGCATGCGTACCGCGCCGCCGACCAGCACGATGTCATCCAGCGCCTCCGGCTTGAGCCGGGCGTCGCGGATGGCGCGTTCGATGGGCGCCCGCATGCGCTGCAGCAGCGGCTCGCACAGCTGGGCGTAGCGGGTTTCGTCGAGCTGCCAGGACAGCTCGCGGCTGCCCAGCGCGATCTCCAGGCGACCGTCGCCCTGCTGGCTCAGCTCGCGCTTGAACAGCTCCAGCCGGCGCAGCAGCTGGGCCTGCTCGGCGCTGGACAGGCTGGCCGGGTCCAGGTCGTTCTCGGCGTGGAAGGCCTGGGCCAGCACGTGCAGGAAGTCTTCGCCGCCGAGGAAGTTGTCGCCGGCGCTGGCATGCACTTCGATCACGCCGTCGAACAGCTCCAGGATCGAGACGTCGAAGGTGCCACCGCCGAGGTCCAGCACCAGCACGCGGCCCTCCTCGTCGCGCTGCTGCAGGCCGTAGGCGAGCGCCGCCGCGGTCGGCTCGTTGATCAGCCGTTCCACGCGGATGCCGGCCAGCTCGCCGGCCGCGCGCGTGGCCTTGCGCTGTGCATCCGAGAAGTAGGCCGGCACGCTGATCACCGCTTCCTCCACCGGCTGCCCGAGCGCGGCCTCGGCATCGGCCAGCAGCGAGCGCAGCACCAGCGCGGACAGCTCCTCCGGCCGGAACCGGCGGCCACCTAGGCGGACCTCGCGGTCGCTGCCCATCCAGCGCTTGAAGTTGGCCACGCTGTGCTGCGGGTGGCTGACCAGGCGGTCGCGGGCCGGCTGGCCGACCAGCACGGCGTCATCGACCAGGCTGACCACCGAGGGGGTCAACAGCTCGCCGTGCGCGTTGGGGAACAAGCGTGGGCCATCCGTGCCATGGATGCCGATCAGCGAATGGGTGGTGCCCAGGTCGATACCGACGATCATCTGCGTCCGTCCGTTGTGTGCAGAAAAACGCGATTGTAGGAGCGCAGCGCACCCCTGACCATCGGGCGTTGCCCGACGCCGCCCCAATGGCTATGGTTCCGGCTCGTTCTGACGTACCGGATGTGCCCATGTCGCCACGCAACCCCCTGACCGCCGCCCTGGCCCTCGGCCTCACCCTCGCCGCCGGCGCCCACGCCGATGAAGGCATGTGGATGCCGACCCAGCTGCCGGAACTGGCCAAGCCGCTGAAGGCGGCCGGCTTCAAGGGCGACCCGGCCGACCTGGCCAACGTGACCGCCGCGCCGCTGAGCGCGGTGGTGCGGGCCGGTGGCGGTACCGGTTCGTTCGTGTCCGGCGACGGCCTGCTGCTCACCAACCACCACGTGGCGATGGGCGTGATCCAGTACAACAGTTCGCCCGAGCACAACCTGATCGACGACGGCTTCATCGCCCAGGGCCGCAGCGACGAACGCGCCGCCAACCCGGACTTCCGGGTGCTGGTCACCACCGGCTTCGACAAGGTCACCGAGCAGGTGCTGGGCGCGGCGCGCGGAAAGACCGGCCGGGCCTATTTCGATGCCGTGGACCGTGCCAGCAAGCAGCTGGTGGCCGACTGCGAGAAGGACGGCAACGTGCGCTGCAGCGTGGCCGACATGTACTACGGCACCGATTTCTACCGCATCCGCCAGCTGGAGCTGAGCGATGTGCGCCTGGTGTACGCACCGCCGCGTGCGATCGGCAATTACGGCGATGAGATCGACAACTTCATGTGGCCGCGCCACACCGGCGATTTCACCCTGCTGCGCGCCTACGTGGGCAAGGATGGCAAGCCGGCCCCGTACAGCCCGGACAACGTGCCCTACCAGCCGCCGGCCCACCTGAAGATGGCCATCGATGGGCCCAAAACCGGCGACTACGCGATGCTGGCCGGCTACCCGGGCATCACCTACCGCCACCGCACCGCCGCCGAGTTCGCCGGGCAGATCGATGCGGTGCTGCCGCGCCGTGTGGCGGTGTTCCAGCAGATGATCGACACCATCGAGGCGGCCACCGCCAAGGATGCGCAGGCGCGCACCCGCTATGCCTCGCAGCTGCAATCGCTGAAGAACAACCGCAAGCGCGCCGCCGGCGAGCTGGAAGGCCTGCTGCGCAGCGATGCCAAGGCCCAGCGCGCCGCCGATGAAACGGCCATGCTCAAGGCCACCGACGCGCGGTACCAGGGCGACATCCAGGCCCTGCTGGGCTCGCTGTCGCAGGGCGCCTCGGTGGGCGAGCGCGACCTGCTGCTGGACCTGCTCTCGACGCAGAGCCAGCTGCTGCGTTCGGCACTCACCCTGGAACGGCTGCGCATCGAGTCGGCCAAGCCCGATGCCGAGCGCGAGAGCGGCTACCAGCAGCGCGACCTGGCGCTGATCGAAGGCGTGCTCAAGCAGGTCCAGCGCCGCTATGCGCCGGCCGTGGAAAAAGCCCTGCTGACCAGCCTGCTCACCCGTTACCAGCAGCTGCCCGACGCGCAGCGCGTGCCCGAGTTCGATGCCGCCTTCGGCCGCACCCCGGCGGCGTTGGCCAAGGCGCTGGATGGCCTGTACGCCGCCACCACGCTGGGCGACGAGGCCCAGCGCCTGTCGCGCTTCAACGCGGCCAGGGAAGGCAAGCCACTGGCCCGTGATCCGCTGATCGACCTGGCCGGCCCGCTGGTGGCCGCGCAGTTGCGCCTGGACGACCAGGCCAAGGAGCGCGCCGGCGAGCAGCTGCGCCTGCGCCCGGCCTACATGCAGGCCCTGTTCGCCTGGCGCGCCAGCCAGGGCCGTGCGGTGTACCCCGATGCCAACCGCACCCTGCGCATCAGCTACGGCAAGGTGGAGGCGCTGTCGCCGCGCGATGCGGTGCATTTCGACCCGGTGACCACCGTGGCCGGGATCGTCGAGAAGAATACCAACGCCTACCCGTTCGATGCGCCCAAGCCGCTGCTGGCCGCGATCGCCAAGGGCGACTTCGGCTCCACCGCCGATC
>Ga0163161_10001899_pt1 | contig 15255 bp, 12 predicted proteins | sample S45metaG_FD_129847 | JGI IMG/M metagenome (GOLD analysis project Ga0163161, IMG submission 129847) | Switchgrass rhizosphere microbial communities from Kellogg Biological Station, Michigan, USA - S4-5 metaG | ecosystem: Host-associated > Plants > Roots > Rhizosphere > Soil | place: USA... | reverse complement strand
TGGAGTAGTAGATGTAGAACGGGATCATCGGCAAGTCGTTGGTCGAGTACGACGTCGCCGCGGCGATCCACGAGCTCATTGCACCGGCTTCGTTGATGCCCTCCTGCAGCACTTGGCCTGCCTTGTCCTCGCGGTAGTACATGAGCTGATCGGCATCCTGCGGCTTGTATAGCTGGCCGACCGACGAATAGATGCCGAGCTGGCGGAACATGCCCTCCATACCGAACGTGCGCGATTCGTCCGGGACGATGGGGACGATGTGCTTGCCGATCCCTTTGTCGCGCACCAGTGTGCCCAGCATCTGCACGAACGCCATCGTCGTCGAGATCTCGCGCGCGTCCGAGCTCTTGAGAAGCCGCTCGAAGCTCGATAGCGGTGGCGCCTGCAACGAACGCGATCGGCGTCGTCGCTGCGGCAGGAAGCCGCCCAGCGCCGCTCGCCTTTCCTGCAGGTATTGCTGTTCGGGACTGCCCGACGGAAGGCTGATGAACGGCAGGTCGGCGATCTTGTCGTCGGGCACGGGGATGTCGAAGCGATCGCGGAATTGCTTCAGCGCGTCGTGTGTCATCTTCTTCGCCTGGTGAGAGATCATCTGTCCCTCGCCGGACTCGCCCATTCCGTAACCCTTCACGGTCTTCGCGAGGATGACGGTCGGCTGTCCCTTGTGCTCGACCGCTGCCGCATACGCAGCATAGACCTTGAACGGGTCGTGGCCCCCGCGATTCAGCTTCCAGACCTCCTCGTCGGAGAGATCGGCAACGAGCGCCTTGAGCTCGGGCGTGTTGAAGAAGTGCTCGCGCACGTAAGCGCCGTCCTTGCTCTTGAAATCCTGGTACTGGCCGTCGACGCACTCTTCCATTCGCTTCAGCAGGATGCCCAGCTTGTCCTTCGCGAAGAGCTTGTCCCATCCGGAGCCCCACACGACCTTGATCACGTTCCAACCGGCGCCCCGGAATACGCCTTCCAGCTCCTGGATGATCTTGCCGTTGCCGCGCACCGGCCCGTCGAGGCGCTGCAGGTTGCAATTGATGAGAAAGATCAGGTTGTCGAGGGCTTCGCGGCCCCCGAGCGAGATCGCCCCGAGCGATTCCGGCTCGTCGCATTCGCCGTCGCCGAGGAAGGCCCACACCTTGCGATTGCTCGTCTTCGCGAGCCCACGACCTTCGAGATACTTGAGGAAGCGCGCCTGGTAGATCGCCATCAGCGGACCGAGGCCCATCGATACGGTGGGAAACTGCCAGAAGTCGGGCATGAGCCACGGATGAGGATACGAGGGAATCCCCTTCCCATCGCTCTCCTGGCGGAAGCCGAGAAGCTGGTCTTCGGTCAGCCGTCCTTCGACAAACGCGCGGGCGTAGATGCCCGGAGACACGTGGCCCTGCACGTAGAGCAGGTCGCCGCCGTGCCCTTCGCTCGGTGCGTGCCAGAAGTGCCCGAAACCGATGTCGTACAGCAGCGCCGACGACTGGAAGCTCGCGATGTGGCCGCCGAGCTCGGACGACTCCTTGTTCGCACGCAGGATGATCGCCACGGCGTTCCAACGGATCGCGGCGCGGATCTTGTGCTCGAGCTCGCGATTGCCGGGTGACTTCGCTTCCTGCGCCGGCGGGATCGTGTTGCGGTACGGCGTCGTCGCGAGAAAGGGCGGCATCGTGCCCGTTGCCAGCGCTTCGTCGCGAAGCTTCGCGAGCAGATGACGCGCTCGCTCAGGCCCGGCGTGCTGCATTACCGCCCGCAGCGAGTCGATCCATTCCTGCGTCTCGACGGGATCGTGATCGTTCAGGATGCCCACGGGGTTCTCCTTGCTGGGATGGGGCCGGAAGGGGTGCTGCAGCGCCGACCCGATTCTAGCGCACGGCCATGGACGGCCCGCCGCAATGCAACGATGTGCGTGGTCGTAAGTTGGACTCGAGGTACCGCCCGCGTAGAATAACCGCGCCATGCTCGTCCGCCGCCGCAGGATGATCGAGTCCGTAAGGGCGATGCTCTGCACCGTGCTCGCCGTCGTGCTGGCGCTGACACCGCTCGGTACCCTGGCACACTCGCCACCGGCCGGCAACGGCTTCGTCCCCGACCTATGCACGGCGCGGCTGGCCGGAACGCAGAGCAATCCCGCAGAGCCGGCCTCCCATCCCGTATCGCATGCGCAGTGCGGCGACTGCTCGACGTGCGGAGTTCAATTCGCGCCGCGTGCCGCGCTTGAAGTTCCGGCGATTCTCGTTGCCGCCGTCGCGCTTTACGCGGGCGCCGTTGCAACGCCGCCGAAGGCGGTGGCCAATGGCGTCGTCGCCCGGCCTCGCGGCCCGCCCCTCCTCGGCTGATTCCTGAAGCGGCGCTTGCGCCGCGTCCTCGGTCGCCCTCCGGCGCGGCGCGGCATTGCGCAACCGTCACCGAAGCGGCGGCAACCATGTTTTCGATCTGGGCAGGCATCAGGCGAGGTGACTCATGAAAGCGATTGTGCGGGGCGCCGTTGCAGCATCGGTTGCGATGTGCGCGGTCGGCAAGGCGGATGCGAGCTGCGGCTCCGCGTTCTGCTTCGTCAACACCAACTGGAGCTTGCAGGGGATCTGGACGCAGCCAGGCCCCCACGTCGATCTTAGGTTCGAGTACATCGACCAGGACCAGCCCAGGTCCGGCACCCATGATGTCGCGGTGGGCAAGATCCCGGCTCACCACGATGAAGTGAAGACGCTCAACAAGAACACGATCCTGACGCTGGATTACGGGGTCTCGCCCGAATGGGGCGTGACGGCCGTACTGCCCATCGTCGACCGCGATCACGAGCACATCCACAACCATCAGGGCGAACAGCTGCTGGAGCAATGGAAGTTCACGGATCTCGGCGATGTTCGTATCCAGGGGCGTTATCAGACGCTATGGGGCGAGACCACGGCGGAGCGAGCCGGATTCGCGGGCGTCACGTTCGGATTCACGCTTCCCACGGGGAAGACCCGCGTCGCGAACGGCGACGGCGAGGTGGCCGAGCGATCCCTTCAGCCGGGCACGGGCACGACGCAACTCGCGCTCAGCGCGTACTACCGCGAAGCGTTGCCCATGCAGAATTCGTCATGGTATGCGCAGGTGGCCGGGTTGATCCCGCTCGGCTATCACGACAACTACAAGCCCGGCACTCAGCTGGGCGCCGACCTCGGTTATCGCTACGACGTCAACGACAACCTGGGCCTCAACTTGCAGCTCAACTACGTCCACAAGGGCCGCGACAAGGGAAGTGACGCCGAGCCCGACGATTCAGGCGGCCGGGCCCTGTTCATCGCGCCGGGGATCACCTATTCCTTCACGCCGGCCGTCCAGGTGTATGCGTTCGCGCAGTTGCCGATCTACCGCGACGTGAACGGCGTGCAGCTGACGGCGAAGTGGGCGGGAACGGTCGGGGTCAGCGCGCAGTTCTGATCACGAGGCCGACGACCAGACGGTCAGGAATTTGCGGAAGGCGGCAACATCGTAGGTGTTGCCCGCTTCCAGCACACTCGTGTCCTGCGACTGCAGCACCCGGCCGTCGGTGTCGAGGACGAAAAGGTGCGGATAGCCGGCCACTTTCGGCCACCGCGAAAGCAGGGCCTCGTTCTCGTTCTGCTTCGAGTAGTTGACCTTGAGCCACACGAAGCGCTCGTCGCGCAGGGCCTTCAGGTCCGCGTTCGCGGCGAAGAAGCGATCCATGATGTGGCACCACGAGCACCACTCGCCGCCGACATCGACCAGCACGCGCCTTTTCGACGCGCGCGCAAACTGCAGGGCGGCCTCGACATCGCGAGGCGCGTCGCGTGACGGGTCGAACTTGGCGGGTAGTTGAGCGGCCTCCGGCGCTGCACCCGCACCCGGCGGGGCAAGCGCCGCACAAGCCATTGCGATGAAGCGACGTCGCGAGGTCATGTCAGCGACTGAGCGTTGGGCCGACAGTGTATACCGCGCCACGGACCATTTGACACGCCCGTCGCGCGGCCGGCCATCTGGCGTGACCGCCGCGACCGAAAGCCAGCGCGACGCTTCTCGCGCCGCCATGTTCGTCAACCGGTAACCCACATCGGTTCGGGAAGGCCTGACTCGCTTGCCGAAATCACGGCGAATTCGGAGAAGAAACGGGCGAGCGCGGTGGGCGTCAACGGACGACTGTAGTGATACCCCTGGATGTGATCGCATTTCATCCGGATGAGCATCGCCACCTGCTTGCCCGTTTCCACACCTTCCGCGACAACTTCCTTTCCGAGCGCATGGGCCATCGCGATGATGGCCGTCGCAATGGCCGCCGAGTCCGCGGTCGTGCCGAGATCCGAAACGAAGGAGCGCTCGATCTTCACTGTCTTCAAGGGGAACCGCCGGAGGTAGGCCAACGACGAGTAGCCGGTGCCGAAATCGTCGAGACTGAGGCCGATGCCCATACTGCTCAGCTCCTGCAGAGTTTCCTCGACACCGCTGATCGAATCGATCAGCACGCTCTCCGTGATCTCCAGCTCCAGGCAATGTGGTGGGACTCCCTCCGCGCGAATGATCGATTCGATAGTAGCGACAAAGTGCTTTTGCTTGAACTGGCGCGCCGAGACGTTCACCGCGATATTCGGCAACGCGATGCCCTTGCTGCGCCAGGCGGCGTACTGCCGGCACGCCTCGCGCAACACCCATTCGCCGATCGGCACGATCAACCCGGTTTCTTCGGCGAGCGGAATGAATTCCATCGGCGCGCGCGGCGCGCTGTCGGCACCATTCCAGCGGAGCAGCGCTTCGGCCCCCGAGATCCGGCCGCTGCGCAGGTCGAGCTTCGGCTGGTAGCAAAGCGTGAATTCGCCATGGTCGATGGCCCGGCGCAGCTCGCGTTCCAGACTGACCCGCGCCCGCGCGGCGACGTTCATTCGCTCCTCGAAGTAGACGTAGCAGCCGCGACCGCTGTCTTTCGCCCGGTACATCGCCGTGTCCGCATTGCGCAGCAGCTCGTCGGCCGACGCTCCATCTGCCGGATACAGCGCAATGCCGATGCTCGCGTTCAGGAAATGCTCGTTGCCGGCGACAACAAACGGTGCCGCCAAGGCCTTCAGGACCTGCCCCGCGACGACCTCCGGACCGCGCGCCGACCGGATCTGCGGGAGGATGACGGTGAATTCGTCGCCACCGATGCGCGAGACGGTATCGGTGTCGCGAACGGATGCTCTCAGGCGCTCGGCTGCCTGCATGAGCACCACATCGCCCGCTGCGTGGCCGAGGCTGTCGTTGACGCTCTTGAAATTGTCCAGATCGATGAACAGCAGCGCGAACTGCTGTGGTTCGCGTTGCGATTGCGCCAGCAGCCGCTCGAGCTGATCCTTGAAATAGACGCGATTCGGCAATCCCGTCAGCGCATCCTTCGTCGCCAGAGCCTCGAGCTGCCGCTGGGAGGCCTTGAGCTCGGAAATGTCGGTGAAGACCCGGACCGAATTGACGATGCGCCCCGCCTCGTCCACGACGTTGCTTGCCGTGATCCAGAGCGGCAACTCGCTGCCATCCTTGCGATGACGCAACACCTCGGCGTGGACATGGCCCTGCCGAAGTCGAATCTTGAGACGAGCGGCGGACTGCTCGGGATCGATCGGCCGAAATGGCGAGTCGCGGAAGACGCGCCCGAGCATCTCATCCGCGCTGAAGCCGGTGATCCTGGAAAACGCGGCGTTCACGGTCAGCACGCGGTCTTGCGCGTCGGTAACCACGATCGCGTCAGCCGTCGACTCGAAAACCTTGGAACCGAGGCGCATCTGCGCTTCGTCCGCTCTTCGTTGCGTGATGTCCTGCGTCGTCGACAGCAGGCACGGGATGCCCTCAAACACGAGCGGCTCCGCGGACACCTGGCAGATCATTACCGTACCGGATTTCTTTCGGAAGCGAACTTCAATGTCGCGGACCCGGCCTTCGCGCTCGAGCCGCGCCAGCATCGTGGTTCGCTCGCGGGGATCGACCCAATAGCCGATGTCGCGCACGGTGAGACCGATGACCTCGTGGCGCTGGTAACCGGTGAGGCGCTCGTAGCCTTCGTTCACATCCATGTAACGGCCCTCGTCGACCGTTACGATCGCCATGCAGACAGGGTTCGCCCGGAAGGCTTTGGCGAACTTGTGCTCCGATGAGCGAAGCTCATGGTCGGCGAACTTCACCGCGCTGATCGAGGTGTTGTAGCCGACAATTCGAGGTTGCGCGACAACGCCGACGATCGCCAACGCCCCGAGGGCGAACGCGACCGTGACAAGGAACGGCATGCCGTCCGCGCCGAGCTCGAGAAAGGCGAGCGCCAGCGGTCCGCCAACCGCGGGAAAGACCGCGATTGGCAGAGTTAAGGCAAGTATCGCCGCGGCGAGATAGCGAGGGCGCAAGGGCCGTTCCCTTTGAAAGGTCTGGGAAGGACAGCGCAATTCTCATGCCAGTGGAATATGTTCGAAGAGCAGGGTCTCGGCGCCGGTGACCGCAAGGCGCCGGACTAAGGCATGCCGAACGCCAGGAAGCGATGGTGTACCGCTACGTACGACGATGAACGACCGCAAAGATGGCCTGCACAATGCGACCTACTTGCGGCGAGGGAGCCGGACCGTGAACACCGTCCGACGATCATCGGATCGCGCTTCGGCGGTACCGCCATGGCCCTTCGCGATCTCGCGGACAATGTACAAGCCTAAACCTAGACCAATGTGCCCTTCCTTCGATGTGCCGCGCTTCAAGGGCTCGAAAAGCTGATCGAGAGTCTCGGCGGCAATGGCCGGACCAGAGTTACTTACGTCGATGCGAGCTTCACCCCGCCGTCCACCGCGACGCGCACTGGCGTATCGGCCGTTCCATAGTGGATGGCATTCGTAACCAGATTCCCCAGCACCTGCTGTATTCGTCGGCCGTCCCAGAATCCGTGGCAGTTCCCCACGACATCCAGTTGCAAAGCGACAGCCGATATGCAGCGCGCAGGAGCTCCATTTCTTCCGTGCAGACTGCCCCGAGATCGACCTCCGACGGAACGACGTTGATGCCAAGACCGAGATTCGATCGATTGAAATCGACGAGGTCGTCGAGCAAAGCCTGCAGGTGAGCGCCGCTGCGAATCAGCCGGCCGGCCGCCTCCGCCGAAGTTCCAAGGATGTCATGGCTGCCGCGGCGGGGACGCAGGTGACGGCGAACGCCTCCCATTTCGCAAGAATGCTTTCCATGTCGCGCAGAATGAAGTCGGCCAGTCGCACCTTATGCCCTCTTCTAATCGCTCTACCGGCGAACGAGAACCCGTGCCGAAGGACAGGCGCTTTTTCGCAGTACCTGCTTCGGCTAGCGACGAACGACGACAGCCGTGTTTCGGCGGCCAGTTGAGCTTCGATGCGCGGTGGAAGCGCGCAGCGCTTCCGCGCACGATCAGGAAGGTCGAAGGGCCATCGCGGACGCAGCTAGGCGGACAAGACGCCCCGGTTGTACACCACTTTGCCGGCGACGAGCGTGAGGAGCGACTTGATGTCCTTGATTGCAAGCTCGGGCGTCTCCTCTTCGTCGAACAGATTCCGGTCGAGCACCACGAGGTCAGCATGGTTGCCCGGTTGGATGGTGCCGATGTCCTCCTCGCGGAAGAACCATTTCTGCGCCGCGGTGGCGATCCAGATCGCCTGGTGCCGCGTGAGATTCTCAGTCCCGAGGATCAGGCTGCCCAACAGGTTTCGACCCGATATCGTCGTGTAGAGGTTGAGCCAAGGCGAGATGCAGGTGATGTCTCCGCCGTCCGAGTGCCACCCCATGTGAATCACGTCGGTGCCGGTGGTGCCGAACAGCGACTTGTAGGGCGGCCCGACGTTGACGCCGGTTCGGGTCGGTCCCCAGCCGACCCACACGCCGCCGCCGAGAGCGTTCCAGCGCGCCGCATCGGTCGGGTTCATCTGCGGAATATGCGCGATGATCCAGCGCAAGCCCCGGATATCGATCCCGGGAACGCCGCCGCTGCCATTCTGTACGCTTTCGCGGGCCGTGATGAGCGCGTTGGGACTGCCGGCTACGATGTGGTCTTCACCGCTCCATCCCGCCCCCGCGATTGCCTGCAAACCGGGGACTCCGCCGCCGGTGAACTCGCCGATGGAGCTCGTCTTCATCATGTCGTCACCGTGGAACTGCCACGAGTTCCGCAGCCGCGGCCCGAGCGTCGTCAGGTTCACATCATTAGCGGCGTCCTGGTGGAGGTAGTCGATGCGCAACCGCGCCGGCATCTTGCCTTCGTGCCAGAGCTGGAAGAAGGGGTAGTGCATCGTGTAGTAGTTTTCGTTCGCAATGCCGTTGTTGGGCCCGTCCGACAGGAATGCGCCCTTGTCCCCGTGCGTAGTGATACCGAGCTCGGTGTAATAGCGCAGGGCTTCCAGTGCGCTGCGCTTTCTCGTTTCCGGGGTGAGGAGATCGCGGCGCAGCGCCAGTAGCTGCTGGGTCGCCGGCGGATGGTCTGCGAACCAGTTCGCGGCCGCATTGACCGTGCCGCCCTGCGCGGCTTGAATGTAGATCGGAACGCCCGGCAGCGCGGCGTTCAGTTCCGCGACGCTCGGCAGTCGGTTCCCTGCGGTGTTTCCACCGGTCACGCCGAATGTCATTTGCTGAGCAGTGATCGGACCGATGGTCGTCATCACCCCGTAGTTGGGGTTGGTCCTGAAATCGTCCGCGGTCATGCCGAGCGCGTTGAATTTAGCCACGTAACGCGCGATCACGTCCTCGACCCGATTGAGATCCTCCATGAGGACGTGATAGCCGGGCCGGTTGCCGACGAGCACGATGTGGTTGTGGCCGTCGATGATCCCCGGGATGACCGTATTGCCCTTGAGGTCGATAACCTTGGTGTTCGGCCCCGGGGCCTGGGTGACGTTGCCTACCTGGACGAAGCGACCGGCGCGAATGCTGACGGAAGTCGCGAACGTCGCCTGGTCGGCGAACGGGCTATCCATCGTGTAGATCTCGCCGTTGACCAGGATGACGTCGGGATCCGAGGTCAGATCGATCGCGGAAGCGAGTCCGACATGCTTCGCCGCCAGGGCTCCGGCGAGTCCGGCAGCGCCTGCCTTGAGGACTTTCCTGCGCGACACGGATTTGCTTTTCATTGGCTGTCTCCTCTGCGATCTACCAGTGGAACCCGTTGGCCCTGCGCCAGTCGCGATTCCAGTGTTTTTTCTGCTGGTCGTTGAGATCGTCCCAGACGACTGTGCCGTTCACCATGGTGAACTTGGAGTGGACGTCCTTGATCTTCTCGTCGGGCACGGCGGCCGGATCGAAGTAGTCCGCGCTCAACACGGTGAGGTCGGCTTTCTTGCCCAGCTCGATCGTGCCCAGCGTCGCTTCCTCCTTGATGAACCAGCCGTTGTCGGCGGTGTAGAGGCGCAGCGCCTCGAAACGCGTGATCTGCTGGCCAGGGTTGATGACCGTGCCTCGCGCGTTTTTGCCGGTGACGGCGTAGTACATGCCGAGCCACGGATTCATCGGCGAAATCTGCATGCCGTCGGAGCTCAAGCCCGAGCGGATGCCACTGTCCAGGATCATGCGGAACGGCGGGCCCGAAGGAATTGCGGTTCCCGAGATGTAGCGCCAGCCGCCCACCAGGCTGATGCCGCCGCCGATCGCCTTCAGCCTTTGGACGTACAGCTGCGTAATGAACGGCACGTGCGCGACGACCCATCGCCGCTTCGACAGGCCCTCGGGGTCTCCAGCCGCGATGAGCTCTTGGTGCACCAGTGTCCACTCATCGATGATCGTCATGAAGTCGGTAGTGGTGAGCGAGTGGTTCTCGTTCGTCCACTTGCTACCCTCGGGCGCCGCGCGGAACACATCCGGGAAGGGCTTCGCCACGAGGCGCGTGCCGTTCTTCCACGCCTGAGTCAGCCCGTTGGCCGTGAACTCGCCGATGCCGTGGACTTTGAGCCAGTCGTCACCGAAATCAGGATGCGAGTTCTTCAGCCGATCAAACAATTCCGGAGTGTTGAGGTCATCCTCGAGATGCAGGAAGTTGACCCGGATCCGGTTGGTGAGCTTCTTCTCCTTGTTGAGCTCGAGGATCGCGTCGAACGCACGGTAGCGATCGAAATGCGCCAGGCCGTCGGTGTTGTCTCCGACCGCGGGGAAGCCGCCCTGGTCGAGGTGCGTCGTGATGCCCATGGCCGAGGCGTACGTCATCGCGTACACCGTGCCGCGCTTCCAGTTGGGGAGCCGATTCGCCTCGTCCATGCGCCGCAGCTGGTTGAGCGCGGTCAGCGTATTGGTGCCGGCGGCGATGCTGCCGTCGGCGCCGACCGTGACTCCCATCGCCTCGAGCAGCGGCTTGCCTTTGCCGTTGGTTTGCGCAGGCCCGGTGAAACCCTGCATGATGAGCACGGGATGGTTGGGGGTAACCAGGTCGAGCTGCGCCATCGTCGGAAAGCCTGTTGCCGGCACGAACTGATTGATGTTGAAACCGCCCAGCGCAGTTAACCACTGGCCTGCGGGGATCTCGTCGGCGCGCGCTTCGAACGCGCCGAGCACCTCCTTCACGCTGACCGAGTTTTCGATGCGCACATCGTGGCCGGGGCGCAGGCCGAGAAGGATGATGTGGTTGTGGTTGTCGATGATGCCCGGCACCACAGTCCGTCCGCCCAGGTCGATTACCCTGCTGGGCACGCACCGGTTGGGACTCGGGCCCGAGCCGACCACGGTGAACTTGCCATCCTGGATCATGACTGCCGACACGATGGTGTTGGCGGCATCCATCGTGTGGATCACGCCGTTTTGCAGCCGCACGCAGTTGTCGGGCGGCGGCACCGTGGCCGCCGAGAAGTCGCTCAGGTATTCGGGCGGCGTCTGGCTTGAAACCGGCAGCGCGGCAGCCAGCCCGGCGACCAGCATCGCACGTACAACCCGCTTGAAGCGCTCAGAGTGCAATCGGCGTGCGTGCATAGTATTCCTCCACGTAAAACGAACGATTGGACGGCGCAGCCTGTTCCTCCAAGGAAAAACAAATGACTTGACGGCGGCGCGAGCCGCTGACGCCGTCAAGCCGCCTGACAGCTGCTGTTCGACCTTTGCGGCTCGTGAGGCCGAGGCCTGCGATGCCGATGCCCACCAGCGCAAGCGTCATTGGCTCGGGCGCGTTGCCCGTAACCGTGATCGCATACGCAAACGGCCCGGTTGCGGAGCCGCATGCCGGGCAGCCGATGCTGTCCCGGCCGCCGACGGCGATCGTGTAGAAGCCTGAGCTTGGGGCGATAAAGCTCCACACCGCATCCGCCCCTGCGCCGGTGAGCGTTGCGCCGAAGTCGAGGAACGTCATTCCGCCCGAGTCATCGAAGTTGAGGAACTGCGATGTGTCGGCTGTAGTCGTGCCGCGATAGAAAGAAAGCCGGATCGAGCCGCGGGTCGAGCGGATGGACGTGGATTGTGACCATGTCGCCCGTCGAGGCGAGGAAGAACCAGTAGTCGACCTCGCTGCCTCGGTTGTTGATCCAGCCGTCGCCGGTAGGAACGCTCCCCTGCCTGGTGGCTCCCGGAAAAAGAGGTCCGTCGTAGGCCACAGGCGCGGCCGACGCGCCGATGGAAGCAAGCAGGGCGGCCGCGCCTGCCAGCAACACAATGCCAATGGTTCTCGCGTTCATGGGTCCTCCCCGTTATCGTTCCTTCCAACATCGGACGCTATGCCGAAGCCCGCATCCAACTCCTTCCTCGTCCTTGTTACCAGCTGCCCCGATAAGCCGGCGGATCTCGGGCGGAACCCCACCGATACTCGCAGGAAGCGTAATCCTCGAGGGCTGGATGCAAGCAAGATTGTTGCCTACAATGTGTTCTGCTGAAGAATCAGGCCATTGCATCAGTCCCATTCGTCGCCACTGTCGCGGCTGTAAGAGTTATCGACAGTCTCGTGTCGTCCGCCCTCGGCGGTAGGCGGATAAACCTTCGTTGCGGTATCCGTAATCAGTCGGCGAAATTGCACGGAGTACTGGCTATCTCGATCGACGATTAGGTAGCGCTTGGAAGGCCGACGATCATTCACCAAGCGCGACGCCACCGCGTTTTCGGAGCGCGACCGCAGCGCTCTAGGGAACACTTGCTTGCGCCCCGCAACGCAAGGAGGCGCTGCGGCATCAGTGATGGTCCGCATGCACGACGGCGTGACTTTACCTCGAGCAATCAGCCACCGGTTCACCGGCAAGGCGACGACGGCGGCCACCGCAAGAGCGAAGGCTTAGACTTGGCCAGAAGAGCATGCTGACCAGACTCGCGTCCATTGCGCCAGGGATCACTACCATCACTGCGTTGTCAACCACTTCCATGACGGTGATCGATGCTGTGTCAGCCGCAAATGCAATCCGCGCCGCATCCGCGAGACGCATCCGGCGAAGCAGCGGACGCAACGTGAGCACGTACCCAAACACAGACTCGGGCCGGTCATAAACGCTGCCGGGGTCTCTGTCACGCTCCCGGTGTCATTGCCGTCAGAGGGCCGGTGACAATTTGTCGGGGGCACGGTCATGCTCAGATTCAACCGATAGCCGTTACTCGTCCGAGCTCCGTCGGCGCGAAACCGTTGCTCGACGGACATGTAATTTCCGGCCACAAGCTTGCATAAGACTCGTTGCACGGTACGCTCGCTGATCACACACAACCTGGCCAACGTACCGACGTTGGGAAAGGAGAATCCGATGTCATCCGCAATATCTGAGAGCGCCAGCAACACGATGTGCAGGGTTGGTGGCAATGGGATCGACCATGCCCAATTCATCGCTTTGATGCTCATCGCGACTGCTCGAGCTTGTCAGCGCATACGATCGAAGAGGCGTTGCTTTATCCAGACCTCGTAATCGGACAGCGGAAATAGCCGGCGCCGTCCGATGACGATCGATGGCGGCAAATCGCGGTTGCGATGCGACAAACGATTTCGTATTGTTCCCGGACGAACGCGCAGCAGCTCCGCGATTTCGTCGACGGTGTAGAACTCCTTCATCATGCATCTCCGTGGTTCATCACATCACATTGCAAACAACTGTGATCGTGAATCGCTAACGAAGTGCTGGCAACCTGCTACAGCTGGCTAAAGCGGGCTGCAGCAGGGTAGAGCGGGCTCGACCCCATTTGTTTGCGCACTGATTGAAAAATAGGAGCGAACGTCGACGCCGCATGCCGTCTTAGCAGGCGACCCCGTTGTAGCTCGCTCTAACCCGCTGTAGCGCCCTGTAGCACGTTTTCTTTCCCTCTCGCTTTCCGCACACTAAGTGCAGATGGTGGACGCGATCAGCGTGCACCCATCGTAGGTGAAGAGGCTTCAGACTCGGTTCTCAACGTTGAAAGAGCGCACCAAGGACCTGAGAGTCCTCCCGTCGATCGGTATGCCCGATGCAAGGCTGGGCGTATAATTCTTCGTACCTCTCTTTCAACGGTGGTACGAGGCGCATGAGCTCACGAGCGACGAACAACGCGGTCCTGTACCTGAGGTCGAGCAAGGACAGGTCAGACGTCTCCATCGACGCACAGCGACGTGAGTTGACCGCGCTGGCCAGCCAGCGTGGTCTAGTCGTTGTCGGAGAATTCACCGATTCGTGGAGTCAGGATCGGACGCGAATCGTCCCGGCCTGACAAAGTTAGCGGCAGCAATGCGCCAGCGGCCGCGCCCGTGGACCTCCGTCCTGTTGCTGGATACCAGTCGACTGGCCCGCAAACCCATCATCGCGGTTCTGTTCGAGCGAGACGCCGAACGGAATGGCGTGCGCGTCATCTACAAGTCCATTCCCGACGACGATCCGATTACCGGGCAGCTCATCAAGTCCGTTTTTCGAGCGCTGGACGAATATCACTCGCTCATCAGCAAGGCCAAAGGGCTTGCGGGCATGGCGGAAAACGTGCGGCAAGGCTTCCGAGCGGGCGCACCTCGAGGATATCGACTCGTCTCCGTGCGCACCGGGGCAGTGCGCGATGGATCTGAAGTATTGAAGTCCAAGCTCGAGCCCGATGCCTACGCCCCACTCGCGCGCAACATGCCGGTTGCAAAAGTTGAGTCGATCGTTGTGGAGACGGTGGCGACTGATCTGGCCTCGTCAGCCTGGGCGGCCGAAGCGCTAAAGGCGATGCAAGCAATGTTCGCTGTTTCTCACGCTGACGAAATCGCCGCGGCAAAGGCGCAAATCGCGGCCCTTGAGGCCCGGGCCAGCCGCATGGTGGACGTGGCAGCGGGCCTCGAGTCACCGGCACCTGTGCTGCGCAGGATTGACGAAATTGAGCGGGAACGGGTTGCCGTCGAACAGCGGATCGTGGCGTGGGAGCTCGAAGACGAGGGCTCGCGCTAGTTTGCGAACGTAACGGAGGCACAGGTCCGACGCTGTCTGCGCGGGATGGCCGACGATATGCGCACATACCCTCGGGGAGAGATGCGCGACTTCCTGACCAGCATCCTCAGCGCGGTCGAGCTCGATCCTGCCGAGTCGACCGTCCGACTAAGTTATCGGATCCCACTTAGTGGGAATAGCGTGGCGTCCCAGGGACTGCCCTAGCCCGCGCCAGTATTGTCTTCCAGGGCAGGAATAGCCTTACCCCGCAGTTGCCCCCCTATCGAAATACCGGCTCACTGGAGGGCGATTCGAGGATGCGGAAGCCCTACCTGTGTACGATTCTACTCGTGCCACCGCCAACGACGCGCCTGCATTCGATCCGCCGGACCCGGAAAGCGTGTACCGCAACTATCTGCGGACGTGCCGGCGCCTCAACGTCCAGCCGGTGCCACGCGAGCGCGCGGTTAGGCTCGGGGAATGGACCGAAGTGCTAACGGGGCGTCCGGAACCGATCACGCATTAACGCGTGAGGCCGCTTTCGGGACCCAAAGCCGCCGATCGACGCTCTCAAGAGCGGCCACTCAAACGAGGCTACGCGATGCGAGACCGTTCGATGCCGTTCAGTCTGCATGCTTCTTCAAGAATGCCAGCGTTTTCTCGTTGAACGCCGCCACCTTCTCGTACAACGGCGCGTGCGAGCAATCTTCGAAGATGTGTAGCTCGGAATTCTTGATGCCATTCGTTAGCCGGTCCACGAAGCGGATGGTAAGCAGGTCGTGCCGCCCGAAGGTGATCTGCGTCGGAGCGCGGATCTTGCCGAGATGCGCTTCAGCATCGTGAGCCATCACAGCATCGGACTCCTGAATGAATGCGGCGACCGGCTGCTTGGGGCGGCCGCGCACGAAGTCGGACAGGTTTTGGATGTAGTCCGGTTTCAGCGCATACAGCTCGGGTGTGAAGCACCACGGGAAGATCCCTTGAATTACCATCTCCGGCACGC
>Ga0163161_10001892_pt1 | contig 15282 bp, 14 predicted proteins | sample S45metaG_FD_129847 | JGI IMG/M metagenome (GOLD analysis project Ga0163161, IMG submission 129847) | Switchgrass rhizosphere microbial communities from Kellogg Biological Station, Michigan, USA - S4-5 metaG | ecosystem: Host-associated > Plants > Roots > Rhizosphere > Soil | place: USA... | reverse complement strand
GAAGTGCGCGCCGCCGACTACATCGCCATGCAGGACCGCCGGCGCGACTGGATCGGCCGCGTCGAACGGGCCATCGAAGGCTTCGACGCCCTCGTGTGCCCGACCGTGCCGATCGTCGCGCCGCCCATTGCGGCGCTGGCGGAAGACGCGGCCTTCTTCAAGGCCAACGGCCTGCTGCTGCGCAACACCTTCGCGATCAACCTGCTCGACGGCTGCGCCTTCAGCCTGCCCTGCCATGCGCCGGGCGAACTGCCGGTGGGGCTGATGCTGGCCTCGGTGCGCGGCGACGATGCGCGGCTTGCGGCCGTGGCGCTGGCTGTGGAGGCTGTGCTGTAGAAGCCCGGAACGTAAATCAGGGGCTGACGAATCTCGGGTCGAGTTGCGCCACGGCGAACTTGCGCACGTGATCGACGAAGGCGCTCACCAGCAATGACGAGCTCCGCCGCACCGGCGTGAGCACGGAAAAATCCGTCACCATTTCCGGCTCGAAGGGCAGGAAGCTCAGGCCCTGGCCGGCGTGCTCCAGCGCGGTGATCGGGTCCACCAGCGACACGCCGAGGCCGGCAGCCACCATGGCGCAAACGCCGGCCGACACCTGTGTCTCGACCTGCAGCTTGCGCTCGATGCCGTAGGACGCAAAGAGCGCGTCGACGTGCAGCCGCGATTCGATCACATGCGGATGCGAGACGAAGTGCTCGCCAGCCAGGTCTGGAGGACGGATCACCTTTTTCTTCGCGAGCCGGTGATCGCTGCGCATCACGCAAACCATCCGGGTCGCGATCAGCCGCTCACCGTGCGTGCTCGAATGGCTTACCGGCAGGATGACGAATCCGACGTCGCAGCGCTCGCCCACCACCAGGTCCACCACCGTGCGCGAGGAATGGTTGGCGAGCGACACCCGGATGTCGTTGTGCTCGGCCAGGAAGCCCGCAATTGCGCGCGGCAGGAAAGACAGCGCCAATGCCGGCGCGGCGGCAATGCGCAGCGCGCCGCGCTGCAGCGACCGGATCTCCTCGGCGGTTCGCGCAATGCGCTCCATGCCGAGCAGCGAGCGCTCGACCTCCTCGTTCAGCGCCTCGGCCTCCGCGGTGGGTTGCAGGCGCCCCCGCACACGCAAAAAGAGCGGGAAGCCCACGCTTTCCTCCAGGTCGGCAATCAGCCGCGTGACGGCAGGCTGCGACACGTGCAGCGACTCGGCCGCGCGTGTCACCGTTTGCCACAGCATCACGGCGCGAAAGGCCTCCAATTGACGAATCTTCATGTCTGGCACTCCATACATGAATGTTATGGCCTTCCGAAAAAAAACGATTGTTCAGCGAACGAACGCATCGTTAATCTGCGTTCTTCGAGTGAAACGAACTGCGGAACCCATTCTGGTGCGCCATAAGAGAAACGCATCACGATAGGGAAAACCCGGACTTTTTGGTGCGCAACAAAGGAAATCCCATGATGCTTCGTCCCGTTTCCGCGGCCGTGAATGCGGCGCTGTCCACCGTGCTGGCCTTCTGCGCCCTTGCCGCAGCAACCATCGCGTCAGCCCAGCAGCCGACCACGCTCTACGTCGGCTCCTATGGCGGCTCGACCGAGAAGGCCTTCAAGGAGAAGCTGATCCCCGCGTTCGAGGCCAAGCACAACGCCAGGATCGTCTACGTATCGGGCAACTCGACCGACACGCTGGCCAAGCTGCAGGCACAAAAGGGCAAGCAGGAACTCAACGTCGTGCTGCTCGACGACGGCCCGATGTACCAGGCCGTGCAGTTCGGTTTCTGCGACAAGCTGGGCAACCAGCCGGTACTGAAAGACCTGTACCCCGTCGCACGCATGACCGACAGCGCAGTCGGCGTGGGCATCGTCGCCGCCGGCATCGCCTACAACACCGAAGCCTTCAAGAAGGCGAACCTGCCTCCGCCGGATTCGTGGGAGGTGCTCACCGACAAGCGCTTCAAGCAGAAGGTCGCGATCCCGCCGATCAGCAACACCTACGGCCTGCAGACGCTGCTGACCTTCGCCAAGCTGCGCAAGGGCGGCGACAAGAACATCGACCCGGGCTTCACGGCAATGGCGCGCGAAGTCGGGCCCAACGTGCTGGCGTGGGAACCGTCGCCGGGCAAGATGACCGAGCTGTTCCAGAACAACGACATCATGCTGGCCGTGTGGGGCAGCGGCCGCGTGCAGGCGCTGAAGGACACGGGCTTCCCGGTGCAATTCGTGATTCCGAAGGAAGGCGCGCCGGCCCTGCTGATAGCTGCCTGCCCGGTGGCGCTGAACACCGCCCCGGCGCTCTCGCAGGCCTTCGTCAACTACCTGCTGACGCCTGAAGTGCAGGCCATCCTCGCCGACACGCAGGGCTGGGGCCCGGCCAACTCGACCACCAAGCTGGCACCGGCAGTGGCGGCCAAGGTGCCGTACGGCAAGGAACAGATGGACAAGCTGCTGCCCACCGACTGGACGCTGGTCAACGAGAAGCGCGCCGAGTGGACCAACCGCTGGAACCGCACCGTCGAACGCTGAGCAAGCATGACCTTCCTTCAACTCGATCAACTCGGCAAGACCTTCGGCGACTTCCGCGCCGTGGAGAGCCTGAGCCTCCATGTCGAGCGCGGCGAGTTCATCTCGCTGCTCGGCCCCTCGGGCTGCGGCAAGACCACCACCCTGCAGATGGTGGCGGGCTTCGTCGAGCCGACGCGCGGACGCATCCGCCTGAACGGCGCCGACATCACGGCCATGCGGCCGGAGAAGCGCGGCATGGGTGTAGTGTTTCAGAGCTATGCGCTGTTTCCGCACATGACCGTGGCCGACAACATCGGCTTCGGCCTCGAGATGCGCGGCATGCGGGGCGCCGAGAAGTTGAAACGCATCGACGAGACGCTCGAGCTCGTGCGGCTGCCGGGCCTGGGCAAGCGCTATCCAAAGGAACTCTCGGGCGGCCAGCGGCAACGCGTTGCCATCGCCCGTGCGCTGGCGGTGCGCCCCGAGGTGCTGCTGCTCGACGAGCCGATGTCGAACCTCGACGCGAAGCTGCGCGAGGACATGCACGTCGAGCTGCGCGGCATCCAGCGGCACCTTGGCATCACCACGATCCTGGTCACGCACGACCAGGTCGAGGCCATGACCATGAGCGACCGCATCGCGGTCATGCACGGCGGGCGCATCGTGCAGCTCGCCACGCCCTACGAGGCGTACGAGCGACCCGAATCCGCATTCGCCTCGTCCTTCCTCGGCAAGACGAACGTGCTGAAAGGTGTCGTCGAAGCCCGCAACATGCGCTGCTGCGAAGTGCGTGTCGGCGATTCGCTGCTGCACGTACCGCACCAGGAAAAGCCGCTTGCGCGCGAGGTCAACGTCTATGTTCGGCCCGAGAAGGTGAAGCTTGCGCCGGCCTCGGCCGCGAACGGCATTCCGGCCACCATCCGCACGAGGCTCTTCCTGGGCAACCACTGGCTGGTCGAGGTCGACAGCGCGCTCGGGCCGATGCGCGTAAGCCATCCCAACATCGGCGCGGTGCCACCGGCCGAAGGCGAAGCCGTCGCGCTGCACTGGCTGGACGACGACCTGCGCCTGCTCGACACGGAGGCCGCGAATGGCTGAGGCAGCCTCCGGGCCGCGCGCGGGTTCTGCGCCCTGGTTTCTCAGCGCGCCCGCGCTGCTGCTGTTTCTCGGGCTGCTGGTGATTCCGCTCGCGCTCACCGCGGTGTTGTCATTCCATTCGTTCGACGGCACGCGCGGTGTGCTGCCGGACTTCACTGCTCGCAACTACCTCGAGGTTTTCTCGGACCCGTACTACTACGAGATCTTCCTGCGCACGGCCGGCCTGGCGCTCGCGGTCACGCTGCTGTCGGTGCTGTTCGGCGTGCCGGAAACCATCATCCTGTCGCGCATGAAGGCGCCGTGGCGCGGCATCTTCCTGATCGTCATTCTTGGCCCGCTGCTGGTCTCGGTCGTGGTCCGCACGCTGGGCTGGGCCATCCTCATGGGCAACAACGGGCTCATCAATGCGGGCCTGCGGGCGCTCGGCCTCACGGACGAACCGGTACGCCTGCTGTTCACGATGACCGGGGTGGTCATCGCGCTCACGCACGTGCTGATGCCGTTCATGGTGATCTCGGTGTGGGCCTCGCTGCAGAAGCTCGATCCGCAGGTCGAGAACGCAGGGCTCTCCTTCGGCGCGGCGCCTTTCACGGTGTTTCGCCGGGTCATCCTGCCGCAGATCCTGCCAGGCATCCTGTCGGGCGGGATCATCGTGTTCGCGCTGGCGGCCTCGGCCTTCGCCACGCCGGCCATTCTTGGCGGGCGCCGGCTCAAGGTGGTGGCCACGGCCGCGTACGACGAGTTCCTGAGCACGCTGAACTGGCCGCTGGGCGCGTCGATCGCGATCCTGCTCCTGGTGGCCAACGTCATCGTCATCGCCGGCTTCAACCGCTGGCTCGAGCGGCGCTACGCACAGGTCTTCGAAGGCTGAGAAAAAGAGGCACGACATGCGCAAGAACGGACTGCTCTCCCTCGTCTACCACGCGATCTTCATCGCCTTCATCCTGGCGCCGCTGGTCGTAGTGGTGCTGGTGTCGTTCACAGGCAAGGGCTACATCTCGCTGCCGACCGACGGCTTCTCGCTGCGCTGGTTCCGCGCCATCGGCGGCGCCACCGAGCTGGTCAACGCGTTCTGGATCTCGCTCTGGCTCGGCCTTGCGAGCGCGACCGTCGCCGTGGTGCTGGCAGTGCCGGCTGCGCTGGCGCTGGTGCGCTACCGCTTTCCGGGGCGCGGCGTGCTCGCGGCCTTCTTCATGTCGCCGCTGATGATTCCGCATGTGGTGCTGGGCGTGGCGTTCCTGCGCTTCTTCACCACGGTGGGCGTGTCGGGGTCGTTCGCGTGGCTCGCGCTGACGCACGTGGTGGTGGTCATGCCCTACGCACTGCGGCTGGTGCTGGCCTCGGCCACGGGCCTCGATCGCGATGCAGAGAAGGCCGCGCTCTCGCTCGGCGCGAACCGCATGACCGCGTTCCGCCGCATCGTGCTGCCGCTGATCCTGCCGGGCGTGGTCGGCGGCTGGATGCTCGCCTTCATCCAGAGCTTCGACGAGCTCACCATGACCGTGTTCGTCGCCACGCCGGGCACCACGACTCTGCCGGTCGCCATGTACAACCAGATCGCGCAGACCATCGACCCGCTGGTGGCGTCGGTATCGACCGTGCTCATCGCCGGCACGGTGGTGCTGATGGTGCTGCTCGACCGCCTCGTCGGCCTCGACCGCGTGCTGATCGGCAAGGGCTGAGCGCGCCCTGCCCGCCTCTGCCCATCTGCTCGCATCCGGGCATTTCTTTTTCTGCATTCCATGAACACAAGTGATTTGATCGTCGTCGGCGGCGGCCTGGTCGGCACCGCGCTGGCCTACGGCGCGGCGCGCAACGGCACTCGCGTGACCGTCCTCGACGAGGGCGACGATGCCTTTCGTGCGTCGCGCGGCAACTTCGGACTCGTATGGGTCCAGGGCAAGGGCTTCGGCATGACGCCGTATGCGCGCTGGACGATGAGGTCGGCCGCGCAATGGCCGCAGCTCGCCGAGGCACTGAATACCGACACCGGCATCGACGTGCAGCTGCGCCAGCCCGGCGGCTTTCATTTCTGCTTTTCCGACGAGGAGATGCAGGCACGCGAAGCGCGCATGCGCAGCATCAGCGACGCGCTCGACGGCAACTACTCCTTCGAAATGCTGGACCACGCATCGCTCAAGGCACGGCTGCCCGGCATCGGGCCCGCGGTCGCCGGCGCGAGCTATACGCGGATGGATGGCCACGCCAATCCGCTGAAGCTGCTGCGGGCGCTGCACGCGGCCTGCCGCCATCACGGCGTGCGCTTCGCGCAGGGTAGCCGGGCGACGCGGATCACGCCGCAGGCCGGCGGCTTCGAGATCGAGGCCGGCACGGCCACATGGCACGCGCCGCGCGTGGTGCTCGCGGCCGGCCTCGGCAACCGCGAGCTGGCGCCGCAGGTCGGCCTCTTTGCGCCAGTGCAACCCAACCGGGGCCAGGTGCTGGTCGGCGAACGCGTCGCCCGCTTTCTCGACCATCCGACCACCTACGTGCGCCAGACGGACGAAGGCACGATCCAGCTCGGCGATTCGCTCGAGGACGTCGGCCTCGACGACGGCACGACCGCCGACGTACTGAGCACCATCGCGCGTCGCGGCGTGCGCAGCTTTCCGGTGCTGGAGAGCCTGCGGCTGGTGCGCGCATGGGGCGCGCTGCGGGTGATGACGCCCGACGGCTTTCCGATCTACCAAGCATCGACGCAGTGCCCTGGCGCATTCGTCGTGACCTGTCACAGCGGCGTGACGCTGGCCGCCAACCATGCGTTCTCCATCGCGCCGTGGATCGCCGGCAGTGCCGGGGACGGCGCACCGGCCGGCATCGAATCTTTCAGCGGTGACCGCTTCCTCAACGGCAACGAGACCTTCCAACATGCCCACTAACGTCCGCTTTCGCTCCCTGGTTCCGGCCGATGCTTCGCCGCGCGGCGAGCCGATGGTCAACCTGTTTTTCGATGGCCGTGGCCTGCAGGCTCCGGCCGGTTGCAGCGTGGCCGCGGCCCTGCTCGCCAACGGTGTCTCTACCTTCCGCACCACGCCCGTGAGCGGGGCGCCGCGCGCGCCCTACTGCATGATGGGCGCGTGCTTCGATTGCCTGGTCGATATCGACGGCCAGCCCAACCGGCAGAGCTGCCTCGTCGCGGTGGCCGAAGGCATGCAGGTAAAGACGCAGGCCGGCCTGCGTTCCTTCGACGGCGCTGATGCCGTGATAGCCGAAGAGGCCGCGCATGTCGAATGAACGTTGCGACATCGCCATCGTTGGCGCCGGACCGGCCGGCATGTCGGCCGCCATCATTGCCGCGCGGCTCGGCGCCAGCGTCGTCGTGCTCGACGAGCAACGCGGTGCGGGCGGGCAGATCTATCGCGCCATCACCGACGCGCCGGCGCGCCGGGTCGACCTGCTCGGGCCGGACTACGCCGCCGGCCGCTCGCTCGCCGATGCCTTCGCTGCAAGCGGCGCCCGGCACCTGACCAACGCCGCCGTCTGGCAGGTGACGCCCGAAGGCGCTGTGCATTACCTGCGCGACGGCGCGACCTCAACGCTGCAGGCCGGACGCGTCGTGCTCTGCTCGGGCGCCATGGAGCGTCCGTTCCCGATCCCGGGCTGGACGCTGCCGGGCGTGCTCACCGCTGGCGCTGCGCAAATCCTGCTGAAGAGCGCCGACGTGGTGCCGGCCGAGCCCGTCGTGCTCGCGGGCTGCGGACCGCTGCTCTACCTGCTCGGCTGGCAGTACGTGCGCGCGGGCGTGCCAATTCGCGCGCTGGTCGACACGACGTCGATGGAAGACTACCGCCGCGCGCTCTCGCACCTCGGCGGCGCGCTGGCCGGCTGGCGCTACCTGAAGAAAGGGCTGTCGCTCATGCGTGTGCTGAAGCGCGCCGGTGTGCCCTTCCACACCGGTGCCGAGAACCTCGCAGCGGAAGGCGATGACGGCGTGGAGGCGCTGCGCTTCACGGCCGGCGGCAAGGCGCATCGCATCGAAACCTCGACCCTTCTGTTGCACCACGGCGTGGTGCCGAACACGCAATTCACCTGGTCGCTGCGGGCCGGGCACACCTGGGACGACGCGCAACTGTGCTGGCGGCCCGAGGCGGATGCCTGGGGTGCGCTCGACGTGCCCGGCATCCACGTCGCCGGCGATGGCCTCGGCATCGGTGGTGCGCTGGCGGCGGCGCAGCAGGGCGAGCTTGCGGCGCTCGGCGCGATGCACGGGCTCGGCCGGATCACCACCGCGGAGCGCGACAAGCTTGCCGAGCCGCTTCGCGCGGCGCTGCGCGAGCACCTGCGCATCCGCCCCTTCCTTGATGCGCTGTACCGGCCCAAGAAGGCCAACCGCATTCCGGCAGACGACGTGATCGTGTGCCGCTGCGAGGAAGTCGCTGCCGGCGCCATCCGGCATTTCGTGGCGCTCGGCTGCGACGGACCGAACCAGGCGAAGGCCTTCGGGCGTTGCGGCATGGGCCCGTGCCAGGGGCGCCAGTGCGGCCTGACCGTGACTGAGCTGATCGCGGACGCGCGCGGCGTGACGCCGGCCGAAGTGGGCTACTACCGCATCCGGCCGCCGATCAAGCCGATCTCGCTGGGCGAGCTCGCGGGCGCGGAATGAAGCGATCGGCGGATGTGATCGTCGTTGGCGGCGGCCTGCACGGCCTGTCGAGCGCGCTGCATCTTGCGCAGCGCGGGCTGGCGGTCATCGTGCTCGAAGCCGAGTTCTGTGGCCGCCATGCTTCCGGCGTGAACGCGGGCGGCGTGCGAACCCTCGGGCGCCACGTCGCCGAGATTCCGCTCGCGCTGGCGTCGCGAACAATGTGGCACCGGCTGGCCGAACTCGTCGGCGATGACGCGGGTTTTGCGCCCAGCGGCCAATTGAAGGTTGCCGAGACCGATGAGGAACTGCAGACGCTGCGCGACACCGTTGCGCGTCTGCATTCGCTTGGCTTCGGCCATGAAGAACTCGTCGACGCCAAACAGGTGCGCGAACTCGTGCCCGCCATTGCGCCGCACGTCGTCGGCGGCATCTGGGTGCGCGATGACGGCCATGCCTTGCCGTACCGCGCTGTCACCGCATTCCGGCTGGCATCCCAGCGCGCCGGCGCAGAAGTGCACGAGGAGACGCGCGTCGAACGCATCGACCATCGCGCCGGCCGCTGGCACGTGGCAACCACGCGTGGCAGCTTCGATGCCACCCATCTGGTCAACGCCGCCGGTGCCTGGGCCGGCACGCTGGCCGCGCAGGCCGGTGACCCGGTGCCGGTCGAAGGGGGCGGGCTGATGCTCATGATCACGCACCGTGCACCGCCCTTCGTCACGCCGGTGCTCGGCGCGACCGGCCGGCCGCTGTCCTTCAAGCAATTCGCGAACGGCACGGTGCTGATCGGCGGTGGGCTGCGCTGCACCGCGGACCTCGACGCGCGGCATGGCATCGTCGACATGCCGAAGCTCGCCCGCAGCGCGCGCACGGTGACCGACTTGTTCCCGCACCTGAAGCCGCTGGGCGTCAACCGCGCCTGGGCCGGCGTCGAGGCCTTCATGCCCGACGGTATTCCCGTGATCGGCCCGAGCCGCGCGGCGCCGAACCTCGTGCATGCCTTCGGCTTTTCTGCGCACGGCTTCGAGCTCGGGCCGATCGGCGGGCAGATCGTTGCCGAGCTCGTGACCGAAGGCCGCAGCACGCTGCCCATCGAAGCCTTTGCCGTCGACCGCTTCGCGCGTCGAGCGGCCGCAACTTTTCAACCACTCCAGCAAGGACAACCATCATGAGCGACATCCAGCGCTACGACTCCAACGCACGCCTTTCCCGCATCGTCGTGCACAACTCGGTGGTCTACGTCGCAGGCGTCACCGCGAACGACCGCAGCGGCGACGCCCAGGCGCAGGCCGCGGACATCCTCGCCAAGATCGACGGCTACCTTGCGAGCGTCGGCACGAACAAGTCGCGCCTGTTGTCGGTGCAGATCTGGCTGCAGGACATCGACCGAGATTTCGCCGGCCTGAACGCCGCCTGGGCAGAGTGGATTCCCGCCGATGCCATGCCCACACGGGCCACCTGCGAGGCCAGGCTGGCAGCGCCCGACCTGCGCGTCGAGATCATCGTGACCGCGGCGCTGTAGGGCGCCGCGTCAGGGCGCTTCGCACTCGTCGATGAAGTTCTCGAGCAGCTTCTTGAGCTGGCTGGTCTTGCGCGGGCCCAGCGCTTCTTCGATGACATCGTGGTGCGCGTCCACGCTTTTCTTCAGGCGCGAGACCGTTTCCAGGCCCAGGTCGCTGATGTAGACCAGCACCCTGCGGCTGTCGGTGGCGTCGGCTGCGCGCTGCACCAGCCCGCGGCTCACCAGCTTGTCGATGTTCTTGGTCAGCGCCGGGTGGTTCAGCAGCACGGTTTCCGCCAGGTCGCCCATGGAACGCCCCTGCTCGTCGGCCAGCACCTGCAGGATGCGCCAGTGCTCTTCCGTCACCTCTTCCGCGGCGATGGATTGGGCCAGGCCGATGCGCATGCGCCGGTTGGCTGAGGCCAGCAGGTAGGCCAGGTACTGGGAAATGTCTTGCTCGGGCATGGGCGGCGGGGCGGTCTGCGTCGGAATCGGATGCGGGCGAGTCTACGCAGAATCGTTTGCCTTGGAAAGTATTGGCGCGATTTTTGCAGCATGCTCAGCCCCAGTCGCCGTCCTTCCATCCTCCGCACCGGTCACCCGTCCCATGCCCGCCCTCTCATCGAACAGGATTGCGGCCCGCGCGCAACGGCCGCGGCCCCTGCTTGCGCGCCAGGAACTCAACATCGCGCTGTGCGTGCCGCTGGGCGGCACGGCCGGCATATGGGCTCCCTCTTCCCTCGCCTGCGCCAAGCTGGCGCAGGCCGAGCTCAACCGCGACGCGGGCATCGGGGGCCGCTCATGCCGGCTGCTGACCGTCAATGCCGCGGGCGATTCGGCCGACATCGAAGCCACGCTGACCGAACTGGTGCAGGCCGGCGACATCGACGCCATCATCGGCATGCACACCAGCGCCGTGCGCCATCGCATCCTGCGCGCCGTGGGGGGACAGATCCCGATCGTCTATACGCCGCTGTACGAAGGCGGGGAATCCACGCCAGGCGTCTTCGCGATCGGCGAGACCGCCGCACGCCAGCTGCAGCCGGCGATCGGCTGGCTGGGCCGCCACAAGCACCCGCGGCGCTGGTTCGCGGTCGGCAACGACTACATCTGGCCGCACGTCTCGCACCGGATGGCGCGCGGCTACATCGCGCAAGCCGGCGGCGAGCTGGTCGGCGAGACGTACGTTCCCTTCGGAACCACGGATTTCTCGCAGGTGCTCGACGCGCTCCACAAGGGCAGCGTCGACGCCGTCCTGCTCTCGCTCATCGGACAGGATGCCATCGAGTTCAACCGTGCCTTCGGCCGCACGAGCCTGTCGCGCGCCATGCTGCGGCTGTCCTGCGCCATCGGGGAGAACGAACTCCTGGGCATCGGCGCCGACAACGCGGAAGACCTCTACATGGCCTGCGGCTACTTCGCCACGCTCGACACGGAGGCCAACCTGGCCTTCAAGGAGCGCTACCACGCGCATTTCGGCGAGCGCGCGCCGACCCTCAACACCTTCGGCCAGTCGACCTACGAGGGCATGCATTTCCTGGGCGCGCTGTTCGCCGGAAGCAGGCAGCCCATGGCCTGCCTGGAACACCTGGGCGGCACGCCGATCCACTACCGCAGCGCGCGGGAAGCCGACTACCAGGGCGGTGGAGTGAACCGCACGCCGATCTATCTGGCCCGGGCCGAAGGCAATGCGTTTCGCGTCATCACGCGACTTTGAGTGAGCTGAGAACGGGTCTGTTTTATTTTCCAAGGAAAATAAAATCCTTGACTTGGAAAATATCGGCACACAGAATAAAGCCGTGACGAGCCTGTAGGCGCCCGCTGCTTCGCACGGTGCGGCAAGGCCGACGCAACGCCGATCCGGCCGCCTCTTCGGGGCTGCCGGCGCCCACTCAACGAAGAACGCGGAGTCCGCTCATGGCCATCAAGCGCCCCACCCTCGACCAGCTGCAGGACGTTGCCCTGGGCCTGGGCATCCATCTGTCCGAAGCGCAGGCCAGCAGCTACAACGCGCTGTTGCAGGCCAACTTCGACGCCTACGACGCGGTCGACGCGATGCCCGACTACCTGCCTGTCGTGAGCTATGCGCGCACGCCCGGCTACCGCCCCCTGGGCGAAGAAAACAAGTACGGCGCCTGGTACGTCAAGACCACGATCAAGGGCAAGGCCGAGGGCAAGCTCGCCGGCAAGACCGTGGTGCTCAAGGACAACGTCTGCCTCGCCGGCGTGCCGATGATGAACGGCGCCTCCACGCTCGAAGGCTATGTGCCGAACGTCGACGCCACCGTCGTCACCCGGCTGCTCGATGCCGGCGCCACGGTGGTGGGCAAGTCGGTCTGCGAATACTTCTGCTTCTCGGGCGGCTCGCACACCAGTGCCTCCGGGCCGGTCCACAACCCGCACCGCATGGGCTACTCGGCCGGAGGCTCCTCGTCGGGCAGCGCAGCGCTGGTGGCCGCAGGCGAGGTCGACCTCGCGATCGGCGGCGACCAGGGTGGCTCCATCCGCATGCCGGCGTCCTATTGCGGCATCTACGGCATGAAGGCCACCCACGGCCTGGTGCCCTACACCGGCGTGATGCCGATCGAACTCACCATCGACCACACCGGCCCGATGACGGCCAACGTGACCGACAACGCGCTGATGCTCGAAGTGCTGGCCGGCCCCGACGGGCTCGATCCGCGCCAGCATGCGGGCCAGGCCGCCAAGCCCTACAGCGAGCTCATGAAGGACGGCGTGCGCGGCCTGCGCATCGGCATCGTCAAGGAAGGCTTCGGCTGGCCCCAGTCGGATCCCGCCGTCGGTGCCAAGGTGCGCAAGGCGGCCGAGGTGTTCACCCGGCTGGGCGCGATCGTCAGCGAGGTGTCGGTCCCCATGCACTCGGTCGGCCCGGCGATCTGGCTGCCGATTGCCGCCGAGGGCGCCACCCAGCAGATGATGAAAGACAACGGCCACGGCTTCAACTGGAAGGGGCTCTACGTCACCAGCATGGTCGACTTCCACGCCGGCTGGAAGCACCGCGCCGACGAGCTCTCCGAAACGCTCAAGCTCACCATGGTGCTGGGCGAGTATTTCATCAAGCACTACCGCGGCCACTACTACGCCAAGGCGCAGAACCTGGCCCGCCAGCTGACCGCGGCCTACGACAGCGCCCTGTCCGATGTCGATCTGCTGCTGATGCCCACGCTGCCGATCACGGCCACGCCGCTGCCGGCGCCCGGCGCCAGCATCGAGGAGGTGGTCACGCGCGCCTTCGAGGTGCTGCCCAACACCTGCCCCTTCGACGTCACCGGCCATCCCTCGATGAGCGTGCCCTGCGGGCTGATCGATGGCCTGCCGGTCGGGATGATGCTCACCGGCCGCTGCTACGACGAGGCCACCATCTACCGCGCCGCCTATGCCTTCGAGCAGGCCGGCGACTGGAAAGCCATCTGACGCTTTCGCCCGCTTTCTTCTGTTCCCACCCTTCCCGACAACACAGTGGCGGCTGCGCCCGCCGAGCAACGAGGAGTTAGTTCCATGGATCGTCGTTCCTTCATCCAGTCTTCGGCCGCTGCCCTGGCGGGCACCGCGGTGCCGCTGTTTCCGATGGCAGCCATGGCCGCCGACGAGATCGTCGTCGGCAGCATCGTCGACATGTCGGGCGGGCTGGACATCTACGGCAAGCCGATGGCCGACTGCATGACGCTCGCGGTCGAGGAGCAGAACGCCGCCGGCGGCCTGCTGGGCAAGAAGATCAGGCTGGCCACCTACGACCCGCAGTCGAACATGCAGCTCTATGCGCAGTTCGCGCAGCAATCGGCGCTGAAAGACAAGTCGACGGTCGTGATGGGCGGCATCACCTCGGCCTCGCGCGAGGTGATCCGGCCGGTGCTCACGCGCAACAAGACGCTGTACTTCTACAACACGCAGTACGAAGGAGGCGTGTGCGACCGCAACACCTTCTGCACCGGCGTCACGCCCGGCCAGACCGTCGCCAAGCTCATACCCTACGCGATGAAGAAGTGGGGCAAGAAGGTCTACGTGGTGGCGGCCGACTACAACTACGGCCAGATCACCTCGCAATGGGTCAAGAAGTTCGTGCAGGAGAACGGCGGCTCGGTCGCCTCCATCGACTTCTTCCCGCTCGACGTGACCAACTTCGGCCCGACCATCTCGAAGATCGAGGCGGCCAAGCCCGACATGATCGTCTCGGCGCTGGTCGGCGGCGCGCACATCTCCTTCTACCGCCAGTGGGCAGCCGCGGGCCTGACGAAGAAGATCCCGCTCGCGTCCACGACGTTTGCGGGTGGCAACGAGCACATCGTGCTGTCGCAGGCCGAGGCCGACGGCTTTCTCATCTCCTACAACTACTTCCAGAACCTCGACACGCCGCAGAACAAGGCCTTCAAGGAGCGCTTCTACAAGCGCTTCGGCGCCGACTATCCCAACATCACCGAACTCGCGATGGGTACCTACCAGGGCTTCAAGCTCTGGGCCGAGGGCGTGAAGAAGGCCGGTTCGCTGGACCGCGAGAAGATGATCGCCGCCCTGGAGACCGGCATCAGCATCGACGGCCCGAGCGGCAAGGTCTCGCTCGACCCGGCAACCCACCACTGCGTGCTGAACGTGAGCATCGCGGAGGTGCGCAACAAGCAGCTCAACATCGTCGAGACCTTCCAGCAGCAGCCCCCGGTGGACACCAGCGCGGTCTGCAACCTCGTGAAGAACCCGAAGGACAACCAGCAGTACGTGATCAAGGTCTGAAGGCAAGGCACCGGCATGGATCTCGCACTCGTCGTTCTCATCCAGGTGCTCTACGCGGTGGCGAGCCTGGTCATCGTTTCGGCCGGGCTGGCCGTCATCTTCGGGATGATGAAGGTCATCAACCTCGCGCACGGCGAGTTCATGATGCTCGGTGCCTATGCCGTCATCGCGGCGCTCAAGATCGGTATCAACCTGTGGATCGCGATGTTCATCGTCGCGCCGATCGCGGTGGGCCTGGTCGGCGTGGTGCTGGAGCGGCTGGTCATCCGCCGCCTCTACGGCCGCATGGTCGACACCATGCTGGCCACCTGGGGGCTGTCGCTGCTGCTGGTGGGCATCGTCACCTCGGTGGCGGGCAACACCACGGCCGGCGTCTCGGCGCCGCTGGGCAGCTTCTCCGTCGGCGCCTATTCGGTCAGCGGATACACGCTGGTGATCATCGCGGTTGCCGTGGCGCTGTCACTCGCGATCCGCTTCGTGCTCACGCGCACGCAGCTGGGCCTGATCGCACGCGGCACCATGCAGAAGCCCGACATGGCGAACGCGCTCGGCATCAGCCCGAGCCGCGTGTACTCGGTCACCTTCGCGGTGGGCGCCGCGCTCTCCGGCCTGGCCGGCGGGCTGCTCGCGCCGCTGACCGGCGTGGTGCCGACCATGGGCGCCGCCTTCGTGGCCAAGGCCTTCATCACCGTGATCGGCGGCGGGCCGGCCATCCTGGCGGGCCTGATCGGCGCATCGACGCTGTTCGGCGCCATCAACCAGCTCGCGACCTTCGTGACCACGCCGGTGCTGGGCGAGGTGGCGCTGCTCGTGGCCGCGATCGTGATGCTGCGGCTGCTGCCGCAAGGCATCACCGGGCGTT
>Ga0163161_10001891_pt1 | contig 15283 bp, 18 predicted proteins | sample S45metaG_FD_129847 | JGI IMG/M metagenome (GOLD analysis project Ga0163161, IMG submission 129847) | Switchgrass rhizosphere microbial communities from Kellogg Biological Station, Michigan, USA - S4-5 metaG | ecosystem: Host-associated > Plants > Roots > Rhizosphere > Soil | place: USA... | reverse complement strand
TGGCCGTCTTTGAGATCAATGGCGGGAATGAGGAGCATGGTGCCGGTCAGCAGAAGCGAAGGTTCAAGAAAGGAGGGAGGAATTGTTCAAGGACACCACGGAACCGGCTTTGCCGGGCCGTCGGTGTCGCCCCCGGTAGGGGGTTGGCGAAGCGGACACGCAGTGCCGCGCAGCCTGGGGGCGAGCAACAAGTCATGGGTTCCAGTGGAGGAAGTTGCGATAGAGCTGCAGCCCATGGTCCGCACTCTTCTCCGGGTGGAACTGGGTGGCAAAAATGTTATCGCGTGCGATGGCTGCGGTAAAGCTCGCGCCGTAATCGGCCTCGCCCACGCTGTGCCGGGCGTCGGCCGGCCGCGCGTAGAAGCTGTGCACGAAGTAAAAATAACTTTGGTCCGGAATGCCCACCCACACCGCGTGCGGCTGGGCCTGGCGCACCTGGTTCCAGCCCATCTGCGGCACCTTGAAGCGGCTGCCGTCAGCCTGCAGGCGGCCCGCCAGTTCGAACTTGATGACCTCACCCGGTATGAGGCCAAGGCCGTCGGTCGGACCTTCGTCGCTGCGCGACAGCAGCATCTGCATGCCGACGCACACGCCGAAGAGCGGCTTGTTCGCCGCCGCTTCGAGCACGGATTCCTGCAGACCGGAATCGCGTAGTTCGCGCATGCAGTCGGGCATCGCGCCCTGCCCCGGCAGCACCACGCGGGTGGCCTTGCGCACCACGTCCGGGTCGGAAGTGACGAACACCTCCACGCCCACCTGGTCGGCCGCATGGCGCACGGCCTGCGACACGGAATGCAGGTTGCCCATGCCGTAGTCGACAACGGCGACGGAGTTCGTTGCTACAGATTTCATAGCTGTTCGCCGATGGATTTCAGAGCGAACCCTTGGTCGATGGAATGACGCCGACCGAGCGCGGATCGAGCTCCAGCGCGCCGCGCATGGCACGGGCGAAGGCCTTGAACACGGTCTCGCACTGGTGGTGCGCGTTCACGCCCTTGAGGTTGTCGATGTGCAGCGTGACGAAGGCGTGGTTCACGAAGCCCTGGAAGAACTCGTAGGTGAGCTGGCTGTCGAAGGTGCCGATCATTCCGCTGGTGAAGGGCACATGCATCACGAGGCCCGGGCGGCCCGAGAAGTCGATGACCACGCGGCTGAGCGCCTCGTCCAGCGGCACGTAGGCATGGCCATAGCGGCGGATGCCCTTCTTGTCGCCGATGGCCTGGGCCACGGCCTGCCCGAGCGTGATGCCCACGTCTTCCACTGTGTGGTGGCCATCGATGTGCAGGTCGCCCTGGCAGTCGATGTCGAGGTCGATCAGCCCGTGGCGGGCGATCTGGTCGAGCATGTGATCGAAGAAGCCGATGCCGGTGGCGAGCTTCGCCTTGCCGGTGCCGTCGAGGTTCACGCTGACGGTGATCTTCGTCTCGGCGGTATTTCGGGTGACCGACGCGGTGCGGTCGGTGCTCTGTGGGGTGGTCATAGTGAGGCTTCGAGTGCCGCCAGCATCCGCGCATTCTCGTCGGCCGTTCCGACGGTGAGGCGCAGGCAATTTGCCAGCAGTTCGTGCATTTTAGAAACGTTCTTCACCAGGACCCCCTGGGCCTTCATGCCCTCGAAAGTCTTGGTGGCATCGGGCACGCGCAAAAGGACCATGTTGGCGTCGCTCGGCCAGGTCTTCACGCCGGGCAGCCGGCCCAGGCCGATCATCAGGCGCTCGCGCTCCTCGCGGATCTGTTTGGCCTGTGCCTCGAACACCTCGGCGTGCTCCAGCGCGAACAGCGCGCACTCGCAGTTGAGCACACTGATGTTGTAGGGCGGACGCACCTTGTCGACCTCGGCGACCAGCGCAGCGGGCCCCATGAGGTAGCCCAGGCGAATGCCCGCCAGCCCGAACTTGCTGAGCGTGCGCATCAGCAATACGTGGCCGTGCTTCGCGAGCCGGTCGATGTAGCTGCGAGCGGCGAAGGGCTGGTAGGCCTCGTCGATCACCACCAGCCCGCCCTGCACGCCCTGGGCTTCGACGATCTTCTCGACGACCGCATCGTCCCAGAGATTGGCGGTCGGGTTGTTCGGGTAGGCGAGGTAGACGATGGCGGGCTTTTCGCGCGCGATGGCGGCCAGCATGGCGGCCTCGTCCAGCTCAAAGTCGGCCGTGAGCGGCACGCCGACGAAGCGCAGGCCCTGCAGCTGGGCGCTCATCGCATACATCACGAAGCCGGGCACGGGCGCGAGCACGGTGGCGCCGGGCTGGTCGCAGGCGATGGCCAGCAGCGAGATCAGCTCGTCCGAGCCGTTGCCCAGCATCAGCGAAAAACCTTCGGGCATCTGCGCGTGAGCAGCCAGCGCGCGCTGCAGGTCGGCGCCGCGGTCGCCCGGATAGCGGTTGAGCGCCAGCGCGCCGAGTCGCGCGCCGAGTTCGGCCTGCAGCGTGGGCGGCAGGCCGAAGGGGTTTTCCATCGCGTCGAGCTTGATGAAGCCGCGCGCGTCCTGCACGGCATAGGCATGCATGGCGCGCACGTCGGCGCGGATGCGCTGGAGCGCGGGAAGGGAGTCAGACATAGGAGGATCGCTGGGGGTCGAAGACCATCGGGTGGTCGTTGGCGTCGAACAGGTCGAGCAATTCGCCGAGGCCGTCCTCGCGCTTGACCAGCGCGTATTCGGCTTCGGAGATGAGGTTGACGGTCAGCGTGGCGATGGCCTCGCCCTCGTCCACCGTGACGCCCGAGAGCATGCGTGCGTCGGGGCCGTAGATCGGCGTGAGAAAAAAGAAGGTCTGGAACCCGCAGAACGACAGCGGCGGCTCGGGCATCGGCACGCGGTGGCCGCTGGCGAGGAAGAAACGGTCGAAGGCCGGCAGCTTGGCGAGCCAGCGCAGGTTCGAGATGTATTCGGGGTTCAGGTCGCGCACGTACCAGACCAGCTCGGCCGCGCGCGTCATGCCCTCGGGCACGCCGCTGGGCGGCGCGGGCATGAGGCGGTCGCTCATGCCGTTGGTCACGAGCACGTAACCCTCGTCGTCGGCCGATTCGCTGCCCTCGACGAAGTTGCGGCCGAAGGCGTGGATGTCGACGCGGTGCTCGGCGTCGGCGCTGTCCAGGAAGGTCTGCTCGGGCTCGTCTTCCAGTGCGTCGAGCATGGCCTGCAGCCGCACTTGGGCACGTGTGGGCGTCGCATCCGCGGCGCCGCCCATCAGGGCCTTTTTCAGTTTCGCGAACATAAGGAAATCAGGACGCGCACCGGAAGCTGTTCTGCAGCGCGCTCGACAACACCAGCTGCACCGGCATGTCGGCCTCGTACAACTCGGCGTTGCGCTTGAGCTCGGCCTGGAAGAGCGAACGCGCCATCGAGGGCTCGAGCCGGCGGCCATCGACGCAGAACAGCGGCTTCTGCCCGGTGCGCCGCGCGGTGTCGCTGGCTTCGCGCAGGCCTTCGAGCACGCCCACGAGGTAGTAGCTCGCGTAAGCCTTGCCCTCTTTCTTTTCCTTGACCTCGAGCGTGTGGAACTCGCGGAGGGTCATGGCCTGCGCACCGGTGCCGGCCGCGAGGGCCAGTACGAACCCCAGCATCGACAGATGGGCGGTGCGCTTGTTCTTCATGGCATTTACTTGCGGTAGCGCGGCGGCGGCGCATAGGCGCCATCGGCCGGGAAGGCGCTGGGCTGCGGCGGCGTGGCATCGCGGCGCGGACGGCGCGGTGCCTGCGGCTCTTCGAGCTCGAACAGCGCGGCGCCGATCACGCCGATGTTGCGTACGTCGCCGGCTTCGGTGTTCGCTGCGTAGGCACGGCCCGGCGTGGCGAAGCGGAAGGCCGCGACCTCGCTCTGGCTCTTGCGGAAGCCCTCGATGTTCAGCGTCTCCTGCGGGCGCAGTACGTAGCCGCCGTTGCGCAGGCTCCCGGCCTTGCCGGTGAGCACATCCAGGCCGTCGACGGTGGCGATCACCTCGTAGCTGCGGTCGCTCAGGTTGCGAAAGCGCAGCGTGTAGCGCGCGCCTTCGACACCGGCGAGGCGGAACATGTCGCTGCTGCTACTGCTGCGGCGCGCGCGCTGCAGCGGCAGCGGGCGGTTGCTCTCATCGAGCACCGACCATTCGACATCGCCCTGGGCCAATTGCAGGTTGAGCCGGCGCTCAGGGTTGTTGCCCACGTCGCTGCGCACGGCGGACGCTTCGTTGTAGCCCACCGAAGCCACTTCGTCGGGCTGCTCGGACAGCCGCTTGGCCACGACGGTGCGGGTCTTCGACTCGATGCCCTCGCCCCATTGGGTGCCCAGCTGTGCGGGCGCGGGCGCGGCCGGCGCGGCGCTGGGGGTTGCCGACATCGCGGCCGTTTGGGTGCGCGTCTGCGGCATCGGGCTGCAGGCAGCCAGCAACGCGGCACCTGCAACGAGGCTGGCGGCGAAACGGAGAAATCGCGAACGATAGAGACGTTGATTCATCTGGCTTGCTCCTCCCGGGAACGGGGTTATTGGAGCTTCAGATCTTACTGAGCCGCATCCGGGCGGCCTCGGCGTGCGCCTGCAGGCCCTCGCCTTCGGCCAGCGTGACGGCGATCGGGCCGAGCACCTGTGCGCCGGCTTCGCTCACCTCGATCAGGCTGGAGCGCTTCTGGAAGTCGTAGACGCCCAGCGGGCTCGAGAAACGCGCCGTGCCGCTCGTGGGCAGCACGTGGTTCGGGCCGGCGCAATAGTCGCCCAGGCTCTCACTGGTGAAGGCGCCCAGAAAGATCGCGCCGGCGTGGCGCAAGAGCGGCTCCCAGCGGTTCGGTTCGCTGCTGCTGACTTCGAGGTGCTCGGGGGCGATGCGGTTGCTGATCTCGCAGGCTTCTTCCATGCTTTTCGTGTGGATCAGCGCGCCGCGGCCGTTGAGCGAGGCGGCGATGATTTCCGCACGCGGCATGGCCGGCAGCAGGCGGTCGATCTCGGCCTGCACGCGGTCGATGTAGGCGGCGTCGGGGCACAGCAAAATGCTCTGCGCCAGTTCGTCGTGCTCGGCCTGGCTGAAGAGATCCATCGCCACCCAGTCGGGCGGCGTGGTGCCGTCTGCCAGCACGAGTATCTCGCTCGGGCCCGCGATCATGTCGATGCCCACGGTGCCGAACACGCGGCGCTTGGCAGCCGCCACGTAGGCGTTGCCGGGGCCGGTGATCTTGTCGACCGCGGGGATGGTGGCGGTGCCGTAGGCGAGTGCTGCCACGGCTTGGGCGCCGCCGATGGTGAAAGCGCGCGTGACGCCGGCCACGTAGGCCGCGGCCAGCACGAGCTGGTTCTTTTCGCCCTTGGGCGTCGGCACGACCATGATGATTTCGCCCACGCCAGCGACATGCGCAGGAATCGCGTTCATCAGCACGCTCGACGGATACGCGGCCTTGCCGCCCGGCACGTAGATGCCCACGCGATCCAGCGGCGTGACCTTCTGGCCGAGCAGCGTGCCGTCGGCATCGCGGTAGTTCCAGCTCTCGCCACTCGCCTTCTTCTGGGCCTCGTGGTAGCTGCGCACGCGGCGCGCGGCGGCTTCGAGCGCATGGCGCTGCGCGGCGGGCAAGGCTTCGAACGCGGCCTTCAATTCGGCCTGCGTGAGTTCCAGTTCGGGCAGCGTCTTGGCGTCGAGCTTGTCGAAGCGGTTGGTGCATTCCAGCACCGCCTCATCGCCGCGCTTCTGCACATCGGCCAGGATGTCGGCCACCACCTTCTCGATCGCAGCATCCGCATCCGCGGACCAATGCAGCCGTGCCTTGAATTCAGCGTCGAAGCTGGCTGAAGTCGTGGAGAGACGGGCGGGGGCTGCTTTCAGAGTCATGGGGCAGGAGATGTGGCGGGAGGAATGGCTGACGCGAAGGCGTCGATGATGCGGCGGATCGGCTCGCGCTTGAGCTTGAGCGCGGCCTGGTTGACGACCAGCCGGGCGCTGATGTCCATGATGCGTTCCACCTCGACGAGGTGGTTGGCCTTGAGCGTGTTGCCGGTGGAAACCAGGTCGACGATGGCGTCGGCCAGGCCGGTGAGCGGCGCGAGCTCCATGCTGCCGTAGAGCTTGATGAGGTCCACGTGCACGCCCTTGCTGGCGAAGAACTCGCGCGAGAGGCCCACGTACTTGGTCGCCACGCGCAGGCGCGAGCCCTGGCGCACGGCCGAGGCGTAGTCGTAGTCGGCGCGCACGGCCACGCTCAGGCGGCAGGCCGCGATGCGCAGGTCCAGCGGCTGGTACATGCCCTGGTTGCCGTTTTCCAGCAATACGTCGAGGCCGGTCACGCCGAGGTCGGCGCCGCCGTACTGCACGTAGGTGGGCACGTCGGAGGCGCGCACCAGCACCACGCGCACGTCGGGGCGGGTGGTCTCCAGGATCAGCTTGCGCGACTTCTCGGGGTCTTCGGTGACCTCGATGCCAGCGGCGGCGAGCAAGGGCATCGTCTCTTCGAAGATGCGGCCTTTGGAGAGGGCCAACGTGATCATGCGGCGGCTCCGGTCACGCGTTCGATGTCGGCACCGAGGCCGCGCAGCTTGGCTTCCATGCGGTCGTAGCCGCGGTCCAGGTGATAGATGCGGTCGATCAGCGTCTCGCCCTCGGCCACGAGGCCGGCGATCACGAGGCTGGCGGATGCGCGCAGGTCGGTGGCCATCACGGTGGCGCCCGACAGTTGCTGCACGCCTTCGACCATCGCGACTTTGCCTTCGACGTGGATGGTCGCGCCGAGGCGAACCATCTCGTTCACATGCATGAAGCGGTTCTCGAAGATCGTTTCGGTGACCATCGAAGCGCCGCGCGCGATCACGTTCAGCGCCATGAACTGGGCCTGCATGTCGGTCGGGAAACCGGGGTATTCGGTGGTGCTGAAGCTCTGCGCCTTCAGGTGTTCACTGGCCGGCGCCTTCGAGCTGATGCGTACGCCGCCCTCTTCCGGCGCGACCGTGCAGCCGGCGTCGCGCAGCTTGTCGATCACCGCGTCCATGTGGTCGGCGCGCGCGTGGCGCAGGAACACGTCGCCGCCCGCGGCCGCGACGGCGCAGAGGAACGTGCCGGCCTCGATGCGGTCGGCCACCACAGCGTGCACGCAGCCGTGCAGCTTCTCGACGCCCTGGATGCGGATGTGGCTGGTGCCGTGGCCTTCGATCTTCGCGCCCATGCGGATCAGCATTTCAGCGAGGTCGACGATCTCGGGCTCCTGCGCGGCGTTTTCAAGCAGCGTCTCGCCCTCGGCCAACGCAGCGGCCATGAGGAAGTTCTCGGTGCCGGTGACGGTGACCATGTCGGTCAGGATGCGCGCGCCCTTCAGGCGGGTGCGGCCTGCCGGCAGGCTGGCGATCATGTAGCCGTGCTCGACCACGATCTCGGCGCCCATCGCCTGCAGGCCCTTGATGTGCTGGTCGACGGGGCGCGAGCCGATGGCGCAGCCACCCGGGAGCGACACCTTGGCGTGGCCGAAGCGCGCAAGCAGCGGGCCGAGGGCCAGCACGGAGGCGCGCATCGTCTTCACCAACTCGTAGGGTGCTTCGGGGTTGGTGAGGTCGCCGGCGTTGAGCTGCACGGTGCCGTTGTCATCGCGCTCGGCCGTCACGCCCATGTTGCGCACCAGCTTGAGCATGGTCGACACGTCCTGCAGGCGGGGCACGTTGTGCAGCGTCACGGGCTGGTCGGTCAAGAGCGCCGCGCACAGCTCGGGCAGCGCGGCGTTCTTGGCGCCGGAAATGAGTACCTCGCCGCGAAGCTGGCGCCCGCCGCGAATCAGAAGTTTGTCCATCGAGGATCCAGCGAAATGGGGTGGCCCGAGGGCCGGAATTTACTTTTCCACCGCCGCCCATTCGGCCGGCGTGTAGGTTTTCATCGAGAGCGCATGCACTTCGTCGGTGTGCATTTTCGCACCGAGGGTGGCGTAGACCCGCTGGTGGCGCTGGATGGCGCGCTTGCCCTCGAATTCGGCCGAGACGATGGTCGCGTACCAATGTCGGCCGTCGCCCTCCAGCGAGATGTGCTCGCACGGGAGATGGGACTGGATCAGGGCCTGGAGTTGTTCGGCGGTCATGGGGTCTGGAAAGAGGCGTTCAGCCTCGGATTTTGTAGCCGATACGAAGGAGATGGACAGCAATCGCGCTCACCACCAGCCAGGCGGTGCCGACGATGCCCAGGCTGAGCCAGGGCGAGGCGTCGCTCACGCCGAAGAAACCGTAGCGGAAGCCGTCGATCATGTAGAAGAACGGGTTCAGGTGGCTCACGCTCTGCCAGAACGGCGGCAGCGAGCCGATCGAATAGAACACGCCCGAGAGGAACGTCATGGGCATGATCAGGAAGTTCTGGAACACGGCCATCTGGTCGAACTTCTCGGCCCAGAGGCCGGCGATCAGACCCAGGGTGCCGAGCATTGCGGCGCCCAGCAGCGCAAAAACGATGATCCAGACCGGCGCCACGAAATTCGGCATCGCGAAAAACACGGTGACCACGAACACGCCGAGCCCCACGGCCAGCCCGCGGATGATCGACGAGCCCACGTAGGCAAAGAACCAACCCCAGTGCGACAACGGCGTGAGCAGCACGAACACGAGGTTGCCCATGATCTTGCTTTGAATGATCGAGGACGAACTGTTCGCGAACGAGTTCTGCAGCACGCTCATCATCACGAGGCCCGGCACCAGGAAGGCCGTGTAGCCGACCGAGCCGTAGACCTTCACATGGTCTTCGAGCACGTGGCCGAACACCATCAGATACAGCAGCGCGGTGAGCACCGGCGCGCCGACCGTCTGAAAGCCGACCTTCCAGAAGCGCAGCGTCTCCTTGTAGAGCAGCGCGCGCCAACCCGTAACGGCCATCATCTTGCGACCTCCAACGGCGTCTGCTCGCCCGCCATCAGGTCGATGAACACGTCTTCCAGATCGGCCTTGCGCATTTCCACGTCTTCCACCGCGACACCGGCTTCGCGGATCGCGGCCAGCAGTTGTTCGACTTCATGGGCGTTCTGTGCCGGCAGCTGCACGATGCGCCCGGTGATGCGCGCGTGCTGGGCAATGGCCCAGGGCAGCATCGCGTCGGTCTTGAAGCGCAGCACATTGCTCGCGGCCGATTTCAGGAGTTCGCTGGTGCGGTCCAACGCAATCACGCGCCCCAGCTTGAGCATCGCGATGCGGCTGCACAGCGCCTCGGCCTCTTCGAGGTAATGGGTGGTGAGCAGCACGGTACTGCCCTGCTTGTTGAGTTTGGCGACGAACTGCCAGAGGGTCTGGCGCAGCTCGACGTCGACGCCGGCGGTGGGCTCGTCCAGCACGATCACCGGCGGCTTGTGCACGAGCGCCTGTGCCACCAGCACCCGGCGCTTCATGCCGCCCGAGAGCTGCCGCATGTTGGCCGTGGCCTTGTCGGTGAGGCCGAGGCTGTGCAGCAACTCGTCGATCCAGTCGTCGTTGTTCTTGATGCCGAAGTAGCCCGACTGGATGCGCAGCGACTCGCGCACGTTGAAGAAGGGATCGAACACCAACTCCTGCGGCACGATGCCCAACTGGCGGCGTGCTTCGGCGTAGTCGCGCTGCACGTCGAAACCATGGACGCTGATGGCGCCGGACGTGGGCCTCGAGAGGCCCGCGAGCATGCTGATCAGGGTGGTCTTGCCCGCGCCGTTGGGGCCGAGCAGGCCGAAGAACTCGCCCGGCTCGATCTGGAAGGAGACCTCGTCGACCGCGCGCAAGCCTTGTTTGCCTTGGGTTTTCTGCTGTCTGGAGGGGGGGTAGGTCTTGGAGACCGATTGGAATGAGATCGCGGGCATGGGAGCCCGCGATTTTAAGGGGCCGTTACTTTTTCAGGGCGCGGCGGGCAAAAGGCCCGCGATGCCGTACAGCGCTGCCAGTTCGCGCAGACGCGGCGAGAGGCCCTTGACCGAGAAGCCGCGGCCCAGCGCGCTGGACTCGCGGCGGCACTCGAGCAGCACCGCCAGCGCCGACGAATCGAATTGCGCCAGCGCGGTCGCATCGACCACCGTGGACGACGAATCCGTCTGGCCCTTCAGCCCCTGCTGCAGCATGCGCATGCAGGCGGGGGCCTCGTCGTGGGTGAGCTTGGTGGGCAGGACCAGCATGGCGTTGCCGTAGGCCGGTCAGCCCTTGGTGTTGCTCTTGTTGCGGCTGGCCAGCGCAGCGATCAGGCCGTCGATGCCGCTCTTGTTGATTTCCTGCGCGAACTGCGTCCGGTAGGTGTCGACCAGCCAGACGCCCAGCACATTCAGGTTGTAGACCTTCCAGCCTGCGCCCTGGCCCGGCGTCTTCTCCAGGCGGTAGTCCAACTGCACCGGTTCGCCACGGCCCTGGATCTCGGTGCGGACCAGCACTTCCTTGTCGTCGGCCGAGCCGCGGAACGGACGCACGGTGACGGTCTGGTCGACCACCTGGTCGAGCGCGCCGGCGTAGGTGCGAACCAGGAGGGCCTTGAACTCTTCCTGCAGGCGCTTTTGCTGCTCGGGGGTGGCCTGGCGCCATGCCGGGCCGACCGCCGAAGCCGTCATGCGCTGGAAGTTGACGTTGGGCATGATCTTGCTGTCGACCAGCAACATGATCTTGTTGACGTCGCCCGCCTTGATCGACGAGTCGGCCTTGATCGTTTCAAGCACATCGCTCGACAGTCGCTTGACCAGCGCGTCGGGTGCCTCATCGGCAGCGTAGGCGGGGCGAACGAAGGCGGTGGCAGCGCCCAGCAGCAGGGCCCCGGCCAGGACCAGTCGGCCCATATCGCGTCGTTGCAGCAAGATCTTGTTGTTCATGGAGAGTCCCTCAAATTTGAAAAATCGACGAAGCACCTGGATCGCACAAAGCAAGGGGTGCTGCGACAAGAACGGATTCGACAGGCCCCGGGCCGACCGGGTTCCTGAAGCGCAGGTGAAGCCTTGCAACCGGATGCAAGCAGCTTTATCGCCCGCTTCCGTGCTTCTTGGCTCTTACTTGCTTTCGGTGCCGTCTTCTGCGGGGCTGTTGCCCGCACCGTCGTCCGGCGGATTGCCATCGTAGACCTGGCTGCGGCGGCGCTGCAGGAATGCATCCCGTGTGAACGAATACTTGTCGAGCGCCGCTTCGCCGAGCAGACGGCCGGCGCGCAGGTACTGCGAGCGCGTGTCGACGGCATGCAGCACGGTGAGCGAATTGCGCCAGGCCACGTCGTTCATCTGCGAAACCGGATCGCCCAAGCGATCGACAGGCAACGCGGCGGTGTCACGCAGCGTCGATGGGCCCAGCAACGGCAGCACCACGTAGGGACCGGCGCCCACGCCCCAGTAGCCCAGCGTCTGCCCGAAGTCTTCTTCGTGGCGGGGAATGCCCGCCTCGGTCGCCACGTCGAGCAGGCCGCCGAGCCCGAAGAACGTGTTGACATTGAGCCGCATGAAAGTCTCGGCGCTGCCCTGCAGCTTGAGCTGCGCGACGTTGTTGGCGAGGTTCCAGACGTCGCCCAGGTTGTTGAAGAAGTTGTCTACACCCGAGCGCACCATCGAAGGCAATACGCGCTGGTAAGCGGTGGCCACCGGCACGAGAACCGCGTTGTCGACCGTGTCGTTGAAGCGCGTCACGCCGCGATTGAAAGGCTCGAACGGATCGACCGGATTGGCATTGGGCCCCGTGGCACATCCGGCAACGATCGCCAGAGCGGCGGCGGTAACTGCCCAGCGGGCACTGTTAGCTATGCTTTTCATAGCACGCGATGCAAAAATTCTTGATTTCATTTTTTGTTGGCTGTTCCCGGCGCCGTATTCGAGCCCCCTTCGGCCGCCTTGCTGTAAAGGAACTGGCTGATCAGGTTTTCCAGCACCACGGCCGATTGGGTCGAAGTGATGGTGTCGCCGGCTTGCAAGTTCTTCTCCTCGGCGCCCGCTTCGATGCCGATGTACTGCTCGCCGAGCAGGCCACTGGTCAATATCTTGAGCGAGCTGTCCTTGGGAAAACTGTAACGGTTTTGAAGTGCCAGCGTCACGTCGGCCTGAAAGGCCTTGTCGTTGAACGCGATGGACTCCACCCGTCCAACCACCACGCCTGCGCTCTTGACCGCGGTTTGTGGCTTCAAACCACCGATGTTGTCGAAGCGCGCGGTGACCGTGTAGGTCTTCTGGAAATTCAGGCTCAGCAGATTGGCCGACTGCAGCGCCAGAAACAGCAATGCCGCCGCGCCGATGAGCACGAAAAGGCCGACCCAGATGTCGTTGTTGGAACGTTGCATGGTTTGCATTCTTTAGAACGATGGGAGCAGAGCCCCTTTAAATACTGAACATCATGGCGGTGAGCAGGAAATCGAGCCCAAGCACTGCCAGCGATGCGGTGACCACCGTGCGCGTCGTCGCGCGCGACACGCCTTCGGGCGTGGGCTGGGCCGCGTAGCCCTGCAGCAGCGCAATGAAAGTCACGGTGAAGCCGAAGACGATGCTCTTGATGACGCCGTTGCCGACGTCGCGCCACACATCGACGCCGCCCTGCATCTGGCCCCAGAATGCGCCCGGATCGACCCCCAGCATCAGCACGCCCACCACGTAGCCACCCATGATGCCGACCGCGCTGAACACGGCCGCCAGCAGCGGCATGGTGATGACGCCGGCCCAGAACCGCGGCGCAAGAATGCGCTGCACCGGATCGACCGCCATCATTTCCATGGCGCTCAATTGCTCGTCGGCCTTCATGAGCCCGATCTCGGCGGTGAGTGATGTGCCCGCCCGCCCGGTGAAGAGCAAGGCCGCCACCACGGGCCCGAGTTCGCGCACGAGGCTCAGCGTGACCAGCAGCCCGAGCGCCTCGGACGAGCCGTAGCGCTGCAGCGCGTAATACATCTGCAGCCCCAGCACGAAGCCGACGAACAGCCCCGACACGCCGATGATCGCGAGCGAGTAGTTGCCGAGGAAATGGATCTGGTCGCGCACGAGGCTGAAGCGACGCATGATCTGCGCGCCCGGGCCCAGGAGACGCATGAAAAGCTTGGCGCCATAACCAAGATTTGCGAGATGGCTGCGCACGGCAAAGCCGACATCGGCGGGCTTCCACCAACTCATGAACGCCCTCCTTCGACATTGCCGAAGTCGTCTTCGATGCTGACGCCCGGATAGTGGAAACGCACCGGCCCATCAGGCAGCGCGTTCACGAACTGGTGCACCAGTGGATCGACGCTTTCGCGCACCTCGGCCGGCGTGCCCTGCGCGGCGATGCTGCCGTTGGCCAGGATGATCACGTGATCGGCGATGCGGAAGGTCTCTTCCAGGTCGTGCGACACGATGATGCTGGTGAGCCCCAGCGTGTCGTTGAGTTGTCGGATGAGCCGCGCCGCGGTGCCGAGCGAAATCGGATCGAGACCAGCAAAGGGTTCGTCGTACATGACGAGGTCGGGGTCGAGTGCAATGGCGCGCGCCAGCGCCACGCGCCGCGCCATGCCGCCCGACACCTCGCTGGGCATCAGGTCGCGCGCGCCGCGCAGGCCCACCGCATCGAGCTTCATGAGCACCACATCCCGCACCAGCGCTTCGGACAACTGCGTGTGCTCACGCAGCGGAAACGCCACGTTGTCGAACACGGTCATGTCGGTAAAGAGTGCACCGGACTGGAACAGCATGCCCATGCGGCGCCGAGCCAGGTAGAGCGCCGCGTTGTCGAACTTGCCGACGTCCTGGCCGTCGAAGAGCACTTCGCCGCGCTGCGCCCGCTGCTGTCCGCCGATCAATCGCAGCACGGTGGTCTTGCCACCGCCGGAAGCGCCCATCAGTGCCGTGACCTTGCCGCGCGGGACGGTGAACGAGACGCCGTCGAGGATCGTGCGAGTGCCGTAGCCGAACGTGACGTCACGGAACTCTGCGAATGGTTGTGGCGGTGTGGCTGGGTCCATCTCAATAAAAAAGCCGGGCGCCTTTTCAGGCATCCCGGCATGCGGTTTCCGCGAATGATAGCGGGGCCGCGAAGGGCCCCGCGAAATTGAAACAAAATTCAGCGCGGCAAATCACTGAATCCCATCAGGAATTCGTCCACCGAGCGCGCAGCCTGGCGGCCCTCGCGAATCGCCCATACGACCAGTGACTGGCCGCGGCGGATGTCGCCCGCTGCAAACACCTTCGGCACGTTGGTGGCATAGCCGCCGATGAAGTCGACGGTCGCGCGCGCGTTGCCGCGTGCATCCTTCTCCACGCCGAAAGCATCGAGCACGGCGGCCACAGGGCTGATGAAGCCCATGGCCAGCAGCACGAGGTCGGCCTTCAGGATCTGCTCGCTGCCGGCCACTTCCTGCATCCTGCCGTCCTTCCACTCGACGCGAACCGTCTTCAGGCCCGTGACCTTGCCCTTCTCGCCGATGAATTCCTTGGTCGAGATGGCGAACTCGCGCTCACAGCCCTCTTCATGGCTGGAGCTGGTGCGCAGCTTGATCGGCCAGTAGGGCCAGGTCAGCGGGCGGTTCTCTTCCTCGGGCGGCTGGGGCATCAGCTCGAACTGCGTGACGCTCACGGCGCCATGGCGGTTGCTGGTGCCCACGCAGTCGGAGCCGGTGTCGCCACCGCCGATGACGATGACGTGCTTGCCTTCGGCGCGCAGCTGGCCCTTGACCTTGTCGCCGGCGTTGACGCGGTTCTGTTGCGGCAGGAACTCCATTGCGAAATGGATGCCGTCCAGATCGCGGCCGGGCACCGGCAGGTCGCGCGATTGCTCGGCACCACCGGTGAGCACCACGGCGTCGAAGTCCTTCTGCAGTTGCTCGGGCGTGATGGTTTCCTTGGCGAGGTTGGTCACCTTGGAGCCCTTGCCGAGCGGATCCTTTGCGGCGCCGATCATCACGCCGGTGCGGAACGTGACGCCCTCGGCCTTCATCTGGTCGACGCGGCGGTCGATATGCGTCTTCTCCATCTTGAAGTCGGGAATGCCGTAGCGCAGCAGGCCGCCGATGCGGTCGTTCTTCTCGAACAGCGTCACGTCGTGGCCGGCGCGCGCCAGTTGCTGCGCAGCCGCCATGCCGGCCGGGCCCGCGCCCACCACCGCCACCTTCTTGCCGGTCTTGTGCTTGGCCACGCGCGGCGCGACCCAGCCTTCGTCCCAGGCGCGGTCGATGATCGCGTGCTCGATCGACTTGATGCCGATCGCGTCGTCGTTCACGTTGAGCACGCAGGCCGCCTCGCAGGGTGCGGGGCAGATGCGGCCGGTGAACTCGGGGAAGTTGTTGGTCGAGTCGAGCACCGCGAAGGCGTTTTGCCAGTCGTTGCGGTACACGAGGTCGTTGAAGTCCGGAATGATGTTGTTGACCGGGCAGCCGCTGTTGCAGAACGGCGTGCCGCAGTCCATGCAGCGCGCGCCCTGCACCTTGGCCTG
>Ga0163161_10001884_pt1 | contig 15300 bp, 14 predicted proteins | sample S45metaG_FD_129847 | JGI IMG/M metagenome (GOLD analysis project Ga0163161, IMG submission 129847) | Switchgrass rhizosphere microbial communities from Kellogg Biological Station, Michigan, USA - S4-5 metaG | ecosystem: Host-associated > Plants > Roots > Rhizosphere > Soil | place: USA... | reverse complement strand
CGGAGCTGAGGTCCTCAGACCTCGCAGCAAGATCGAGTTCCTTCTGACCCGCAGTTTCCGGAGCCACGGTCACGATCTTCAGATTCGCAACCGCCTTGTTGACCAGCTCACTAACGGATGCCGACACGTTACATCTTCCCTGAGCATTCAGATTAGCCAGCCGCTTCGTTGCGAGATAGCCATACCAGTTCGCACCATAACGATAGTTGACCGCGTTATATAAGGTGCAGGCCTCGGCCGTCTTTCCCGCGCGTTCCGAGTCGCGAGCGGCCCAGTAACCGGCCTTGCCGCGGTTGGTCGTGTCCTTGTCGGTGTAGCGTGCGAGATGGTCCGTGAACATCTGCGATGACAACACATAATTACTGCTCTCGTGCTGGAGCCAAGCCGCCTCGAACTGCGCCTGTGCGACCTCGATCGCGTTTGGATAGGCGGTTACGGCGGTGTTGAGAAAGTAACCTTCGTCCGTCCGATTCTTTGCCTCTCGGGCGGCAAGCCCTGCGTCGATCAGCGTCTTTGCGACAAGCGAGCCCGTAGGAAAATTCCGTCGCATCTCATCCGCGGTGGTCCTAGCTTGCGGCCACATCTTTGCTTTTGCGTAACCTAGGACCATTTGGCGATAGCCTTCTTCGCGCTCTTTGGCGGTCGGGGGCAGCGAGCTAAAGGCGGTCTGCGCGTCGGGCATCTTGCCGGCATTTGTAAGAGCTGTAATACGTCTGAGCTGCACCGTCTCCGTCACGGGTGATGGAAATCTTGCGGCAAGGTCGATGTATGCCGTTGCGGCGTCGGGAAAGCGCTTTGCAGCGAGCAGCTTGTCGGCGCGTGCGGTTTGCTCTTCGGCGTTCTGCGGCGTGAGCGGCTGCGCGAGCGCGGTCAGCTTATCCGAGGCTTCTTGTCCTTGCGGCGTGCCCGCCGCAAAGAAGTAAGCCCGGCGATAAAACTTGATCGCATTGGGCTGTGCGCCCTGTGCCTCGTAAGCCTTTGCTGTCAAAACGAGCGCCTCGGCATCGTTTTTCTCATTCAGATCTGCCAGGGATGCGGGCACCTCGGCGGCACGGCCCGACTCATTTGCCGATGCTGCCCACACGAGCTTTGCGTCGCGAACTCGTACCGAGTCGGGATAGTCGTGCAGCAGGTCAGCGAGCACTTTCAACGCCTCGGCATGATTTTGCGACCAATGGAGTGCCAATCCGCGATACCACAAAGCATGATCTGCGACCTTGGTCTTTTTGCGGAAAATATCGGTGTCCAGCATCGCAGCAGCGCCAGCGTAGTCCGCGTTCTCGAACCTGATGCGCGCGTGCAGCAATTTCGCGAGAGCCCCGGTGCGTTTGCCGGCGAAGCGCGACTCGATACTTGCGACGACGCTTTCGGGCGGCAGTTTGCCTTCGCGCGTCAATTCACGCAATTGTGCGAGCGCTTGCTCTTCTGTTTGGCCTGAGCAGCCGACCGTGAGCACAACCATCATGACAAACAAACTCGAGGTGAACCGAACGAGGTTTTGATACATACGACTCTCTGATGCGAAAGTATGGCTGCGATTTGCCATGGGCCAATGGCGTCCGGCAAGCGTCAAACGGTAATATCATAACAAACGGCCCCTACGTTGTATGAAGAAGCTGCTGCCCTCATTCGCTCTCATTCTCTCGCTCGCGCTCGCGGCGGTCGCGCAGGACGCCAGGCCATTGCCAAAACCGACGCCGCCCGACGATGACGTCGTTAAGATCTCGACAAACCTCATCCAGATCGACGTCTCGGTCACCGATAAGAACGGCAAGCCGGTGGCCGACCTAAAGCCCGACGAGATCGAGGTATATGAGAACGGCCAGAAGCAAAAGCTTACCAACTTCTCATTTGTTTCATCGCAGCAGCCGCGTGAGGTGAAACAGAAACCGGCGGACAAGGCCGGCATCCCCGTTCCCGTACAAACCCTGCGGCCCGAGCAGATCAAGCGGACCATCGCCCTTGTCATTGACGATCTTTCGCTTTCATTTGAGAGCGCGTCACTGTCGCGGCGGGCGCTGAAGAAATTCGTCGACGGGCAGATGCAGCCGGGCGACCTTGTGGCTATCGTACGAACGGGAGCGGGCATCGGCGCTCTGCAGCAATTTACGTCCGACAAACGGCTGCTCTACGCCGCGATCGAAAAAGTAAAATACAACCCGGTAGGCACCGGCGGTGCTACGGCATTTGCGCCAATTGGCGCTCAGGTCGACAGCGAGGCCGATACGACGCTCACCCTCGACGACGCCACGGCGGCGGGTTCGGGACAGTCGCTCGAGGATTTTCGACAGGAAGCTTTCGTCATCGGCACGCTGGGCGCGTTGAAATATATCGTTACCGGCATGAGCGAGCTGCCTGGACGCAAGTCGGTGATCCTGTTCTCGGACGGCATGCGGATCATGGAGACCGGAAGCGACGGAACCGAGGAGCACGGCCGCGTCCTTGATTACCTGACCTATCTTGTCGACCTCGCGAATCGAAACTCGGTCGTCTTTTATGCCGTCGACGCACGCGGGCTGCAGGCCGCGGGCTTTACCGCGCTGGACAGCCCGAGCGACACCACGGGCGAGGGTCTCGCAACCGCACAGTCGAGCCGCTCGCAGCAGCTTCGCGACACACAGGAAGGGCTGAGTTTTCTCGCCGACGAAACGGGCGGATTTGCCGTGCTAAACAACAACGACCTCTCGGGCGGCATGCGGCGTGTTCTTGACGATCAGAGCTACTATCTGGTCGGCTACGAGCCGGACGCGGACACTTTCGATCCGGCAAGGCGCAAGTTCAACAAACTCGATGTCAAGGTGCTGAGAAAAGGCGTGACGGTGCGATACCGCAGCGGATTTTTCAACGTCGTCGATGGTGAAAAACCGCAAACGCCGTTCAAGGAGAAAACTCCCATTGCGCAGCTCGAGACGGCGCTCGTGTCGCCCTTCGCCGTCAGCGGGATCGATCTCAGGATGAACGCTCTATTTGGGAGCGATGCCAGAGGACCGTTCGTCCGCTCGCTTCTGCACATCAATGCGAACGATCTGAGATTTACTGACGAAAAGGACGGCACAAAACTGGCCAGTTTTGACGTGATGGCGATGAGCTTTGGCGACAACGGGCAGATAGTCGACCGCCTGGCGAAAAGCTACACGCTCACGCTCAAACCCGACGCTTATCAACGCATCCAGGTGAACGGGTTTGTTTACCGGTTCGTCTTTCCGGTCAAAAAAGCGGGCGCTTATCAATATCGCGTCGCGATCCGCGATGCACAGGGCGGCAGAGTGGGTTCAGCGAGCCAATTCATCGAGGTGCCCGATCTTAAGAAAAACAGGCTCACCGTCTCGAGCATCATTCTCGAAAATCTTTCCGCCGACCAATGGCGCAATATGTCGCTCACGGGTGCAACGGTGGGATCAGATCCGGTTGCAGACACGGCATTGCGGCGGGTAAAGATCGGGTCGGTGCTTCGCTACGGTTACGAGATTTATAACGCAAAGATCGACAACTCTAAACGGCCGCAGCTGACGACAAAGATACGCGTCTTTCGCGGCGGCGAGCTTGTGCTCGACGGCAGGCAGACGCCTTTCGACCTCGGAGCTCAAACCGACCTCGCGCACCTTCGGGTCGCTGGGGCCGTCGCCATCGGCCAAAAACTCCTGCCCGGCGATTACATCCTGCAGGTCATCGTCACCGACCAGGCCGCAAAGGGCCGGATCGCGACGCAGTTCGTGCAGTTCGAGGTGGTGGAATAGTGTTTGTCATCCGCTCAATTGAGCTCACCGAGATCAACCTGCCGCTGGTCCATTTTTTTGAGACGAGCTTTGGCCGCACGGTCGAGCGACGCATTATTTTGGTGCGCGTCGAGGACGTTGGCAGTGCCGCGGGTTGGGGCGAGGTGACGTGCGGAGAATGGCCGGGCTACTCGGACGAATGGACCGACTCGGCGTGGGTGACGATCGAGAAGATCCTTGCGCCGCTGGTCGTTGGCAAGGAGTTTGAAAGTGCGGCCGATGTCTGGAATGTCTTTTCAAAAGTTCGCGGCCATCGAATGTCGAAAGCCGCGATCGAAACCGCCTGCTGGGACCTAGAAGCCAAGAAACTCGGCGTCCCGCTATGGCGGCACCTCGGCGGCGTAAATCAAACCATCGAGTGCGGCGTTTCGATCGGCATCCAGGATAGCGTTGAGCAACTGATCGGCAAAATTCAGACGGAGCTCCATGCCGGATACAAACGTATCAAGATAAAGATCTCGCCGCGATGGGACTACGATGTGATCAAGAAAGTTCGAGAGCGTTTTGGCGACATACGGCTGATGGCGGACGCAAACTCGGCGTATACATTGGACGACATCGAGCTGTTCAAACGCATGGACGAATTCGACCTGATGATGTTCGAACAGCCGCTCGCTCACGACGATATGCTCGATCACGCCAAGCTGCAGCGTGAGATCAAGACGCCGGTCTGCCTCGACGAATCGATCCATTCACCCGACGACGCCGGCAAGGCCATCGACCTCGGCGCGTGCCGCACCATAAACATAAAGCTCGGCCGCGTCGGCGGCCATACGCAGGCGAGGCTCGTCGAGGAAATTTGCCGCAACGCAGGTATTCCCGTCTGGTGCGGCGGCATGCTCGAAAGCGGCGTCGGCCGCGCGCACAATATCGCAATGTCAACGCTCGCCGGTTTCACGCTGCCCGGCGACGTCTCGGCGAGCAAACGTTATTGGCACGAGGACATCATCGCGCCCGACGTCGTCGTTTCAACCAATGGAACCATCACCGCACGTGAAGAGCCGGGAATCGGATTCGAGGTGCGGCGCGATCGAATTGAAGAGTTAGCTGTTAGAAGGAGAGCGTTCAATGCGGGATAACCACGAAGGAATGATCGAGTTGGTCGATGCCTTCGAAAAAGATGGGCACTATTTCGCACGCATTGAAAAGGCTTCTAGAAGGTTTCAGTTCGGAGTTTCCAGAGAAGGGTATAGAGTGAGTTATGCGAAAGGCAATACAACTTCGTCCTTTCGACATGATGCCAGGGCTTCAATACCGGTACTTTTATGTCAGTTCTCAACGAGCGGAAATCGGAACGGAGAACTATTGGATGGAAGTACGTATTGAGCTTGAGCGCGACGCGACGAAGGAACGAATTGACATACCGAAAGATTTGCACGCAAATTTGCTGTGGTTCAACAGGCTAGAGAACATTGAGGAAGCAGCGTACTTGGAATTAAGCATAAATGAGCAATCCAGAACCAAACAAGATCATCTTCTCGATGGTCAAGGTCAGTAAGTTTTACGACAAGAAGCCTGTCCTCAAGGACATTTATCTCTCGTTCTTTTACGGTGCGAAGATCGGTGTGCTGGGCCTGAACGGCGCGGGCAAATCGTCGCTGCTGAGAATCATCGCGGGCACGGACAAGGAGTTCAACGGCGAGGTCGTTTTTTCGAAGGGCTACAGCGTGGGCTATCTCGAACAGGAGCCAAAGCTCGACGAGTCGAAGACCGTTCAGCAGATCGTCGAGGAGGCTGTGCAATCGACGGTCGATCTCCTTAAAGAGTTTGAGGAGATCAACGCCAAGTTCGCCGAGCCGATGGACGATGACGCGATGAACGCGTTGATCGAACGGCAGGGCCAGGTGCAGGAAAAGCTCGACCATGCCGACGCGTGGGACCTCGACGCGCGGCTCGAGATGGCGATGGACGCGCTGCGGTGCCCGCCGCCGGACGCGATCGTCAGTACGTTAAGCGGCGGTGAAAAGCGCCGCGTCGCACTTTGCCGTCTGCTGCTGCAAAAGCCCGACATTTTGCTGCTCGACGAGCCGACAAACCACCTTGACGCCGAATCGGTCGCGTGGCTCGAACAGCACTTACAAAAATACGAGGGCACTATCATCGCGGTCACGCACGACAGGTATTTCCTCGATAATATAGCCGGATGGATCCTCGAACTCGACCGTGGCGAGGGCATCCCTTATCAGGGAAATTATTCGTCGTGGCTCGAGCAAAAGAGCATTCGGCTGGCGCAGGAAGCGAGAAAAGAAGACAAGCTGCAAAAGACGCTGGAGCGTGAGCTCGAATGGATCCGAATGTCGCCGAAGGGTCGTCACGCCAAATCGAAGGCGCGTATCAACGACTATGAGGCGATGGTCGCCACCGAGTCCGAGAAACACGCCGACGATCTCGAGATCTACATTCCGCCCGGCCCTCGTCTCGGTGATGTCGTCATCGAGGCCCACGGCGTTTCGAAGGCGTATGGCGACACAGTGCTTTTTGAGAAGCTGGAATTCTCACTGCCAAAGGGCGGCATCGTCGGCGTCATCGGGCCCAACGGCGCAGGCAAGACAACACTCTTTCGTCTCATCACGGGCCAGGAAACCGCTGACGCCGGGACCTTCAAGGTCGGCGAAACGGTTAAGCTCGGCTACGTCGACCAGTCGCGTGACAGCTTGAATGCCGAGAAGAACGTCTTCGACGAGATCTCGGACGGGCTGGATAACGTTACGCTTGGAACGCGTACGATGAACGCGCGTACATACGTTTCAAAATTCAATTTCTCCGGTTCGGACCAGCAGAAGTTTGTCGGACAGCTCTCGGGTGGCGAACGCAATCGCGTTCATCTCGCCAAGATGCTGAAGACCGGTGCCAACGTCCTGCTTTTGGACGAGCCGACCAACGACATCGACGTCAACACGATGCGCGCTTTGGAAGAGGCGCTCGAAAACTTTGCCGGCTGCGCGGTCGTAATATCGCACGACCGCTGGTTCCTCGACCGCATCGCGACCCACATTCTCGCATTCGAGGGCGACAGCCATGTCGAGTATTTTGACGGCAACTACAGCGAGTACGAGGAAGACAGAAAACGCCGCCTCGGCCACGACGCGGACCAGCCGCATCGTATAAAATATCGGAGTCTGACGCGGGCGTAAATTGGGACCGCAGGCTGCCAGCCTGCGTGTGAGAAACGGCTATTGAAAGGGATGACAAGGACCTTCATTATCGTGCTGGTTATGATAGCGGCGGGAATCGCCGCGTGCTCCCTGGCACAACCCGTTCCCGAGCCGCAACCGAGCCCGCCGCCAATTTCCCCCACGCCGTTGTCGTCCGCCTCTCCAACACCCGTCGTTCCGAATCTCCAGGCGGAACTCCTTGACAACAAGGACACGTCGACCAATTCACCCATCGGCAATTTCGATTTCAAGAATTACACCTACGAGCTGCCCCGCGGCTGGCAAAACCCAGACGGCACGACTGAGATCACGCTCAAAGACGGCCACGTAGCACCGGTTTCGACCGAGACAAAAGAGTCGATGGACGAGGAAGCCAGGGCCGTCGCCAAATCGCAGCGGCGCATCGGGCTGTCGTATGTGACGGCGAAGTACTTTGATGTGACCGGCGACGGCCATGACGAGGCGGTCGTCGTTCTAAAGGTCGAGACCGAGGGCTCGGCAATTCCGCAGCTTGTTTATGTTTTTTCGTGGAAGGAGGGCCGGCCCGAGTTGATATGGCCGTTCCGCACGGGCGACCGCGCGGATGGCGGGCTCAAGGACGTTCGACCTGAGAACGGCCAGCTTGTCGTGGAGCTTTATGGCCAGGACCGCTTCCTGCTCGGCCAGACCGAGACCGGCAAGATCACCGACGACCTCGAACAGCTCTGCTGTCCGACGCATTTTACACGCAGCTTTTACAAATGGAATGGTAAGAGTTTCCTGATGCAGGGCAGGCGGCTGACCTTCGCGGTGGCCGACCCTTTGGCACCGGCGATCGAGAATCTCGGCGACAAGGTCAACAAACCAAAACCGAAGAAATGATTATTTCGTTTGAGTGCGATAGCTGCCGCGAGCTCGAACAACGGCCTGCTCCTTTGCAACTTTGACCTTTAACTGGTGCAGCGGCTTTTCGGCCGTTTCCTCCGGCGGGTAAAAGCCAAGGCGGTACTGGTATCGCAGTTCGTCGACGATCAGGCCGAACGTCTTCTTTAATTTGCCATCCTTGCTCGAATAGAACCGGCCGGCGGTCGTGTCCGACAACTGTTGCAGGAATTCCTGCGCAACGTCGTTCTGCCGTGCGACTCGTTCGCGACGTCGCTGCATTCTCTCGTCTTCGCGTTGGGTGCGCGGCCAGCCACCGCCGCCCGGATATCGCCCGCCCCAACCGCCACCTCGCCCGTAGTCACCGGGGTAACGGTCGAACCGCGGCCGCATCATCTGACGCTCGTCGGTCGTGAACATCACCGTATAAATTAGCGTGTCCGTTTCCTGCAGCGAGTAAAGCAGGTCACGCGAGGTTACGCGGCTGCCGGCGTCCTTGCCGTCTGTAAGCAGTATGATCGCCTTTCGCCCGCGGATGCCGGCGAACGAGCGGCTGACGGTCTCCGCAACGGCGTCGCGCAAGGTCGTGCCGAACAGGCCGCGGTCGGGGATCTCAGCCTTTTTGATCGCCTCTTTGAGCTTCTCCTGGTCGGATGTGATTTCTGACAGAATGTGCGTGTCGTAATCAAAGCTGACGATCAACGCCTTGTCCTTAGGTGTGAGGAGCTTGATGAATGATCGAGCCGAATCGCGAATGTCGTCGATCACACCGCGCGTGCTCTGGCTCGTATCTATAAGGAGAGCGATCGTAAGCGATTCTTCGGTAGCGCCAAAGAACTCGATCTTCTGCTGGGTGCCGTCCTGCAGCACGGTAAAGTCTGTTGCCGTCAAATTTGGCATATAACGTCCGTCCCGGTCGCTGACGATAACGGGCACGCTGACTAGCCGCGTTTCCACCTTGATTGTTTCGTCGGCCGCTTTTTCCTGTGCGAAAGCGCTCGCAGCCATCGCGAAAAGGACCAGACCGAGTAGAACGGCGATCTTATTAGACATAGATTTTGGACGATGGCTGTGTGTTTAGACGCCGCGGACCCATCGAAAGTCTCAAAAATAAACTGTTACTTGGCGACATAAAGTACTTGACATATCGAATTACTTGATGTATCGTCAGATCACTATGGCAAATAGCAATGCTGTGAGGAAGGACCAGGAACACCCCGACGAGCCCGTGGCCCTGGGCGACCGCGCGATCGACAATCTCAAATACATCCGCGAAACAATGGAGCGGTCGACGAGTTTCACCGCCGTGCCCGGCTACGGCGGCATGCTGATGGGCGTGACCGCCTGCGTCGCAGCCTATATCGCGAACAATCAGGCGTTGCTGCGTGACTCACTGGCGACATGGCTCATCGAGGCTTGCCTTGCGTTCGCCATCGGCGTGCTGGCCATGTGGCAAAAATCAAAGATCGCCGGCCAATCGCTCATCTCGGCTCCTGCACGGAAATTTGCGATGGGCTTTGCTCCGCCGCTTATCGTCGGTTTTGTTATAACTCTCGGCCTTTGGAATCTTGGTCAATATTACGTGCTGCCGCCGGTCTGCATGCTCTCGTATGGAGCGGCGGTCGTCTGCGGCGGTGCTTTTTCGGTGCGTGTTGTGCCGGTAATGGGCTGGTGCTTTATGGCACTAGGAGCGATAGCGTTTTTGCTGCCGACGAATTACGGCAATTTGATGATGGCCGCGAGTTTTGGCCTGCTGCACATCGTCTTTGGGGCGATCATCGCGAAGAAATACGGCGGATAGATCCATTTCGTGCCGGACCGTGAGGCGGCAACTATGCAACCAGACTCAGTACTATTCTTGAAAGCGGTAAAGTACTCTGCGATCTCGCTCAGCGCTTTGATGGTGGCAGGAATCGCTGCATTAATGTTCATCTCGTGGGATAAAGACGAAGACATAACAGGCATTGTGGCTCCGGCATTACTGATCACGATAGTGTCGGCCATTGCTGCGATCGTTGCGGCTGTTCTTCAAAAGCGGATGCAGACGGACATCGGTCAAAAGAAGAAGGGGCTTTTATAAAGATCAAAATATATGAGTTTTCAGAACACTAGACTTATTGGCATCTCGGTCGCGGCCCTTTCGCTGTTGCTCATCCCTTTCGTCGCGATGAGATTCACCGACGAAGTCAATTGGACGGCCCTCGATTTCATCACCATGGGTGTCATGCTGCTCTTAACAGGGCTCGCGATCGAAGCCGCGTTGAGGATCGTAAAAGCGACCTGGATGAGAGCTGCGGCGGTACTTGCGATCCTGTTCGGATTTGTAATGGTATGGGGTGCATTGGTGCACATGGGAGGCTAAGGAACAACCGACAGTCCTATGAGGAAACACGCAGTAGCAAAACAAAAGACGCCGGACCTCACAGTTGCACGGACGGCCAGTGATGTTTCGAACGACCTCGACAAGGTCATCCACGAGCGCCTGCGATTGGGCATCATCAGCGCCCTCGCGGCAAACGACCGGCTCAGCTTTACCGAGCTCAAGAACCTGCTCAACACGTCCGACGGCAACGTCTCAGTCCACGCCCGCAAGCTCGAGGAAGCCGGCTACGTGACCTGCGAAAAATCGTTCAAAGGCCGCATGCCACTGACCGAGTACGCGATCACGAAGGACGGCCGAAAGGCGCTGGGGCGGTATCTCGATCATATGGAAGCCTTGATCAAGGCAATGAAAGGAGGGAAATAAAGATGGGCGTTCTACTAATGCTGATGACCATCGGTGGCCTAGCTGTTGCGACACCGCTGTTGTTGTTCTCGCTGATCACGAAGAGGACGTGGCTGACGAGATTTACTCTGGCCGGAATCGCGATCTGGTTCGTCTTCTACGGTGCCATGCTTCTCGGCTTTTCGCTGACCAGCAATGAAAGAGTGCTCGCGGTGGGCGAGGCGAAGGAGTATTGCGGTTTCTATCTGGATTGTCACATGCACACGGCGGTGACCGGCGTCCGGACCGCGAAGACGATCGGCGACAAGCAGGCGAACGGTCTGTTTTACATCGCTAATGTAAAAGTTTTCAGCGATGCCAAGAACCCAAATATCGCGCTTCATTTGATCGAGCCAAAAGCCCGTGTGGTTTTGTCCGATGGCGGAAAGATCGAACGCGACCTGATCGCCGAATCCAAGCTGCCTGCCAAAGGCGTGATGCTCGATGCCGATATTCATAACAACGAGACGATCGAGAAAGAGATCGTTTTTGACGTTCCGGCAACGGCTGCCGATGCCAAACTGCTCATCACCGAAGGCTACGGCATCGACAAAACGATCGAACACGTCCTGATAGGCGATGAGGACAGCATTTTTCACGGACAAACATTTTTTGAACTAAAGGAACAAAACGTCGTTGCGGGCGTCAAATAGTTGAACTTGTGCAGCGGGGTCATGGCGTTGTGAAAATGATGTTCGTCTTAGCCAAAGAAGTTGCCGGCATCGAAACGGACGAAACACCGGCCTATCCCGCATCGATCCTCAACGATCCGCAAACACGCGAGCATTTTCGCTCAGCTTACATTCCAACCGATGACGAGCCCCTCGAGGAGGCTGCAAAGCCGGGATTTTGGCGTCGGCAGTTCAGCGCCGATACGACATCTGCTCAGAGGCGATTCGACTGGCTTTTCGGCGTCATCTTTCCTGTTATCTGTTTTGCATTTGACCCGGGCATTTTCAGCGGCGAGCACGCCCTGCTTGCGCTTTATGCGCCGGCAGCTTACGGGTTGAGTTATGCGGCGATCATGGGATCGATGCTGTGGCTGTTGATGGGGCAAAGGCTAGGGGCATTAAATGCCCTGCTTGCCGCTCTGCTCGGCGTTTCGGCTGTGGTTTCCCTCGTGATCGGAGTGGTGCTATTCCCGTTCAGCTTCGTCGGCATGATCGTTATGATCGGCTTCCTGGGATACACGCCCTTGTTGATGTCATTCAGTTTGTTTCGCAACGCGGTTCGGGCGTTCCGCAGCTCAAATGCGCACGTATATCTTAGCGTTGATTACTAAAATGAACGAACGCACAAAAACCGGTTTAGAGATTTTGCAGGTCGCTGTTGGATTAGGCGTCCTCGGCGACGTTTTGCTGCGGCAGACGCCGTGGGGCCTGAACGTTCTTTTGTTCAACCTCGCCTTTGCGGCCGGCCTGCTGTTGCTGCTTCGACGGCACGCCCCGGAGCGGCTGACGGGACAGACTTACGCGCTATTGGGCGCGCTGGTCTTTTTTGCATCGATGTTCGTCTGGCGCGATGCTATCGAGCTTCGCGTCGCCGATACGTTCGCTATCGTCGCGATCCTCGGCGTTCTGTTCCTCCCGACGTTAAAGATCTCTGCAAAGGTTGGAGGCCTCTTTCAGTACGCGGTCGGCGTCGTGTGGGCGGCACTCAATGCTGCCTTTGCGTCCTGGGCTCTGCTCGGCGTGGACATACGATGGAGCCAGCTTCCGGCGACTGGCGGGCGACGGCACGCGTTCGCCGTGCTTCGCGGCGTAGTGATCGCGTTGCCGCTGCTTTTGATCTTTGGCGGATTGTTCATGGCGGCCGACGCCGTCTACGAGGGCTGGATCAAATCGGTCCTCAACATCGACTTTGCAAATCTTATTTCGCACGGCCTCTTGTTCGCACTTTTCGCATGGCTGACGGCCGGATATTTTCGCGGCTCGATCTTCGCGGGCGCGGCGGCGGCGGCTGATGCCTCGCCGTCAACTATCTCGGCCGAAGCTTCCGAAACGGCAGACAGCAAGGTCGATCAGTTCCGCACCGAATCCGGCGAGCATCCGGTCACGCTGCCCGACAACAAAACGGTCGTCGAGCATATAAACACGCCCGACGCCCCTGACGTCGAATCATCGAGCGACGCCGCAAAGGCAGAGACACCGGCCGCGGCTCCCAAAGCCGCATGGTCCTGGGCGCAGATCGACAACTCGATCGTCCCCGGCTTCACGCTTGGCGCGGTCGAGGTCGGGATCATCTTGGGCCTGATGAACCTGCTGTTCCTCAGCTTTGTCATCGTCCAGGTGCCGTATTTGTTTGGCGGAATGGACCTGGTGCAAAATACACCCGATTTCAAGCTCGCCGAATACGCCCGCCGCGGTTTTGGCGAGCTGGTCGCGGTCTCGGCACTCATTCTGCCGGTCCTCCTTATCGGCCAATGGCTCATAAAAAAAGAGGCCCGGTCCGCCCAAAACCTTTTCCGCGTCCTCGCCGGCGTCCAGATCGTGCTTCTCTTCGTCATCATGGCATCGGCCGTCCAGCGGCTCGTCCTGCTAACCGGAAACCTCGGCTACGGCATGACGACCATTCGGCTTTATCCACTGATATTTATGTCGTGGCTGGCGATCGTCTTCGTATGGTTCGCCGCGACTGTCCTTCGCGGCTCGCGGCAGTATTTCGCCATCGGCGCGTTGTGGTCGGCGATCTTCATCCTCGGCGGGACACATGTGCTGAATCCCGACGCATTCATAGTTAGAACGAACCTCGCCCTGATGAGACAGGGGCGGTCGTTTGATACGGATTACAACGCTAGTTTGAGCGCCGACGCCATGCCTGCGCTTCTGGAGGGATTACCGATGATAGCTGGGGATCAGCGGCCGCTCGTCATCCATCGGCTGCGCGGTCAGTGTTGGTGGTGGGCTGACAGTGATCTCCGCAGCTGGAACATTTCTCGGGCGCATGCAGCATCCGTTCTTCGTTCAAACGAAACAATTTCGAATGAGATCGGTGAGTGCACCCATCCCGCAACCGACCTCGAGGAGAAAGCCGAATAAGCCCTGACGTTGCGTTATGAAGGAGATAATTACAGTTACGAATGCCGTCCACCTTCACGGCTACACGCTCGCTATCACTTTCAGCGATGGGGTTACCGCTGAGATCGATTACTGGCAATGGATGGAAAAATATCCCTTCTTCGCACTCTTGAAAGATCCTGAATATTTCAAACAGTTCAGGCTGGACGGATGGACCGTCGTCTGGCCGAACGGCGCCGATATTGCGGCCGAAACGCTGCACAAAATAGCTGTTCAAAAGGCCGTGACTCAGGTAGGGTAGTTGAGAGCTATGTCCGAGCGCGACCTCATTCACGAATACTTGTCCTATTGCCGCGTCGAAAAGGGCTTGGCGGCCAATTCGATCGAGAGTTACTCGAACGATCTCGGCCGATTGCGTTCATGGACCAAAAAGAACGAGCTCGATCTGCTCAAATTAACGCGTCAGGACCTGCGTGAATGGCTCATCGACCTGGCGGCCGACAAGCTTTCTGAAAACTCTAAACGGCGTATTATCAGTGCGATACGCGGGTTTTACAAGTTCCTGATGTTCGACGGGCACGTGACGGCAAATCCGGCGGATGACCTTGTCGCACCGCAGAAAGGCTTTTATTTGCCGCGATTTCTCAATCAGAGCGAGATCGAGACTTTGCTAGGGGCGCCTGATACGACGACGGAGCCCGGCCTTCGCGACCGCGCGATATTGGAATTGATGTATTCGTCCGGCCTGCGCGTCTCAGAGGCAGTAAATCTTAAACTGAACGACGTCGACCTCGACGCCGGCATTCTCACGACGATCGGCAAAGGTAGTAAAACACGGCGGGTACCGGTCGGGTCGAGCGCGGTCGAGTGGCTGAGAAAGTACCTTGACGCTCGGAGAAAGATCGAGAATATCGACGTCGATAACCTGTTCGTTTCACCTCACGGCAGGCCGTTGACGCGGCAGGCGATACACGCATGTATCAAAGAATACGCCCAGAAATGCGGCTTTGAGGGCGTTTCACCTCACACGCTGCGGCATTCGTTCGCAACACATTTGGTCCAAAATGACGCCGATATCCGTTCGGTGCAGCAGATGCTCGGCCACGCCGATATCTCGACGACGCAGATCTACACGCACATCACCAGCAATCAACTTCAGAGGACGTACGACCGCTTTCACCCGCGGTCCGGCTCCAAATAGCCCGAAAAACGCTGTTTCTCGGCTTGCAACTTGTAAATCGCTTCGATATTATAAGAAATTTGCTATTTGGCTCTGGAAGCCGCTAATGGCAATCAAAACGGCCTGGGCATGGGTGGTCGAGCGGTCAAAGGCAACGGGCTGTAAACCCGTCGGGTTAATTCCCTACGTAGGTTCAAATCCTACCCCATGCACCATTTTTCGGGCGGGAGTAGCTCAGTTGGTAGAGCGTCAGCCTTCCAAGCTGAATGTCGCGAGTTCGAGTCTCGTCTCCCGCTCCATTAGTTGTTTGGAAGCGGGATTTCGGCCCAAGTAGCTCAGGGGTAGAGCGCATCCTTGGTAAGGATGAGGTCTCGGGTTCAAATCCCGATTTGGGCTCCAGTTTTTTGAGATTTGAAATTTCAGATTTGAAATTTGATAAAGATAAAGAGGAAAAGAGATGAGCAAAGAAAAATTCGATCGCAGCAAGCCGCACGTGAATATCGGGACCATTGGTCACGTGGATCACGGCAAGACGACGTTGACGGCG
>Ga0163161_10001882_pt1 | contig 15311 bp, 4 predicted proteins | sample S45metaG_FD_129847 | JGI IMG/M metagenome (GOLD analysis project Ga0163161, IMG submission 129847) | Switchgrass rhizosphere microbial communities from Kellogg Biological Station, Michigan, USA - S4-5 metaG | ecosystem: Host-associated > Plants > Roots > Rhizosphere > Soil | place: USA: Michigan... | reverse complement strand
GGTGGATTACCTCGGTCGTGTCGACCATCAGGTGAAGATCCGCGGTTTCCGTATTGAGCTGGGCGAAATCGAAGCGCGCCTGCGCGAACAGGACAGCGTCGGTGAAACCGTGGTGGTGGCCCAGGAAGGCCCGAGTGGCAAGCAATTGGTGGCCTATGTGGTGCCGGCCTCGGCGCAGTTCAACGAGGTTGAATTCCGTGATGCCTTGCGTCAGGCCCTGAAGGCTCGCCTGCCGGACTACATGGTGCCGGCGCACTTTATGTTCCTGGCACACATGCCGCTGACCCCCAACGGCAAGCTCGACCGCAAGGGCCTGCCACAGCCGGATGCCAGCCACTTGCAGCAGACCTATGTGGCGCCGAAGAATGCGCTGGAACAGCAGATTGCCGGGATCTGGGCCGATGTGCTGCGCCTGCCGCGTGTGGGCTTGAACGACAATTTCTTTGAGCTGGGCGGCGACTCGATCATTTCGATCCAGGTGGTCAGCCGTGCACGGCAGGCCGGTATTCGCTTCACCCCCAAGGATCTGTTCCAGCACCAGACGGTGCAGAGTCTGGCGGCGGTCGCACAGATGGGCGGGCAGGGGCTGGTGATCGATCAGGGCTTGGCTCGCGGCGAAGCGCTGCTGTTGCCGATTCATCAGTACTTTTTCCAGGAGGACATTGCCGAGCGTCACCACTGGAACCAATCCGTCGTCCTGCGCCCAGGCGCTCGGCTGGAGGCCCACACATTGACCGCCGCCTTGTCCGCGCTGGTGGAGCATCACGATGCATTGCGCCTGCGCTTTCGCCAGTCGTCGGGCGGCTGGCAGGCTGAGTACGGCAGCGTTGAATCGCCGGCCAATCTGCTCTGGGAAACCACCCTGGAGACGGTCGAGGCGCTTGAGCCCCTGGGCCTGGAGGCACAGCGCAGCCTGGACCTGGCAGCAGGGCCACTGATGCGTGCGGTGCTGGTCGAGTTGCCGGATGCCTCCCAACGGCTGTTGCTGGTGATCCACCACCTGGTCGTCGACGGCGTGTCGTGGCGCATTCTGCTGGAGGACTTGCAGACCGCCTACACCCAGTTGCAGAACGGGCAGGCGCTGGCATTGCCGGCCAAGACCAGTTCGACCCAAGCCTGGGCAAAACGCTTGCAGGCCCACGCCCAGAGCCCGGCCTTGCAGGAAGAACTGCGGTTCTGGCAGGCGCAACTGCAAGGCGCCGACGCCGACTTGCCGTGTGATAACCCGCAAGGTGGGTTGCACAACTCATTGGCCATTTCGGTGAACACCCATCTCGACGCGTCCTTCACCCGTCGTTTGCTGCAAGAGGCACCTGCGGCGTATCGCACCCAGGTCAACGACCTGCTGTTGACTGCCTTGTCCCGGGTGATCACGCGCTGGACGGGCGGCGATTCGCTGCTGGTCAAGCTGGAAGGGCATGGTCGCGAAGACCTGTTCGACGACGTGGACCTGACCCGCACGGTCGGCTGGTTCACCAGCCTCTATCCGCTGGCGCTGACGCCGGCGGCGAGCCTGGCGGATTCGATCAAGGGCATCAAGGAACAGCTGCGCGCGGTACCGGACAAAGGCATTGGTTTCGGTGCGCTGCGCTACCTGGGGGATGACCACGCCCGCCAGGTACTGAGTGGTCTGGCGCAACCGCGGATCACCTTCAACTACCTGGGCCAGTTCGATGGCAACTTCGACGAAGATGCCGAGCAGGCATTCTTCACCCCGACGGGCGAAGAGGCCGGAGCGGAGCAGAGCGAACAGGCCTTGTTGGGCAACTGGCTGGAGATCAACGGCCAGGTCTATGGCGGTGAGCTGACCTTGAGTTGGAGCTTCAGCCGTGAAATGTTCAGCGAGGCCACCGTACAACGTCTGGCCGATGCCTACGCGCAGGAACTCAAGCAACTGATCGAGCATTGCTGCCTGGCGCCCCATCAGGGCGTGACCCCGTCGGACTTCCCGTTGGCTGCGCTGACCCAGGCCCAACTGGACCAGTTCGCGCTCGCCGCTGTGGATGACGTTTATCCGTTGGCGCCGCTGCAGCAAGGCATGCTGTTCCACGCCCTGTATGAGCCCCAGGCGGGTGATTACGTCAACCAGATGCGCGTGGATGTCGAAGGCCTGGACGTGCCGCGTTTCCGCGATGCCTGGCAGGCGGCACTGGATAACCACGACATTCTGCGCACCGGCTTCATCTTGCATGGCAGCCTGGAGCACCCGCTGCAAGTGGTGCATCGCCACGCGCGGTTGCCGTTTATCGAAACCGAGTGCCCGGAGGGTGACGGGCAGCAACAGCATCTGGACCGTCTGGCCGATTCGCAACGCCTGCAAGGTTTCAACCTGGAGCAGCCGCCGCTGATCCGTATCGCGTTGGCCCACACTGGACCGCAGCGTTGCCACCTGATCTACACCAGCCACCACATCCTGATGGATGGCTGGAGCAGTTCCCAATTGCTCGGTGAAGTCCTTGAGCGTTACGCCGGCTATGCGCCGCAAGCCCAGGTCTCGCGTTACCGGGACTTTATCGCGTGGTTGCAAGCCCAGGACAAAACCCTGCGCGAAGCGTTCTGGAAGACGCAACTGGCCAAGCTGGAAGAGCCGACCCGGCTGTTCCAGGCGCTGCCGCGCAATCAGGATCAAGCCGCGTCGGGCCTGGGTGAGTACGCGCTTGAGCTGGATGCCGCGCAGATGGCCAGGCTCAAGGCGTTTGCCCAGGGCCAGAAAATTACCCTCAACACCCTGGTGCAATCGGCCTGGTTACTGCTGTTGCAACGCTACACCGGGCAGGACACCGTGGCCTTCGGCGCCACGGTCTCGGGTCGCCCCGGCGAGCTACGCGGTGTGGAGCAGCAGGTCGGGTTGTTCATCAATACCTTGCCGGTGGTGGCAACGCCTCGGCCGGATATGCCGGCGGCGCAATGGCTGCAGCACATCCAGCAGCAGAACGTGGCGCTGCGCGAGCACGAGCACACGCCGTTGTTCGAGATGCAGCGTTGGGCCGGGCTGGGCGGTGAGGCGTTGTTCGACACCATTCTGGTGTTCGAGAACTACCCGGTGTCAGAGGTCTTGGAGCAGGGCGCCCCCCTGGGCGTGCGCTTTGGCAATGTGAACAGCCGTGAGCAGACCCACTATCCGTTGTCGATTGCCGTCGGTGTCGGTGAAACCTTGAGCCTGCACTACACCTATGACCTGGGCGAGGTAGATGCCCACACGGTCATGCGCCTCAACCAGCACTTGCTGCACCTGCTGATGGAACTGGTGGCCAAGCCGCAGGCCGCGCTGGGGCAATTGACGCTGCTGACAGAACCCGAGCAGTTGGCGCTGATGGCGCAAGGCACTGCGAGGGTCAATGCGGGTCCTTGTGGTCTGGTCCAGCACCAATTCGAACAGCAGGTCCGCCGCACGCCACAGGCAACAGCGGTGATCTTTGGCGATCAACAGTTGACCTACGATGCCCTGAACCGGCGTGCCAACCGCCTCGCGCACGGTTTGATCGCGCAAGGTGTGGGCCCGGACTCGCTGGTGGCGATCGCCCTGGAGCGCTCCTTCGACATGCTGGCCGGGTTGCTGGCCATTCTCAAGGCCGGTGGTGCGTATGTGCCGCTTGATGCGGACTACCCACAGGAACGCCTGGCCTACATGCTCAAGGACAGTGGCGTGAAGTGGTTGCTGACCCAATCGGACCTGCACCTGCCGCTGGCCGAGGGGGTGCGCTGCCTGAGTCTGGATGGGGAGCAGGCCTGGTTGAATGCAGGCGACGACACCGATCCTCAGGTGACCGTAAGCGGCGAGAACCTGATGTATGTGATCTACACCTCTGGCACCACCGGCAACCCCAAAGGCGTGGGTGTGACCCATGAAGCGTTGGCGCAACGCCTGGCGTGGATGCAGGACACCTACCGCCTGCAGGCCGACGATGTGCTGTTGCAAAAGGCCCCGATGAGTTTTGACGTGTCGGTGTGGGAGTGCTTCTGGCCATTGATCAGCGGCAGCCGCCTGGTCATCGCGGCGCCGGGCGAACACCGCGACCCGGTGCGCCTGATGGAGTTGATCCAGGCGTTCGGCGTGACCACGCTGCACTTCGTCCCATCGCTGCTCCAGTTGTTCATGGATACACCGGGTGTGGCCCAGTGCACTCGTGTGCGCAGGATGTTCTCCGGCGGCGAAGCACTCAGCGCCGATTTGCGCGACCAGATCCTGCGCACGCTTCCCGGCGTGGTGCTGCACAACCGCTACGGGCCGACTGAAACGACGATTAATGCGACCTGGTGGCCCTGTTCCCTGGCGGATGGCGCGCGTTCGCCGATTGGCCGTCCGTTGGGCAATGTGATCTGCCGGGTGTTGGACGGTGATCTGAACCCGGTACCTGCCGGCGTGGCTGGAGAGTTGTGCGTGGGGGGCGATGGCTTGGCGCGCGGTTATCTCGGGCGGCCTGGGCTGTCGGCCGAGCGCTTTATCGCCGACCCGTTTGGCAGTGCCGGCGCCCGTTTGTATCGCACGGGCGACCGCGTGCGTTGGGCGGATGACGGCGCGTTGGAGTATCTGGGGCGCCTGGATCAGCAGATCAAGATTCGCGGCTTCCGGGTCGAACTGGAGGAAATCTGTGCGTTGTTGCTGCTCCAGGACGCGGTGGCCCAAGCGCAAGTGATCCTGCGCCAAGGCAGTGGCGGCGGCCAGTTGGTCGGCTACTACGTTGCCCAGCCGACTGCGCCGGACGACGTCGAACATGGCCTGGCTTTGCGCACTGCGTTGCAGGCCCAACTGCCGGACTACATGGTGCCCAAACACTTCGTGCGCCTGCCCGAGATGCCGTTGAGCCCGAGCGGCAAGTTGGACCGCAAGGCGTTGCCGGACCCTGGCAGCCAAGTCTTGCAAGGCGAGTACCTGGCCCCTCACAGCGACCTTGAGAAGCAACTGGCGGCGATCTGGCAGGACGTGCTGGACGTTGAGCAAGTTGGCTTGAATGACCACTTCTTCGAGCTGGGCGGGCATTCGCTGTTGGTGATCAATGTGATGTCGCGCATTCAGTTGGAGTTGGGCGTCAAAATCAGCGTGCATGAGCTGTTCCAGCATGCCCAGCTCAAGCAACTGGCGGACCATCTGCAGGGACAGGGGTCAGGAGTCAGCACCGAGAAGCTGTCGTTCCTGGATTCGCTCCTCGACGAAATGGAGGAGGTGTAATGGATAACCAGATGGCTCACAAAATCATGAAGCGCTTTATCGGGCTGCCGCTGGAGCAGCGCAAGGTCTACCTGCAGCGCATGCTGCAGGAGGGCGTTTCGCCGGCTAACCTGCCTATTCCCCAAGTGCGGTTTGAGGCCAATAGCCTGCCGCTTTCGTATGCCCAGGAGCGCCAGTGGTTTCTCTGGCAACTGGAGCCGCAGAGCGCGGCTTACCACATTCCCAGCGCCTTGCGACTCAAGGGCCGCTTGGATATTGCCGCGTTACGCAGGAGCTTTGAGCACCTGATCGCCCGGCACGAGAGTTTACGCACACGGTTCCAGCGGGTCGGTGAGGGCACGCAGCAGGAAGTCCTGCCCGGTTACCCGGTGGAGCTGCTGCCTGAGGACATCGATGAGCGCCACTTGAAAGCCCGCGTCGAAGAGGAGATTGCGCGGCCCTTCGACCTGGAACAAGGCCCGCTGTTACGCATCAGCCTGTTGCGTGTGGCAGAGCAGGATCATGTGCTGGTGCTGGTGCAGCACCACATCATCTCTGACGGCGGCTCGATGCAAGTGATGGTCGAGGAAGTGGTGCAGGCCTATACCGCATTCAGTCAGGGCCGTGAGATTGACTTGCCGGCGTTGCCGATCCAGTACGCGGACTACGCCCTGTGGCAGCGCAGCTGGATGGAAGCCGGAGAAAAGGAGCGTCAGTTGGAATACTGGCGCGACCTGCTCGGCGGCGACCAACCGGTGCTGGAACTGCCGTTGGACCGGCCGCGCCCGGCCGTGCAGAGTTTTCGCGGCGCGTCACTGGACATCGAGCTGGATGGCGAGTTGGCTGCCGGTATCAAGGCGTTGGCACAGCGCGAAGGGGCGACCAGTTTCATGCTGCTGTTGGCGTCCTTCCAGGCGCTGCTGTATCGCTACAGCGGGCAGCAGGACATCCGCGTCGGCGTGCCGACCGCCAACCGTAACCGCGTGGAGACACAGCGGCTGATCGGGTTCTTCGTCAATACCCAGGTGCTCAAGGCCGATATGGACGAGCACACCAGTGTCTTGACGCTGTTGCGCCAGGCGCGTCAGCGGGTACTGGAGGCCCAGGCGCACCAGGACCTGCCCTTCGAACAGCTGGTGGAAGCGCTGCGCCCGGAGCGCAGCTTGAGTTACAGCCCGTTGTTCCAGGTCATGTTCAACCATCAGGGCCGAGGTGCCGGCAGCGGCAGCGAGCCGCAGGCTTCCAGCCTGGTGCTGGAAGGGTTGGACTGGGAGAGCCGCACGGCACAGTTCGACCTCAGCTTGAATATCTCCGAGGATGCTTCGCGTATCCAGGCTTCATTTGGCTACGCCACCGACCTGTTCGAAGCGACCACCATCGAACGCATGGCACAGCACTGGCAGCGTCTGTTGAGGGCAATGATCGCGACGCCCGAGGCGTTGATCGATTCGCTGGTGATGCTGGACGTGCAAGAGCGTCGGCAGATCGTCGACACCTGGAATGCCACCGCCACCGATTACCCTCTCGAACAGGCCGTGCACCATGGCTTTGAAGCGCACGCCGAACGTACCCCGGATCGGCCCGCCCTGGTGTTTGGCCCCGCGCAATTGACCTACGCCGCCCTGAACCGCCGCGCCAACCGCCTGGCCCATGCGCTGATCGAACGCGGTGTCGGTCCGGACAGCCTGGTGGGCGTGGCGATGGAGCGCTCCGTGGAGATGGTCGTCGCCTTGCTGGCGATCCTCAAGGCCGGGGGCGCCTATGTCCCCGTGGACCCGGAATACCCCCAGGAACGCCAGGCCTACATGCTGGAGGACAGTGCGGTAAACCTGCTGTTGAGCCAGTCACACTTGAGCCTGCCGTCAGCCGACCACGTGCTGCGCATTGACCTGGACCGCGATGAATCCTGGCTGCAAGCGTACAGCGAGGCCAACCCCGACGTGGCGCTCAGCCCTGAGAACCTCGCCTATGTGATCTACACCTCTGGTTCGACCGGGAAACCCAAAGGCGCGGGCAACAGTCACGCGGCCCTGACCAACCGCCTGTGTTGGATGCAGCAAGCCTATGCACTGGGCGCCGATGACACGGTGCTGCAGAAGACACCCTTCAGCTTTGATGTGTCGGTGTGGGAGTTTTTCTGGCCGCTGCTCAGCGGCGCCCGGCTGGTGATGGCTGCGCCTGGCGATCACCGTGATCCGGCGAAGCTGGTGGCGTTGATCACCGGTGAAGGGGTCACGACCCTGCACTTTGTCCCCTCGATGCTGCAAGCCTTCCTGCAGGACGGCCAGGTCGGGCGTTGCCGCAGTGTGCGGCGCATCGTTTGCAGCGGTGAAGCCTTGCCTGTGGACGCGCAGACCCAGGTATTCGCGAAGCTGCCACAGGCGAGTTTGTACAACCTCTACGGCCCCACGGAAGCCGCCATCGACGTGACCCATTGGACCTGTGTCGACGAAGGCAAGGACGCCGTGCCGATTGGCAAACCCATCGCGAACCTGGGTTGCCATATTCTCGACGGTAACCTGGAGCCCGTGCCGATCGGGGTACTGGGCGAGTTGTACCTGGCGGGCAAGGGGTTGGCGCGGGGGTATCACCGTCGGCCGTTGCTGACCGCTGAACGTTTTGTCGCGAGCCCGTTCGGAGCCGGTGAGCGGATGTACCGCACCGGCGACCTGGCGCGTTATCGGCCGGACGGGGTGATCGAGTACGCCGGGCGTATCGACCATCAAGTCAAACTGCGTGGCCTGCGCATCGAACTGGGCGAAATCGAGGCGCGTCTGCTGGAACATGAACGGGTCCGCGAAGCGGCGGTATTGGCCCTCGATGGCACCCAACTGGTCGGGTATGTGGTGCTCGATGAGGCGGTGCCGGACTGGCGCGAAGCCCTCGCCGCGCACTTATCGCGACACCTGCCGGCCTTTATGGTGCCGGCCCAATGGGTGGCGCTGGAAAGCATGCCGCTGAGCCCCAACGGCAAGCTTGAGCGCAAGGCGCTGCCGCGTCCTGAGGCGGCCTCACGGCAGCGCGACTATGCGCCGCCGCACACCGCGCTGGAACAGCAGGTTGCGCAGGTGTGGCAGCAGGTGTTGGGTGTCGAGCGCGTCGGCCTTGACGATAATTTCTTCGAACTGGGCGGGCATTCGTTGTTGCTGCTGGTGGTCAAGGAACGCCTGGCCGCCCAATGCGGGCTGGTGCTGACGGTCAATCAACTGATGACGCGCCCCACTGTCAGGGCACTGGCCAGCAATGCGACGGAGCAACAGGGGCACTCGCTGCTGGTGGACCTCAATGGTCGCCAGGGCGACACGTCCTTGTTCCTGTTTCACCCCAGCTTCGGCTCGGCGCATTGCTACAAGGCGATTGCCATGGCGTTGCGCGTGCACATGCCCGTACGCGGCGTCATCTGCCGAGCACTGATCGACCCGCTGGGTGAGGTGCCGACCTGGGATGCGATGGTTGAGGACTATGCCCGGCAGATCCAGGCGGCCCAGCCGCAGGGACCGTATTACCTCGGGGGCTGGTCGCTGGGAGGCAACCTGGCGTTGCAGGTTGCCGCTTACCTGGAAGCGCGGGGCGCCGAAGTCGCATTCGTGGGCTGCATCGATGCGCCGCCACCGCTGCACGTAAAGGCGTTCTGGGACAGGGACAAACCGTTGACCCCGGTCGTAGGCGAGACCCTCGTGGACCGGCGCGTGGAGTTGCTGACGGTGATGTTCCCTGATGCTGCACAGGCCATCACCCAGGCCTGGCAGGATATTGAACACTCAGCAGTGGCTGCTGATCAGCACTGGACAGCGCTGTGTGACTGGGCCGATTCGGCCCTGGGCGAAACGTTCGCCAGCCTGCGTAATGAGTTGCAGCAGGGGGGCGAGTTGGAGGTGTCGTGGGCGTTGAAACTCACCCTGGATGAGCGTTTGCAGGATGCCGACTACGTGCGCATTGCCGCGCCGGTGAGCTGCTGGTGGGCCGCGCAAAGCAAGTCTGAACGGGATCGCCAGGTCATCAGCACGGCGCTTGAGGAGGGCATTGGTCACGGGATCGACGCTTCGGTGGTGATCGATACGACCCACGACCGAATCGTCGACAACCCTGAGTTCATTGCCTCGTTCGTCTCCGTGCTCAAGGGCGCCCGGCGCAGAGGCGTGCCTGATACACCGCATTCGTCTTGATTAGGGGCGCTTCGCACCCCAACGCGAGATAAGCCCGCTCGCCACAGAGGTCCCGGTTTGCTGCGCGGCAGCGCTACTTCGAAGAGGTAGTGGGAGGCTACCGGGATCAGAAGTTCCAGCGTGTGCTCAGCATGACGTTGCGCGGATCACCGTAGTAGGCCGTGTTGAAGAAGCCGATGTTGGTGAGGTAATACTTGTCGAACAGGTTGTTGACGTTAAGCGTCGCGCAGAGGTTGTCGGTGAACTGGTACTTGGCCATGGCGTCGACCACCCAATAGGCTGGCTGGTGAATGTCTTCGGAACGGAATTTGCCGCTGTTGTAGACCTCTCGCCAGGTTTTGCCTTGCCAGCGCGCGCCGCCACCGAGGGTCAGGCGGTCCAGGGGGCCTGAGAGCTTGTAGGTGGTGAAAAAACTGACCTGGTCCTGGGGTTCCAGGGTCGAGGCCTTATCGCCATGCTCGTCGCGGATGACCTTGTGGGTGTAACCGGCCTGGGCTTGCCAGCCGGGTGCCAGCTCACCGGACAACTCGGCCTCGAAGCCCTTGGTCTTGGCGTTGATGCCCTTGTAGGCCTCGGTGAGCATCGCCGGATTGGTCGGGTTGGCGTTGTATTGCGCGTCGGATTGCGCACGGTTGCTTTCATGCACTTCGAAATAGGCCAGGCTGGTGTTCAGCCCGCCGTTGAAGAACTCGCCTTTCACACCGACTTCGTAGTTTTTGCCTTCATCCGGTTCCAGCACCTTGTTGTCGCGGTCGCGGGCCGTCTGCGGATAAAAGATTTCGGTGTAGTTGGCGTACGCGGTGAAGGTGTCGTTGAGGTCGTAAGTGACCCCGACATAGGGAATCAGCTTGCCGGTTTCCGTGGTGTGGCTGTCCCCCGTCAGCCAGTAGTTGGCCACGCGACTGCCGAGAAACACGTTCAAGTCATCCGTGAAGTTCAAGCGTGCCGTTGCGTAGCCGGCCGTCTGCCGCGTGGTCTCATCGAACCGGCTGGTCACCTCGCCCCAGTTCGGTTCCGCGAAGTTGCCGTCGAAGTTCCAGAAGTCGACGACACGGCCATTGGCGTGAATCGGTGACTCCCAATTCTTGCCTTGCCAGTGGGAGTTCGACGCCGAGGCGCCCACCACCAGCTCGTGTTCGCGGCCGCCGAGGCTGAACGGGCCACTGGCGTAGATGTCGCCGGAATCAGCGCGGGTATCGCCAGTGAGTTTGTTCGCGTAGACCGTCGACAAGCCGGTCGCCGGGAATGGACCAAGCTGGATCGCCCCCAGCGGAGCGTCATAACCGCTGAACTGATGGGTGTATTGGCCCTTGACCACCCAACCGTTGTCGAAATTGTGCTCCAGAGTGGCGAACGCGCTTTGGGTGAACTGCTCCCAACTGCTCCATTTGGCGCCGCTGTTGAACGAGCGCTTCACACTGATGCGGTTACCGTTACGGTCAAACAACGGACGGCTGCCCGCCCAGCCCGAGCCGGAGGGATCGCTGTCTTGATAATCGAACCCCAGGGTCAGCAGGGTATCTTCGCTGAGGTCGGCTTCAACGGTGGCGAAATACACGTTGGTCTTGCGTTCATAGCGCTCCATGAACGAGTGCTGGTCCTGGTACGCGGCTACCGCGCGGCCGCGTACGTTGCCGCTTTCCGTGAGCGGACCGCTGACATCAATGTGGGAACGGTAGTTATCCCAGCTGCCCGCGCCCGCCTCAAGACTCGCCCTGAAGTCGCGGGTGGGTTTTTTACGGATCAGGTTGAGCGTTGCCCCAGGGGCACCGGCGCCGGCCAGCAAGCCATTGGCGCCCTTGAGCACTTCTACGCGGTCGTAGATCGCCATGTTCGTGAGGGTCTGGCCCGACGAGTAGGCGGCGTTACGCAAGGTGGGGATTCCGTCATATTGGAAGTTTTCGATGGAGAAGCCGCGTGCGAAGTATTCGGTCCGCTCGCTGTCCAGTCTGGACACGGTGATACCGGGCGTATGGCGCATCACATCGTCGATGGAGGCAAGCCCGAAATCATCCATGTGCTGGCGTGTGATCACACTGATGGACTGCGGTGTTTCACGCGGGGTCAGCACCATCCGCGTGGCGGTAGCAATGGTGCCCGGGGTATAGGAACCCGAACCTTCGGTCACCGTGCCCAACTGGTTGGCGGTCACCGCAGTGGTCCCCAGCTCCAGCGCGGCGGAACCGCTCGCCGTGATGGTGACGGTATTACCTTGCAGGCCGTAGTTGATGCCTGTGCCCTTGAGCAGGGCGGTGAGGGCCTGGATGGGCTCCAGCGTGCCCGTCACCGCCTTGCTGCTTTTGCCTTGCACATCCATCGGGCTGTACAGCACCTGCAGATTGGTCTGGCGGCCAAACTCCTGCAGTGCGGCCCCCAACGGCTGGGCCGCAATAGTGATCTCGATCTCATGGGCCTGTACGTAACCGGCGATGGGCAGCGTCACCGCCAGGGCCAGCGCACAAGGCATCAGGTTGACGTTCAGGGCCCGCCGCATGAACAGCGCGTTGCTCAAGGGGCGCAGACCGAGGCGTACTGACATGGATGTGTTCTCTTCTGTGTTTTCAGGCAGGCAGTTTACAAGCGTTTTTGAGTCTGGTTCTCATTAACACTAGTAAGACGTAGCTGCCCGGAAAAACCGGAAAAGAAAATTCACGCCAGCTCCATTTCCTCCACCACTTTGCCGGCGCGCAGGCGTACCAACTGGTCGGCGATGTCGAAATAGCGGTCGTCGTGGCTGATCACGATGATGGTCTTGCCCAGGCGCTTGAGGTCCGGCAGCAGCTCTGTGTAGAAGATGCGGCGGAAGGCAGGATCCTGGTCGGCGGCCCATTCATCGAACACCAGCACCGGGCGTTCCTCCAGCCAGGCATTGACCAACGCCAGACGCTTGCGCTGCCCGGTGGACAGGTCGGTGGTGCTGAATGCGCCGTCCTTGATCGTGACTTTGTGCGCAATCTCCAGGCGTTCCAGGTACTGGGCGGCACTGTCCATCGATTGCGGCCCGCCACTCTGGACCAGGTCGTCAAACAGGTAATAGTCGGCGAACACCGTGGTGAACAACTGGCGATAATCGTCGCGGGTAGGCGCGATCACCGCTTCGCCATTGAGGTGGATCTCACCGGATTGCGGTTGATACAGCCCCAGCAGCAGCTTGATCAGCGTGGTTTTGCCACAGCCGTTCTCGCCCACGATAAACACGATATCGCCTTGCTTGATGGTCAGGTTGATAGGCCCCAGATGGAACGGCTCGCTGCCTTCCACCGGCGGTGGGCTGTAGCTGACGTTGCGTAGTTCCAGGCTGCGCACCACCGGTTTTGGGGCTTCGGTGTCTTCGAGCAGCAGATGCGGCTCGGGGGACGAGAAGCGTTCGGACAGTTCGGCGATACGCGAGAACGCGATCTGCGCGCGGCTGACGATCGGCAGTGCCGTCACCACATGCTCAAGGGGGCCTTTCATGTACAGCAACACCAGCACGAAACCGGTAATCACCGCCGGGTCGGGGTTGGGGTTATAGGCCTGGAACGCCAGCGCCAGGCCGATGACCACAAAGAACAACATGGAGCCGAAGGTCTTGGCGACGATGAAGATGTTCACCGAGCGCACCTGGATATCGCTGATACGGTCGGCGGTGGCCTGGATGCGATGGGTATTCATGCGGTAGCGGCGCGGCCGATGGATGCGCAGCTCCTTTGCGCCGGAGGCAATTGCGCTGTAGTAGCGCTGCAATTCGTCTTCCTGGTCGCGGGCGGCTTCGAAGCCCTTGATTCCTGCGGAGCGCGCTACGTACTGCACCGAGGTACCGATCACAATCGCCACGATCATCATCAAGAACATCGGCACCGACAGGTACGCCAGGTAGCCCAGGCAGCCCAGCGTGACCGTGGAGGCGATGGCCAATGGGGTGAAGGAAAAGGAAAAGTCACTGATGGTGTCGACGTCGTGGGTCAGCACCGGAATCAGCTTATGGGTGCGGTAGCGCTCGATTTGCTCGATGGGTGCTGACAGCACTTTCTCACCGAGTTCCTTGCGCAGTGCAGCGATGATGCGTTGACCGACGTAGTTGGTGCCGATGTCCGAGACGATTGAACTGATCAGGGCGAGCACACACAGCGCCGCGAAGGTCAGAATCACCCCTTGCGTCATGCCGGTGGAGGAGTGCAGGGCTTTATTGATGGTCGCCAGCAGCAACGTGATGGCCAGGCCGCCGGCCATGCCCAGGGCGACGGAGATCGTCATGATGGTGCGAAAGGGCCTGAGCAATGCGAGCAGGCCTTTGAAGGCGCCGCGCTTGGGGTCGGTCATAAATACTTCCCGGAAAGTGAGTGAGAGGGGGACTGGGCACACAGACCCTTACCCATGACAAACGAAGTGTTGGCGCGACTATTTAGCTCGGTGTGCCCGACGGAGCGGTGCGCGGATAAATTGCCCGGCACCTGGTTCGTTCTTGTGGTGTAGGCGCACGCGTATGGGCGCGTGCCTGATCTATCCAGCGAGAGCGAAGCAATGACGAAAAAGAACCTGGTGTATGTGTGGTCCCTGCGCAATGCCGCTGCCGACAAGGCCGGCCAGCCAGTGGCCTACAAGGACCACGAGCGCTACATGAAATCGGTGCTGGAATTTCTGGTGGGGTCGCTCAACGACACGCCCTTGGGCGAGGCCTACAACCTGGTGGGCGTGGTGTATGACGACGACGAGCAGAACCCGCGTGACCAGCAGTTGGTGGCTGACTATGGGTTTGCCTACAAACCGGGGCGCCAGTGGCTCTATCCGGCGGATTTGCAGGTGCAGGGCAGGCTGGTCAATGATCTGCTGCTGAGCGTGCCGTCCACCTATCGCCGCCTGCCACGGGGCAGTGCCGAGCATATCGCCGGCAAGCAGGACTTCGAGCGTCGCCTGCATGACACGTTGGTGGAGTTGAAGGCCGATATCGTGGTGCTGGACGGCTTGCTGGTGATCCTCGATGAACTGGTACGCCCGGGCGCGCCGTTTGCGCGTCGGATCATGAACATTCACCCCGGTATCACCCGGATCGAATCGCCCTATGAGCGCCGGGGTGCCTACGCCACCTGGAATGCCTTGTACGGTGCCCGTGGCCAAGCCGTGGTGGATTGGGCGACCAAGCAGACGCAGCCGTGTGAACCGCTGTACCTCACTGGCGCGTCATTCCACTACGTGGACAACGGCATCGACTCCGGCGAAGTGTTCCACGACGTGCTCAAGACCGAGATCTCCCCGGACGACACTATCCTCGAACTGCGCTGGAACAACTTCAACAACAGCCTGTTCCCGGCATTGCATGAAGGCCTGGAGCTGTTGGCGCAGAAGGGGGGCTAAGCCGCGCACGATTTTACTGTGGGAGGGGGATTGCTCCCGATGGCGGAGTATCAGTCAATGGCGATGTCGACTGCCGCACCCCATCGGGAGCAAGCCCCCTCCCACATCAAATCCCGTCAGCTTCAGAGATCGCGCACTACCCTGAAGCCAATCCAATCCCCACGCGTCTGCGGATAGATGTTGTTGCGGTTGCCCGAGCGCGAGAACACCGGCGCTTCGCCCCAGTCATTGCCCCGAATCTGGTAGCCCTTGCAGTTCGGCTCCATCCAGGCGCTGCCGTCGGTGGGGGCACCGATATAGTTGGGGTGCTCGCAGTCGGCAACCCGCTCATAGACATTGCCATGCATGTCGTACATGCCAAATGCGTTAGGCGGGTAGCTGCCCACGGGCGAGGAATAGCTGTAGCCATCGGCCGGGCCATAGGTGTTGGCATGCTTGGCGATGCTGTAGCCCTTGCCCTCGTCGAACGGGAACGGGAATGGCCCGGTGGAGCCAGCACGCGCGGCGTATTCGCGCTGGGCCTCGCTGACCATGTGGTACCGCTGGCCGGTCTTTTTCGACAGCCACGCCACATAGTTCTTGATGTCGTCCATGTCCATGCACACCGCCGGCTGGCGCGGGCCCTGGGGGTAGCGCGGCTTGCTGGCGATGCATTCGCGGCC
>Ga0163161_10001880_pt1 | contig 15320 bp, 12 predicted proteins | sample S45metaG_FD_129847 | JGI IMG/M metagenome (GOLD analysis project Ga0163161, IMG submission 129847) | Switchgrass rhizosphere microbial communities from Kellogg Biological Station, Michigan, USA - S4-5 metaG | ecosystem: Host-associated > Plants > Roots > Rhizosphere > Soil | place: USA... | reverse complement strand
GCTTTTCGCGGCGATTTGGCTTGTGCATGATCAAGCCGGTCAATCGGTTCAAGGCGGGATTGCCGGACGCGTGCGGCGCGGAGTACTCGGCGGCCCCGGGCACGCCGGAGCCCCCCGCAAGGGCAGGCCCCTGGCGTATCACCAAAGACGCTACTTCTTCGCCGCGTCTACCCAGACGTCGGCAAGGTTCGATTCCACCCCATCCGCCGTCAGCGAATGATCGTGCACCCGCTGGTTGGCGATGGTGATGAACACCGGCTGGTAGAGGTTCAGGTCGGGCACATCGCGCGCCACGGTGTCCTGGAAGTCCTTGAAAAGCTTCAGCCGCCGGGCCGGGTCGTTCTCCACAGCCGCGTCTTCCAGCAGCTTGTCGACAACCGGGCTCTGGTAGTGGGTGCCGTTGGAAAAAGGCACGCCCTTGATGAAGTTCTTCGACCAGTACAGCCGCTGCACCCCCACGGTCGGATCGAACAGGTTGCTAGCCCCGTTGTGCGTAAAGGCAAAGTCGCGATCCGTGTAGATGCGCTTGATGAACGCACTCGGGTCCTGAGCGCGCACCGTCACCGCAATGCCGAGGCGCGCCAGCGCCGAACGCAGGTAGTCCGCCAGGCGTGGCCCATCGGCCCCGATGGGGTTGAAGTCCAGCGGCACGCTGAAGCGCACGCCGTCGGCCTTCTTCGGAAAGCCCGCTTCGTCGAGCAGTGCATTGGCTTTCTTCAAGTCGAAGGCATAGGGCGAGGGCGCGGGGTCATGAAAGGCCTTGAGGCCGGGCGCGATGGGCGAGTAGCTCACCTGGCCATAGCCGTAGTTCACCACCTTCACGATCACGTTGCGGTCGATGGCGTGGGCCACGGCCTGGCGCACTTTCTCGTTCTTGAAGTACTCGTTGTCGAGGTTGAACTCCAGCCGCGTCACGTTCGACGAATAGCTGTTGCCCTTGGTCTCGAAGCGCAGCGCCGGTACTTTCTTCAGGCGCTCCAGGTCGGCCAGCGGCACCGGCGTGCGGTAGCCCAGGTCGACGGTGCTGGTCTCGAAGGCCACGGCGGCTGCCGCGGGGTCGGTCACGAAGCGCACGATCAACTGGTCGATGTAGGGCTTGGGCTTGTCCCAGTACTCGGGATTGCGCTCGTACACGATGTGGCTGCCGCGCACCCATTCCTTGAACCTGAACGGGCCGGTGCCGATGGGCGCGTTGTTGTTCGGGTTGCTGGCCGGGTCGGTGCCTTCGTAGATGTGCTTGGGCACGATGGGCGTCTCGGTGGCGACCAGCGCGCGGATCAGGTAGGGCGCGGGCTTCGACAGGCGCAGCACTGCCGTGTATTTGTCGGGCGTGTCGACGGCCGTGAGGTTGGCAAAGGTGTTGCGCCCGCGCGGGTGGATCTTCTTCAGCAGCTCGATGGAGTACGCCACGTCGGCCGAGGTGAAGTCCTTGCCGTCGTGCCACTTCACGCCCTGGCGCAGGGTGAAGGTGTAGGTCAGGCCGTCGGGGCTGATGACCCACTTGGTGGCCAGCTGCGGCTGCGGGTTGACGTCGTAGTCGTACTTGAGGAGGCCCTCGGTGACCTTGGCGCTCACGCTCAGGATGGGCGTGGCGACGTTGCCGATGGTGACGAGCGCCGTGGGTTCGCTGGTCGAGAGCAGGGTGAGCGTGCCGCTGTGGTTGGGTGGGGCCGCATGCGTGGGGAGGCTTGCTGCAAGCAGCGCAGCGAGGAGGGCGCTGCGAAGCGGGAACGACTTGGTCAGTAGATGCATGGTGAAGGGATGAAAGAAAAAAGATCAGGCGTTGGCCGGTTCAGTGGCTTTGGTGGCTTCAGCGGCTTCGTTCGCTTCGGCGGAAACAAGGCCTTCGCGCAGGTCGCGCGCCACGGCCATCGGGTCGCGCTTCGACGGCGAGCCCAGCCCGCCGCCGCCGGGCGTTTCGACGATGAGCCGGTCGCCCGCGGGAATCAGCTGCCGGCCCTTGGCGCGTAGCGTGGCGCCCGAGGCAAGCCGCAGCCGGCCCGGTGCGCCGTCGAGTCCACCGAGCGCACCGCGCGCGGGATGGTCGACGCGGTCGAACGCGGCGGCGATCAGCATGGCCGCGTCGTCGCGCGCATGCCGCACCTCGATGACCTGGCCCAGCCCGCCGCGCACCGTGCCGGCGCCGCCGGAATCAGTGCGGAATTCCTTGCGCTCGAACACGATCGGCGCCTGGGTCTCGAGGATTTCGAGCGACACGTTGCGCACGCCGCTCGGATAGGCCGTGACCGACAGTCCGTCCTTGCCTGGCCGCGCGCCGGTGCCACCGGTCGAGAAGCTGATCACGTTGAAGCGCGAGCCACGCCGCACGGCTTCGGCATTTGCCGCGGAGGTGCCGGCCAGCACTTCGCCACCGACGAGCTGCAGGTTCCACAGCGACGAGGCACCTTCGGCCGGCACGCGGTCGGGCCGGGCCTGGCGCAGCGCGCCGAACACCACGTCAGGCAACAACTGGCCGACCACGTGGCGCGCGGTCACCGCGGCTGGATGCAGCGCGTTCAGGATACAGCCGGCAGGCGCCTCGACGCGGATCGGCGCCAGCGAGCCCGCGTTGTTCGGCACGTCGGCACCCACCAGGCAGCGGATGCCGAAGGAGGTGTAGGCGTCGGTATATGCCTTGGGCACGTTGATGCCGCGCGCCACCGTGCCAGAGGTGCCGTCGAAATCGACCACGATGCCGTCGTCGGCGATGGTGACCGACACCTGCAGCGTGATGGGCGCGTCGTAGCCGTCGGCCACCAGCGTGTTGTGCCAGGTGCCGCGCGGCCAGTCGCGCAGCGCCTCGCGCATGGCCTGGGCCGAGCGCGCGATGACGAATTCGCCCAGCGCCTCGAGATCGGCCAGCTTGAACTCGCGCAGCAGCGTGCGCAGGCGCCGCCCGCCCACCTCGTTGCAGGCGACCAGCGCGTACAGGTCGCCCTCGACCTGCTCGGGGTCACGCACGTTGGCGCGGATGATGGCGCGCACGGCCGGGTCCACCGTGCCTTTGCGCACGAAGCGCAGGATGGGCAGGAACAGGCCCTCGTGGTAGATCTCCAGGCCGTCGGGGCTGGAGCCGATGCCGCCGATGTCGACCACGTGCAGCGTCGATGCAAACAACGCCACCGCGCGACGCGCATCGCCTTCGCCATGGAAGATGGGCGTGACCATCGTCATGTCGAACAGATGGCCCGTGCCCTTCCACGGATCGTTGGTGAGGAACACGTCGCCGTCTTCCATGGTCGCGATGGGAAAGCGCTGCAGGAAGTGCTTGACCGACTCGGCCATCGAGTTGACGTGGCCAGGCGTGCCGGTCACGGCCTGCGCGATCATGCGGCCGTCGGGCAGGAAAACGCCGGCCGACAGGTCGCCGGCTTCGCGCGTCGAGGTGCCGAAGGCGGTGTGGATCAGCACCTGTGCCTGTTCCTCGACCACCGACAGCAGGCGGTTCCAGGCGAGCTGGTTGCGTATCAGCTGCCCGCTGGCGAGGGCATTGGGTGAAGCGGTCTTGCTCATGCGACGGTTCCTGCGAAATCGGTGAGGGGTGTGGAGGCGGCGTTGCTGACGAGCCCGGCCTTCAGGTCGCGCGCGATCAGCGCAGGGTCGCGCCCCGAAGGGTTGCCCAGGCCCGCGCCGCCGGGCGTTTCGACCACGAGCACTTCGCCGGCCGGTATGACTTGGCGGCCCTTGCCGCGCAGCGCGGTGCCCGCGTGCTTGAGGCGCGCCGTGCCCGGTGCGCCATCGCCACCGCCGAGCGCGCCGCGCGCGGGAAAGCGCACGCGGTCCCAGGTGGCCGAGAGCACCATCGGGTCGCCGTCGGCGTTCTCTATCTCGATGATCTGGCCCAGGCCGCCGCGCGAGGCACCGGCGCCGCCCGAATCGGGCCGGTATTCCTTGCAGCGAAACAGCAGAGGCGCCTGCGTTTCCAGGATTTCGATGGACACGTTGCGCACGCCGCTCGGGTAGGCGGTGGTCGAGAGCCCGTCCTTACCCGGCCGCGCGCCGGTGCCACCGGTGCTGAAGCTCACGATGTTGAAGCGACGCGCGCGCCGCAGCGCCTCGTTGGGGCCGCCCTCGATCGGCTGGCCGCCGTACAGCCGGATGTTCCAGAGCGACGAAGCGCCCTCGGCCGGCACGCGGTCGGGGCGTGCCTGGCGCAGCGCGCCGAACACGAGGTCGGGCAGCATCTGGCCGATGGCCGCGCGGGCCGCCACTGCGGCGGGCGGCAGTGCGTTGACGATGGAGCCCTCGGGCGCCACCACGCGAACGGGCGCGAGCGAGCCCGAGTTGTTTGGCACGTCGGCACCCACCAGGCAGCGGATGCCGAAGGAGGTGTAGGCGTCGGTGTAGGCCTTCGGCACGTTGATGCCGCGAGCGATGGCGGCGGAAGTGCCTTCGAAGTCGACCAGGATGCCGTCGTCCGAAACGGTGACGGCCGCATGTAGCTCGACCGGCGTGTCGTAGCCGTCCACCGTCATATGGTTGCGCCACGTGCCCTTGGGCCATTCGCGCAGCGCCTCGCGCATGGCCAGCCTCGAGCGCTCGATGATGTAGTCGCCCTGCGCAGTGAGGTCGGCCAGACCGAACTCGCGCAGCAGGCGCTGCAGCCTGGCTGCGCCCACGGCATTGCAGGCCACCAGCGCATGGAAGTCGCCCTCGACCTGGCCGGGCTCGCGCACATTGGCGCGCACGATGTCCAGCACCGCCTCTTCGATCGTGCCTTCGCTCACGAAGCGCAGCGGCGGCAGGAACAGGCCCTCGTGGAAGATCTCCAGCGCATCGGGCCCGGCGTTGACGCCGCCGATGTCCACCACATGCACGGTGGAGGCGAAGAGCGCCACGAGCTTTTGCGCGTGGAACACCGGCGTGACCATGACCACGTCGAACAGGTGGCCCGTGCCCTTCCACGGATCGTTGGTGACGAACACGTCGCCGTCGCGCATGGTGTCGGCCGGAAAGGCACGCAGGAAGTGCAGCACCGAGTCGGCCATCGAATTGACGTGGCCCGGCGTACCGGTCACCGCCTGCGCGACCATGCGCCCATCGGGCAGGAACACGCCGGCGGAGAGGTCACCGGCCTCGCGCGTCGGCGTGCCGAAGGCGGTGCGGATCAGCGCCTGCGCCTGTTCCTCGACCACGGCGAGCAGGCGGCTCCACACCAGTTGCTGGCGCAGCGCCTGACGGCCCGCGGTGCTCATGCAGCGACCGCCTCGGCGACCTCGGCGTGGTCGTGCTGGACGGCGGTGGTGTCGTTGAGCACCAGCGCGCCCAGCTTGCTGACGCGCGCCTCGAAGCCCGCGATGACGTGCGTGGTCGTCTCGTCTTCCACGACCAGCGCGGGGCCTTCGATCCACTTACCCGTGCCGAGCGCTGTGCGTTCGTAGACGGGCACCTCGGCCCATTGGCCGGCATCGGCGTCGTACAGGCGGCGCGCGCCCAAAGGCTTGGCGCGGCCCGTGTCGGCAGCCACCTCATCGGGCTCTGGCGCCGCGCGGCCACCGGCTTCCACCGCGACCGACCAGCTCACCGCCTCGGCCGCGATGTGCGGCAGGCTGCGGCCATAGAGCGCGGCGTAGCGTTCCTCGAAGCGCTGGCGCAGCGCCTTGCTAGCGGCCGCGTCGAACGGGCCTTCGGGCAGCTCGACCGGAATCTCGTGGCCCTGGCCGGCATAGCGCATGAAAGCCTGGCGGTGGCGCACCAGCGCTGCCCCGGGCGCGGCGCGCAGCACCACGTCGTCGGCAGTGGCCGTGAGCTCGCTCAGCAGCTTGTCCACTGCGGGATGGTCGATGCGGTCGAGCCGTTGTGCGAGGCTGCGCACGGTCTGGTAGGCCACCGGGGCCCAGAGAAAACCCAGCGCCGAGCCGACACCGGCCGAGTTGGGAATCACCAGCCGCGCCACACCCAGCTTGCGCGCCAGCAAAGCGGCATGCAGCGGCGCCGCGCCGCCGAAGGCGATGAGCGTGCTTTCTTCCGCCACCTTGCCGAGTTCGGAGGCATGCACGCGCGCGGCATTGGCCATGTTCTCGGTGACGATCTCGACCACGGCCTGCGCGACGGTTTCTACGTCGAGGCCGGTCTGCGCCGTGAGGCCTTGCAGCAGCGCATCGCGTGCGCGCTGCGGATCGAGCTGAACCTTGCCGACAGCGAAACGCGCCGGGTCGATGGTGCCGAGCGCGGCGTGCGCGTCGGTCACGGTGGGCTGTTCGCCGCCCAGGCAGTAGGCGGCAGGGCCGGGCGCGGAGCCCGCGCTGTCAGGGCCGACCTGCACCACGCCCAGGTGGTTGACGCGGGCGATGGAGCCGCCGCCCGCGCCGATCTCCACCATCTCGATGACAGGAATGCGGATCGGCAGGCCCGAGCCCTTCAGGTGCCGGTGCACACGGCCGAACTCGAAGCTGCGGCTGATCTGCGGCTGGTAGTCGTCGATGAAGCAGATCTTGGCGGTGGTGCCGCCCATGTCGAACGAGAGCGCACGCGTGGCGCCGATCTGCTCGGCTATCTGGCGCGCCAGCACTGCGCCGCCCGCCGGGCCCGACTCGACCAGCCGCACCGGCTCGTCGATGCCCGCCTGCAGCGTGGTGATGGCACCGCCCGAGGTCATGAGGAAGGGCTCGGCGCGCAGGCCGCGCGCGTTCGCGCCTTCGTGCAGACGGCGCAGGTAGCCCGCCACCTGCGGCTGCACGTAAGCGTTGGCGCTGATGGTGGAAAGCCGCTCGTACTCGCGGATCTCGGGGCACACGTCGGAGGCCAGCGACACCCACAGGCCGGGCGCATGTTCGCTTAGCAGCTCGCGCACGCGGCGCTCGTGCACGGGGTTGGCATAGCCGTGCAGGAAGCACACGGCCACGCTTTCGATGCCATCGGCCAGCAACTGCTTTGCGAGCGCGGCAACCTGTGCCTCGTCGAGCGGCGTGATCACGCGACCGGCCGCGTCCACGCGCTCGACCACGCCGTGGCGCCAGTGGCGCGGCACCAGCGGCGCGGGCTTATCGAGGAACACGTCGTACTGCGCGAAGCGGTCTTCGAGGCCGATCTCCACCAGGTCGCGAAAGCCGTGCGTGGTGAGCAGCGCGGTGGGCGCGCCCTTGCGCTCGATCAGCGCGTTGGTGGCCAGCGTGGTACCGAGGATCAGCAGGTCGACGTCGGCCCAGCCGGCGCCTGCCTGTTGCATCACTTCTTCCACGCCGCCGAGCACGGCTTGTTCGGGGGCGCTTGGCGTGGTGAGCACCTTCAGGGTGTGCTTTTCGGCGCCGCGTAGCAGCACCACGTCGGTGAAAGTGCCGCCTACATCGACGGCGACGCGCACGCGCGGGTCGGGCGTGGCGGAGGTGGAATTGGAATTCGAGGAGGACATGGGAAGAGGGCGTTCGTTGGGAGGCGTTAGAGCGCCGGCGTGGCGGCGTCGAAGGCCTGCGACAGGTCGGCAATCAGGTCCGCCGGGTCTTCGAGCCCGACGTGCAGTCGCACCACGGGCGCATCGCCGGACCATTGCCTGTGCTCGCGCAGGCGCTCGGGCTGCGCGACCAGTGCAAGGCTTTCGTAGCCGCCCCACGATGCGCCGATGCCGAAGAGCGTGAGCGCATCGACGAAGGCGTTGGCAGCGGCCGGCGTGGTATGGCGGAATTCGAAGGAGACCAGGCCGCTCGCGCCGCTGAAGTCGCGCTTCCACAGGGCATGGCCAGGGTCGGTGGGCAGCGCCGGGTAGAAGACTCGCGACACCTGCGGTTGCCCCTGCAGAAACTCGGCCAGCGCGGTGGCATTGCGCTGGTGCTGCGCCAGCCGCACTGGCAGCGTGCGCAGGCCGCGCAGCGCGAGGTAGGCGTCGTCGGCGCCGATGGTCAGGCCCAGCGCCTCGTAGGCGGTCGAGAGCTTTGCGGCGAGGGCCGGACTGTCGACCACCACGATGCCCTGCATCAGGTCTGAGTGCCCCGAGATGTACTTGGTGGCGGCCTGGATGGAAATGTTCGCGCCGAGCGCCAGCGGCTGATAGAACCAGCCGCCGCTCCATGTGTTGTCGGTGGCCACCGTCACGCCGCGGTCGCGCGCGATGGCAGTGAGCGCGGGCAGATCCAGCACTTCGTAGAGCAGCGAGCTTGGCGACTCGAGGTACAGCAGGCGCGTGTTCGGGCGGATGCGGCTTGCGAGGTCGTCGTGCGTGGGCGAGAAATATTCGACCTCGATGCCCAGGCGCTTGAGCAACGTGCTGTCGACGCGGCGCAGCGGCGCGTACACGCCGTCGGCCACCAGCGCATGGTCGCCGGGCGACAGCAGCGCGAGCAGCACCAGCGTGATCGCCGAGAGGCCCGATGGCGTGAGGAAGGCGCGATGCCCATCTTCGAGGTCGGTCACCGCGTCTTCGAGCGCACGATGCGTGTCGAGCCCGTGGCGGCCGTACGCGGCCACGCGTTCGCCTGCGGTGCGGCGGTGGTGATAGTCGGCATGGGCCGCCGTGTTCTCGAAGCGCACGGTGCTGGTCCGCACCACGGGCACGTTGACCGGGCCGGTGCCGTCGCGCAGCGCGGGCGCGCCAGCGTGCAGCAGGCGGGTGCCCGCGCCGAGCGTGTTGGCAGCACTCATGCCGCGACCTTGCTCGGTTTGAGCTGCGTGGCGTTGTAGTTCACGACCGCGCCGGTCTCCAGGTTCACGCCGATGCGCTGCGAGAGCGTTTCGAGCGGTTGGCCGTACAGGTGGAAATGCAGCGTGGGCTTGTCGCCGATCACGTGGATGCTATGCAGGTCGTCGGCCAGGAAGCCGATGGAGGTGCCGGGCTGCACCGTCACCTCGCGGTCGAGTTCGAGCCGTGCGACGGCGGGGTCGCTCCCGTCGTCGGTGCGGCGGTAGACGCGGTTTTCTTCCTGGCCCTCGACCGCCACGATGGTGGCCCAGGTCGTGTGGTTGTGCGGAATCGACGTCTTGCCGGGGTTGATGGAGTTCAGGTAGAGCGCCACGCCGTCGTTGCCGTCCTCGGGGTTCAGGCGGTAGCGCGTGGAGGCGCCCACGCCTTCGGTGATGGCGGGCGGCGGAAAGTCGGCACGGGGAAACAGCCCGGCGTGGCTCGCGAGCTGTTCGAGGCGGACCGTGATGCGCGCGAGAACAGCGCGGTCGAAGGGCTGCGCGCTCGCGAGGCCGCGGATGTCGGCCAGGGCCTGGTCGACGGCGATGCGGCGCTGGGCGGCCAGGGTGGAGGCGTTGTTGGTGTTTGTCATGGCGTGAGAGGGAACGGTGGGTTCAGAGTGCAAAGCGCAGCCGCTCGAAGGGCAGCGCTTCGGGAATCGGGGCGGGGCGCGCGGGCGCCGCGCGCTGGCCTTCGCCCAGCGCGCGGTGCAGGAAGGCGCGGGTGCGCTCGCTTTCGGGGCGGCCGAAGATGTGCGGCGCGGGGCCGTGCTCGACGATGACGCCGGCTTCGGTGAAATACACCTGGTCGCTGATCTCCTCGGCAAAGCGCATCTCGTGCGTCACCAGCACGCAGGTCAGGCCTTCTTGCACCAGGTCGCGGATCACGGTCAGCACCTCGCCCACGGTCTCGGGGTCGAGGGCGGAGGTCACCTCGTCGAACAGGATCAGCTCGGGCTGCATCGCCAGTGCCCGTGCGATCGCAACGCGCTGCTGCTGCCCGCCCGAGAGTTCGCCGGGATAGGCCGCCTCCTTGTGCGACAGCCGCACCTTGTCGAGCAGCATGCGCGCCTCGCGTTGTGCGGTGGCGCGGTCGCGGCCGGCCACGCGCGTGGGTGCGATCACCAGGTTTTCCAGCACGGTGAGGTGCGGGAACAGGTTGTACTGCTGGAACACGAAGCCCACGCGCTTGCGCAGCGCGATCAGCTCGGCCTCGGAGCGCAGCGTATCCACCTGCGTGCTGCCCACGCGAATCGATCCGCGCTGCGGCCGCAGCAGGCCAGTGATGCAGCGCAGGATGGTCGACTTGCCCGAGCCCGAGGGGCCGATGATGGACACGGCCTCGCCGCGCCGCACTTCGAGGTCGATGCCCTTGAGCACCTCGTTGGCGCCGAAGCGCAGATGCACGTCGGCGAGCGCCACCAGCGGCGCCTCCTGCGTGGCGACAGTGGCGGCGGGGGATGTATCAATGGCGGTCATGGCGACGCTCCAGCGCGCGGGTGGCGCGCGCAATCGGATAGCAGTAGGCGAAGAACAGGCCCAGCAGCGTGAAATAGACAAGGATGGTGAAGTCGGTGCGCGCCACCGTGTTGCTGGCGATCTGCGCCGTGTCGACCACGTCGTGCACGCCCACCAGCGAGGCCAGCGCCGTGCTCATGGTGATGCTGGCGTACAGGTTCATCCACGGCGGCAGCATGCGGCGCAGGCACTGCGGCAGCACAATGAGACGGAAGATCTCGCTGCGCTTGAAGGCCAGCGACTGCGCGGCCTCCCACTGCGCGCTCGGAATCGACTGGATCGCGCCGCGGAAGATTTCCGCCACGTTCGCGCTGGCCGGCAGCGCGAGACCCAGCACGACCTTGATCCAGTCGGGGAACGGAAACGTCCACGACACCAGGTGCAGCTCGAACGGAAAAACGTAGGTCGTGAAATAGATCAGCACCAGCACCGGCGCATTGCGAAAGACCTGCACGTACCAGCGCGTGACCACGCGCAGCACCCGCAGCGGCGAGAGCGATAGCGCACCCACCACCAGCCCGGCCAGCGTGCCCAGCGCCATCGCGAGCACGCTGATCTCGATGTTGGCCAGCAGGCCGCGCAGCAGCGTGGGCAGCCATTTCCAGAGATGGACGAAGGCCGTGGGCGTGGTGCCCGTGCCGACCCAGAAAGCCACGAGCGCCAGTGCGGCCCATGCGGCCAGGGCCCAGGGCCGGCGCCACGCGGGCGTGCCGGCGGCCGGGGTGAGGGCAGCGGCATTGCCTTGAGGAAGTGCGATCTCACTGGCCATAGCCGGGCATCCTCAGTCGTTCTTCGAGCCAGCGGCCCGCCAGGCTCACGAGCCAGGTCAGCAGGCCGAAGAAGATCAAGATCAGCAGCAGCAGTTCGAGCACGTTGTCGCGCTGCGTCCAGATCATGATGGATTCGTAGGTCACGTCGCCCACCGCGATGGCTGAGGCCACCGCAGTCATCTTGACCAGGTCGACCAGGTTGTTGACCAGCGAGGGCAGCGCGAAGCGCAGCGCCAGCGGCAGTTCCACGCGCGACAGCAGCTGGCGCTGCGAGAAGCCGAGCGAGCGCGCGGCCTCCAGCGTGACGCGCGGCACCGCCTCGATGCCCGCGCGCAGCGCCTCGGCATGGAACACGCCCTTGTGCAGCGACACCACGATCACCACCCAAACGAAGGGCGTGAGCGGGTTGCCGCCGGGCAGCTTCACGTGCTGCGTGATCAGCATGTTGAGCACCAGGAACGCGCAGTACAGCTGCACCAGCGTGGGCGTGTTGCGCGTGACCTCGACGAAGGCGCGCGCGGGCTGCACCAGCCATGCACGGCCAGAGGTCAGCGCCGCCGCGATCACCACGCCGGCCGCAAGGCTGCAGGGAATGGTGAGCAGGCACAGCTGCAGCGTGACGCCGAGGCCGCGCAGGAAGGCACTGCGCTCGCCCACGTCGAGCACGAAGGCGTAGTTCAGGCCCACCGTCTTGAGGGCGGCGACGGCCTGCGCGAGCAGCGCCTCGCTCATCCGGCCGCCTCCAGGGCGGTGTGCGCGGGGGCCACGCTGTCGTCGGGGCGCAGCGCCTCAACCGCGCGCGCGATGCGGCCGACCGCATCGGCCAGCACCGCGTCGCTGGCGGCGATCGACAGGCGGAAATAGGGCGAGAGCCCGTACGACGGACCGTCCACCGCCGCCACGCCCTCGGCTTCGAGCAGCCAGTCGACCACATCGGTGTCGCTTGCAATCGGCCGGCCGTCGGGGCGTACGCGGCCGATCAGCTCGCCGCAGTTCACGTAGACGAAGAAGGCGCCTTCCGGTGCCAGCACCGAGATGCCGGGCACCGCATTCAGCGCCGTGCTCACGAACGCGGCGCGGCGGGCATAGGCCGAGCGGGCGTCGGCCACGAATTGCTGGTCTGGCGACTGCAAGGCCACCTCGGTCGCGGCCTGGCCGATCGCATTGGGGCCGGAGGACACCTGCGACTGGATCACCACCATCGCGCGCACCAGCGCCTCGGGGCCCGCGCCCCAGCCGATGCGCCAGCCGGTCATGGCGTAGGTCTTCGATGCGCCGTTGACCAGCAGCGTGCGCTCCCGCAGGTCGGGCGCCACGTGCAGCAGATGCGCGGGAGGCTCGGCGCCGAACCAGATGTGTTCGTAGATCTCGTCCCACAGCACCAGCACGCGCGGATGGCGACGCAGCACCTCGGCCAGCGCGGCGAGCTCGCCGGCCGAATACACGGCGCCGGTCGGGTTGCTGGGTGAATTGAGAATGAGCCAGCGCGTGCGCGGCGTGATGGCCTCTTCGAGCGCCTGCGGTGTGAGCTTGAAGCCGCTGGCCTCGTCGCTCGCCACGATGACCGGCGTGCCGTCGTTCACCCGCACGATGTCGGGGAAGGAAGGCCAATAGGGCGCGGGCACGATGACCTCGTCGCCCGCATCGACCGTTGCGGCCAGCGCCTCGAAGATCACCTGCTTCGCACCGTTGGCGACCACGATCTGCGAGACCGGGTAGTCGAGTGCGTTCTCGCGGCTGTACTTGGCGCGGATGGCCTGGCGCAGCCGCAGCGTGCCGGGCGTGGCCGTGTACTTGGTTTCGCCGCGCGCCAATGCCGCCACGGCCGCCTGCTTGATCGGCTCAGGTGTGTCGAAGTCGGGCTCGCCGGAAGTTAGCGTGAGCACGTCGCGCCCCTGGGCCTTGAGCGCGGCAGCGCGCCCGCTGGCCGCGGCATTGGCCGAGAGCTTGACGCGCTGGGCGCGGCGCGAGAGGGCGAAGGCATCGGAAGGCGAAGTCGTCATCGGGCAGTCCTTCAGGAGGGCGTTTTGCTGAACTTGTCCTTAAGCTGGTACAGCAAGGGCGTGGGCGTCATGCCGTTCTTCTTCTCGACGGCGATCAGCCAGCCGGTGCGGTGCCAGTTCTGCACGATGCGGTCGATGGCCGACTGGACGTCTGCCTCGCCCTTGCGCACCCAGATGACCGAGGGCGAGGGAATCAGGTCGGTCGGCGAGACGATCTCGTGGTTCTTCCAGTCGGCGTTGTCGGCCACGAGGTCGCGCAGCGTCGGGCTCACGTGCACGGCGGCCACGCAATTGCCGCCCTTGAGCGCCAGCAGCGATTCGGGCTGTCCGCGAAAGGCCTTGATCTGCGCGCCGTACTGCTCGGCCAGCGGCTTGGTGAAGTTGCTGCCCTGCGAGACGCAGACCGGCTTGCCCTTCAGGTCTTCCCACTTCGCGATGCCGCTGCCCTTGGGCGCGATGGCGGCGCCGCCGACTTCCTCGAAAGGCGTAGGCACGAAGGACAGGATCTCGCTGCGCTCCTGCGTCCACTGCATGTTGGCGATCAGCAGGTCGACCTTGCCCTGCTGCAGGAACTGCACGCGGTTGGACGGCTGCACCTGCACCGTCTCCAGGCCCACGCCGAGGCCCTTGGCCACGCCTTCGGCCAGCTCCACGTTGTAGCCGATGGGCTTCTGCGTGGCCGGGTCGATGGTGCCGAAAGGCGGGCCCGAGAGCATCACACCGACAACGACCTTGCCGCGTTGCTTGATCTTGTCGAGCGTGGCGTCGGCATGGGCTGTGCCGATGCATGCCGCCAGCAGGCACAGCGCCGGAAGCAGGGATGCGAGGAAACGATTTTTCATGGCGAAGAAACTCCAAGGCCGCGCGAAGGCGGCCTGATTCGGAACGGGGACGGCAGTCCAGCGGCGGAGAAGCCTTCGGACGCTGGCGTTCAGGGCGCCTTGAACTTGGCCTGCAGCTCGGGCAGCAGCGGTTGCGCCGGCTCGATGCCGTTGCGCTTCTCGGTGGCAATCAGCCAGCCGCTGCGGTGCCATTGCTGTACCGCCTTGTCGACGGCGGCGATGGTGTCGGCCTCGCCCTTGCGGGTCCACACCACCGAGGGCGCGGGCAGGATCTCGTCGCGAATCGGCGCCGCATAGGTGGCCCATTCGGCGTTGTTGCGCAAGAGCGGCTGGATCAGCGTGGCGTCGTGCACGGCTGCCACGCAGTTGCCGCCGCGCAGCGCAAGCAGCGATTCGGCGGAGGTCTTGAAGCCGCGCACCTGCGCACCGTACTGCTCCTGCAGCGGCTTCACATAGCTGCTGCCCTGCGAGGCGCAGACGACCTTGCCGCGCAGGTCTTCCCACTTGGCGATGCCGCTGGTCTTGAGCACCGCTGCTGTGCCGCCCACACGGTAGAAGGGCGTGGGCACGTGGCCCAGGATCTCTCCGCGGTCGGCGTTGTATTCCATCGAGGCGATCAGCAGATCGACTTTGCCCGATTGCAGGAACTGCACGCGGTTCGAAGGCTGCACCTGCACCAGCTCGACCTCGGCGCCGAGTTGCTTGGCAAGGTCACGTGCCAGGTCGGGGTTCCAGCCAATCAGTTGCTGTGTGGCGGGGTCGATCGAGCCGAAGGGGCCGCCGTTCACCATGACGCCGATGGCGACCTTGCCGCGCTGCTTGATGCGGTCGAGCGTGGCGTCGGCATGGGCCGCACCTGCGAACAGGCTGAAAACCGTGGCAAGCGCGATGGCGGTGCGGGAGGAGAAAAAGGAAGGGCGCGAGCGGGAAATCATCGAATGAGAAGGGCGAAAAAAGGGCAAAGCAAGGCAGGCGGCGATCTTGCGAGGCCGCGACTGCCGCTGCAACGAACGCCTTCAACTATCGATATGCGTTTTTCCGTGCGGACTTTCGTGTGCACCCGTCGGCACGCGGAAGCTGGCCAGTTCATCGGGCTCGCACTGGGCGATCAGGCCCAGCTCCCAGTCGAGGTAGCGGCGCGCGGCGTCGAGGTTGCCGTCGTGGCGGTCATGCACGAAGAGCAGGTAGTCGATGGCCTCGGCGTCGGACGGCGATGCGGGTGTGGCCTGCTGGGCCCAGCCCGCGGACTCGAGCGCTTCGGCGCTGGCCCATGAGAGCTGCGGCCAGCCAGCCTCGCGCAGGTCTTGCGCGGCCAGGCGGGCGATGGTTTCGTCGGGTGCGACCAGCAACACCGGCTGCTGCAGGTTGCCGCCGGTTGCGGCCAGGGCGTCGGCGACCACGCGCGGGCGGATCGACCAGACAGCGCCGCGCGCATGGCCTGCCCTGTAGCTTCGCGAGGGGCGCAGATCGAGCACGGCGGGCAGGGTGGCTTCACCTTCACGCAATGCGGTCAAGGCGTCGGCGTCCAGAGCGGCCACCGTCGGCGGAAGCGCCACCGGGGCGCGCACCGGAATGCG
>Ga0163161_10001878_pt1 | contig 15335 bp, 16 predicted proteins | sample S45metaG_FD_129847 | JGI IMG/M metagenome (GOLD analysis project Ga0163161, IMG submission 129847) | Switchgrass rhizosphere microbial communities from Kellogg Biological Station, Michigan, USA - S4-5 metaG | ecosystem: Host-associated > Plants > Roots > Rhizosphere > Soil | place: USA... | reverse complement strand
TTTCCCTTTGGTAATGGTACTCGTTACCAGAACACCATAGGTTAAACCTGGCAGCTCATATTCGGCAAAATATTTAGCTTGTCCGGTAACTTTTAAAAAGCCATCTACGCGGTCGTTATCGTCTTTTAAAATTCTCTTTTCCATAACTAAGCTTTAGATTTTGCAAGATTCAACGCCTCGGTAATTGTATTGGGTGCCAGTTTAAGTTTGAAGTCATTTCCACCGAAACTTTTCGCATCCTTCATGGCCAACTGCGCCGCTTGTTCGAAATTCGATAAAGTGGCTTCTTTTCCCTTTAAGAAATTTTCTGATGCCGTTAAACGCCAGGGTTTATGTGCTACACCACCCATGGCTAAACGAATATCAGTAATTTGGTTGTTGTTGATTTCAAAAGCCGCTGCAACCGAAACGAGTGCAAAAGCATAAGAGGAACGGTCTCTCACCTTTAAATAATGATAATTTCTAGCCAGATTGTTCACCGGGATTTCCAATCGGATAATCATTTCGTCCGTCTTTAAGTTATTGTCCAACTGTGGTGTATCTCCCGCTAAGCGATGAAATTCTTTAAATAGCATTTTACGTTCGCCTTTGCCGTTGGCCAACACCACTTCAGCATCTAAGGCAGTAAGTGCTACGCACATATCACTTGGATGAACGGCAATACATTTTTCAGATGTTCCGAAAATGGCATGCATGCGGTTGAATCCTTCCATTGCGCCGCAACCAGTGCCGGGCTGACGTTTATTGCAGGGCATTTCGGTATCATAAAAGTACCCGCAACGTGTGCGCTGCATCATATTGCCACCAACCGTAGCCACATTCCTGAGTTGAGCAGATGCCCCCGCTTGTAAGGCCCAGGAAAGTAGAGGTAGTTTTTCTTTAATCAGCACATGCTCTGCAACAGCCGAATTGGATGCCAAAGCGCCAATATGGATTTTGTTCCCGATCTGTTCAATCTGTTTTAATGGCACATGGTTGATATCGATGAGCTTTTCAGGTGCGGTAACGCCCCTTTTCATTAAATCAATGAGATTGGTACCTCCTGCCAGGAATTTGGCATTTCTATCTTTTACCAATAAGGCAATGGCAGATTTTACGCTGGTTGTTCTTAAGTATTGAAAATTGATCATACCGCTGCTCCTCCTTCCTTCACATCAACTATTGCATCAACTATATTTGGATAAGCACCACACCGACAGATATTTCCACTCATATATTCACTTATTTCCGCTCTTGAATTGGTATGTCCTTCGCGTATACAAGCCACAGCCGACATAATCTGGCCAGGAGTACAATAACCACACTGAAAACCATCGTGTTTTATAAATGCAGCCTGCATGGGGTGAAGTGTATCGCCATTGGCCAAACCTTCTATGGTGGTGATTTTCTTTCCCTCATTCATCACTGCCAAACTCAGACATGAATTTATCCTCTGTCCATCTACATGTACGGTACAGGCTCCACACTGACCATGATCGCAACCTTTTTTAGTCCCTGTTAAATGCAGTTCTTCACGCAGCAAATCTAAAAGCGTTACCCTAGGCTCCACTGATGTTTTATACGCTTTATTATTTACTGTCAGGTTTAAGGGTATTTTTTCGAACAGTTCGGCAAAACGTTCATCCGCATTACTTTCTGCAGCTTTCACAGCCACTCCCGGTGTTAATGCTATTGCTGTGATTACAGAGCTTTTTTTGAGGAAATCGCGCCTGCTATCACCCTTTGGTTTCTGATCAGAAGATTTCATAATTAAAATATTTAGATATGAGATGTTTTCCTAAGTTCGTCATTCTAAACCTCAAATTTTAGACATTTGTAAATTTAGAATTGTTCTATTCAGTAATATTTTCATATAACTCCCTAGAAATAAATCATTAACAAAATAATTTTCAAAATGTTCAACCAATGTATACTTTTATAATATGGACAATGTAAAACCACTACCTGATTTATCAGCAGAAGAACAACGTGTTTTAGGTGCGTTGATAGAAAAAAGCAGAACTACACCAGATTATTACCCGATGACCTTGAACAGTTTAACGGCCGCATGTAACCAGAAAAGTTCAAGAAATCCGGTGGTTAATTACAATGAGGAAACCATCACCTTGACGCTAAACCAACTCAAAATAAAAGGTTTAATTTCCACTGCTACAGGAGGATCGAGCAGGGCAACTAAATACAAACATAACCTGGCGATAGTATATCCACTATTGCCTTCGGAGCTGGCCATAATCTCCCTACTACTTTTACGCGGACCGCTTACGCCCGGCGAAATTAACAGCAACTCGGGAAGGCTATATGAGTTTGAAAGTATAGAAGAAGTTTTGGAACAGCTTCAAAAACTATCGGATGAAGAACCAGCATTTGTAAAACAGCTGGCTAAAAAAGCCGGCCAGAAAGAAGCCCGTTTTGTACATCTTTTGGGGGAACAGGCCGAAACTACCATTGAAGCAGAAACCGAAACTGTTGTAACGCCAACTTTTGATGCTACAGAACTGGAAAATAGAATCGAAAAACTGGAATCAGAGCTCGAAGAACTGAAGGAACTGGTTAATTTATTGATGGACAAGTAGCATCATTGATTTACTGGTCATTAGTGCATTAGTTTGCCAACCCGCGGCCATAACTAATGCGATTGTCATTCTAAGTGCAGAAGAATCTCTGGATTTTCTATTGTATTAGTACAGGAGAATGTTTTGCCAAGGATTCTTCACTGCGTTCGGCATCATATCAAGACGAAATTTCTTGAGATGATGCTGGGATAAAAGTCCAAATGCAAAAAAAAAGTGTTTGGTGAGGCCACCAAACACTTCATCATAATATAAAGAAAATTAATTAAGCCTCGTACTTTTTAAAAATCGTACTGGCTGTATGTCCACCAAAGCCGAAAGTATTATTTAAAACATAATTGATTTCTTTTTTAACTGGTTTTCCCAATACAATATTTAATCCTTTTGGGATATTTTCATCCAGATTTTTGGTATTTATAGTAGGTGGTACTACATTATCCCTGATGGATAACACACTCATTACGCTTTCCACAGCTCCTGCTGCACCAAGTAAATGCCCGGTCATCGATTTAGTTGCACCAATAAACACTGGCAAACCATTAAACACGGTATGGATTGCCTGTAATTCACTTAAATCACCTAAACCAGTAGAAGTGGCGTGTGCATTGATATAATCAATTTTATCAGCCGAAATTCCGGCATCTTTTAAGGCTTTTGTCATTCCTAAAGCCGCTCCAATTCCATCAGGAGGTGTTCCGGTTAAGTGATAAGCATCAGCAGCCATTCCGCCACCAATAATTTCGGCATAAATGTATGCACCGCGCGCCAAAGCATGGTCAAGATCTTCCAGAACCAATGCACCTGCACCCTCACTCATTACAAAACCATCCCTATCTTTATCAAATGGTTTGGAAGCGCCCTGTGGATCCTCATTATTTTTAGATAAGGCCTGGGCGGCATTAAAGCCACCAACAGATGATTTGGTTAACGCAGCTTCAGAGCCTCCTGCAATCATTACATTTGCTTTGCCTAAGCGAATGGTATCGAAAGCGTTGATAATCGCGGTATTAGATGATGCGCAGGCAGATACGGTACAATAATTCGGTCCACGTAATTTGTGACGGATCGAAATGGCTCCGGCAGCAATATCCACGATCATTTTTGGGATGAAATAAGGATTAAACCTTGGCGTTCCATCGCCTGCATGAAATTCTTCCAGCTGGGCCTCGAAAGTACCGATACCACCGTTTCCCGTTGCCCAGATCACACCCACTTCAGCCAATTGATCGTTGCTCATGGTACTGAAATCCAGTCGTGCATCTTTGATGGCCTGATCGCTCGAAGCAATTGCATACTGTGTAAAAAGATCATACTTCTTAATCTCTTTTTTATCCAGGTATTCTTCAGCATTAAAACCCTTTACCTCACCTGCAAATTGTGTTTTAAATTTGCTCGAATCAAATTTTGTAATTGGACCAATGCCACTTTTACCAGCTAATATCTGTTGCCAAAATTGCACAACAGTATTACCCAGCGGGGTGATAGCACCTAAACCTGTTACTACTACTCTTTTCATTTTTTTGTTTTTTAGTCAATCCACCTGAATAAAACCGGCCTGCGATTACCGTCTAAGGCTGACTCACAGCAAACAACTGTACGATCAAGCCTACTAGAGGCATTATTGATGATCAGCTGAAGTTGGCTTAAATTCAGGATTTACAATTATGCCGCGAAAGTAACTATTCCAATAGGAAAAACCGTCATAATAAAATAACGGCTTTTATTTATTCCCGGCATATCAGCTAGTTTTCGACAGAATCTATCCAGGCTTTTCTGTTTGCATTCATCACATTCAAAGCATCAATTGGCGATTGCCTGAATAATTCGTAAATCTTTGCGGTATCACCCACCCTGATTTCGAACGTATCACTAGCTAAAGCGGATAAAAGATCATCAGCGACTACAGATGGTTTGATTCCGTTATGACCGCCAATTTCTTTTGAGAATTCAGTATCCACCAATGGTGGCATTAATTCGAAAACTTTAACAGATGTTTCTTCTAAACTTAACCTTAATGATGTGCTGTATGAATGTAAAGCGGCTTTACTGGCCGCATAAGTTGGCAAAGTAACCCCAGGAACGTACGCAACAACAGACGACACATTTACGATAGCTGATTCGCTTTGTTGTTTTAAAACCGGCAATAATTTTTGATTGATCCTGATAATAGACAGATAATTGGTCAGCATTTCATCTTCAGCATTCGCAAAAGCATCTTGCTCGGGGTTAGCTAGATTGTATACGATCGCTCTTCCGGCATTGTTGATTACGATATTCAATTGAGGGAAATCTGCTTTAATGCGTGTCACCAACTGATCAACATCTTCAGCTTTGCTTACGTCGGAAAGAATGGTGGTTACATTTTCCAGTGAAGCAGCTACAGCGTCCAGCCTTTCCTGGTTTCTACCTGTTATAATGACATGGTTATCTGATGCAGTTAATTGTTTTGCGATTTCTAAACCGATACCAGCTGTTCCGCCGATCAATAAAACAGTATTTTGTGAAGTTTTCATTTTTATATATTTTTTAAAATTTTAAGATTAAACAGGTGCTCACGGCGTGCGCATAAGCGGTGTTATTTTGATCAACCAGCTGAGCTTCTACCAAAGCGGTACGACCACCAAGGTTGATCACTTTAGCAATGGTTTTTAATTTGCCGGTTTTCATGGTAATGGCTTTCAAAAAGTTTACTTTTAGCTCTAAAGTGGTATAACCTTTCCCGGCAGGCAAAAGCGAATGCACCGAACAGCCCATGGCCGAATCTAAAATAGCCGTGATTACACCCCCGTGAACGGTTCCGATCGGATTATAATGAAACTCCTGCGGCGTAAATTCGAAAACCACATTTCCCTTTTCGATCTGGGTTACGCTAAAATCAAGCGTGTGCAAAAGTGGAGGCAACGGAAATTTATCATCGCTCATTGTCCGCAAATACTCAATACCATCCATCTGTATGGCTCCTTGGCTCCCGTCATAGGATCATCCCACTTTATAGTTCTGCTTCTTTTCATAATAAAATACCAATCGGTATATTTTAAATTAAAAATTTTTAGCCCAGGCTATCTACATATTTTTTTAACGAGCCCATAATCAGACTCCAATACTCGGTTTTTGATGCCAGTTTCGAAATCATGATCCCTCCTTCTACCATTGCAATGATGGTTAAAGCAATCTGCTCCGGATTGTTATCTGCGTTAAATTCCTTATTGTCAATTCCCAATTCAACCAGCTTAGCAATTTTATTTTTCCAGCTTAAAACAGCTTTCAAAACTTTAGCTCTCAATTCGGGATGGGTATCATCGGCATCAATTGCCGTATTTAACACTGGGCATCCTCCTGCTGACGCTGAACCATCAATAAACTTTTGGTAAATATTGATATAGACCAAAAGTTTATCCTTTATAGTGGTCTGTCTGTTCATTTCAGCATCAATCCTGGATGATACATTTTTCAGGTTATAATCAAAAGCCGCCAATGCCACCTCATCCTTATTGGCGAAGTTACCGTAAATACTGCCTTTGGTTAAACCTGTAGCAGCAGTAATATCATTTAAAGAAGTTCCCGCGTAACCTTTCATATTAAAAATCGGTGCCGTTTTCTCTACAATGAAATTTCTTGTTTTTTCTGCTTTAGTCATGTTATTCTAATTGACAGTGCAAATATATACCAGTCGGTATATTAAATGCAAATTTATTTATCATTACAATCTCCTTTTAAACGGGAACATAAGATTTTATGATGAGGGACTGATTAACCGCCATGCACCTCATCTGTTTTTCGTTTGAATTTTGTAACTTTGTTTTATGAATAAGCCAGAAACCATTGAAGACTTTTATCAGAACAAATTCAGTTTCCTACCAGATAACCTGCAGAACGGCGTGGGACATTTTAATGTATTTAAACTTGAAGACTGTTTAAGGGATGATCATAAACCAATGAGTTATAACCGCAGGGATTATTATAAGATCTGCCTTACCCGCGGACACAACGTTTATCATTATGCGGATAAAAGTATTGAGATCAATGGCACGGCTTTAATCTTTTTCAATCCGCTTGTTCCCTACACTTGGGAGCTGGCCACTGGCAAACAAAGTGACGTAACCGGTTATTTCTGTATTTTTACGGAAGCTTTTTTTAAGGAAAAGATCCGCGGAAACATTGGTGATTTGCCCATGTTTACCCATGGCGGAAAGCCTGCATATATCTTAAATGAACAGCAAGACAAGCAAATAGAAGGTATTTTCGCCAAAATGTTTGAGGAAATCAATACCGACTACATCTATAAGTATGATCTGCTCCGCAATTACATTACAGAAATCACACATTTTGCGCTAAAAACAGAGCCATCCGAAAATTTATTCAAACATACGGATGCCAATACCAGGATTACCTCAGTTTTTACGGAGTTGCTGGAGCGTCAGTTTCCTATCGAAACCACCACGCAAAGGTTTACCATGCGCTCGGCAAAGGATTATGCTTCACAGCTTTCGGTACACGTAAACCATTTAAACCGCGCAATCAAGGAAACCACTGGCAAAACCACTACACATTACATTACCGAACGTTTGTTAAGTGAAGCAAAAGCTTTATTGAAACACACGGACTGGAATATATCAGAAATAGGTTATTGCCTGGGCTTTGAAGAACCCACCCATTTTAACAACTTTTTCAAAAAACTGACCAAGCATACCCCTACTTCTTATCGAATTGTTTGAATTTCGTAATCATCAGTTTGATTAGCGTAATAAGCTAGAGGGAATTGTACCGTAATTTTGTCTTAACAAAAAAGGATAAAACTATGGGCATGAAAAAAGTTTGGTTTATTACTGGAGCTTCAAAAGGCTTAGGATTAAGTTTAGTTCATCAATTACTCAAAGCTGGTCAGTTTGTTGCGGCCACATCAAGAAATATCGATGAACTTAAAAAAGCAGTAACTGTTGAAACCGCAAAATTCCTTCCGTTGGCGGTTAATCTGGCAGATGAAAAAAGTGTTGAGGAGGCAATTAAAGCTACCATTGCAAAATTCGAAAGAATTGATGTCGTGATCAATAATGCGGGATATGGCATCGGGGGAAGTATAGAAGAATTAACTGATACAGAAACACGCAACAGTTTCGACGTTAATGTTTTCGGAACGCTAAACGTCATCAGAAAAACTTCACCTTATTTAAGGGCACAACGTTCAGGACATATCATCAACATTGCGTCTATTGCAGGAATCGCCGGAGCAACTGGCTGGGCAATCTATGCGGCAACAAAATCGGCAGTAATCGCACTATCAGAAGTGTCGGCCGAAGACCTTAAAGAATTTGGTATAAAAGTAACAGTTGTGGCACCTGGCGCTTTCAGAACCAGTTTCTTAACCGCTGACTCGCTGATATTGGCAACCAATCCTATCGCTGAATACGAAGAAGTACGGGCAACACACGCAAAGTATTTAAATATGGATGGGCAACAGATTGGTGACCCTGAGAAAGCTGCTGCGGCAATGATCTCTTTGGCAAGTATGCCTAATCCTCCGGTTCATCTTTTGCTTGGTAACGATGCTTTCCAAAGAGCAAACAGCAAAGTAGAAGCCCTGCAAAAGGAATTCAAAGACTGGAAAGCCATCACGATATCGACAGATTTCGACAACTAATCAATGCTAACGTAGCATCAGCAATCAAAAACGGCGGCAGTCACGAAATACTTCGCGACTGCCTGTCCATCAATCATTTCATTTATTAAAAAACAATATCATGGAAAATCAAAAAGTTTGGTTTGTAACAGGCGCGTCTAAAGGTCTGGGATTAACCCTAGTAAAAACATTATTAAGCAATGGCGTTAACGTCGCCGCAACCTCAAGAAATCTAAACGATTTAGCAAAAGCTGTTGGTGAGCACGAAAACTTCTTACCCTTAGCAGTTGACCTGATCGACGAGAGCAGTGTTGAAGCAGCAGTTAGTCAAACGATCAGCAAATTCGGTCAGGTAGATGTGGTGGTAAACAATGCAGGCTATGGCATGCTTGGTGCCCTGGAAGAATTAAGCGATACGGAATCGCGTCAGAATTTCGATGTAAATGTTTTCGGATCGTTAAATGTCATCCGGAAGGTGCTCCCTCAGCTGAGAAAACAACAATCGGGTCATATTTTCAATATTTCCTCCATCGGTGGTTTTTCAGGGAACTTCCCTGGTTTCGGAATTTATTGCGCTACAAAATTTGCGGTCGTTGGATTTACCGAATCTTTGGCCGCTGAAGTAAAATCACTTGGCATAAAAGCCACGGTTGTAGAACCTGGTTATTTCAGAACTGCATTTCTTACTGAAGGATCTTTAGCAGTGCCGGCTTCTCCGATAGATGCTTACAAAGAGGTGCGCGATTCGCAGGCCGCTCACCAAAACGACATCAATAATCAACAGCCTGGCGATCCGGCCAAAGCGGTTGAAGTGATTATAGAAGCTTCAAAAAGCGAAAATCCACCACTTCATTTGTTCTTAGGCCCTGATGCTTACCAGGTTGCTGATGCAAAAATTGCAGATGTACAAAGAGATATGGCCAATTGGAAATATCTGGCAACCGCCACCAATTTCGAAGAGGTTGGCGCGTAATATCTAACTCAATCGTCGTTTCGGGCGGAGTGCAGTGAAGTTGAGAAATCTATCGTGGTAGATCTCTACATTTCACTGCGTTTCAGTCGAGATGACGTTTTTTCTTTGAGGTCTGTAAAATCCAAGGCGTTAAATAACGGTCTAAAAAACTGAGTTGTTTCCTTTGAACTACCGCCGGAGTACCAAACATTTACTGACGTATTTATTCTCTTAAATTTTTGTTTACAAAATCTTCCATGTAGGCCTTCACTAGATCTCTCGTCCTTCTGAATTGTAACATGATTTCTGCCTCACTACCCACCGCTTTTGCCGGATCAGGAAAGTTATGATGCAATTTTATGGCCTGCGTAGGAAAATACGGACAACTTTCTTTTGCATGATCGCAAACCGTAATCACATAATCGAAAGGTATGTTAAAATATTCATCAATATTGTTCGAAGTCTGATTAGAAATATCGATTCCATCTTCGGCCATTACTTGCACCGCTTTAGGATTTACACCGTGCACTTCGATCCCTGCGCTATAGATTTTAGCGCTATCTTGTGCGAAATATTTTAAATATCCTTCTGCCAGTTGACTTCTGCAGCTATTCCCTGTGCAAAGCACCAATACGTTTTTCATTTCCTATAAATTTTGAACCATTAACAACATCCGCTTCCCGGGATACAGCTATTTTGATCAGCGGCCAGATTAATCAATTCGACTTTTTGTTTTAACGGCTGGGCAGGAGCGCAACATTCTTCTCCCGTTTCGGTGGTACCACAACTTCCGCCCCGGCTAATGGCTTTACATTGGGTAGCGTCAGGCGTTAGGTTCAGTACCAGGTTTTCTCCATCAATATTAAATTCACCCGGAAACATCTGTCGGGTATCAAATGCAGAATTGCCAAATTCGATCTTTACTATACCCTTAGGATTTAATGGCATTTTACTTTCTACCAGGTTGATAATAGCTAATGCTTTTTTCACCTCCATTGCTCTACCTGTTTCTTCTTCTGAAGGCTCCCATAACTGTACAATAATTTCAGTCCAGGCATTCATTACGCCTCCACAATCGACCGAAACAATCGGTGCCTGTTTAATTTCAGTGATGTGATAATTGGCATTTACCCATTTGCCAAGAGCATATTGGAACTGTAATATCAACCCTGGATGTTGTTGAAGTTCAGCTTTAAAGCTGTTCCATTCGATTGAGGATCTATTAATCATAATATTGCAATTTAACGATTGATTTAAATAAAAAATTTTAACAGCAGCTTTGCCCGCCTTTATATGAGGCAAAGAAACTGCCCAATTGATTTTGAAGTAATTTCCATGTATTAGGTTCGATGCAATAACAGATGCTTACCCCTTCGATAGTGCCCTGTATAATGCCGGCATTTTTAAGTTCTTTTAGATGCTGGGAAATGGTAGCCTGGGCTAACCCCAGTTCTTCAACCAAATCGCCGCAGATACAGGTATTTGATTTAAGAATGCGCTGAAGAATGGCTATTCGTGCAGGATGCGCCATTGCTTTTAACAATGCCGCCATCTTGTTCTGCTCTTCAGTGAAGATTTCTGTTTTGGTAAGTCCCATAATTTTACATCGCAATATTACGATAGATAGTTTAGAAATCAAAATTTTATTTTAATTTTCGGTTTTCATCAAAAACAGATTATCTACAGAGATATTACTTTAAGCCATATTCACAATGCATCATTTATTTATTCGTTAGTTTTTTATGGGATACTTTAATTCAAAATTGGTTCCGGCTTCCTGATGTCCCCTCAGCCAGTCGTAATATTCATTTAAAATGATGCTGGATACTCCATCTGGTTCAGAAAAACCCCTTTGTGCAAAATAACTTTGTAACCTGGAACCGCCCCATAATCCCCAGTTATTCCTGATCCACATACCCAATCCATGATGTAAGCTCCATAAATCGCTTCTTTCTTTAAAGTTTTTAATCATCTCCCTATCAATTGGTTTTAAAGTTTTATTCAACTGCAGAAAACAATCGTTAAGATTAACGGGAATATAAACATGATTAATAGAATCTAATGTTAGCCGCCTGGCACGCTCCTTCTTTTGCTCTTCTTTCTCTGCCAAAAGTTCTTGTTTAGCCAGAGCATTAACAGAATTCCTGAAACCGCCAAAAAAGTATTTGAAATATTGTTTTTCTGTTTTTTCAGACAAAAAACTGGCATCGAAAGTATTGCTTGTCATGATTTCCCTAATCTTATTTTCATCAATTTCTTTGTCGCAGGTTAAAGTGTCAATTTCAAAATTGCCGTTTTTTGTAAGGTAGCCCGCTAAAACGATCCGATATATTTTATAATTTAAAAAGTCACTCGTGTTTATATCCACATACTTTAACCCGGTCTTATTTTCCATCTCAACCGCAAGTTTTTTTTGGGTTTTCTTAATCACAAAATCTGGAATGTATTTATGGGCATATTCGAAAAAATCGGTTTTTGGTATTTCGCGTTTTAGTCTTTTGAGCGTCTCATAAACAGATGCGAAAGGAACTTTTGAAATAATTTCACGCTTTTTAAGATCGTATAACGTTACCATTTTCTTTGTATCTACACAGTAAATAACATCATTATAATTAAGCACATACTGCTCGTTTAAAAACTTTTCTTCATCGGTTGTACCTTCTTTAAATACGACAAGCTCTGGCTTACTTTTTTGATAATCGATTACCGTACTCGAATTATCGTAAAACAGATTGCATTTCTCAACATCAGAATTACAGCTCGAAAATTCCTTTGTAGTATAAGTTTCGGCCCTTTTCCCATCCTTATAGATAATAACATTCTTAAAACTATCATCACGATAAGTCGCATTTGCCAGATAAGCTATAGTGGAGCCATCATTCGAAATGGTTAAGAAATACGGTTCAAAAGTATATACATCAAATGAACGGTTGATTTCATACATCACTTTATCGCCATTGTATACTATAGATCTTCCCCTGGTTGTTGGAAATTCATTATCGTATGAATATGATTTAACTGAAAATTTTCCGTTGGAAGAAAAAACTTCTGTAATTGGAACACGAGAGGTTGAAGATTGGCTAAAAACAGGAATGCTTAGTAATAAAAGAAATGCGAATGTGAGCGTTATTTTTGTCATGTTATTAAAATAAATAAAAATGATTAATCGGTTAAATTATAGATGTTAAAAGATCTTAAATTCCACAGGCATTAACATAGTTTTCATTTAAAATAAAAAAACCGTTAACTAAATTAGTTAACGGTTTAATTGGTACAGGGATGAGAAGAATTATTTTTTAGGTTTTGCGCTCATGTAAAAAGTAAGCTCTCCTCCGTTGGTAATATCGGAGTGTTTAATTTTATGATCGGTGATTTCTTTGCCGTTCAATAAAACTTTCTCTACATAAACGTTCTTATCACTTTGTTTGATGGCTTCAACCGTGAAGGTTTTACCATTTTCTAAATTGATTACGGCATTGTTAACCAGTGGACTACCCAACGAATACACATCCGAACCTGGTGCTACGGGATAAAAACCTAATGAAGAAAACATATACCAGGCGCTCATCTGTCCACAATCATCATTTCCACCCAAACCATCAGCGGTAGGTTTATACTGCATGTTTAAGATATGACGGATCTGTGCTTGTGTTTTCCATGGCTGATCAGTCCAGTTGTACAAATAAGCAATATGGTGCGCCGGCTCGTTACCATGCACGTAACCACCAATAATACCTTCGCGGGTAATGTCCTCGGTATGCGCAAAAAACTCATCAGGCAAATGCATGGTAAACAATGTATCCAAACGGGTAGCAAATTTCTTTTTACCGCCCATCATTTCGATCAGTGAAGCAGGATCCTGCGGCACAAAAAAACTATAGTTCCAGCTGTTTCCTTCAATAAAACCTTGGCCTTCCGTATCTTTTGGATCAAACTCCTTTTTAAAAGTCCCATCTGCCAGTTTCGGACGCATAAAGCCTGAAGCACTATCGTAGTTGTTTTTCCAGTTGTTAGAACGTTTGATAAATTCGTCGTAAACATCCATGCGGTTTAATTTCTTTGCCAACTGAGCAATCGACCAGTCATCATAAGAATATTCTAAGTTATTGGAAACTGAAATTCCTGATTTCTCTGCCGGGATATAACCCTTATCCATGTAATAACCAATTCCTTCATAATCCCGGTGTTTAGCCGTTGCAACGCAGGCATCTAAGGCTTTGTTTGCATCACCATTGTATGTGCCTTTAATAATGGCGTCAGAAATTACCGAAACACTGTGGTAACCACTCATACACCAGTTATCATTTGCATAATGCGACCAGATTGGCAACATATGCAAACTGCTCTGATCGTAATGCGCCAGCATTGATTTTACCATATCATTACTACGGCCCGGTTGGGTAATATTGAAGAATGGATGTAAAGCACGGTAGGTATCCCAAAGTGAGAAGGTGGTATAGTTGGTAAAACCATCCGCTTTGTGCACACCCTGATCTAAACCTTTATACTCTCCATTAATATCTGTATAGGTTGTAGGGTTGATATAAGCGTGATATAAAGCCGTATAAAAATTTACCTTGTTATCGTTAGAAGTTGTTACCTGAATTTTATTCAATTCTTTATTCCAGGTAGCCTGTGCCTGCGCTTTCACTTTTTCGAAATCCCAGCCTGAAATTTCTGCACGCATATTTTGTAGTGCGTTTTCCTGGCTAACAGGCGATAGCGCAAATTTAATTTTGATCTTCTCTCCTTCCTGGGTATCGAAATCAAAGAACATTTTTAACTTTTTACCTGCAATTTCAGGGAAGTTTTGTTCCTGGTTAAACTTGCCCCAAAAACCTCTGTAAGCTTGTTTGGCATCGTAGCTTTTACGTCCGTAGCTTTTAAAGGGTTTGGAAAAACTCATCGCAAAATAAACCGTTCTGGTTCTGGCCCATCCGTTTGTTTGACGGTAACCTGTAATCAAGGTATCGTTTACCACTCGAACATAAGTCCAAACAGTTTTTTCTTCGTAATTGTAAATACCAGCCATCAAATCGAGGATTATGTGCGATTGATCTGATTTAGGGAAAGTATATTGGTGCATCCCTACCCTTGTGGTGGAGGTCAATTCTGCAGTGATATTATCATCATCAAGTTTTACTTTGTAGTAACCTGCTTCTGCAACCTCATTGGCATGCGAAAATGCTGATCGGTAACCGCCTTTTGGATTTGAAGCTGTACCCGGGTTTAACTGTAGTTTACCTTGGGTAGGCATAATCAGGAAATCGCCCAGATCGGAATGGCCTGTGCCGCTGAAATGGGTGTGACTAAAACCGGTAATGGTTTTATCCTCATACTTATAACCAGCACAGTATTTATATACATCGCCATTGTATTTTCCATTTACTTCATAAGATAAAGTATCAGTCTCGGGACTTAACTGTACGGAACCAAATGGAACTGTAGCGCCTGGATATGTATGCCCCATTTTAGATGTACCGATGATGGGTTTTACGTACTGCACCAGATTCTGCTGTGCCGATGCCATCATGGCTGAAAGCAAAAGACAAGGCAGGATAACTTTTTTAATCATATCTTTTAAAAATTAGCTTGTTTTTTTGAAAATTCTAAGGTATTAATTTATCTCCAAATATGCATAAAACGAAATACTAAAACGTTTAAGTAAAACAAAAAATACATTGTAGATTGTTGAAGATACAATTTACATCTTTTTTGCTATTATTTTAAATTCTAATAACCAGGGTTCCGAAAGCTTATAAACTGACAAGTAGAAATTGCTTACTGATATGGGCGTTACCCAAGCTGCGCAAGGGTCAGGCTTTTCACGGCTGCGCTTCGCTCCGGTACCGGTACTAAACCCTTACAATCCTTAACGCGCATCTACCACCTTAAGTTATTTAATTTGTTTGCACCCGTTCCAAACTCCCGGATAATAACCTGGCAATTTTATAATCGCATTAATTTAAGGTTAGAACCACAGGCCTCGTTAAATAAACCTCCTATGAATAAAACCCTTTTTCAAGTGGCTTTGGAAGCTTTTTCTTTTTTTATGGGCAAAAGAAGTTCCCTGTCCTGAGAATTTGCGGTTTCTATTTAGTTAAATTAACGCCTCTCAGAAGCTTTTTTTTATAAAAGTATAAAACTTAGCTATATCCTCCTATTAGCGATCTTAAATTTGCCGCAAGTATTTATT
>Ga0163161_10001877_pt1 | contig 15336 bp, 15 predicted proteins | sample S45metaG_FD_129847 | JGI IMG/M metagenome (GOLD analysis project Ga0163161, IMG submission 129847) | Switchgrass rhizosphere microbial communities from Kellogg Biological Station, Michigan, USA - S4-5 metaG | ecosystem: Host-associated > Plants > Roots > Rhizosphere > Soil | place: USA... | reverse complement strand
TGATCACCATAAAAACGCGTTTGGCAAAGCCAGAAAAATAGGTAGCGGCCTGGCCGGCTGAGTTCCCTCCGCCAACAATATAAAGGTCTTTATCCTGACAGAAAAACGCCTCACTGGCACCGGCCCCATAATAAACACCTTTATGAAAAAACCGGTCCTCATCAGGGAGGTTTAATCTGGCATACTCCACTCCGGTTGCACAGATATTTGTTTTAGCGACAAGCTTTTCGCCGGTTGCAAAATCTACATGGATTCTATTGTCATAAAACGAACCTTTGATTCCCTCCTTTAAAAGCAAAATCTCAACGCCGAATTTTAACGCTTGCTGCCTGGCCCTTTCAGCAAGGTTTGCCCCGGATATTCCTTCAGGAAAACCCAGGTAATTTTCGATCAGCGAGCTCGTACCAGCTTGTCCGCCAATCGCCTCACGTTCAATCAGAATCGTTTTCAGACCTTCTGATGCGGCATAAACCGCTGCGCTTAATCCGGCAGGACCTGCGCCATAAATCGAAAGATCGTATTCTGCATATTTGGGTTCAGTAATCCAGCCCAGATTACAGGCAATCTGCTCTAAACTTGGATTTACAATCACTTTGCCATCAGGAAATTCTATTACAGGTTGCTTATCCGGATTATTAAATGAGGTAATTCCCTGGCCCCAGCCCAAATCATCATGCGTAATATCGAACCATTCGAAATCAATAACACTCCGTTTTAAAAAGTCTCTGATGGGGTAAATTTCAGGAGAATCTGGTTTACCATATAATTTTAGCTTGTTCATGGGCAGTTCCTAATCAGTTCGGATTTTTAATTTTTTAATCACTTCATCACCAGTGCTTTCGGATGAAGTGCCGTAACCATTCACAAAGATTCCTTTTATCTTACCATCAACAGAGGATATGGCATAAACAATCGCCTCATCATCGGGATCGGATTCTCCTTCAAAACGATAATGTTTATCAATCAAAAATTGCTCGGGAGACTCCTGAATCGGATTTCTTCCGCTACTCAGCTGGCTACTTTTCAAATTGAAGTCGACAATATAACCCTGTTTAACCAGGGCATTTACAACTTCGGAAAGTGAAGTCATTTCTCCGATATGTTTTAAATAATCGTTATCCATAATCATTTGTCCTTTTTAAATGACGTGTTAATTTACCAAAAAACAAACCAACACACAACACACTGTAAAACAAAACTTTAAAAACAAATCAACAATAAATATTGACGATATAAAGTGAATTTATGATAAAATTCGGGCACATTTATTTTTTAACATATAGATGGCCAAAAGATGAATTGTTCAATTACTAAAAAAGCAAAAAAGAGCGGTTTAAACTAATTTAAATGGTTATCTTTAAAATAAAAAAGCCATGATAATAGACCCAAATAAAGAAGAACTTTCTGACGATAAGGAAGATGCATTAACCAGCGAGGAAGATGCGTTAAATCAAAGCACAATCATCAGTGATGAAAGGGCTGCCGAACACGACTCGGACCTGCTTGATCAGGCAGACAAGGCTTCCCGCTCATCTTTCGAATTGGATATTTAGGCCAATCGTTTATGCCAGGAAAATGGTGATATCTTTGAAAAAGTTAAGGAGATATCGCCATTTCAGTAAGCAATTTACAAAGAATAAGCACGAACATTTTTGCTTCAGATTATCAATAAATGTGTTTTTTGGCCAGGCCAAGTTTTTTGATTTTCGAATTTAACGTGGTTGCCGGAACACCCAATAATTTTGCAGCGCCATGCTGACCGGAAATCCGCCCGTTACATAACGCTAATACAGTAAATATATGCTCGCGTTCATTTTCAAATATGGTTTTAACAGACCCAGCTGAAGAGATGGATTGTTTATTATTCTGAGGAATTTCGATATCGTTAATTACATTTCCCTCTGCCATTACCACCTGCCTTTCGATGAGGTGCTCCAGTTCTCTTACATTCCCAGGCCAGCTGTAAGCCATCATCGTGGAAATTGCATTTTTTGAAAATCCATGAAAATTTCGATTCGACTTTTTGGAGAATTTCGCCAAGAAAAAAGTAGCCAACACAGGTATATCCGGTTTTCGATTTCGAAGTGGCGGCAATGAAACCGGAAAAACATTTATCCTGTAATATAAATCACGCCTAAACCGCCCCGCCTCCACTTCTTCTAAAAGATTTCTGTTGGTGGCCGAGATGATGCGCACATCAGTCACAATAGTTGTTTTGCCCCCAACGCGCTCTATTTCTTTTTCCTGTAAAACACGAAGCAATTTAACTTGTAAATCTAGCGGCAACTCCCCAATTTCATCCAGGAAGATTGTACCTTGATGCGCTTGTTCAAACTTCCCGATACGTCTTTCTGTAGCGCCTGTAAAGCTTCCTTTCTCATGACCAAAAAGTTCAGATTCGATTAAATTAGGTGGAATAGCGGCACAGTTGACCTTAACCAATTTTTTTTTGCTTCTTGAAGACTCCTCGTGAACCGCTTTGGCGATCAGCTCTTTCCCTGTCCCGGTTTCGCCCAAAATTAAAACCGTAGTTTCCGTAGAGGAAATCCGGCTGAGCAGTCTGTAAACCTCTTTCATTTCAGGGCTACTGCCAACAATTGTAGGGTGTACGAGGATTTCAGGTGATTCTGCAGGCTCAAAAATCAGGTATTCAGCAAGCTGTGCACTTAGTTTTTCAACTTTCTTTTCTAACTGCTTAATTTTCTCCCCAGCAAAGGCTGACGTTTCAGGCCCGTTTATAACTTGCGGCTTACCAGTCCTTGCAAGATCAGCATCATCTACATTTTTTGCCTCAATTGTAGCTAGCAGTCCCGCTATGAAATCGGCAATGTTACAGCAAAAAGTCAGTCCTTCCGCACTTAATTCCTGCTTGTAATTATGAAGTTCGAACGTTCCGAGTATGCGACCGTTATTCTCTAAAGGAATATAACAATGAAAATGATATTCTGTAGGATGATTGATGAGGCAATGGTTCTCGCCAAAATCAGCTATCCAGTCTTGCCGTGATTTAAGTACAGGAAAATCAAAACCCGAAATTTCTTTTGTAATCAGCGAAAGGCTAACCGGATCGGAAATGGTTTCTGTGCAGGATATTTTTCCGGAAATGGCTTCGGTGAGATAAGCCCTCGTAATGTGGTCCATTTCTTCGTTGTACAGAATTAATGCACCACAATCAATCGAGAATAAGGGATGCAGTTTAGAAAACACACCCTGAAACAATTCTCTTAGCGTAAAATTCTTTTCTTGTTCTGCTACTGTTTCTGCTCTCGTTTCGAAATAAGAATCGGCATGAGGCTTAACATCGTTGCCATCAAGATTAGTGCCCGGGTTAAAATCTGATTCCTGATTTCTCATTTTTTATAATTGATCTTTCCCAAAATATTTATCCGGGAATTGGATGAATGAAATTAAGACCATCACCAAAACGAACAACACCCGGATAATCATTCATCATCACTGAACGATTGAAAGATTGGTTCGGCAGGAATTGGTTTTCACTTACTGTTCAAACCCGCGAATTCAAAGAACATGCCAAAGGCAGGAATATGGCATTAATGCGCTGCAATCAATATCATGGCCATAAATGACTCACGAAATTTCGCCAAAAGGCGATTTAGGATACGAAATATAGTAAAGAGAATGAGTGAGAAGATGATGGAACGGTATTAATGGTGGATATCCGTATTGTTATGTGCTAGATACCCACCGACCGGTTATTCTTTAATGAACTTGATCAGTTCTTCATTGAGATTAAGAAATAAATCACAAGAAGATGTCACCCTGAGCCTTAATTTATTTCATAAAATCAATTAAATAACTGTTTTTTTCAAATACTTAATTATGAATGGCGTCATTCCCAAATCGATTGGAAATCGTAATGCTGGCACTTTAAGATTAGCTTCGCTAAGCGCTGCGCGGTTTCCGCCTACGCGGGAAAAGACGGCTACTCTATTGAAGCCTGTCGATGGTAGCATAGTCTAAGGGCATTTATTTGCATTTTATAAATTCAAGAACTCTTCTACCACGCTCTCCACAGGAGTCCTTTGGACAGACTGACGACCGAGACACTTAACTTATCCGTATCAAATGGTCACATCTAACACGATAAAAATCTAATTTTTTGGATGCTGAGGTATCCAGTCCAGCAAAACCTTAACAATATCATTAAAAAAAAGATTATAGGTATCCTGGGTTACAAAGCCGATGTGCGGCGTAGCCAGTACATTGTTCAATTTTCTTAAAGGATGGTCTTCATCAAGTGGCTCTTTATCAAAAACATCTAGTGCCGCACCGGCAATTTTATTTCCCTCCAGGCATTTGATCAATGCGTTTTCATCAATCAATGGCCCCCTTGAGGTATTGATCAGGTAGGCAGTAGGTTTCATTAGTGCCAGGTCGTCGGCACCCACAATGCCTTTACTCCTATCGCTCAGCACCATATGAACGGTTAAATAATCAGACTCCTGGAATAAAGTTTTTTTATCTACATACCTCGCACCGCCAGCTATCGCTTTTTCGGGTGTTAAATTTTCACTCCAGGCAATGACATCCATATCAAAAACTTTTGCTACTGCAGCAACCTGTGCACCCAAATTCCCAAGGCCTAAGATGCCAAGGGTTTTCCCTTTTAAATCGTTCCCCACCAGATGCTGCCAGCCACCAGCACGCAGATTGGCATTTTCTTGCGGAATGTGTTTCGCAATGGCCATTAAGAGTGCCCAGGTAAGCTCTAATGCACCATGACCTAAATAACCGGTATTGCGCACTTCAATTTGCAATTTTTCAGCTGCAGCAACATCGATGGAACGGTTTCTGGCCCCCGTAGAAACGATCAGTTTCAGATTAGACAGTTGCATGAGTAAAGCTGCAGTTAAAGGGGTACGTTCGCGCATCACGCAAATGATATCAAAAGGCATTAAGCGTTCCACAATTTCATCCTCGCCATGAAGATGGTCGGTAAATACTTTAATATCGGCGTACTCGGCAAGCACGGTCCAATCGGCAAATGATTTCGCTACATCCTGGTAATCATCAAGTATTGCGATTTTATATTTTGACATGTTTTATGAATTTAAATCCTTTTAATTACAAAGCTGGTGTTTCGGTAAAGTTAATTTTCTTAGATGATGCTGCCCAGAATATCCAAAGTAAAACGCAGATAAGCAAAGCATAATCGGGATAAAAAAACGAAAGGACAAAAGCGATTAAGTAGGTCGGGAATCCATACAGGTAGTTATTCCGAAGTTGCCTGATGGCAGCATCACTTATTCCGGGACGCAACAGTTTTTTATCCGAGCTAGCCTGTTGCCAAAGCAGGTTGAAAGCCAGATTAATCAAAACGAACAGCCCGGTGTAAATGGTAACCGAAAGCTGCTTGGAATCTGTTAGAAAAAACCTGGCCAGTACTGCGCTGGGAAAAGAAACAAGCGAAACCAGGAATAGAATGAGTCCGTTGGCAAACATCAGTCCAGTGTTTCGTTTGTAAATCTGTTTAAAAATTTTATGGTGGTTAACCCAGATAATAAAAATGCTAAAAAAGGAAATGACAAAAGCGATATAGCCCGGCCACTGGAGCTTTAATTGCTCAAGCAGGTGAGTATATGTATTGCCATCTTTTACTTCCGGTATATGAAGTTCGAGCACCAGAAGTGTCACTGATATGGCGAAAACACCATCGCTAAAAGCCTCTATTCTTTCTGTTTCCTTTTCCATTTGCCCAGTTAACCGTTAAAAATCAGCTTATTTACCTGCTCTATTTCTGAATGGCTGATGGTATGCCCCATATTTTGGTAAATAATCTCGGTAACCTCTGCGCCCATACCTTCAAGTAAAACTGTTGATTCTTTCACCCTCGATACCGGAACATGCATATCGGGATCACTGCTGCCGATAAAAATAGGCGTACCGTCAAAGTCGCCATGATAATTGCGGTGATCCAGCTCTTCGCCGATAAGGCCACCTGTGAAAGCCACCACCCCACCATAACGGGCAGCATTGCTTGCAACAAAATCGAGCGTTAAGCAGGCACCCTGTGAGAAACCCAAAAAGTAGATCTGCTCTTTTGTAAAACCTTCTTTTTCCAGATTAAGCACGGTTTCTTTTATGGTACTTAAAGCATTCGATAAAGAAGGCTCGTTAGCTGCCCGAGGCGCTAGAAATGACTGTGGATACCAGGTATTATTTGTCGCCTGTGGTGCCACCAATGCAAAGCCTGAAACATTCAAATATTCTGCCATTGATAATATATCCTGGGCAGTTCCTCCACGGCCGTGGATCATGATCAGCACTTTTTCTGCCTGATCAAGGCTTTTTCCTGCTTTTATAATTTCTTTCATCTTATTCTTCTTCTTTTACTTTGTTCCAGATATCTGCATACAAATCTTCGTGGCGTCTAAATTGAATGTGTACATAAGGACACATCGGGATCACCATCAATTTATTTTCGCGTACATAGGCCACCATTGCATCGAGTAACATTTTAGCATAACCTTTTCCTTCTTTTTCAGGCTCTACTTCGGTATGGTAAACGGTTAGGTCTGAATCTTTGATATCAAAAATCATTTCGCCAACTTTTCCGTCTTCATCATAAATATCGAACGAACTTGGTTCGCCCTCCTGAATGTTTAATTTTACCTGTGCCATCTTTTTTAAATTAATTTTGGAAGTAATTTATCTAATTCTCCGCGTAAATGTTCGTGCTGATGCGGTAATTTTAAATGTGTTCCCAGTTCATTTAAAGGCTCATCAACGGTAAAGCCAGGATTTTCGGTCGCAATTTCGAAAAGAACCCCTCCTGGTTCGCGGAAATATAAAGAGTAGAAATAATCACGATCAATTTTAGGCGTAATCTGTAAGTTTTTACTTAAAATCTGCTCCCTCAATTCCATTTGAATATCCTCGTTTTTAACACGGAATGCCACATGGTGGTTGGTGCCGGCTGCATTCCTGCCCCGGTGGCCAGACGGAACTTCCAACAGGTCTACAATGGCTGCATTTTCCACCGTATCGGTAATAAAACGATATCGGTTGTCTTCCTGTCCCAGTAAACGGTAACCAAATAAATCGGTTAATACCTTTGCAGTTCCATCGATACTTTGCAGGGTTAAAGTGGTACTGTGAAAACCTTTGGTTGCGGTATCTTTTTTGACATCGCTGGTTTCCCAGGGTGTTCTGGCATCTGTAGTTTTCGGTACAATCAAACTCAGCGATAAACCATCTGGGTCTTTAAAAGCAAGTACCTGCTCGCCGAAACGCTCGATAATCTCTTTTGTTTTAACGTTTGCAGCACCGAATCTTTCTAACCAGAACTGGTGACTGCCCGCAGGTACCGAATAGCCGATTTCTGTTGCCATTCCTACGCCTTCTGTCCCCTGCCCAATTCCCTCCCAGGGAAAAAAGGTAAGAATGGTTCCTGCTGATCCACTTTCATCGCCATAGTAAAGATGGTAAGTTCCGGGATCATCAAAGTTAACCGTCTTTTTTACCAACCTTACACCTAGCGTTTTGGTATAAAAATCGAAGTTTTGCTGCGCATTGCCTGCAATCGCAGTAATGTGGTGCAGGCCTAAAATGTTATTATTCATATCGTTTAATTTTTATTTATTAATAGTGCTGAACTTTCTGTAATTAATTCATTGTGGCGTTTGAAGACGACGTCAAGCACAAGGCCATCATCATTCCACATTTTTATGTCTCCGTTAAGCTGTTCGGTAAGGCCCGTCATTAAGCTCATTCCAAGTGATTCGGTATTGTCAGGATCGAAACCAGCTGGCAAACCAATTCCCGTATCTGCAATTTTCAGTTCGCAGCGCTCCTCTCCCGTGAGCAAGAAAGAAATGTGCACTTTACCTTTTTTATCAGCGGGAAAGGCGTATTTAATCACGTTACTAATGGCCTCATTCAGGATCAAACCAAGCGGAACGGCTTGTGCAACATCTAATTTAATCACCTCTGTTTCTAAAGTGAACTGGATTTTCTTATCAGTACCAAAACATTCGATCATGTAATCGACAAGTTCTTTGATGTACCATTTCATATCGATTTCTGCCAGGTTATCAGACTGATACAGCTTTTGATGAATGAGCGACATGGCATGCATCCTGTTCTGGCTATTTCTAATGGCCACTAAAGCATCTTCATTATCCAGGTAAGCCGACTGGGTATTAAGCAGGCTGATGACAATCTGCAGGTTGTTTTTAACCCGGTGATGGATTTCGCGCAAAAGCCACTCTTTCTCATTGAGTATTTTTTTGAGCAGTTCGTTCTGCGCGTTTATTTCCCCCTGCTTTTGTTCTAAAACAAGATTGCTACGCCTTTTTAAGCGATAACGGTTATAAATCAAACCCACAAACATTGCAGCGATAAATAAACTGGCAATAAATATATACCTCAGTCTGCCCTCATTTTCGATCGTAACTTTCTGCAATTGATTTTTCTGACTGAGCAATGCGATGTCTTTATCCTTTTTCTCGGTCTGATATTCGATTTCCAGTCCCGAAATCTGTTTGTTCTTTTCGTTGTTCCAAATGGAATCTGTTAATCTTTTGTAGGTTTTATAGTGCGCCACTGCCGACCAGGGCTTATTCAGAGCAGAATCTACATCAAACCAAAGCCTGTGCAACTGAGAAAGTGCCAACAAGTTTTTCTGTTGTAAACTTTGTTTTTCATGTTCTTGCAAATAACCATCGGCAGCTATAAACTGTTTATCGTGAATCAGTTTCCGGATGATACTGCGATACAGGTAAATCTGGTTAGGATCATCTTTGGGCAGGTCGTGATGAAACTTTTGCAGTTCCTTAAAATAAGGTTCGGCCTTGGCGTATTGCTCAATATCGTAATAGGTGTTGAACAAAATGTATGGGATCCGAAGTTTCATCTGTGTATCGGTCGGTGGATATTTTTTAATCAGCTCTTTCAACTCAGCTATTCCTTCTTCAAACCTTTTCATGCGAACATAAATAGTGGCCACATTGGCAATGATGGTTTGCATATAGCCCGGGTCTTTATACCGTTCAGCAATCTTTTTAGCCGCCAACCAATAATCAAGCGCTTTCTGATCGTTCCTCAGGTAATAATAGGTTAAGCCTAAATGGTTATTTATAGAACTTCTTTGCAAACTTGTATCAGCCAACTGGTCGGCAGTTTTCTCTGCGAGTAAACCGTATTTTAGCGCTTCTGAAAAATTGCCGAGGCTGATATTGGTAATACACATGTTATTGTAAACGCCTTGCAATTCTTTAAAGCCAACAGCCTTGTAAACAGCAAGCGAGGTATCCATTAGTTTTATGGCATAGGCTGGCTGTCCCTTGATGTTGTAATAATCGCCCAGGTTTTTGAGCGAATTAGCTTCTTCTAATTTATCCCCTGCCTGGCGATATAAGGCCAGGGATTTTTCATTGTAAGCAATTTTCTTTTCGAGATCCGCTCCTTCATTGCCAAAAAGAGTACCCATGGCGGAATAAGCGGCTGCCAATTGATCTTTTAGGTTCATCCTCGAGGCGTAGGCAATGGCATGTTCATAAATTTTTGCCCCTAAATTCCTGTCTCCAGATTCGCGGATGATATTTCCTTTGAGTACCATACTTCGGGCAATTCCTTTGGCGTATTCAATTTTGCCAGCCAGAATAAAAGCTTGTTGCTGTAAATTCATCGCCTTCGCTAAATCTGCTTTTATTTCACCAGGCAAATTGAGGTAATAGGTACCCACATCAACCAATAAGTCGACCTTATTTTCAGTTTGACCAAGCCTGCGCAATTTTATTTCAGCACCTTTTACCTCAGTTTCCGTTCTAATACCCTGCCCTTTTACAAAGGCAGGGTTGATCAGAACGAAGGTGATTAACAAACATTTAATGTTCTTGCTTAAAAAAATGATTGCACTATTTCTGTCCAGCATGTTTAAAGCTTAACATTGTTTATGCTTGATTCTGTGCTATAATAGCAAATAATCATCGCGACACCGGGTAGCACAATACCCACCAAACCAAACAGCTGCCCGATCCAGGCACCAAGAAGGCATCCTATTAAAAAGCCACCTAGTGTGATTAATCCTTTATTTATCCCTGAAAGGAAGTCAGTGTTTTTGAAACCTGAATTACAAAATGACCTGATGTCGAGCGCGAACTGGGTTACATTCCCAGTCATCATGGTTGTTGGTCCATAGGTTTCCTTTACAAAAAGTTTCCCAAATGCGTTTTGCAGCCCCATAGCAAAAACAACGATCATGGTAACCAGATACATTGGCCAGGTAATTTCTGCATTATCGATATAGCCGAGCGAATAGGCAATTGCCCCACCAAGCAACAGGATAATCCCCTCGCATAAAAGCAGAAAATGCCTGTTCGAAAATCTCGCCGATATCCAGCCTCCAGCCATAACCGAGAGCATAAATATGGGAAAAGTTAACAGCTTGATCCATGCATCTCCGTCAGAGCCTTTAATCATCTGGTAAGCGAATACGATAAAGTTTCCGGTAACGTGTGCCGAAAAAATTTTATCGGCAGCAACAAAGGTAATCGCATCGCAAAAGCCAGCTATTATGGTTAATACAAGGGTTACAAACCAGATATTGCTCTGTTTTTCTTCCATTTTGTTTTTGATTTATGATAAGTGTGCCCTTAACATCCAGGCCATGGTTTCGTGTGTTTCCATTAAACCTGTAATGTAATCGCTTGTTCCGGCATCTTTAAGCGCCCCTGCGTAATTATCGATGTTTTCTCTTAAATGAATCAAGATACTTTCGTGATCTGCCAGTAACATTTTGATGTAGGTTAATGCGTCATTTTTACCGCGATCGTCTTCAGTTAAGTGGGTCAATTCCAGGAATTGTTTAAGTGATGCTGGTGCATAATGACCGAGTTTACGGATACGTTCTGCAACTTCATCAACTATATCTTCCAACTGCGTGTATTGCTCCTCGAAGAATTTGTGTTTGTTGTAAAAGTCTGAGCCTTCTACATTCCAATGTGCTTTGCGGGTTTTGGTGTATAAAACGTACTCATCTGCAAGAATTTTGCTCAATGAATGTGCAACCTCGGCAAGGTTTTCTGCGGTGATTCCAATTTTAGCTTCCATAATTTGTGATTTAATGTTTATATTAATTAAAAAGTGTATTGAATAAATAATGATCTATTGAAATAGTGCCTGGTCCGATTACCCATAAAAAGAGCATTGCTAGTGTATACATGTAAGGCACATCGCGTATCTCAAATGAATCTTTTCTGTGCACTACATAGTAACCGATGGCCGTTACGCCTATAGATGGCAGGAGGAAAAGCCTGGTTCCAATACCTATGGCAACCAGAAATGGCACAATGGTATCAGAAAATGTAGCCACTAAACCGTTCAGTTTATCCGGCAGCCCCAGGGGATTGGGCACATGCTCCTTTTCTCCATGTTGAACACGGAACTTTTTCATTCCATGAACCCTAAAAAGTTCGAGCATGAGCAGCACCCTGAAAATAAGTACTGCCCAATTGTTAAAGTCTGATCCCAAATCAGAATATAAAAGGTATTTGATGATATCTTCCATAATTTAGAAAGCAAAGCATGAGCAGCCCAATGCGCCCCAAAATGCGGTGTAATTGTTTACAGGGAGGTTGCTGGTTCTTACTGCATCGTGATTATGGTTATGGACATTACAGCTACCAACGCAGGAATGCACCATTGCTAAAACCGAACCGGCTCCATTCACACCCTTTGTTCTTCCTTGCTGATCTGTTTTATGCATCGCCGGAGAATAATATCCGTTGTAATTTTTTGTTGGCGACCAGTCTGGAAGGATCGGGATTTTTGGTGGCGAAAACGAAGAGAAATCGCCCTTGGCATACACAATTTTGCCGTCAACCAGGGTTAAATCAGATTCAATACTTTTGATCTGCTCATCGGCAACCTCGAAGTAATCGTGATTTAAAACAGCTAAATCTGCAAGCATGCCTACTTCGATATCACCCTTTTTTTGCTGCTCGTTCGAAAACCAGGCACTGCCCCTGGTGTATAGCTCTAAAGCTGTTTCTCTTGATAAAACGGTTTCTTCACTGTAGATTTTTAAGCCACCAACTGTTTTACCGGCAGTTAACCAAAACATCGAAACCCATGGGTTGTAACTGCTTACGCGTGTGGCATCAGAGCCTCCGCCAACAGGAACTTCCATTTCGAGCATTTTTTTAACCGGTGGTGTTTGGAGTGCAGCTTTTGCACCATATCTTTCAGTGAAATATTCACCCTGATAAGCCATTCTGCTCTGGATCGCTATGCCACCACCCAATGCTTTTACGCGTTCAATATTCCGTTCGTCGATAGTCTCAGCATGATCAAAAATCCAGGGCAAACCAGCGAAAGGAATATCTCTATTTACTTTTTCGAAAACATTTAGAAAGCGACTAATACTTTCATTATAAGTGGCGTGAAGCCTGAAAGGCCATCTTTTTTCGACCAGCAAACGCACCACACGTTCCAACTCGGGTTCCATATTATCCGAAAGATCTGGCCGTGGCTGAAGAAAATCTTCGAAATCGGCTGCAGAGAAAACCAGCATCTCACCTGCCCCGTTGTGGCGGTACATATCATCTCCCTGGTAAAGTTTTACGGTATTGGTCCAGTTATCAAAATCCTCAAATTCCTGTTTGGGACGTTGGGTAAACAAGTTGTAGGCAATGCGAACGGTAAGTTGTTTTTGCTCATTCAATTCGTTTACGACTTTATAATCGTCGGGGAAATTCTGAAAACCTCCACCTGCGTCAATCACACTGGTAACGCCGAAGCGGTTCAGTTCTGTCATAAAATGACGGGTAGAATTTACCTGATGTTCATAAGAAAGTTTCGGGCCTTTTGCCAGCGTAGAATATAAAATCATGGCATTTGGGCTGGCGATAATCAATCCGGTAGGTTCCCCATTGGCATCTCTCTGGATTTCACCGCCTGGAGGCGCAGGCGTATCTTTGGTGTATCCAACGGCTTTAAGCGCAGCACGGTTCATAAAAGCACGGTCGTATAGATGCAAAATAAACACGGGCGTTTCTGGCGCAATGGCATTTATTTCTTCGAGTGTAGGCATTCTTCTTTCAGCAAACTGAAACTCAGACCAGCCCCCGACTACGCGCACCCACTGTGGTGATGGGGTAATATCTACCTGCTCCTTAAGCATCCGTAAGGCATCGGCAAGCGATGGAACACCATCCCAGCGTAATTCCAGATTGAAATTTAACCCACCACGGATTAAATGGATATGGGAGTCGTTAATCCCCGGAACAACCCGTTTTTTGCCCAGATCAATCAGCCTAGTTGCAGAACCCGAAAAATTCATGATGTCGCTATCACGACCAACGGCGATAAACTTGCCATCTTTAATGGCAACGGCTGTTATTTCTTCCTTTTGCTTGGCAATGGTATGAACCTTACCATTGAATAAAATGATATCTGCAGTCATGGTATCTTCTTTTTAGATTTGAGATCTTAATTTTTAATGGCAGCAATTGCTTCCTGAATGCCTTCTCCAGCGGTTGTAAAAAATGCCGGCCCCGCCAAAAGGATCACTTTCGCAACCGGTTTAAAGGTTGCCATATTCTTTTCTTTTAACCAGGTTTGGGTTCTATAAGCATCAAAAATGCCTTTTACAACGTTGCCAGCAACCAATGCCGTCGGCGAATCGATCCCTGCATCTTTTAAATCACTTGCAAAAGAAAAATTGTTTACACCCAGCTTAAGTGCTTCTCTCATGGCGATGGCGCCTACTCCGGTCATTAGTTCTGGGTTGAATTTATTCCGATCGCCCAGACCGATTAAAAGCAGACGTTTACCACCTATGGTACCCTTTGGAGGAGAAATTAAAATGGTTTCGTTGGCGTGACCAAGAAATTTCCCGCTTTTGCGGATTTCGGTGATCAAACCTTTCATATCCTGATCTAGGTGTACCAAACCATTTAAAGCTGGCGGAAGTGCGGGCGGAGAATTAAAAATATCTCCCTCGGTGTATTCGAAAACACAGGCAACCTGTAAATCGCTAACCTGCGCCGATGGCCCCTGAACCACCCCTTCGATGGCAATCCCATCAACCGTACCCCAAATTTTGGCCGTTCCGATTGCGGTGGTGCTTTGTGCAAATGCTGTTCCAGTAATAAATACAGAAAATATGATAATGGCCACCCTGAAGCTTTGGATAGCAGCTATTGATTGTTTAGTGAAGTTATTTTTCATTTTCTTATTTTTTAAAATTTGTATGATACCTGAGCATTAAAAAACTTTGAATTATCCCAGCGTGGTACGATATCTTTTATAAAATCACCCACCCTGAAATATTGCCCTCCACAACTGAATGAAAGGTTGTTATTGAATTTATAATCTGCACTGAGCAGATAAGTGGTTCCGATAAAGCGGTGATTAGAAAGTGAACCTGCGGTATTAAAATTTCCGCTGGGGCGATAGATTCCGTCGTTTGTAGAATATCTCCAGTTGAAAACAACGTCAGCCTGAACGCTTAATTTATCGGTAAAGGTTAGTGTCAAGTATGGATGCAGATCGATTAAATTCGATGGTCCGATGAGCGGGTTAAAGCCAAAATATCCTCCTTTAGGGTATAAAGGATTAAAGGTCTGCAACTTTCCATCGCCTGCTTTCTGGTCACCTGAGATATAATCATTCCGAAGGTTGATGGATGGCCTAAACCTGGTTTCTTCAAAAGTATAACCCAATTCGATAGCCATTGTCCAGGCATCGATATTGCCGCTTCCAAACCTACCAAACTGATAGGCCGCTTCCAGATTATAGATAAAACCACCACCACTTTTCCAATATCGCGTAGCCAGCGTATGCCTGATTTCTTTTTCAGCGCCTTCCTCAAATTCTGCATTGTCGCGCCTGATGCCTAAATAATAGAAATCGAAGTTCCCGCTTTGTTGGATATTGAGGTTGGAATAAGCACCCCAAAGGTTAGCCTGATGGCTGGGGTGATTATCTAATACCCCGAAATTCACTTCATCGGCTTCTAAAACAAATGCGTCCAGTGAAAACCGCGGTGCTGCATACATCAGTTTTGCCCCGGTAAAATACTGCCGTACCGTAGTACCCTCCCGCACAGAAATTAACCGCCCGGAGCCGTAATTAATTTCCTGCCTCCCCAACCTAAGCGCTAATTTATTCGGTGAATCTTTAAGTATCCTATATTCCGCAAACAGATTTTGTACCACAAGCCGGTCTTCATCAACCGGAGAGGGACCGTACTTACTGCCGTTTTCCAGGGCGCTGTTTAGCTGGGCAAAAATCCGCAGTCTTTCTCCAACATTTAAATCGGCATAAAGCGAATAGCGCTGTAAAAAAGAATAATTGAAACCCTGGTTTTTG
>Ga0163161_10001873_pt1 | contig 15351 bp, 18 predicted proteins | sample S45metaG_FD_129847 | JGI IMG/M metagenome (GOLD analysis project Ga0163161, IMG submission 129847) | Switchgrass rhizosphere microbial communities from Kellogg Biological Station, Michigan, USA - S4-5 metaG | ecosystem: Host-associated > Plants > Roots > Rhizosphere > Soil | place: USA... | reverse complement strand
TGAAGCCGAGATCCGTCGCCGGGGTGACGCCCTCTTGGCCGGCGCCGAACATCAGGGCGATCGTGACCAGCGCATACAGCGGCAAGGTGGCGAGCAACGCCCACTTGAACGCTTTGTGCATCAGGTCGTGGCCGTAGATCGACAGCAACGCACCGATCAGCACCACCGCCACCGCGACAATGGTCGGGTCGATGCCGAACACATGTTCGAGGCCGTTCATGATCAGCGAGATGTTCACCACGTTGAAGCCGACGAACACAAACATCGTCGCCATCAAGGCCAGGATCACCCCGCGATAACCGAACTGGGCGCGGGACTGGATCATTTGCGGCAGGCCCATCTCCGGACCTTGGGAACCGTGGAAGGCCATGAAAATGGTGCCGAACATGATGCCCAGTGCACCGGCCAGCATCGTCCACAGCGCCGACAAGCCGAGGCTTGGGCCGACAAAGCCGATGGAGATGGTGAAGAAGTGGAAGTTACCGAGAAACCAGAACGGTCCCTGGCTGCTGAGTTTGGCGTGACGTTCGTTTTCCGGAATGTAATCGATCGAGTGGCCTTCGATGGCCAACCCGCTGCTCGCTTCGAGGGCGTGCGCAGACTGTGGGGACCCTGACATACGAATGTTCCTATGCTGGTAATTGTTGTTTTTATGGGCAAAGCGCCGGTTTCATTGCAATGTAGGGCGTTGGTCAGGTCGATAAAATATCGCAGGCGCACTGTTTACATAGATCCGCGTCTATGTGGCGAATCTCGGAGGCACACATGCTGGGCACTGTATCGGAGCTGGATCTGCGTTTGATCCGGGTCTTTCTGACCGTCGTTGAGGCGGGCGGCATCTCGGCCGCGCAGACGGCGCTCAATACCACGCAACCCACCATCAGCGCGCAATTGGCGACGCTGGAAGCGCGGGTGGGATTTCGTCTGTGCGAGCGTGGGCGCGGCGGGTTTTCGGTGACGCCCAAGGGTGGGCAGTTTGTCGAAGCGGCGCGGCGGTTACTGGCGGCGGCCGAGGGCTTTCGGGTTGAAGTGCAGCACATCAATCGCAAGGTGTCGGGCAATATCAACATCGGCTTGCTCGGTCAAATCGATCCGTCCGCCAACAAGAACATCGCCCTGGCCATTGCCCGTTTGCGTTCACGACATGAGGGGCTGTATTTCCACTTCACCGAACTGTCGTCATCGCTGCTGGAAGAGAAAATCATCAACGGCCACATCGATCTGGCCATCGGTTACTTCTGGCACCGCTTGCCCAACATCGATTATTACCCCTTGTTCCAGGAAACCCAAATCGCCTACTGCGCCCCTGCCCACCCGCTGTTCGATCACGTGGGTGCGCTGAGCCGCGATGACGTGCGCGATTACGACTGGGTCTGGCCCAGCCACCCCTTGCCGGAAATGCCCGCACCCACCTCCATCGAGCGCTTGACGGTACTCACCGACAGCATGGACGGCGCCGCCCTGCTCATTCTGTCGGGCCAGCATTTGGGCTTTTTGCCCCAGCACTACGCGGCCAAACATGAACAGCTGGGGCAGCTGCATCCGCTGAATCCGGAGCAACTGCGCTATGAAGTTGGCTTCCATGCGGCCGTTCGACATTCGGCGCGGCAACGGGAGGTGGTGAGTGCGTTCCTGGCGGAGCTGATCGGGATTTTTGCAGCTGGGTGAGTTCAGAAACAGCCGAAGGGCCGATTTGAGGTTGGCAGTGGTTTCAGAGGCGGACTTCAGCCACAGGCCTGACATCGATTCGGGCCACCGAGCCGTGAAGATGAGCCAAGAAATCGGCACGCCGAAGTGCCCTGCGCACAATCGCCATCAAGCGCAGGCTTGGGATACTGATCGGTCGGGAAAAGCCCAGTGCCCAGTTACTGCTAGGCTGTGTATCACCTGATCGCTTTGGAAATTTGTCAGGCTCGTAGTGCGGTTTTTCAAAGGCCTGCTAGGGGAGTGAGAAGGTAATGCGAAACCTCAGTTTGCATCTAAGGTGTTGGATCGCATTGACCGTCACTATTGCAACGGTACTGGCCGTCCTGGCGGTATTGGTCGTTCTCCAGCACGACGCCATGCTTTCTCATTTGACACGCCAAAGGCTATCGGTTGTGGCTGAGGCAACTGCTGCACCGTTTCGTGATGTGGCGGCCATGGGGCTTCCACTCACATCAGTGCGCAACTCAGAAGGCCTGCTCAGTCGCGCCAAGGAAACGGATCCTGATATTTCCGCCATCGAATTGTTGAGCGCATCCGGAGATATTATCAAGTCCACCGGTGAGAAGCTTGACAGCGAACAGGCAGATGAACTGTCGCATGCGCAGGTATTGAATAAAGATGGCAAGTGGGACCTTGAAGGCTCTGATTCGGTGGTCAGTGGGCGATCCATAGTGAATGAATCGGGCACTCTACTTGGCAGCGTCGTTGCGATTTATCCAAAACAGGAGCTGCAAGTCCGCTCGGTACAAATTCGTAAGGACATCACACTGGCCGCCGTTGCCTTGCTGGCGATTTTTTCTGCTCTTTCCTTTCTGATGTTCAGGTTGAAACTACTTGGCGCTATCGGCGGCGTCATTTCCCTGCAGGCGGGGCTCAAGGACACTTCAAGCGATGCGTCTGCGGCACAGTCAGATGTTTCCAACAAGAACCCTACAGGAGAAGACTATGGCTTTTTGACACAGGAAGTCATCACACTTCACGACGATCTCATTGGCGCATCGAAGCAGTACAAGGCTGCAATGAAGGAGATGGGCTATTGCGCTGCCGAGACCGTAACGCCAGAGTCACCCGTTTCAAATCCGGAATTGCTCGATACTCAGTTGATCGCAATACCGCAAACCGTGCTCGATCGAAACGCCGCACGCCAAATCTTGCCCTGGGCGGCTGCCTTGGTGATCGGCCCGGCACTGTTGCTGGGCGTGGTTGCCTATATAAGCGTCGGTCTATCCTTTCATCCAGAGCTTGTTAAACGTACCCAACTCATCGGCACGATAGCGGATGCAACTATTCAGCGCACTGTCAACGCAGGTGTGCCGATTGAAAGCATGGTGGGCGGCACCGAATACTTTCGGCACCTGCTTGTTGAGTTTCCGGAAATTTCTTACTTCGGCGTTTCCACTGACTACCCAATCATTGAAGTAGGGGAAGATCAACACACCGCAATCACCCTCAACCGTGCTCTGAGCAATACCCATAAACTTCCGATTTATCTCGATGGCAAGGTCGTTGGAACCGTCACAACGCAATCCAATTCCGCCTATATCGCAGAACTGTTCAAAAGTGTCGCTCTGGATCTTGGTGTGATTGTTATCGTGATAGTGCTACTGGCACTTGAATTAATTGCGGTCATGATGAGTGTGTCTCTCACGGCACCTCTGAACAGGCTTCACTACATTGTCGCGCTACAAGCCGCAGGAAATTTTTCGACGTGCATAGCTTCTTTGAGCAGGGATGTGGTCGACCAAGTGAGCAGCTGCCTCTCCGAGCGTGCAAAAGCGCTCCATGCAATGTTTCAGCGCGCACGGCTGGCTGCCGTATCTGGCACAACGCCCTTGGCTGATACCGCCGATTTGAATTCAATCGGCAAAGTGTTCGGCCTTCACGATATTGGCCCACGCTGGATTCGTTTTTGCAGCCTTATCGATGTGCGTCTCGCATTGTTTCTATTCGCCGCCGCCGATGAAATGGAGACGTCCTTTTTTTCCATATTCGTCAAGTCTGCACACAACCCGATACCTTGGTTGAGCGAGGGTGCGGTCACCAGTCTGCCGCTTACGGCTTACCTGATTGCGGTGCTGACCGTGACACCGTTTGTTCGTCCACTTTCAGAACGTTTCGGTCACCGCAGACTTTTCCTGGCTGCCGCCGCAGCGACGATAATCGCAAAGCTCGGTATGTGCGTTTCCGGAAATGTCCCGGCAATCACTTTTTTTAACCTGATGTGCGGCGCGGGATATGCGTTTGCGTCTTTGGCCTGCCAGGATTACGTACTGGATGTCGCGCACAAGGACGAGCGTGCACGCTCGTTAGGTTTATTCTCCGCGGCTATGTTTGGCGGCATTTTTGCTGGCTCTGCGCTAGGTGGCATCCTCGCCGATCGGCTCGGATATTCTGCGGTATTTGTCATTAGTGCTGCGCTGATTCTGGTTTCCGGAGCATGTATCTATTGGCAACTTCCTCACCAGCGTCACGTTGACAGCCGCAAGACAGAAAGACCGAAGCGATCAAGTAAGAATGTCTTCGCGACTTTTCGAAATCCGCGTTTTGCAAGCCTTGCATTTGGCATCATCGCGCCTCAGGCAATTTTGGATATGGTGTTTATCTCGTATTTGCTCTCACTCTTAATGGAGTCGCTTGGCGCCAACGCAGCGGACATTGGTCGATTACTCATGATCTATTTTTTGATGATCATCATTTCCGGCTCGCTGTACGGAAAACTGGCCGAACGTGGCGTAAGCGCCCGCAACATTGTGCTTCCGGGGTCTTTTATAGGAGGGACCTCATTGCTTGTTGCCGCCACCTGGCCAAGTATAGGGATGATGGGGTTCGCGATGATTGGCGCGGGAGTTGGTCATGGCTTGGTACGAGGTCCCCAGACTGCAATGGTCATGGATGTTGCCGAGACTTCGCTAGCCCATTTGGGTACCGGCCCCGCGATTGCCGCCGCGCGCATCATCGAACGTAGCGCAAGCATTGTGGCGCTTGTATGCATTGCCACTGCTGCCGATTACATTGGCTATGTCGGAGCCGTTTACACCATCGCAATCCTCGTGCTGTCCGGAGCGCTTCTATACCTGTCAGCATCAAACCCAAGTCCTGTTAATTAAAACAGAAGGGAACATTTATGACTGGCTATAGAAGGGTGTTTACGGCACTACTGCTTATGGGCTTTGTGGGGGCAGTTGCGCCTCCGCTCGTAAATGCAGCCGCAAAGAAGACGATCATGATGGTGGCTTGGCTAGGCTGCGAAGACGTTTGCAAAGGGGTAAAGGAATACATCACAGAGAACAATATCGATGCTGAAATTCTTGTTCGTGATGCCGCGCAAGACAAGAGCAAATTGTCTGCGTTTGCAGCAGAGGCCCGCGCTTTGAATGTCGATGCCGTGATCACCTGGGGCACTAAAGCAACGCTAGGGATGATCGGCACTCTCAATGACCATGACCCCGGTTTTTTGGTTGATATCCCGGTTATTTTTACCGTGGTTGCCGATCCGGTTGGCAACCACATCATTCAAAGCTATGAAAACACAGGAAGACCTAACGTCACCGGGACTCGCAATCGCGTGCCAGAAGCAGTAAACATAAAAAGCATTCAACGGTATATGCCTGGCTTCAGTCACCTGGGCATGATCTACGATACCAGTGAGCCCAACTCCGTGAGCAAGGTTGCGGAAATGCAGTCCCTCACCGATCAACTCAAGATCAAGTTCGATGCCTTACCTCTTGATAAGGGCGTTGATGGCACACCGACGGCCGAGTCGATTGCCTCTAATATGGCGCAATTGAAGGCCAAAGGGGTTCAGTGGGTGTATTTGGGTTCAAGTACGTTCCTGGAAAAGCAGGGAAAAATCTTCACAGAGTCCGCGGTGGAAAATGGCATTGCGGTACTGAGCCCTTACGAGCACCTCGTGAGTGACTCCCAGGCTTTGATGTCTGTTGCCGCGCGCGATTTCGACGTCGGAAAACTGGCTGCCAAACAAGCCGCCAGGATCGTCGTAGAGGGGAAAAAGCCAGGCGAATTACCTGTGCTTGCGATCGATCAGTTTGCCTACATAGTCAATATGACGGTCGCAAAAAAGCTTCAACTCTATCCGCCGGTGGATTTTCTGCAGTTTGTAGAAAAGGTTGAAAACTAGCGCCGCATTGCCGTAATCAAACACCACCATTTCGGTTCTGTAGTCAGATGCAGATTTCACCCGCGGGCAGGACGTCCATTCGGGCCACCGAGCCGTGAATCACGGGGACGCAAATAGATCGTCCCCCTTCAGACCTCAATGCTCTTCGAGCACACCAAAGCGTAGGTTGTTGGCCACGTAATCCGGATGGAAGACATCTTGATCGAGCTGGAACAACTCTTTGTACTGCTGCGGACTCTCGCTGGATGGGCCGTCGGGGCTCACGCCTGTTAGCTCGGCGAGAAGATCGCCGATCAGTTTTTCTACGCTCATTTTATTGTTCTCTTTACGACTGAAGGTCTTTGCGGTTGCGTATTGCGTCGGCCGGTCGAGCCTTCGAATTGCGGGGCTTGCAGTGCAGTTCGTAAGAAGAGTTTTACAGACGGAGGCGTAATCGATTTTTCAATCGGCGACAGCGCCTTATCATTCCATGACAATTTGTGTCCGTTGATCCGGCAGTGGTTTCAGATGCGGATTTGCCCCGCCGGCATGACATCGATCCGCGCCACTGAACCGGTCAGGTGCGCCAGATCCTTGTTGTGCTCGGCGATGATGTCTTCGGCGCTGAGGTTGCCGTTGTCGACGGTGGAATGCGCGTCCGCCGCCAGCACCACGTCGTACCCCAGTTTCAGTGCCTGGCGCACGGTCGCGTTAACGCAGTAGTCGGTTTGCAAACCACAGATGATCAGGCGCTCGATTTCTTCTTTCTGCAGCAGTTTTTGCAGGTGGGTCTGGTAGAACGAATCCGGAGTGGTTTTGCGTAGGCGAATATCCTCGGGGGCGGTCTCCAGCGCTTCGGCCAGTTGCCAGCCAGCGGTGTCGTGTACCAGAGGACCGTCCGCTTCTTCGTGCTGGATAAACACGACCGGCACCCCGGCTATCCGGGCCCGGATGCTCAGATGGTTGATGTTTTCGATGACACGGTTGATCTCAAAGCACTCGTACTCGCCAGAGCACAGCGCCTGCTGGACGTCGATGATTAACAGCGCAGTGGCCATGATTCGCTCCTTGAACAATCAGTGAATCAGGGGACGAAACCAGATCCGTCCCCTTTTAAACTCAACCCTTAGTAGCCGAGCGACAGCCCGGTGTTGCGACGGGGATCGTTGGCGCCGTAGAAGCGGTTTTTGCCGACCGGTTTGCCTTCCAGTGAAGGCGCGCCGACCAGGATCGCCGCCACGTGGTTGGCATCCTGCGGCCCGGCAAATTTATGCCCCCAGCTTTCGAGGATCTTCACCGTGTCCGGACTGGTGGTGAAGGTCTCCAGGTTGGTTTCTTCCGGCAACCACTGCTGGTGGAAACGCGGTGCGTCCACCGCTTCCTGGATGTTCATGCCGTAGTCGATCACGTTGAGCATGGTCAGCAAGGTGGCGGTGATGATGCGACTGCCGCCGGGGGTACCGACGACCATCACGACCTTGCCGTCCTTGGTGACGATGGTCGGGCTCATCGACGACAGCGGCGCTTTGCCGGGGGCGATCGCGTTGGCCTCCCCTTGCACCAGGCCGTACATGTTCGGCACACCGATTTTCGAGGTAAAGTCGTCCATTTCGTCGTTGAGGATGACCCCGGTTTTGCTGGCCATGACTCCGGCGCCAAACCAGTCGTTGAGGGTGTAGGTCACCGACACCGCGTTGCCCCATTTATCGACGATGGAGTAATGCGTGGTGTTGCTGCCTTCATGCGGAGCGACGCCCGGTTTGATGTCGCGGGACACGCCAGCCTTTTGCGGCTGGATAGCGGCGCGCAGTTGGGTGGCGTAGTTTTTGTCCAGCAGGTGGGCGATCGGGTTTTTCACAAAGTCCGGGTCGCCGAGGTAGCTGTTGCGGTCCACATACGCGTGGCGCATCGCTTCAATCTGATAGTGCATGCCTTGGGCCGAGTGGTAGCCCAGGTCCTTGATCGGGTAGCCTTCGAGGATGTTCATGATCTCGCAGATCACCACCCCGCCGGAGCTTGGTGGCGGTGCCGAGACCACGTGGTAGCCACGGTAATCGCATTCGATCGGCGCCAGTTCGCGGGTCTTGTATTTATCGAGGTCAGCCTGGGTGATGATGCCTTTGTTGGCCTGACTGGAGGTGACGATGGCGTCGGCGACCCAGCCTTTATAGAAGCCGTCGGTGCCCTTCTCGGAAATTTCCCGCAGGGTCTTGCCCAGATCCTTCTGCACCAGTTTTTGCCCGACCTGCATCGGCTCGCCGTTGCTGAGGAAAATCGCGCCCGAGTCCTTCATGTCTTTCTTGAACACGTCGGTGGCGTAGTCCAGCAAATCGACATCGCCCTGCTCCAGCACAAACCCGTCTTCGGCCAACTTGATCGCCGGGGCGATCACTTCCTTGCGCGGTTTGGTGCCGTACTTACTCAGGGCCAGTTCCATACCGGACACGGTCCCCGGCACGCCGACGGCCAGGTGACCACGGGTACTGAGGTCCGGGACGACATTGCCTTCTTTATCGAGATACATGTCGGCGGTGGCGGCCAGCGGGGCTTTTTCACGGAAATCGAGGAAGGTCTTGCGTCCGTCCGCCAGCTGGATGGTCATGAAACCGCCACCCCCAAGGTTGCCCGCTGCGGGATACACCACCGCCAGCGCGTAACCCACAGCGACGGCGGCATCGACGGCATTGCCGCCCTTCTTGAGTACATCGACCCCCACTTGGGAGGCCAGATGCTGGGCTGTGACCACCATGCCGTTTTCGGCCGCGACGGGGGCCACGGAGGCCGCGTGGGCGGTCAGGCAGCAGAGCGCCAAGGAAGTCGCGATGAGCGATTTGGCAAAAGGTTCGTACTTCATGAGTTGGTCTCTTTTTTGTTTTCAGGCTCTGTCAAAAACAGAGTGAGCGGTTCAAAAGCACAGGCAAGTATGGTCGCGATTGCGTATTGCGCCTCCCCGTCGAGGCAGTATGCTGAGCCTCTGTTCAGCCCTTCTGCGGAGACCGCCGGCATGACCTACACCTTCACCACCCTGGCGTCTCCGGTCGGCGAACTGAAGCTGGTGGCGAAAGATGCACGACTGGCGGCCATCCTCTGGGAAAACGACAAGCCAAACCGGGTGCGGCTGGGCCCGATGCACGAAGCCCCGGACAACCCGATTCTTGTGCGTGCCGTTCAGCAGTTGCAGGAATACTTTGCCGGCACGCGAAATCGCTTCGAGCTGGAACTGGATTTTGCTGGCACGGACTTTCAGAAAAAGGTTTGGCAGACGCTGCTGACCATCCCGTACGGAGAGACGCGCAGCTATAGCCAGATTGCCGAGCAGATCGGCAATCCAAGCGCCGTTCGGGCGGTGGGCGCGGCGAATGGCAAGAACCCGATCTCGATTGTTGCCCCCTGCCATCGGGTGATCGGCGCCTCGGGCAAGCTCACCGGGTTTGCCGGCGGGCTTGAGGCGAAGGAGCGCTTGCTGACGCTTGAAGGATGCGAATGGTCAGGCGCCAGCAGAACGGGCGACCTGTTCTGACTGACCGGAACACCTGTAGCAGCTGCCGAGCCTGCGAGGCTGCGTTCGGCGGCGAAGCCGTCGTAATCCGAGCGCACTCGATCTAGCTGATGCACCGTGCTGCCCACATCCACGGCCGCGGCCCGCATCAAACGCAGCCTCGTGGAGCTCGTCAGCTGCTACAGGGGAAGTGTCGTTCAGGCGAAGATGTCCTTCATCGCCGCATATTGCAGCAACATGATGGTCTTGGCGTCGCAGATCTCCCCGCGATAAAACGCTTCGAGTGCCTCGTCGAATGGCCACTCCAGCACTTCCAGTTCTTCGGTCTCTTCCTCCAGCCCGCCGCCGTCGCTGACTTTCGAAGCCGCATCGTATTCGGCAATAAAGAAGTGCAGCTTTTCAGTGACCGAACCGGGGCTCATGTACGCCTCGAAGATCTTCTGCACATGGTGCACGCGGTGACCGGTTTCTTCCTCGGCTTCGGCGCGGATGCGTTCTTCGGGATCGGCACCCTCAAGCAATCCGGCCGCCACTTCGATCAGCAAACCGTCGTGACCGTTGACGAACACCGGCAGCCGAAACTGGCGCGTCAGCACCACGGTTCGCTTTTCGCGATTGAACAACAGAATCGCCGCGCCGTTGCCCCGGTCATAGACCTCGCGGGTCTGGCGCTGCCAGTCGCCATTGTTGCGCTGATAGTCGAAGGTGATTTTCTTCAGCAGATACCAGTTGTGGGACAACACCTGGGATTCGATGATGTTGACCCGTTCGGCTGTGTTCGCCATGACAGCGCATCCTTTTTTCGTCAGAGGCGCCCATGGTAGGCGAAAACGAAAAAGCCCGGCATCCCCTGATGCGAACCTACAGGATTGTGTCGCTCCATAGGTTCAGGAGAGTTGCGCCTTGTATTCCTTTTCATACTGGCCGGCGAGCGCCTCTTTCTGTTTGTCATCGAGCAGCTTGCCGGCCATCTGGAAGAACTTCTGCTCTTCTTCTTCCAAGTGGTGATGCACCTTTTCGCTGAGTTTTTTCGCAGTCGCCAGCCACGACGGGCTGGACATCTCGGTCCCGTCCAGTTCTTCCATCATTTCGTCCATTTCGTGATGTTCGGCGATGGCGTGGCGGCTCAGGTCGACGCCGTTGTCGAACTCCATCAGCGGAATGTAGAAATGGCGCTCCTCGGCGGTCTCATGGGCCTGGAGTTCGGACTTGAGCTGCTTGTAAGCCTCGACCCGTTCCGGGGTATCACCACTGGTTTTGATCAGCGCTTTGGCGTAGCTGCGTTGACGCTCGTGGCTTTCACGCAAGGCTTCGAAAATATTCACGGGTTGTCCTCGTTGGCCGCGTTCTGAAATGACGCTGTTTAGGCTAGACATCCGCGCGACGGCGACGGTTCCACTGGTGTCAGGGGGATAGAACTATCGCCGCGAGCACGCTAGGCTGCGGATTCATTGCCATAAGGATGTAGCTCATGAACCTGCGTATCGAACGCTCGCAAAACCCCACCGATGAAGAACGCGAGGCCATCCTCACGCCGCTGCGCGCCTATAACGCCGCACAGGCTGGCCCGTCCAGTGCGCAACCGCTGGCCTTGCTGGTGCGCGACGACAACGGCGAAATACTCGGCGGGTTGTATGGCCGGTTTTTTTATCAGTGGTTGTTCATTGAATTGCTGTCCGTGCCCGAACAGGCCCGGGGACAGGGCATGGGCTCGAAACTGATGCAGATGGCCGAAGACCTGGCTTGGGAAAAGGAATGCGTGGGGATCTGGCTGGACACCTTCGACTTTCAGGCGCCGCAGTTCTACAAACGGCTCGGTTACAGCGAACTGGGCCAGATTGCCGACTACCCGCCGGGGCACAAGCGCTTCTTTTTCCAGAAACGCCTGATCAATTAATCAAAACACGCCCCCCCGTGGGAGCGAGCCTGCTCGCGATAGCGGTGGATCAGTCGACATCAATGTTGAATGAATAACCGCCATCGCGAGCAGGCTCGCTCCCACAGGGGTACTGCCTCAGCTCATGTTTACAGGCAAGTGGCCAACGCCGCCAAACGGCGCTTGGCGACGAAGTCGTCGTGCTGCGCGTAGTAATTCAACACGCTGCCGGAAGCGTCGGTGGTCACGTCCACAAAGGATTCCGCCGACCGCGTGTAGACCGTCGAACCGCCATTTTTACCGGGCTGCAAATAGGCGGCTGCATCCACACCGAACACCGCCTCGTCCTGCCAGGAAAACTGCACGCATTCGGCCACGATGGTAGGCGGCTTGTTCGATTTCAGGGTTTTGTACGGGGTCTTGGTGCGAGCATCGTCCATCACCGAGCCCGCGCATCCCGCCAGCAACGTTACGGCCAGCGCCACCATCAGAATTCGCATTACGTTCGCTCATCAAGAAAAAGCGGACTGTATCACCGTGGCGCGGCGTTTCGTTCTGCTTTACTTCATTTATACCGCGACACCGCGTAACGATTCGCGCACCCTGTCGCGCCATAAACACCGTACCGCGCCTTTTTTCTGGAAGCCCCAATGACACCCAACGCCGAATTCTACAAACCGACCCCTGAATACGCCGACAAGCTGATCAGCCAGATCGGCCAGACCCCGTCCTGGATTGCCAAGCGCATTGGCGTCACCGACAAGCGCATTCGCTATATCCTCGACGGCGAACGCACCGTCAAAGGTGAGACCACGCCGATCAAGATGACCTACACCGAGCAGTTCGCCCTCGAATGCCTGGCTGCAGCAGCCAAGGCCAGCAAGAAACAATCTTCGTAACCCGTGACCAAGGAGCGACCATGGCGGCAACCGATCAGCAACACGAACAGGCGCTGAAGAAGTTTCTCGATGAGCGCCCTGAACTGCGCCACGAACTCGATAACCTCAACCCGCTACTGGCTCAGGCCAAGGGTGAAACCCCGGCGCAGTACCGCGACGAGCGACTGCACGAAGCCTTCGAAGCTGAAGCTGAGTCCCAAGGGTTGTTCGCCTGGGAGCTGACGCTGCTGCTGACGGCCGCCACACTTCAGGATTACGAAGCCCAGCGCCGGGAAGTGCATATCGAAGTCGCAGAGATGGCCGGTATGGACTGGCTGGATTATTGCGAGTTATACGGGATAGAACCGTAACCACTGTTCAAGGATGCCCTCGCCGATGCTGCCATCCACCTCCTCAACCCACGCCAGCCCCGGCCACCTGCACACGCAAAAGTGGCGCGGGCGCATCGGCATGACGCTGGTGGCCATGCTCTCGGTACTCGCCGGCATGACCGACGCCATCGGCTTCATGGCCAGCGGCGATTTCGTCTCGTTCATGAGCGGCAACACCACCCGCCTCGCCGTCGCCATCAGCGTCGGCGACCTGGGGTTGACCGGGCGACTGCTGCTCTTGGTGGCCACCTTCATCGTCGGCAATGCCCTGGGCATTATCGTCAGTCGCCTCGGCGGGCGACGAGCGCTGCCATTGATGCTGAGCATCGCCACGCTGCTGTGCGCCGCAGCGATCTGGCCCTATGACGAACAACTGCCCGCGCTATTGGCGGCGATCATCGCCATGGGCATGCTCAATGCCGCCGTCGAGCAAGTGAACGGCCTGCCGGTCGGCCTGACCTATGTCACCGGCGCCCTGTCGCGCTTCGGACGTGGGCTGGGGCGCTGGCTGCTCGGCGAGCGGCGCGATGGCTGGAGGGTGCAATTGATCCCATGGACCGGGATGTTTGCCGGGGCTGTCCTTGGGGCGGTGCTGGAACATCATTTGGGGCTTCAGGCATTGTTTGCCAGCGGATTGCTGGCGGGGGTGCTCGGGGTGGTGTCGTTGAAGATTCCGCGGCGGTGGCAGTTGGGGTATATGCCGCGTTGATTTATGTGTTGTCCGGGCGGGCCCCTTCGCTGGCAAGCCAGCTCCTACAGGGTTTTGTGAGCGACACAAATCCCTTGTAGGAGCTGGCTTGCCAGCGAAGAGGCCATCACAGACAACATCGATTTAGCCCCCCCGCCGATAAAGCTTTATCATGACCACAGTTTTGCTGATCGAGTCCGTCATGAAGTTCGCCATCGCGCTGTTTTCCGCCGCCCATGCGCCCTCCTCGCGCCGTGCCTTGCTGTTCGCCCAGGCTGCGTTGGCCGGCGGGCATGAGATTGTCCGGTTGTTTTTCTATCAGGACGGCGTCTACAACGCGTCCGCCAGTGTGGTCACGCCGCAAGATGAACTGGACCTGCCCAAGCAATGGCGCGCGTTTGTCAGCGAGCATCAACTGGATGGCGTCGTCTGTATCGCCGCCGCCCTGCGCCGTGGCGTGCTGGACGAGGAAGAAGCCGGGCGTTATCAGCGTGACGCCGTTGCAGTCGGCGCGCCGTGGGAATTGTCCGGCCTCGGCCAGTTGCATGACGCGGTGCAGGACGCTGACCGCTTGATCTGTTTTGGGGGCGCGTGAGATGGCTAAATCCTTGCTGATAATCAGCCGCCAGGCGCCATGGTCCGGGCCGAATGCGCGGGAAGCGCTGGACATCGTGCTCGCTGGCGGAGCTTTCGATCTGCCGATCGGCCTGCTGTTTCTCGATGACGGCGTGTTCCAGCTCGCCGCGAAACAGAACGCCAAAGCGCTGCAACAAAAAGACCTGAGCGCCAACCTGCAAGCCTTGCCGATGTTCGGCGTCGATGAATTGTTCGTCTGTGGCGACAGCGCCGCAGAACGTGGGCTGGACCCTTCCTGTTTGTCCCTGGAAGAAGCCCTGGTGCTGACCGCCCACGACATCACCGCCCTTATTGACCGTTACGACCAGGTGATCACCCTCTGATGTCGACTTTGCATGTATTGTCTTATTCCCCGTTCGGTGACGATCGCCTGACCAGTTGCCTGCGCGTGATCGGCGCCAACGATGCGCTGCTGCTGACTGGCGACGCGGTCTATGCCTTGCAACCAGGCACCGCACCTTTCAGCGCGCTGAATACTCGTGGTCTGCAACTGTTTGTACTGGCCGAAGACTTTCAAGCGCGCGCCATAGAAATTCCCGACTGGGCCAAGGCCATCGATTACCCGGCCTTCGTCGAACTGTCGATTCACCATGACAAGGTCAACAGTTGGTTATGAATTCCCTGACCGTGGGCGCTCGCGCCATCTCGTTGGACAAGGACGGTTTCCTGGTCGAATTGGGCGACTGGTCCTTAGAGGTCGCCAGCGCCCTGGCTGCTGCCGAGGACATCGAGTTGAGCCCTGAGCATTGGGAAATCCTCGAACTGCTGCGCGGTTTCTACGACGAATACCAGCTGTCGCCGGCCACCCGCCCGCTTATCAAATACACCGCGTTGAAGCTCGGCCCGGAAAAAGGCAACAGCCTGCACCTGAACCGATTGTTCAAAGGCACCCCTGCCAAACTCGCCGCGAAACTGGCGGGCCTGCCCAAACCGACGAATTGCTTATGACCGACTTCCCAGCGCTGACCCTCGAAACACCCGCCGAGCACCCGTTCGCCCAGTTCGTGCGAATCCTTGGCAAAGGCAAACGTGGCGCCCGCGACCTGACGCGTGAAGAAGCCCGCGAGGCCATGGGCATGGTGCTCGACGACAAGGTCGAAGACACCCAGCTCGGCGCCTTTCTGATGCTGCTGCGGCACAAGGAAGAAAGCGCCGAGGAAATGGCCGGCTTCACCGAAGCCCTGCGTCAACGCCTCAACCCGCCGGCTCTGGCGGTCGATCTGGACTGGCCAACGTATGCCGGCAAGAAACGCCATCTCCCGTGGTACCTGCTGGCGGCCAAGTGCCTGGCGCAAAACGGCGTACGGATTTTCATGCACGGCGCCGGCGCGCACACGGCCGGGCGGCTGTACAGCGAACAACTGCTGGAAGGACTGAACATTCCGCTGTGCCGCGACTGGCAACAGGTGGGTGCGGCGCTGGATAACGGCGGCCTGGCATTCATGCCGCTGGTGGATTGGGCGCCGCAACTGCAGCGCATGATCGACCTGCGCAATACCCTGGGCCTGCGCTCACCAATCCACTCCCTCACGCGCATCCTCAATCCGTTAGGGGCTCG
>Ga0163161_10001871_pt1 | contig 15360 bp, 12 predicted proteins | sample S45metaG_FD_129847 | JGI IMG/M metagenome (GOLD analysis project Ga0163161, IMG submission 129847) | Switchgrass rhizosphere microbial communities from Kellogg Biological Station, Michigan, USA - S4-5 metaG | ecosystem: Host-associated > Plants > Roots > Rhizosphere > Soil | place: USA... | reverse complement strand
GCGTTCAAGGGCGGCATCGTCGACCACCGTGCCTTCATGGTCGACGCCGACGCGATGCTCGCGAACGAGTGCCGCGTCGGCGGGATGGAGATGGATCTTGAGATGACGTGTGGCGGCAGGCAGCGCATCGACGGCCTGGCGGACGACATCGAGGATTTTTTCCGGCTGGGTGGCGATTTCGTAACCCAGCACGCGCTCGGCGATGACCGTCGCCAACACGGCGAGGTCGCCGGCGACTTCATGATCCAGCTCGGCGAACGGACGCTCGACCGCGGCGAACAAGGCATCCAGACGGGCTACCTGCTCGGCAAGCTCACGCCGGGCCATGGCACGCCCTTCGGCAAGTCCGCCATTGAAACCTTCTTCGCGCGCCTGGCGTTCGATCGCCTCGATCTCGGCAACCGTCGGCCGATGCGGACCGTCGTCCTCGACTTCCGCGCGCGCGATATGAGCATCCGGGCCACCGACGACCGGCAGCTCCCAGCGCTCGAACTGGTCGACGCGTTCGCGGGCGAGGATCGAGGTAAGGCTCATCAGACGAATTCTTCCCCGCCACCGGCGAGATTGATCTGGCCTGCGTCAGCGAGGCGACGCGCCGTGGCCAGGACTTCCTTCTGTGCCGCGTCCACCTCGGAGAGGCGAACCGGACCCTTGACCTCGAGGTCGTCGCGCAGCATGTCGGCGGCGCGCTTGGACATGTTGGCGAAAATCTTCTCGCGAATGGCCGCCTCCGCACCCTTGAGGGCCGTGATGAGACGTGCCGAAGGTATTTCGCGCAGCAGCGTCTGCATGCTGCGGTCGTCGAGATCGGCAAGATCGTCGAAAACGAACATCAGCTCTTCGATGCGCTCGCCAAGACCGGTGTCGATGCCGCGGATCGAGGCCATCAGCTCGGCTTCGCGCGAGGTTTCCATCGCGTTGAGGATATCCGCCGCGGCCTTGAGGCCGCCGACACTGGCCGACTTCAGCTTGTTGGAGTTACCCGAGAACTGGCGCTCCATGATTTCGTCCAGCTCATTCAGGGCGTGCGGCTGCACGCCATCGAGCGTGGCGATGCGCATGACGACGTCGCTGCGCGTCCGTGCCGGCAGGTAACCGATCACTTCGGCGGCCTGATCGGCTTCGAGGTGGGCCATGACCAGCGCGATGATCTGCGGATGCTCCTGGCCGATCATCTCGGCGATGGCGCGGCTCTCCATCCACTTCAGCGACTCCAGGCCCTTGCTGCTGCGACCCAGAAGGATGCGGTCGATAAGGCCACCCGCCTTGTTCTCGCCCAGCGCGTTGACGAGGATGCGACGGATGTATTCCTCCGTGCCGACGCCGATCGAGGTGTGCTGGCCGACGTCTTCCTGCAACTTGGTCAGGACGGTCTCGACCTGCTCCTTGGAAACGTTCTTCAGCGCGGCCATGGCCGTGCCGACGGCCTGCACGTCGCGTGCGCCGAGGTGTTTGAGGATCGAGGCAGCGTCTTCCTCACCCAGGGTGAGGAGCAGGATCGCTGCCCGCTGCGCGCCCGTGAGCGCTTCTTTCGATTCAAGCGCCATCGTCGGATACCCAGCTCTTCACGACTTGCGCAACCTGTTTGGGATTCTCGGCGGCCATGCGCTTGGCCAGGCCGACCTTCTGTTCGTACGCCAGCAGCGCGGGCGAGCCCAGCTGCGGCGATGTGCTCACGCGATCCGGCGTCATGTCGTCATCGTCGACCATGACCGACACCGTCGGCATCGGACCGGCCAGCGCCACGTTGTTCATCATCATCGGTGCCGGCTTGAGCAGACCCTTGAGGATGGGACGCAGGACGAAGAAGCCGACGATCAGGGCGATCATCACGCCGAGGCCCTGCTTGATCAGGTCGAGCATGCCCGGGCGTTCCCAGAACGGCGTCGACTGCGGCTCCTCGTCGGCAATGGCGCCATGGAATGCCTCATTGATCACGCTGACGCTATCGCCGCGCGCGGCACTGAAGCCGACGGCATTCTTGGTGAGTTCGGTCAGGCGGGACAGTTCTTCGGGCGTGAATGCCACGCTCTTGTTCTTGCCGTCCTTGTCCGGGACCTGCTTGTTATCGACGACCACCGCGACGGACAGGCGCGCGACCTTGCCGGCGGGGTCGGTGACGTGACTGACCGTGCGATCGAGTTCGAAGTTGCGCGTGGCGCTTTGCGTCTGCTGCGTGGGGGTCTGTGCCGTCTGCGTGGCGGCATTCTGGCCCTGACCCGGCTTGGCACCGGCGCCAGCGGCAGGATTGGCGGCGGTCGCGTTCGCGCCGGTGTTCGGCGGCTGATTGCTCAGCGCACCCGGCACGCCACCGTTATTCGCGGCGTCCGTGCGCGTTTCGCTGTTGGTCTGCTCGCTGCGCAGCGCCGGGTTGTCGTGATTGAACGTTTCGCTGGCCTTCTCGGTCTGCGAGAAGTCGAGGTCGGCGAAGACCTGGGCGCGGACCTTGCCGGCGCCGACGAGCGGGGTCAGCAGGTCTTCGACGCGCTGCGTATAGGTGGCTTCGATACGGTTGGAAAGGCGCAGACGGCTGTCGCCGATGGCGGACGCGCTATCGGGATCGCTCACGGTCAGCAGGTTGCCGCCCTGGTCGATCACCGATACCTGGCGCGTATCGAGCTCCGGCACGCTGGCCGCTACCAGATGCACGATGGCGGCGACCTGCCCCTGGTCGAGCTGGCGGCCCGGATAGAGCGACACCACCACCGACGCACTCGCCGGCTTGTTGTCGCGGACGAAGGCCGAAGGCTTGGGCAGCGCGAGGTGCACGCGCGCCGCGCGGATCGACTGGAGGCCGGCGATCGTGCTGGAGAGATCGTTCTCGAGCATGGACTGGTAGCGCGACCGCTCGGCCATGTCGCTCATGCCGAACGGCGAGTCGGTCTGCGGCACGGCGCTCGCGGCACTGCCCTGCGGCAAGCCCTGGCCGGCGAGCTTGAGACGGACGCCAGCCACGTCGGCGGCGGGTACGAAGATGGAGCTACCGTCGTTGCTGAGCGTGTAAGGCGTGTTGCCCGCCTGCAGCGCCTGGGTCACGGCGGCGGCGTCTTTCTGTTCCAGGCCGCCATAGAGCAGGCCGTAGTTCGGCGCGCGCGACCACATCACCGCGGCGATACCGATCGCGACCGCGCCGGCGATGCCCGCGAGCATGAAGAGCTGTCGCGCCGCCGGCGTCTGCGCCAGCGACTTCAGCGAGTCCATGCGCTTGCCGTCGTTGTTGTCCGTGGTGGCTACGCCGTTATCTGCCATGGTTCGACTTCAGTCCTTTCGGGAAACGCATGCCGCTTAGAGCGACATGTTCATGATTTCTTTGTAGGCATCGACCATCTTGTTGCGCACTTCGGTCATGGCGCGGAACGAGAGGTCGGCTTTTTGACCCTGGATCATCACCTGCGCCAGATCGATGCCGGGATCCCCACGTTCGAATCCTGCTGCCATCTGGCCGGCCTTCTCCTGGGTCTTGGCCACGCCGTCGATGGACTGCTTGAGCAGGTCACCGAACGAGCTCTTCTCGGCGCCTGCGGCCTCGCCCACGCCGCGCAGGGCGGGCATCTCGGTCTGCGCGCTGATGCGCCGCATCTGGAGCAGGAGGCTGTTGACATCGATCGTGGTCATGACGGTTTTCCAACGCGTTATCGGCTTAATGACACTCGATGCACGAGCTATGCCAACCGAACGCGATCCACGCCGTGGGCGATCAGCCCACCTGCGCCGTCTCGGACAAACCGTACTTGCGCAGCTTTTCGACGAGCGTCGTGCGCTGGACACGCAGGAGCTTGGCGGCGTGGGCGACCACACCGTTGGCCGAATTGAGCGCCTGACGGATCAGGCCGATCTCGATACCGGCCAGGTGATCCTTGAGGTCGAGGCCACCCAGCGGAAGCACGGCGGGATCGCCCTCGCCGAAGCCGAAGGTTTCGGTCACCGGCTCCGGCTCGGCTTCCATCATGGCGATCAGCGCGGCACCGGAGACTTCTTCCACCGGCAGTGCGCCGCGGTATTTTTCCGGCAGGTCCCCGGCACGCACTTCACCGTGCGGCATGAGGATGGCCATGCGCTCGACCAGGTTGGACAGCTCGCGCACATTGCCTGGCCAGGGGTGCTGGCACAGGGCGTTCATCGCGCTCGGCGAGAAGCGCACCGACGACAGGCCACGCTGGACCAGGCGCTGGTTGAATTCGGAAATCAGGGCCGGCAGGTCTTCGAGACGCTGACCGAGCGCCGGCATCTCGAGCGGAAAGACGCTGAGGCGGTAGAAGAGATCTTCGCGGAAGCCGCCGCGCTCGATCGCCGATTCGAGGTCACGATGAGTCGCGGCGATGATGCGCACGTCGCAGCGCTGGGCACGGTTGCCACCGACGCGCTCGAACACGCGCTCCTGCAACACGCGCAACAGCTTCACCTGCATCGGCAGGCTCATGTCACCGATCTCGTCGAGGAACAGCGTGCCGCCCTCGGCCATCTCGAAGCGACCCTTGCGGGTGCTGATGGCACCGGTGAAGGCACCCTTTTCGTGACCGAACAGCTCGCTCTCGAGCAACTCTGCCGGGATGGCGCCGCAGTTGATCGCGACGAAGGGCTTGTCGCGACGCGGCGAGCAGTCATGGATGGTGCGGGCGACCAGTTCCTTGCCGCTGCCGGACTCGCCCAGCACCAGGACACTGGAGTCGAACGGCGCGACCTGGCGGATCAGCGCATTGACCCGCTGCATCGGGCCGGACTGACCGACCAGGCGACGGCTGGCCGGGGTTGGCTCGATGCGGGAATGGAGGGCACGCAGGGCTTCGGAAAGGCGCTCGTAGCGCAGCGGCACGTCGATCAGCTCGATGTTCTGGCTGCGGGCGTCGTCGCCGGCGATCAGTGGCGTGGCCATCGGCGAGTCCGCTGCCACGAGCAGCGGCAGGTGGCGACCATGCCGGCCAAGGCTGCTCAGGTAGCCTTCCATCTCGGCTTCATCTTCCACCGTGCCAACGAAGGCACCGCGCCAACTCTCGCTCGTGTCCAGCGTCGACATGCGATTCGCCAGCACCGGACGGTAGCCGAGGAAGGCCAGCGCGGAGACAACGTTGTCCGCGCGGGCGGCGTCGGATTCGATGACGAGAAAGTTGGAAGACTTCACCTGAAATACCTCACGTTGCGTGTGATCGAAGTGCCGGAGCAGGGTTCGCGGTGGAATCCCGTCGGCTTCGTTGCAAGGTATCAATCAAGGAGCGTGCCAACGTCGGAATTCCGGCGCCTCGCGGCAAGAACTCACGCTATATGGCGGTGTCACCCGCCGTGAAGAAAACCTTTTCGGCAGGTCGAGGGCATGTGAAGAGGCGGCGCCACGTCAAGGCTGACGACACGCGTCACGAATGTGACGCAGGGCGCCACGCGACGTTAAGACGTCACGTGACGTAAAAGGTCACTTCACCCTTCCGAGGGTTCTTGCGGGCGGGCGTGCGCCCTGGCCTCGGCCACCTGGCGCCGGTGTTGGCGGAAGACCAGGCGCTCGATGCCGTCGCGAACCGGCTCGGTGAGCCCCTCGAAACCGAGGAACCCCTTGCCATCGGTCGGCCCGGCGAGCCGAACACCCGGCAGTTCAAGCGGCAGCGCCCGGCAGGCGTCGAAGTGGATCTTCAGCAAGGCGGTCTGCCCCACGGGCGGCAAGCCATCCCAGGGCAGGACGGCCCCGGAAGCGTTGAAGCGCATGGTGATACGGGGCGGCAGACCGGATTGGGGCAGGAGCAGCCGGTTGACGATTTCCATGAGCACATTGAGCTTGGCATCCAGCCGGGCCACTTCCTGGGTCAGTGGACTGTCGTCTTCGCTGATATCGCTGCGGCGGTCCATCAGGGCCGAGACGGCGACCAGGACGCTGGCGTTACGGTCGTTGATCAGGGCCAGGGCGGCGGCATCGGGACGCGGCCCCGGTTCGCAGGTCGCATGGAAGCGAGCGTCCCACGCGACGCGTTCGGAAAATGCCAGCCAGCCTTCGTCACTCATGCGCCCGCCCCTGCCAGAGATACGTCGGTCAGAACGAACTATACGCGGCGACGGCCCGGCGCACGCGCCGGGAGGCGTCCCATGCGGCGGCCGCCTCGTCGCGCGCGGCAGACACCAGATCCTTGATCAGGCCATCGGTCAACATGATCGCCTTGAGCGATTCGAGGGATTCCGGCGTGTCGCGCATGCTGCCGCTGCGGATCACCGGCTCGCGCTCGGCCTCCAGGGCGGCCAGTTGGTCCCACTCGCTTTCACTGGCTGCCGCGTGCATCGCCTCGGTCAGCGTGAGTACCCGGTCGAGATCGCACCAGATGGTGTCGTTCACGCGCCGGTCCCGGCGACCTGGCGGGCTTCCGCCGGAATGGCCACCCAGCTTTCGCGAATCTGGCCAAGCAGGTTACTGACTTCGTCCAGGGCGCTGATGTCGTTATGGACATTGGCGTGGAGCAACCGGCGGCTCATATAGTCGTAAAGGCTGTCGAGCTGACCGACCAGCGGCGTCTTCACGTTATGGTTCAGGCCCGCCTGCAGTGCACCGACGATTTCGATCGACTTGGAGATCGCCTCGCCCTTGCCGGTGACGTTGCCATTGACCGTGCAACCGCGAGCGAAGCGGATGCGCTCGAGCGCGCCGTCCATGAGCATGGTGACCAGACCGTGTGGATCGGCCGTTTCGACGCCGCCGTGGGTACGGACCTGCTGATAGGCGCCAGCGCCTTGGGAATATCCGAGTGCCATGTGTGTGTCCTGGGGTGTCCGGTCAGCTCTTCGAGGCGGTCAGCGAATCGAACTGCTGCTGAAGGAAGCTGCTCGTACTGCTCAGCTTGCTCATCATCGTGTCGAGCGCGGTGTACTGCGTCGTCAGGCGTGTGGTGTAGTCCTGCATCGTGACGTCGTAGTCACTCTGCTGCTGGGCGATATCCTTGGCTTTCTGGTTCAGATTGGCCGTGCGCTCGGTCAGGATGCCGCTGGACGAGGTCCAGCTGGTGATCATGGCGTCGAGCTTCGGCGCGATACCGTTCGTGCCACTGAGCAGGGCCTGCGTCGCCTTGGGATTGGAAGCCAGCGCGGCGGTCAGCTTGGTCGAGTCGAAGGCCAGCGTACCGTCCACCTGGAACGACACACCGAGATTGCTGAGCGAGGTCGGACCGGGCGCGTTGCTCGAAAGCTGCGAGCCGATCAGGCTGGTGACCTGGCTCTTCAACGACGTGACCGTCGCATCGCCGATGAGGGCACCGACTTCGTTGGTGGTCGAGTCGTACTTCGTCAGCGACTGGTAAGTCGATACGAAGGAGTTGTACGAGGTCACCAGGCTCTGCAGTGCAGAGGTCACCGCCGAGGGATCGTTGGCGATGGTGAGCGAGCTGGAACCGACCTTCGACAGGGTGAGGGTCACGCCATCGATCGCACCGGCGACCGAATTCGTCGTGCTGGTGGCAGGCGTGCCATCGACGGTGAACGTGGCGTCCTGCGCTTTCGTCGTCGCCGTATCCGTGGTCGGATCGAAATCCAGCTTCGACAGGTTGCCATCGCCGCCACTCGTGGTGACAGTGAACGCGTTCGCCGCACCGGTCGACGTGGACGTCAGCACCAGATGGGCGCCGTCCGTACCGGTGACGATGCTGGCCGAAACGCCGGGGTTGTCGGAGGACTTGTTGATCGAATCGCGGATGTTCTGCAGCGAATTCGCGCCCGCCGCGATGTTGAGATTCATCGACTTGCCGCCGATGGAGATCGTCAACGTACCGGTACCGGCCGCGGAGGTCGCGTCGGTGAAACCTGCGGAGGTGGTCTTCTGCACGGAAGCCAGTTGGCCAACGACGATGTTGTAGACGTTGGGCTGGGCCGTCGCATCGGCGGATGCGCCGATGATGGTGGAGTCGCCGACCGTGGTCTTCTGCGTGGTGAACGCGGAACCGTCGGTGAGCGCCTTGATCGCGGTCTGCAAACTCGTCAGCGAGGACGTGAAGTTGCCGATCGCGGAAACCTGGGTGGTGTTGTCACTGGCCTGCGTGGCCAGGGCCTTGTCCGTCGCTGCGCGCTTGTTGGCAACCAGGTTGCTGACAATGGACGCGACGTCGATGGAGCTGGAGCCGAGTGTGATGGGGGTCGTGGCCATGAAGCTCTCCTGGTGGACGCCTCACTGCCCTGGGCGCCAATTTGTCGACGGCTGGCCCCCTTGCGAGGACCAGCCGCAGACAACTAAGCAATTACCCTGCCAAGCCTGTTACTGGAGCAGCTTGGTGACGATCTGCTGGCTCTGGTTGGCCTGGGCGAGGACCGAGACGCCGGCCTGCTGCAGGATCTGAGCCGAGGACATGTTCGCCGTTTCCTGGGCGAAGTCGGCGTCGGTGATGGCCGACTTCGACGAGGTCAGATTCTGCGAGATGTTCTGCAGGTTGGAGATGGTCGACTCGAAGCGGTTCTGCACGGCGCCGAGGGTGGAGCGCAGGCTGGAAACCGACTGCAGGGCGGCATCGATGTGGTTGATCGTGTCGTTCGCGCCGTCGACCGTCTTGACGCTGGAATCGGCCAGGGTCTGCGTGGTGCTGACTGCGTCGGTCTGGGTGGTGATACCCAGGGCCAGCGCGCCACCCGTGGTCTTGGCCGTCACGGAGATGTCGGAAGCCGAGGAGAACTTCAGCGAACCGTCCGTCGAGACGTAGGCATTGATGCCCTTGCCCGACTTCGAGTTGATCGCGTCAGCCACGTCCTGCATGGACTTGAACGAGCCGGTCAGGTCGAAGGAGTTGCCGCCGACGGTGAAGGAAGCGTCGCCAGCGACGAGGTCGATGCTGGTGGCGGTGCCCTTGACGGCGCCGGTCGACACGGCGCTGGTGTTACCTGCCGTCGTCGTCGCGGCCAGACCGAGGGCCGTGTTGGATGCGCCGCCGATGACGACGTCGCCCTGGCCGGCACCGGTACCCGTGGTGGCCGTGATCTTGATTTCGCCGGTCGTGGCGTCGACGCCGGCGACGTTACCGCCCGCTGCCTTGTTGATGGCGGCCGCGAGGTCGGTGGTGTTCGTGTAGTTGCCAGCGGCAACGTTGACGGCGGCGCCGGTACCGACCTTCACGGTCAGGCCGCCAGCGGGCAGGGTCAGGCCGGTCGGGAAGGTGGCGGCGGCGATCGAACCGGTGGCCAGCTGGCCGACCTGGTTGGCCTTCATGCCCTGGTTGAGGCCGACGTTGATGACTTCACCGACGTTCGCGCCAACCTGGAAGCTGAGGTTCTGGGCGGAGCCGTCCAGGACCTTCATGCCGTTGAAGTTGGTCTGCGTGGCGATACGGGTGACTTCCGACAGACGCTGCTGGACTTCGGCGTCGAGGGCGGCGCGGTCGCTGTCCGAGTTGGACGCGTTGGTCGACTGCACGGCCAGCTCACGGATGCGCTGAAGGTTGTTCGTGACTTCGTCGAGGGCCGACTCGGTCGTCTGCGACAGCGAGATACCGTCGTTGGCGTTCTGCACGGCGCGGTTGAGGCCGTTGATCTGCGTGGTCATGCGGGTCGAAATGGCGAGGCCGGCGGCGTCGTCCTTCGCGCTGTTGATGCGGTTACCCGACGACAGACGCTCGATAGCCGAGGCCAGCTTCGTCTGCGACGTGCCCAGGTTACGCTGAGCGTTCAGCGACATGATGTTGGTGTTGATGGTCAGAGCCATGGGAATAATCCTTTGTAAGCGGAACCGAAATGCCGGAGGTTGTGCGGCGTAGTCCGGCGGGGTTCCGTGATGGAAGCCTTCCGCCTCAGAGAGGTTTACGGCACGCCGGGAAGAAACTTGAGAACTTTTTCTGCCTGTCAACAACTTTCTTGATCAGGGTCCGGAAGAAACGACGTTCCCAGGCTCTGTCGGGTTCCTTATCGGCACCATGTGCTCCGGGTTTAGGCCCAATTTCATAGAGACATGTGGGAGCCGATTCATCGGCGAATGGTGAATACACCCGCGGCGCGGCCGCGCCCTTGAGGTTGCTTGCCTCGATTTCCAGCGGACGGCGAAGCAAGAGCTCGCCGATGAATCGGCTCCTACGAAGAGCGGTGTCGGCAGACATAAAGAAAGAGGCGACCCTAGGGCCGCCTCTTTGCTTCAGCGTATCGCCGATGAATCGGCTCCTACAGTGCTGTGTCGCCGTTATTTGAGGTAATTGAACAGCGAGAGGTTCTGCATCTTTACGTAGGACTGCTGTGCGGCGTCGAGTGCCGCCTGTTGCTGCGAAAACTTGCTCGCCGCGCTGGCGACATCGAGTTCGGTCAGATCGGACAACGTGCCTGCGTACTGAAGCGATGTATCGGCACTGATCTGGGTCTGCTGGTCGAGGATGTTCATCCGCGCGCCGATCTTGGTACGCGTATCGGTGAAGCTCGTCTGCGCCTGGTCGAGGTTCTGCAGCTGCGCATTGAGCTGGTTGTTCATGCCCGCGCCGCCGCCCGGCGTTTCGAAAGCGGTGATGATGCCCGCCACGGTCGAGAAGACATCCTGCGACGACGACGGGGCCACGGCGAAGGAGTCACCTGCGGCAGGGGTGCCGGTGATATTGAGCTGCGCGCCCTTGAAATTGATCGTGCCGCTGTCGCCGGAGTACGTGCCGGTGGACAGGGCCGGACCGGTCGGGTTGGTCGCGTCGTGTATCTCGTAGGTGGTCGCCGAAGTGAAGTTGACCGTGTAACTGCCACCATCCCATTGCGACGCGTCGGTGACCGAAGTGGCGCCGACGACGCCCGTGCCTGTGTTGGTCGCGCCGGCCGTCGTCACGAACGTACCATTGCCGCCGCGGATCGACATGAAGACGTCGGAGCCGCTGTCGCCGGTGGCGACCTGCAGGCCTGCCGCGGCCGCCACCATGCGCTGGTTCTGGTCGCCGCCGTAGCTCACGCTGAGGTCGGACAGGGTGAAGGGCTGCGTGGACGTGCGGCTACCGGCGAAAAGGTATTCGCCCTGCCCGTCTTTCGTGTTGCCAAGGGCGACCAGCTGCCCGAGCGTCTGTCGCAGCTCGGTGGCGATGGACTGGCGCGACTGGTCGGTCTGCGTGCCGTTCATGCCTTCGAGGGTGAGCGTGCGGATGCGATCGAGAATATCGCCCGCCGATGACAAAGTGCTTTCCTCGGCCGACAGCTTGGTGTTGGCGGACTGGATATTCCGCGTGTACTGGTCGTTCTGTGCGCTGGCCGAACTGACGTCGACCGCACGGGCCGCCGCGGCGGGATTGTCCGAGGGCGTCTGGATGGCCTTGCCATTGCCGAGTGCGAGCTGGGTCTGCGACAGATCGTACTGCCGATCCAGCATCGTGTTGACGGCTTGCTGCGCGCCCCAGGAGGTTGAAATACGCATGATCAGCCCTGCACGGCGGTAAGGAGGGAGTTGAAGATCGTGTTGGCGGTGTTGATCACCTGCGCAGCGGCCGCATAGGACTGCTGGAAGCGCAGGAGGTTGGCCGCCTCTTCGTCCATGTTCACACCCGAAAGGCTCTGCTGTGACGCCGTTGCCTGGTCGAGGATGCTCTGCTGCGCGGTCAACGCGGTGTTCGCCTGCGCACCGGCCGTACCCACCTGGGCGATCAACTGGCTATACGACTTGCCCACCGTGGTGACACCGTTGTCGAGCACGCCCTTGGTGGCGACGTTCGCCATGGCGAGCGCATTGCCGTTGTCACCGCTGGCCGAACCCGCCGGTTTTACCGAGAACGTATCGTTAGCGGCCGGCGAGCCCGTTAGCTTTAGCGTCCAGCCGGGACCGGTAATCGTGTCGCCGTCGGCGTAGGCCTGCGGCGCACCGCCATTGATCGAGTACGTGGTGGGCGAGGTGAAGGTGATCGTGGCGGGCGTATTGAACGCCGGATTCGTCACGTCGGTCACCGTGAGGTTGCCGAGCACGCCCTTGCCGGTGTTGCTCGCGCCCTTCGTCGCGGCCAGCGGTCCAGACGCAGCAATCTTGCTGGTATCGGACACCGCGACACTCATCGTCGACGCCGCGTTGCGCGTCGGCTGGATCTGGAAGCTGTCACCTGCCACGGCGCCGGCGCTGACCGTCACGTTCAGGCCGCCGACCACGAACGGGTCCGCCGCCGTGCCGGTACCGGTCATGGGCACCGTCACACCCGCCGTCGTCGTCGCGGACCAGTTCGTACCGTCGAAACGCATGATGTAGTCGGAGGCGTCGAGCTTCGAGACATCCGCGACCGTGGCCGCCACCGAACCCGTGCCCTTGTTCGTCGTGCTGTTGAACACGGCGGGGTCGGAGATGCTGAAGAAGTCGCCACCGGCGGCACCGTTGAGGTCGATGCCCTGGGCGCTCTGCTTGTTGAAGGCATCGGTCATGGCGATGGCGGCGCGACCGAGCTGGTTGCGCGCCGGATCCAGCACATTGGTACGGAAATCGAACGTGGCGCCCAGCGAACCCGAGCCCAGCTGGTTGCTGATCACCGAGCCACCGGGCCCCACCACTTCCAGGCGCGAGGAATCGTACTGGTTGTTCGCCGTGCTCAGCTGCGTGGCATCGGTCCCGTTGACGAGCGGCTGGCCGTTACCCACGGATACCGTATACATGTGGTCGCTGGTCTGGGTGACGTTGACCCCGACGATCTGAGACAGCTGGGACACCGCCTGGTCACGGGCGTCGAGCAGGTCGTTAGGCACCGCCCCACCTGCGTAACCTTTCTGGATCTGACCGTTCAGGTCCGCGATGCTCTTGGCCAGCGAGTTGATACTGTCGACGGCGGCACTGATCTGCTGGTTGGTCTGCTGGTCGAGCTGCTGGAACTGCGAGGACAGCGACTTGAACGTGGCCACCAGCGTGTTCGCCTTGCCGATCATGGCCTGGCGGCTCGCGGTGTCGATCGGCGCGTTGGCCACGTCGCTCACCGACCCGAAGAAGCCGTCGAGTGCCGTCTGCAGGTTCGCCGAACCGCTCACCGCATTGTTCACCGAGGCGGTGAGCGTGGCGTACTGCGATGCGCGGCTTTGCCCGGAACTGGCCGACCACACCGACTGAGTCAGGAACTGGCTGTAGGCACGCTGCACGCTGATCGCATCGGCACCCTGGCCGACATAATAACCGCCGTTGTATTCGGGCGTGCGCGCGTTGAATGTCGTCGTTTGCCGCGTGTAACCCGCGGTGTTGACGTTGCTGATGTTGTGACCAACGGTCGACAAGCCCACTTGCGAGGCAAGCAGTCCTGATACACCGGTGGAGAGCAGATCGGCCATCGTCTTTTCCTTCGCTTAACTATTCGTGGGCCCGTGCTTACAGTTCGCCGGCGACTTGCTTGAGCGCTGCGAGCGCCTGCTTCATCACTGGCCCGTTGGCGATATCGGTGAGCTTCTGCGCGTAGCTGGGATCGGTGGCATAGCCGCCATTGGTCAGCGCGTGCGCGAAGCCGGCGATATCGTCGCCACGGCCGACAGCGCTCGCGAAGCGCGGGCTGCTGGCGACCATGTTGGCGTAATCCTTGAAGGAGTCCGACGGTGAGTCGTAAGCGCGGAAGCTGTCCTTCTTGCGCACGGCAACACCGTTTTCGTACTCGAGCGTGGGGACGTTGACACGCTTGCCGTCCCAGCTGCTGCCGGCCTTGATGCCGAACATGTTGTTGCTCGCCGTCGTGCCCTGCGCCGGCATGTGCTTGCCCCAGCCGGTTTCGAGCGCGGCCTGCGCCAGCAGTGCCCGCACGGAAACGCCGAGCTTTTTCGCTGCCTCGATCGCATGCGGTGCGAGCTTCTGCACAAAGTCCTCGGGGCTGGAGATGGACATCTTGCCCACTGCGCTGACCACGGCATTCGCGCCGTCGCCGACCGCCTGCCCCGCCTTGCCGAGCATGCGCTCGAGCGAATCCATGAGACCGCTGTCCTGATCCGACTTCGACGACACGGCATCCGCCGTGCTGGCGCCGCCGGTGACACCGGCGAAGAGTCCGTTGTCCGCCGACGTGCTCTGGGTCGGCTGCGCCCCACCGAGCTGGCGCATCAGCATGTCGGCAATACCGATACCCTTGCCCTGCGACAGTGTCACCGACAACTGGTGATCGAACATGTCACGGTACGAATTGGCCGCCTGCGAGCCCATCATGTCGTCACCCATCGCGGCGCTGGCGTCACGCATGGACTTCAGCATCATCTGGGTAAAGATGGATTCGAACTGTTTGGCGACCGTCGGCAGTGCGGCCTTGGAGTCCTGCTTGGCGGCCGAGCGCAGGCCGGCAAACCCGGACATGTCCGAGTAAGTGCCAAGCCGCTGCGCGTCGACCGTGTTGGCCATATCAGATCACCACCAGCTCGGCGTGCAGGGCGCCGGATTCCTTCAGCGCCTGCAGGATCGAGATGAGATCGCTCGGAGAGGCGCCGACCTGGTTCACCGCGCGCACGATCGCGTCGAGGCTGGTGCCCGGGCCGAACTTGAACATGTGGCCGCCGTCTTCGCTCACCGCTACCTGGCTGCTCGGCACCACGGCCGTCTGGCCGCGCGAGAAAGCATTCGGCTGGCTGACCTGCGGCTGTTCGCTGATCGTGACCTGGATCGACCCGTGGGCCACGGCGGCGGCTCCGACCTTCACATCGGAGCCAATCACGACCGTGCCGGTGCGCGAGTTGACGATGATCCGTGCCGGCGCGTCGCCCGGCGTGACTTCCAGGGCCTGGATGGTCGACAGCCAGGCAACCCGCTGGGAGGGATCCATCGGTGCGCGTACGGCGACCGAGCCGGAATCCATCGCATTGGCCGTGCCCGAGCCGAAGTTGTGGTTCACGGCCTCGGCGATGCGTGCGGCCGTGGTGAAGTCGGCCGTATTGAGATTGAGCATGAGGTCGCCGCCCTTGTCGAAGGACGAGGCCACGCTGCGCTCGATGCTGGCGCCGCCGGGGATGCGACCGCTGGCGGAAATGTTGACCTGCACGCTCGAGCCGCTCTTGCCCTGGGCGCTGACGCCACCGACGATGACACTGCCCTGGGCGATGGCGTAGACATTGCCGTCGGCACCCTTCAGAGGCGACATGAGGAGTTCGCCACCACGGATGCTCTTCGCGTTGCCGATCGAAGCGACCGTCACATCGATGCGCTGTCCTGGCTTGGCGAATGGCGGCAGCTCGGCGGTGATCGTCACCGCGGCGGCGTTCTTCAGCTGCGGGCGCACGTTGGCGGGCACGGTGACGCCGAACTGCTGGAGCATATTCTCCAGGCTCTGCGTGGTGAAAGGGGCCTGGCTGGTCTGGTCGCCACTGCCGTCGAGGCCGACGACCAGGCCGTAACCGATCAGCTGGTTGCTGCGCACGCCACCGACCTGCACCAGGTCACGGATGCGATCGGCCTGCGCCGGAACAACGGCGCCGAGAGCGAGGACGACGGCAGCCGTGCGAACGATGCCGCGAAGGCGAAGCGCGAAGGTCTTCATC
>Ga0163161_10001870_pt1 | contig 15360 bp, 12 predicted proteins | sample S45metaG_FD_129847 | JGI IMG/M metagenome (GOLD analysis project Ga0163161, IMG submission 129847) | Switchgrass rhizosphere microbial communities from Kellogg Biological Station, Michigan, USA - S4-5 metaG | ecosystem: Host-associated > Plants > Roots > Rhizosphere > Soil | place: USA... | reverse complement strand
GCGATGTCGGCGTGGGGCAGGCCTTCCATGATGACCGTGAATTCGTCACCGCCCAGGCGCGCGCGCACGTCGCTGGAGCGCAGCCCTTGCGACAGTCGGTTCGAGAAGGCCTTCAGCAGTTCGTCGCCGGTCTGGTGGCCGAACTGGTCGTTGATCTGCTTGAAGCCGTCGATGTCCAGGTACATCAGCGCCATCAGCGCCCCCGCACTGCGGCTGCGGTCCATGGCTTCGGCCAGGCGCGCCTCGAAGCCGGCGCGGTTGGCCAGCCCCGTGAGGGGATCGATCTGCGCCAGGTTCACCAGGCGCTTCTCCTCGAGCTTCTGGCGCGTGATGTCGGTGATCACCGCATGGAAGCCGACGATGGTCTCGGCATTGGCCGCGGACTGGGGGATGTACTGGGCTTCGTAGCAGTTGTAGCTGTCGCTCTGGCTCACTTCGCTCTGGAAGGTGACCACCTCGCCGGCCAGCGCGGCGCGGATGTGCGGCTTCACGCTCTCGTAGGCGGGATCGCCCAGGAGCTCATGCACGGTATGTCCCTGGATCTGGTCGCGGGAGAGCCCGAACTCGCGCTCGTAGGCCAGGTTGTTGAAGCGATAGCGCTCGTCCGCATCGATGTAGGCCACGCGCATCGGCAGCGCGTCGGCCACGGTGCGCAGGCGGGCCTCGCTTTCCTGCAGCGCCTCTTCCGCCTCGTGGTGCGCTGTGATGTCGCTGTCCAGCGTGTAGAGGCCCATCACCTCGCCCCGTTCGTTGCGCTCCGGGACCAGCGTGGCCTGGATGTCGCGGCGCCCGCCGGGGCCCGTCACCCGCCGTTCGTAGGTGACCTGCCGCCCGCCCAGCGCCGCGCGGATGTACGGCTCCATCTGCGCCCACGCCTCGTCGCCGTAGAACTCCTGCAGGCTGCGGCCGAGCAGCCGTTCGGGCACGGCGCCGAACCAGTCCTGGTAGGCCTTGTTGACGAAGCGAAAGCGCAGGTCCCGATCCAGGTAGGAGATGAGCGCCGGCAGATGGTCCGTCACCATGCGCAGGCGCTGTTCGCTGTCGCGCAGCGCCTGCTCCGCGGCCTTCGCGGCCGAGATGTCGCGCATCAGTCCCGAGAAATACTCCACCTTGCCATGCTTGTCCCGGTGCGCGATCACCATGTGGCTGACCGGAAACTCCTCGCGCCTGGCATCCCACACCATCGACTCGCCGACCCACACGCCGGTGGCCATGGCCGTGGGCACCACCTCGGAGCGGAAGCGCTCGATGGTCCTGGGCGGATTGAAGTCGGCCACGCTCAGCTGCTCGACCGGGGCCTCGGCATCGATGCCCGTGCGGCGGCGCGCGGCAGGATTCATGTAGAGGACCCGGCCCGCCGCATCGAGCTGGACGATGTAGTCGGTGGTCATGTCGAAGACGGCCGTGAGCGTGCGAAGCGCGCGCTCCGCGCGGGTGCGTTCGGTGATGTCTGTCACCGTGCCGACATGGCCCTGGACGCGGCCTTCGGCGATCACGGGCCGGCTTCGCAGCGCCACCAGCACCTGGGTGCCGTCCTTGCGGTGGAGCCGGCGCGTGGCGTTCAGCGGCTCTTCCGCATTGACGAGGCGTATCCAATCCTGTCGGACCTTCTCGCGGATTTCCTCGCGCACGAGCGTGAGCCATCCCTCTTGCGCGTCTTCGCGCCCGAGTCCGTGGATGGCCAGGTACTCGTCGTTCACATAGGTCATGCGGCCGCTGCTGTCGCAGCGGAACAATCCGACCGGCGATGCATCGGTGACCGCCGCCACTTCGAGCCGCTGCTCGCGCAGCTCGGCCATCAGCGCATCGAATTCGCGCGCCAGGTCGCCGCGCTCGTCGTTGGCAACGACATCGAGCTTCACCTCGCTGTCGGGCGAATGGCGCAAGGTCCGGATGGCGTTGCTCAGCGATTCGAGCGGGCGCATGACCCAGGCCGTGCCGAGCCACACCAGCAGCGCGCAGCCCAGGCCCAGCCACAGCAGCTGAAGCAGCAGGTTTCGGCGGGCCTGTTCGAGCGGCGCATAGGCGGCGCGGGCCGGCACGATCAGGCGCAGGTCCCAGTCGGCGCTGCGTACCGTGGCGTGGGTCGCCAGGTCGTTCTCGGTATCGCCATCGAAGGCGACCGCGGCCGCGCCGGCCGGCTTGAGCAGCAGCTTCGCGTCGGGATGCATGACGATCCGGGGCGACTCGCCGCGCGTCACGATTTCGTAGTAGCCGCCGCGGCCGACGGTGGCGCGGCTCAGGTCGCCGAGCACGTTGGCCCGCTGCAGGTTCAGCGCCGCACCGAGCACGCCGGCGAGGCGCCCGTCGGGTGTCTCGACCGGAACGGCCATGACCACGGCCGGCTGCTGGCCGCCCTTGGTGAGCAGGGGCGCCGAGATGGCGGGCTGGCGCAGGTCGCGCACGCGCTTGAAGTAGTCGCGGTCGGCAATGTTCGGAGGCTGGGCCGTCGGCGGCGCGATGGCAACGATGGCGCCGTCCAACGTGGCCAGCGCGGCGTTGTCGAACATCGTGCGCAGGTCCTTGTCCGCCAGGAAGCGTTGCTGCGCCGCGAGATCGGAAACGCCCTGCTCGCCGAGTTCGCGTGCCGCATGCGCGAGCGCGGCCAGATGGACGCCCAGCTTGTAGTCCAGGTCCGCCGCGGCACCTTCGGTCAATGCCTGCTGCTGCTCGCGCATCAGCTTGACGTATTCGCTGGAGAGACTCCTGTACTGCCACCATCCGGTGGCACCGACCAGGGCCAGCACAAGCGCGGTGATCAAGAGCGCTGTCTTCGTTCTCAGCTTGAGCCGCACGAGGGTTCCTTCGCTGGCACGGCGGGGGGTCTGGACTGCATTTTTCGATGATAGCAACGGGTCGCGGCCGCTCGGCTCCAACGAGGAGGCAAAAGAAAAGGCGCCATCGTTCGGATGCGCCTTTGCTAGTACGAATGCATTCGCCGGTGCGTGCCCGCCGCCAGACGACGGAATGCGGCACCGGCCGAAGCCGGTGCAGAAGTCAGGAGCCGATGACCTGGAGGTCGCCGTTCGCGTCCAGCAGTTGGCGCACCTGCTGCGCCAGCGAGCCGAAGATCCGCCCCGCGAGGCTGGGCTCGTCGCGGCCGAAGACGATGCGGTCGCAGCCGTAGTCGCGCGCGGCGGCAACGATGGCCTCGGCGCTGCGCCCGATCACCACGGTGCTGCTGCACGACACGCCCGACATCGCAAGCAGGTTCTGCGCGAACTGCAGTTCCTCGGCGCCCGCGCTTTGCTGCAGCTCGCGCAGCTCCTGCGGGTCGAAGAACATGGCAACGTGGCCGGAGACCACGGGCTGCACCCGCAACAGCCGCACGGCCGCCGGCTCCTGCCGGCAGATGCGCACCACCTGCTCGATGGCGGAGCGCGTGCGGGCCGGCTCGGTCGGGTCGATGGGGACCAGAATGCGCCGTCTCACGCCGGCACCTTCAGACGGACTGGTTGGCGGGTTTCGGTTCCGGCTCCGGCTCGCGCTTGCGGCGGCTGGTCAGCCACTTGCCGATCACCACCACGGCGATGGCGCAGACCGCGGGAACGATCTTGTGCAGCGCATGCTGGTCGGCGGCCCATCCGGCGATCGACGGATCCGACATCGCCATCTCGCCGGCGACCCAGCCGAGCAGTGCGGCACCGAGCGTGATGATGATGGGGAAGCGGTCCATGAGCTTGAGAATCAGGGTGCTGCCGAAGATGATGAGCGGAATGCTGATCACGAGGCCGAACACCAGCAGCGGCACGTTGCCCTTGGCAGCGGCCGCAACGCCCACCACGTTGTCCAGGCTCATGACCAGGTCGGCGACCACGATGGTCTTGATGGCCGCGGCCAGGCTCGAATGGCCCTCGAGATTCTCTTCGCCGTCTTCGCCCTTGAGCAGGCCGATGCCGATCCAGAACAGCAGTGCGGCGCCCACCAGCTTGAGATAGGGCAGCGTCAGCAGGTAGACGGCAAAGAACGTCAGGACCACGCGCAGCACGATGGCACCCATGCTGCCGAACAGGATCGCCTTCTTCTGCTGCGCGGGCGGCAGCGAGCGCGAGGCCATCGCGATGACGACGGCGTTGTCGCCGCTCAGGACGATGTTGATCAGGATGATCTGCGACAGGGCAATCCAGAAATCCGGACTGGTCAAAAACGACATGGTGTCTCCTCGAAGTGGCGCGGGACCAGACTGGTTCCGTCGTGTCCGAGGCTACGGGCCCGCGCTGTCACCTTTCTGCCGCCAGGCTGTCAGCCACTTGTCTGCCAGCTGTCAGCCAGCTTACAGCCGGCGGTTCAGGCGGGCCGCAGCGGGAAGAAGACGCTGAAGGTGTTGCCCACGCCGTCGATGTCTTCCTCCAGCGTGATGCGCGCGCCGTGCAGCGTCGCGATCTCGCTGACGATGGCAAGTCCCAGGCCGCTGCCGTCCTCCTGCGTGCCGAGCAGCCGGTGAAAGCGCTCGAAGATGCGCGCGCGCTCCTCCACCGGCACGCTCGGGCCGTCGTCGCTGATGGCCAGGCGGCAGTGGTCGCCTTCGCTCTGGCTCACCCGCACCGTCACGCGGCCGCTCGGCTGGCTGTAGCGGATGGCGTTGTCGATCAGGTTGTTGATCAGCTCGCGCAGGCGGTCGCGGTCGGCGTTGATCACCAGCGGATGCTCGACGCCTTCGAAGCCGAGGTCGATGTCGCGCTTGAGCGCCTGCGGCACCCAGTCCATGCTCACTTCGAGCGCGTAGGCGTTCAGGTCGAGCGGCTGCAGCTGCATGGCATCGAGCGCGCCGGGCTCGTTGCGGGCCAGCGAGAGCAGCTGCCGCACCAGCCGCGAGAGCCGGTCGGCGCTGATATAGAGCTGCGCGAGCGAGTGGCGCACGCGCTCCGGATCGTTCTCGCGCAGCGCCAGCTCGATCTGCGCCTTCAGGCCGCTGACCGGTGTCTTCAACTGATGGGCGGCATCCGCCACGAAGCGGCTTTGAAAGTCGAAGGTCCGCCCGAGGCGCGCCATCAGCTCGTTGACCTCGTCCACCAGCGGCCGAACTTCGCCCGGAACGTCGTGCATGTCGATCGGGCTCAGGTCCAGGTGCGAGCGGTCCGACACCGCGCGCCGCAGGCGCTTGAGCGGCTCCAGCCCGCGCGAGACGCCGAACCAGACCACCGCCGTGGCCATCACGATCAGGAGCAGCTGAGGCACCACCACGTTGGCGACCATCTCCCAGGCCAGGCGCGTGCGCTTGTGCAGCGTCTCGGCGACCTGGACCATGACCTTCGGCGTCGCGGCATCGGCGCCGACCGGCATCCAGGCCACCAGCATGCGCACCGGCTGGCCGCGCACGGTATCGCGGTACACGCGCGGCGTGCCCGCTGGCGCGGCGCGCTGCGGCGGCGGCATTTCGGCATCGCCGCCCAGCATGGTGCCGTCCTCGGCGACCACGCGGTAGAAGAGCAGGTCTTCCTGGTCTAGCAGCAGGATGTTGCTCGCGGCCTCGGAAAGGTCGAGCCGCGGCCGGCTGCCGTCGAGCTTCACGTGCAGCACGATCTCGCGCCCGATCTCGTACAGCGCGCGGTCGTAGGCCAGGTCGGAAAAACGCAGCGAGTTCCAGTAGGCCGCGCCGGTGTCCAGCACCAGCAGCACCACCAGCGGTCCGAGCAGCCAGGCCAGCAGCTTGCGCCGCAGCCTCGGCTCAGGTTTCCGCATCGCTGCGGTCCATCAGGTAGCCCATGCCGCGCACGGTGCGGATCTCGCATCCCAGCGGCTCCAGCTTCTTGCGCAGCCGGTAGACATTGACCTCGATCGCGTTCTCGCCGACCTCGTCGCCCCAGCCGTAGAGATGGTTGACCATCTGCTCCTTGCCCACCACCCTGCCCTCGCGCATCATCAGCAGCTCGAGCACGGCGAGCTCTCGCGGCGACAGGTCCAGCGGCTTCTTGTCGTAGTACACGCGGCGGCCCACGGTGTCGAAGCGCAGTCGGCCGTGTTCGAGAAACGGCGTGGAGTTGGTGCTGCGGCGCAGCAGCGCGCGCACGCGCGCTTCGAGCTCCGGCAGGTCGAAGGGCTTGGCCAGGTAGTCGTCGGCCCCCAGGTCGAGCCCGCGCACGCGGTCCTGCAGGGTGTCGAAGGCGGTCAGCATCAGCACCGGCAGTGTCGACTTGCGCGCGCGCAGCCGGCGAAGCACATCGAGGCCGCTGAGCTTGGGCAGGCCGATGTCGAGAATCGCGAGGTCGTAGATGCCCAGGGCGAGCGCATGGTCGGCCTCTTCGCCGGTGGAGACGATGTCCACGGCGTGCGCGGACTGCACCAGCGCACGCGAGAGCGCGTCCGCCAGTACCTTGTCGTCTTCTACAAGCAATATCCGCATTGGTTGGCACCCGCCCTTGTGCAGCGGAATATGCTAACCGCAATGCTTCGAGGGCGGCGCCGATCCGGCGCGGGCTAATGTCAGTCCACGCGGATGTTGCGGGCCTTCACGACACGGCTGTAGATCTCGGCATCGCGGCGCACCATGGCGGTCATCTCTGTGCGCGAGACGCCCAGCGGCTCGCTGTTGAGGTCCTTGATGCGCTTGGCGAGGTCCGGGTCCTTGCTGGCCTCGACGAACACCGCATTGAACCGCTCGAGCACCGCGGCGGGCGTGTTCGCGGGCGCCCAGATCCCATGCCACGACATCATCGAAAAGCCCGGCATCACCTCGGACAGCGTGGGCACGTCGGGCAAGGCGGGATGGCGCGTGGGCCCCGAATAGGCCAGCGCCTGCACGCGCCCGCTGCTGATGAGCGGATAGCCCGTGGCGATGGGCTCCATCAGCGTATCGACCTGTCCGCCCACCAGGTCGGCGATCGGGCTCGCGCGGTACGGCACGTGCAGCATGGTGATGCCGACCTCGTCCTTGAGCGATTCGACGATCAGCTGCGACGGGCTGCCCGCGCCGTAGGAGGCATGCGAGTAGACGCCGGGCTTCTCCTTGGCCGCGGCCACGAGCTCCTTGATGGTCTTGGCCGGGAACTTGGCATTCGCGATCAGCACGAGGCCCTGGCGCATCGTCGTGGCGACGGGCACCAGGTCCTTGTCCGGGTCGAACGGCAGCTTGCTGTAGATGTACGGGTTGATCGTGAACGCCGTGGAGAGGTTGTAGAGAAAGGTGTAGCCGTCGGCCGGCGCCTTGGCCACCGTGTCCGACGCGAGGTTGCCCGCGGTGCCGGGCTTGTTGTCGATGAGCACCGGCACGCCGAGCTTGCGGCTCGCATAGTCGCCGTACATGCGAGCGAAGATGTCGGGCGGCGTGCCGGGCGCAAACCCGACCACGATCCTGATCGGCTTGCTCGGCCATTCCGCGGTCTGCGCCATGGACAGTGTCGATGCCAATCCGGCGGCAAGGCCCAGCACCAGGCCGAGCATCTTCTTGAGGGTTGTCGAACGCATTTCTTGTCTCCTTGGGCAACGCCGTGCCCGTTTTTTTGAACATTCCGCTTGCCGCCCGATGTGGCCGGGCGATTCGCTCTTCTTCTCTTCTTTTCTTCTCTACTTCTTAGTCGACCTGTGCGCCCGAGCGCCGCACCGCCTCGCCCCACTTCGCGATCTCGGCCGTGCCGAACGCCACCATCTCGGCCGCTGCCATCGGCATCGGCTCGATGCCCTGGGCCGCGAGCTTGTCGCGCACCGCGGACTGTGCGAGCACCGCCTGCGTGGCGTCGCGCAGGCGATCGCGCTGCGCGGCGGGCATGTCGGCCGGCGCATACAACATGAACCAGGCCACCAGGTCGAAGTTGGCGATGCCCTGCTCCGCGAGCGTGGGAATCTCGGGTGCGGCAAGGCTTCGCTTCGCGCTCGACACGCCAAGCGCGCGCAGCTTGCCGGCGCGGATCTGCGGCAGCACGGCGGCCGGGTGATAGAACATGAACTGCACATTGCCCGCCATCACTTCGGTGAGCGCCTGTGCGCCGTCGCGGTACGGCACGTGCACGAAGTCCTTGCCGAGCCGCAGGTTCAGCGTCTCGCCCGCCAGGTGGCCCGAGGTGCCGTTGCCTGCCGAGGCAAAGCTCACCGATTTGCCGCTGGCGCCCCGCAGGTCGGCCACGCTTTTCCATGGCGCCGCGGCCGGCACCACCAGCAGCGTCGGCGTGGCGCCGATGAACCCGAGCGGCACGAAGTCCCGCAGCGGCTGGTAGGACAGCCGCTTGTAGAGCGAGGCGTTGATCGCATGCGTGCCCACGGTGCCGAGCAGCACGGTGTGTCCGTCGGCGCCCGAGCGCGCGGCCAGCTCGCTGCCAATGGCGCCGCCCGCACCGGGCTTGTTGTCGACGATCACGGGCTGCGAGAGCTGCCGGCCCAGCGCGTCGGCCAGCACGCGCGCCACGATGTCGGTCGTGGTGCCGGCTGCGAACGGCACGACCAGCTTGATGGGCCGGCTGTCGCCGGCCTGGGCCTGGGCCCATGCGGCGGCCGTCCAGGGCGTTGCCGCGGCCAGGCCCGCGGCGGCCAGCCATGCGCGGCGCTTCATGAATCCGCTCCGAAGCCCGCGGGCACGCTGCCGTCGTAGCGCAGTTCGCGCGTGGCCTGGTAGGACAGCGCGAAGCCGCTCGGCGTCTCGGCCTCTTCCGCCAGGTGGGCGATCAGGCCGGCCGTGCGCGCGAGGATGGGCACGCCGCGCAGCGACGCGACAGGAAATCCGACGCCCAGCAGCACCGCCGGGATCGCCGCCGAGACATTCATGCGCAGCGCCTTGCCGACGATGCCCGGAATCACCTCTTCCAGCGCCTGCGCGATGCGCACGTAGCGCAGGTCGGCGCCCGCCTGCGCGGCCACGTCGATCAGGCGCTCGACCCGTGGATCGCGCGACTTGTGCAGCGGATGGCCGTAGCCCGGGATCGGCGCGCGCGCGGCTTTCAGTGCGGTGATGGCCGCCGTGGCCGCATCGTGCAGCCCGGTGCCGGCGTCGACGCGCGCCGCCACGTCCATGAACAGGCGGCCGGCCGTCTCGGACGCGCCGAGGATGACCGAGCCGCAGCCCAGGATGCCCGCCGCCACTGCGCCCTGCAGCGCATCGGGCGCCGCCGCGAAGGTCATGCGGCTGGCCTGCACGCTCGGCACGAGGCCGTGCTCGGCGATGGCGACCAGCGTGGCGTCGAGCACCGCGCTGCAGGCCGCATCGGGGCGGCGGCCGGTGAGCAGCAGGAAAAAATAATCCGTGAAGGACAGGTGGCCGATGAGCTCCTGGCACAGGTCCTGTCCGCGCACGACGATGGTGTGTTCGTCCGAGGTGCAGATGGCGGTGCTCGGGACGGTGGATTTTCCGATTTTCATGGGGCGTCTTTCAGGCGTTCAGGCGTGCCGGGGTTCGAGGCGGAAGTCGTAGTGCGCGGACCAGTACGGGGTCTCCAGCGTCCGGCCGTCGGGCGCGCGGCCCGCGGGATGCGATTCGAAATCGACGATGAGCCTCGGACGCACGCCGAACACGGCATCGGACTCGATGTACGGGCTGCCGGCCACGAAGAGGTGCGTGGTCACGGGCACATGGCCCGGCGCCGAGACCATCATGTGGATGTGGCCGGGGCGGTTGGGATGCCGGCCCATGGCTTCCAGCATGCGCCCCACCGGGCCGTCGGTCGGGATCGGATAGAAGCTCGGCCGGATCGACCAGAACCAGTAGCGGCCTTCGCTGTCGGTGCGGATGCGTCCGCGCGCCGCCATGCTCGCGCCTTCGACCTGCATGTCGTACACGCCCTCGCCGTCGCCCGACCAGATGTCGAGCAGCGCGCCCGCGAGCGGCCGGCCCTCGGTGTCGGTGATGCGGCCGCTGTAGAAGGTCGGCTCGCCGCGCGCGCCCTGCGCCACGTCGGCGCCGAGCGGCAGGTCGGGCGCGCCCTCCCAATAGAAAGGGCCCTGCACCGTGGCGTGCGTGGCTTCGGTGATCTCGGTGGCCTGCGTGGCCTCTGCGCCCGCGCGGCCGCGCTTGCCCGCCGCGGCCCGCAGCTGGTCGAGGATCACCACCATCATCGACGCACCCAGCGTGTCGGACAGCAGGATGAACTCCTGGCGCTTGTCGGTGCAGGTCTGGCCGGTGGCGGTCAAGAACTCGATGCCCTGCATCCACTCCGCGGGCGTGAGGTCCACCTCGCGGATGAAGGCATGCAGGTGCGTGATCAGCGACTGCATGACCTCGGCAAAGCGCGCATCGCGCGCGCCCTCCAGGCTCTGCAGCACGGTCTGCGTCAGCTCGCTTTCGTTCGATGGGGTCATGGTGCTTGTCTCCTGTTTCTTGTCGAATGGCTGGGCGCGGGCCGCTACGCGGTGGCTCGCTGCCCCAGGCGCTGGCGGATGGGCGCGACGATGGCCGCGTTGTCGGCGCCGAGCAGGGGCGGCGCGCTGACTTCCAGCGGACGCTCGCCGTCGAAGCTCACGGGGGAGCGGATCGTGTGCCACTCGCCGCCTTCGGGATGCGGTGCGCTCACCTGCAACTGCAGGTGGCGCGCCTGCGGGTCTTCCATTGCCTCGCGGGTGTCGTACATCGGGGCATGCGGCACGTCTTCCGCCTCGAGACGCGCGCACCATGCGGCGCGGCTGTGCTGGCGGAACAGGGCGCCGAGCAGCGCGATCAGGTCTTCCTGGTGCGCGATGCGCGCCTCGCGCGAGGCGAAGCGCGGGTCCGCGAAAAGCCGCGGCCGCTCGATCGCGTTGGCGAGCCCCTGCCAGAACTTTTCGGGTGAGGACATGTGCAGCGCGATCCACAGCCCGTCCGCGCACTCCAGCACATAGGACTGCGACACGCTCGGGCGGCTGAACGGCCCCATGACCTCGCTCTCGGAAAAGAGGTGGGTGAACGCGTCGAGGTTGAAGTGGCACATGGCCTCGAGCATCGACACCTCGACCGCGCGGCCCTGGCCGGTGCGGCCGCGTTCGACCAGTGCGCCGAGCACGCCGTAGGCGGCATAGAAGCCCGTCATGGCGTCGGCGAGCGCCGGGCCCACCACGCGCGGGTTGGCCGGGTTCACCAGCAGCTTGAGAAAGCCGCTCGCGGCCTGCGCCACCGTGTCGTAGGCCGGCCGTGCGGCCGCAGGGCCGGTCTGGCCGAAGCCGCTGATCGCGCAATACACGAGCCGCGGATTGAGGCCGCGCAGCCGCGCCTCGCCGGCACCGAGCCGCTCCGCCGCACCGGGGCGGAAGTTCTGGATGTAGACGTCGGCGTCCTTGACGAGTTCGTCGAACACCGCCGCGTCCTCGGGCAGCTTGGGGTTCAGCGTGATGCTGCGCTTGTTCCGGTTGTAGGTCTGGAAGTGCGGGCTGTAGAGGCCGCCGCGAAAGGCACGGAACGGATCGCCTGCGCCGGGCTGTTCGAGCTTGACCACCTCGGCGCCCAGGTCCGCGAGGAACATGCCCGCGGCCGGGCCGGTGATGAACGTGCCTTGTTCGAGCACCTTGATGCCGCTGAGGACTTTTTGCACCGGGGAGGTCTCCTGGGGTTGTTGTTCGGGGGCTGGAGAAACTGTAGGTGCGGCCCGCGAATCCTGAAAATGATTGTTTTTCATCGTTAGCATCGATGCCATCGATCATCGGTCCCAAGGAACGCCATGGAACTCCGGCACCTGCGCTACTTCATCGCCCTGTCGGGCTCGCTCAACTTCACGCGCGCGGCGGAGCGCCTGCATGTGACGCAGTCGACGCTGTCGCACCAGATCAAGCAGCTGGAGGAAGAGATCGGCATTGCGCTGTTCGACCGCGTCGGCAAGCGCGTGAGCCTGACCGAGGCGGGCGACGAGTTCCTGCACTACTGCACCAAGGCCCTGCACGAGATCGACCTCGGGCTGGGCGCGCTGCGGCAGGAGAGCTCGGAGGTGGCAGGCGAATTGCGCGTCGGCTCCACGCACACCTTCAACCTGGGCTTCATCCCGGATTGCATTGCGAGCTTCCATGCCAGGCACCCGCGCGTGAAGGTGGTGGTCGAGGAGCTCTCGGCCGACCAGATCGCCGCGCGGCTGCAGCAGGGCACGCTGGACCTGGGCATCGCCTACCGGCCGGCCGCGCCGGGGCCGCTGCAGTTCGAGCCGCTTTACAACGAGGAGATGGTGCTGGTGGTAGCGAAGAAGCATCCGCTCGCACGGCGCAAGCGCGTGCGCATGGTGGAGCTGCACCGGCTGCCGATGGTGCTGCTGCCGGCGAGCTTTGCCACGCGCCAGATGCTCGACGAATGCTTTCGCTCCTGCGGTGCGCAGCCGCATGTGGTGGCCGAGATCAATACGCTGGCGCCGATGATGGACCTGGTGGCCAAGACGCAGCTCGCGTCCATCATGGCGGCGAACGTGGTGACGGCACTCTCGGGGCTGGTCGTGGTCCGGCTCGAAAGCCCGACGCCCGTGCGCACGCCCGGCATGCTGTGGTCGCCGGTGGCGCGCGATGCCGCGGCCACGCGGGCGTTCTCGACCATCGTGCGCAAGCTCGCGCTGCGCAGCAGCCTGCAAGTGGCGGCGCGGCCGGCGCGCTGACGCGCAACCCGGGCGGCGCAGCGTCCGGCCATGCCGCGGCGACATATCTCGCGAGCCTGCAAACGCGCTAGCTGCTAGCGCGTTCCGGCATGGTTCCGGGGTCCCTGGTCCTTCAACTGGGGGAGCGCGCCGGCCCCAGCAACGGCTTGCGATCAGTGGTGAGGTACATGGCCGTCGTTCCCACCGAGGCATGGCCAAGGTTGTTCTGCACCACCTGGATCGGCACGGGCACCTGCCCCTGGCGGCCCTGCAGCGCGTGGGCGCCGTGCGAGTGGCGTAGCCAGTGAGTGCTTGCTTTCTTCAGTTGATCCGCCGCCTCTGCGCCCTCGAGGCTCGCGGCGGCCTGCGCCACGAAAGCCTTGATGGCCTGGTAGAGACCCGAAGCGGACCAGGCGGCGGGGCGCCGGGACGCCGTGTCGAAGCGTGCGAGCACATGGATGCCACGGTTGCTCACGGCGCCGACCTGCCGCTCGAAGCCGTGCCGCGCGAGCTCGTCCTCGAGTTCGGCCACGAGCGCGGACGGCACGGGCACATGCCGGATGCGCCCGCCCTTGCCGGACACGGCCAGCTGCCAGCCATCGCCCGTGCGGTGTTCGACCTGTTCCAGGTCCTCGCACTTCGCGCCCGTGATTTCGGCCAGCCGCAGTCCGGTTGCATAGAGCCAGCGCATGCCGCGGCGCAGGCGGCGGCGGGCCTCGGTGTCGGCATGCGCCTGGAGCAGCGCATCGACGTGGTCCCATTGCGCAAAGCTCAGCGCACGGCGCGAATCGAGCGGCTGCTGCAGGCTCGATGGCGGCGCGAGCGTCGAGAACGGATTGGAGACCAGGTAGTTCTGGTTCACGAGAAACGCGCAGAGGCTTCGCAAGATGGCAATGGCCTGGCGAAGCGCCGATGGCGCGAGCGGCCCTTCCATCGGCCGCCACAACGGCGACCAGCGCTGGTGATGGCGTGCACCACACCAGCCCGCGGGCGGCTCGAGCAGGAAGTCGCGGTAATCGACGGCGTCCAGGGCGGTGAGCGACGACAGTGCCTTGCGCCGCTCAAGGACGGCCCAGAGGAGCAGGCGCTCCGCCTCCTTGCGGTACGAACGCTGGGTGGCCGACAGCTCGCCGTTCGCATCGCCGGGGCGCTTGGCGCTGAGCCATGCGCCGATGGCCTCGTGGTCGTTGGCCGCCATCAGCAGGCAGTGCCCGCGCGGGGCACGGTTGGTGCCGGTGCTGCCGTCGAGCTCGGCGGGTAGGACGAACTTCTCGTAGGGCACGAGCGCGGTGCCGGTCGGCACCACCGCGGCGAGCGCCAGCGGCGCGAGCTGCGCCCTGGGCTTCAGGGCATGGGGACCGATGCGCAAGCCCAGTGCCTGCTGGTTGGCGCACAGCCAGTCGAGGATGCGCGCGGCCTTGAGCTCGCCCACGCCGGGCACATGCACCCACCAGCGCGCGCCGATGCCGTTGACCCGGTCGACCAGCGCCGAGAGCGTCGGCACGCCGGCGCCTTCGAGCCGGGCCGCCACCGAAGGATTCAGCCACGCCGATACGCTGTCGCCCGGACGAGGGTCCTGCGCGACGAGGTTCTCGAGCCAGCGCAACGCTTCGAGCTGGCGCTCGATGACCTGCGCCCGACGCGAGGGCCGCGCGCCCTGCCCTCCCCTGCCCGCGGCGGGAAAAGCTGCCTCGTAGGCTTCGATCTGCTCGGTTTCGGAGAAATCCTCCAGGCCCTCTGCCGCAGCGAACTCGGCAAGGCTCGGCAGCGCGGGCGCCGCTGGAAATCGGTCCGCGTCGAGCAGGATCAGCCGGGCAGTGCCGGGCCTGCGCTCGCGCCGTGCCGCGGCTGCGAACTCGTCGCGAATCCACGCGATGGTCCGGCGCACGGTGCGAAGGTCGGTGTGCTCGCCTTCGAGGCGCAGGTAGCGGTCCCAGCTGGCCCTTTCGTCCAGGCCCTGGGCCAGCGCCCGCATGAATGCGAAGTGTCCCCGGTGCAGCTTGCGGGCGGTGCCGGTCTTCATGAAGCCGATGTCGGATTCCGGTCGTCGCCCGATTGCCAGAACTTCCACCACGGCCGCGGCAAAGGCGGTTGCTCCGGCGGCAGTTGCTGCAACTGGCTCTCGCGCGTGCGGCGGCGCTGCTCGACCTCGAGCGCGTGCGCGATCCCGAACGCCTCGCGGTCGCCGCGCCCCGCCTGTGCGCGCCAGCTCACGGCAAGCTGCGCGAGCTCCTCGTCGTCGAGGGGGGCCAGCTGGGAAGGTGTGGGGATGGCAGCCATGTCTTCCAGCCCTAGGCGCCGTTCGATCGGCTGAACGAGGCGGCCTGGAGAACAGCGTGGGAAGGCTGCGTGCTTGGAGCGGGAGCGAGGGTTGGTGTCATGAATTGCTTGATGATAACTGAAGTAATCATCAATACACATTTTGTGTTGCAATATCGCACTTGCTTAAGGTGTCGCGTCTAAGTTGTTGATTTTCAACGATTTTATCGCCCTGGACGTAGGTGTCCAGAGCGCCGGCAGGTGCCGATTCAAGGCAGTGCTCGGGCCCTTGGGGTGCGGACCAGGTGACGCGGGGGCTGGAGCAGCCTACCTGCATGGCCGGGTTTTCAGCCCCCGCCCCGGCGTCCCCGAAGTCTCTCATCGCGCATCACCAATGGCCAGTCGCCGGGCCACTTCCACACACGCCTCGACGAACGCGCGTGCGGCCGCGGTGTCCGGGTCGTCGGGTTTCCATCGCCCTGGCGCTTTCCCGGCTTCCCCGGCAGCCGAGAGCGCAATCCCGAGCGAGCGCCGCAGGGGTTCCGGGATGGTGTCGTCAGCCACAAGAAGCAGCGCCGCGATCCGGGCAGCGTTGGGCGTCAGTTCCACTGCCTGTTCGTAGAGAGGGCCTATATGCATGCCGGCTGCGGGGCAAACGGCG
>Ga0163161_10001868_pt1 | contig 15374 bp, 15 predicted proteins | sample S45metaG_FD_129847 | JGI IMG/M metagenome (GOLD analysis project Ga0163161, IMG submission 129847) | Switchgrass rhizosphere microbial communities from Kellogg Biological Station, Michigan, USA - S4-5 metaG | ecosystem: Host-associated > Plants > Roots > Rhizosphere > Soil | place: USA... | reverse complement strand
TACTTCCTCTTCGTGAGCCTGAAGAACTATGGCGGCGACGATGGCCTGCCGATCGCCCTCGGCAGCCGCTTCGGCCCGGTCGACCTTTCCTCGCCGGCCAGCGTCTATGCCGTGGCGTTCATCGTGCTGGTGCTCTCGATCTGGTGGCTGGCGCGCCTGCGCGTGGCGCCGTTCGGCATGGTGATCCGCGGCGCCCGGCAGAACGCGCGGCGCGTGAGCGCCGCCGGCATTCCGGTCGTGCGCTACCAGCTGCTGGCCTATGTGATGTCCGGCATGCTGTGCGGCGTCGCAGGCCTGCTGCTGGCCAACCTCAACGCCTTTGCCTCGCCCGGAACGCTTGCGTGGTCCGTCTCGGGCGAGCTGATCGTCATCGTCGTGATCGGCGGCCTGGGCACCGTGTTCGGACCCCTCATGGGCGCACTGGTCTTTCTCGGACTGGAAGAAGTGCTGAAGGGCTTCACGGAGCACTGGATGGTGGTCTTCGGGCCGCTGATCGTGCTCGTTGCGCTGCTCGGCAAGCGGGGCATCGTCGGGCTGCTCGAGCGACTCGATGCGCATGTGCCGAAGGTGGCTGGGCCGTCCGCGTCTTTCGAACATGCCGGCACTGCGGCCAACACGCTCTCCGCGGCCGAGGGATCTTCCTCATGACCAGCGTCCTTCGCACCAACGCCCTGACCAAGCGCTACGGCGCGCTGCTCGTCACCGACTCGGTGTCGCTGGACATCCGCCAGGGCGAACTGCACGCGATCATCGGCCCCAACGGCGCCGGCAAGACCACCCTCATCAACCAGTTGTCCGGCGAACTCGAAGCGGACAGCGGCAGTGTGTGGTTCCGCGGCGCCGATGTCTCCGCCCTGCCGATCCACGAGCGCGCGCAACGCGGCTTGCTGCGCTCCTACCAGATCACTTCGATCTTCGAGGATTTCAGCGTGATCGAGAACGCAACCCTCGCTGCACTTGCCGCGCGCCGACATGCATTCCGCTTCTGGCAACCCATGGCGGCCGACCGCCAGGCGCGGCAGTCGGCCGAAGCGGCGCTTGTCGCCACCGGCCTCGCAAGCCGCATGCGTGCCGCGGCCGCCGACCTCGGCTATGGCGAGCGGCGCCAGCTGGAACTGGCGATGAGCTTGGCGGCCGGCCCCGAGTTCCTGTTGCTCGACGAGCCCATGGCCGGCATGAGCGTGCAGGAGTCGGCGGGCGTCATCGCGCTGCTGCAGCAACTGAAGCGCCAGTACACGATCCTGCTGGTCGAGCACGACATGGACGCGGTGTTCGCGCTGGCCGACCGCATCAGCGTGCTGGTCTACGGCAAGGTGTTGTTCACCGGCACGCCGCAGGAGATCCGCAACCACCCGCAAGTGCGGGCCGTCTACCTGGGCGAAGAAGAGGCCGAAGCATGAGCGAACTCCTGTCGGTGCGAAGCGTCCAGGCCTCCTACGGGCATGCGCAGGCGCTGTTCGACATTTCCTTCGAGGTCGGCAAGGGCGAGGTCGTCACCCTGCTCGCCCGCAACGGCATGGGCCGCTCGACCACGGTCAAGTGCCTGTTCGGCATGCTGCCCGTTGCGGCCGGCAGCATCTGGGTGGGCGGCGTCCGGGTGGACGGCCTGCCCTCGCACCGCATCGCACGCCACGGACTGGCGCTGGTGCCCGAAGGCCGCCAGGTCTTTGCCAATCTGACGGTGGAAGAGAACCTGGTCGCCACAGCGCGCGACAACAGCAAACGAAGCGGCGCGCGCTGGAGCCTGCACCGTGTCTACGAGTTCTTTCCCCGCCTCCAGGAGCGGCGCGGCAACCTCGGCTCCCAGCTCTCGGGCGGCGAGCAGCAGATGCTGGCCATCGGACGCGCACTGATGACGAACCCGCGCCTGCTGGTGCTCGACGAGGCCACCGAAGGCCTGGCGCCCTTGATCCGCAACGAGATCTGGCGCTCGCTCGCGGATCTCAAGCGCGACGGGCTGTCGCAGATCGTCATCGACAAGAACGTCAAGTCCCTGCTGAATCTCGCGGACCGCCACGTCGTGATCGAGAAGGGGCGCGTGGTCTGGCAAGGCGACTCCAGCGCGCTGCGCGCGCAGCCGCAGATCGTGCATCAATACCTGGGCGTGCAACAGGCTGCCGAGTCCACCGCCGGGCCATCGGCGGCCGCGAGAAGCGCTCAGGCTTCTGCGCCCGTGCCAGCGTAGCTTGCCAGCGCAGCCAGCACCACGGCCAACTGCTCCTCGCCAACTTCCTTCGACATCTCGCGCTGCGCCTGGCCCACCGCACGGCCGAAGTCCTTCAGCCAGTCTTCGCCGGCGGCGGTGAACCGTACGATGCGCACGCGCCTGTCCGAAGGATCAGCCATCCACTCGACGAGCCCGATCGATTCGCACTGGTCGATCAACTCCGTCATCGTATGGGTGGGGTAGGTCATGGACATGGGCCGCATGGGATCGGCACCGCCGCGAAGCGAAGGCCACTCTGCGCGCGATGTTGCAGCGCGCCTACGAGGGCGATCCGCCCTTGCCTTGAACGCCACGGCGCCCACCCTGGCGCCGCGCTTTCCTCATGCAACCATGCAATTGCAGCTAAGCGACCACATGCCGCCCTCGCCGGCGATCCAGCTGTGCGCATGGGCGATGCCGGCGCAGTTGTCGCCATCTGCGTGCGCGTGTCCGCAGGCGTGCGGCCCGCGCATCGCCTGGGCGAGGTAGCGGCCCTCCTCCTCGGCCGCGCGGGCCGAGGCGACAGGCGACCAGTCCGGGTTCACCGGCAGCGGCGCCGGCGCCATGGAACGGTAGGGCCCCTTGGCATGCACGATCTGCCCGCCCATCACCGTCAGCACCGATTCGATCTTCCGGATCTGATCCTCGGGCACCGCGAAGTAGTCGTCCGACAGCACGGCAAGGTCGGCCAGCTTGCCCGGTTCCAGCGATCCCTTGGCCGCCGCGTCGCCGGAGAACCAGGCGCTGCCCTGGGTGTACAGCCGCAGCGCCTGCTGCCGGTCGAGCCGGTTGGGGGCACCCACAAGGCGCAGGCCACCGGCGGTGCGCCCGGTCACGAACCACTGCAGCGAGATCCACGGGTTGTAGCTCGCGATGCGCGTCGCATCGGTGCCCAGTCCGACCGGAACACCGGCACGCAGCATCTCGCCCACCGGCGGCGCACGGTCGGCCACGCCAACGCCGTAGTGGCGCAAGAAGCTCTCGCCCTGGAAGGTCATGCGGTTCTGCACGGCGATGCCGCCGCCCAGCGCCTTCACGCGGTTGATGTTGCGCGGCGAGATCGTTTCGGCATGATCGAGAAACCAGCGCACGCGGTCGAGCGGCGCATCGCGCTGCACGCGCTCCAGCACGCCCAGGAGCGGCGTGATGGATTCGTCATAGGAAGCGTGAAACTGGAACGGCCAACCGTGCTCGACGAACAGGCGGATGACTTTCTCGAACTCTGGCTCCGCCGTGGGCTGCAGGTTGGGCCGCGGCAGCAGGAAGTTGGCCGAATCGAAGGCCGAGAAGGTGAGGATTTCTCCGGCACCGCGGATCTTGTAGATTGGATCGTCGGTCAGTTTCACCTGGCGGATCCAGGACGCGAAATCCTCATACTCCTTGCCCGGCGAAAAGCTGAACATGCTGCAGGCCACGCGCACCGTGAGGTGCCTGCCACCGGCCAGTTCGCTCATCAATGCGTAGTCGGCCAGGTTGTTGTCGGCGCCGCCGTCGCTCACGCTCGTGACGCCCACGCGATTGAGTTCGCTCATGAACTGACGCATCGAGTTCAGCCGCGCCGCATGGTCCAGCTGCGGTGCGCGGCGCATGGCCGAGTACACCGAGAACATGCTGGGCTTGGCGAGAATCAGGCCCGTGGGGTGGCCGAGCGCGTCGCGCACGATCTCGCCGCCGGCGGGCTGCGGCGTGTCCTTCGTGTAGCCCAGCGCCCGCAGCGCGGCCTTGTTCAGCAGCGCAGTGTCGTAGAAGTGCAGCAGCATCACCGGCACGTCGCTCGAGACGGCGTTGATCTCCTCGAGGGTAGGCATGCGCTTTTCGGCGAACTGGAACTCCGACCAGCCGCCCAGCACGCGCACCCACTGGCCGGGCGGTGTGCGCTGCACCTGCTTCCGCAAGAGTCGCAACGCATCGGCCAGCGACTCGACCTCGTCCCAGCGCACCTCCAGGTTGTATTGGAGTCCGCCGTTGATCAGGTGGATGTGCGAGTCGTTTAGGCCCGGAATCACCACGCGGCCGGCCAGTTCGACCAGCGTCGTGCCGGGCCCTTGGAATGCCGCGGTTTCCGCGTCGGAGCCGACCGCCAGGATCTTGCCGTCACGCACGGCGGCGGACGACACCACTCGGTTGCGTGCATCCAGCGTGTGGATCCTTCCGCCCCGAAGGATCAGATCGGCCTGCGCCCTGCCCGGCGCGGCGGCACAGCCAGGCAAGCCCATGACGGCGGCCGCACCGGCGGCTCCCTGGAGGAGGGTTCTGCGGTCCATGTCGGGCTCCCCGGTTCAGTGGTTGTGAAAAGCGGCTTCGTGGAAGCTCGGGTCGTAGTAGGTCCTGGCATCGTGCAACCTGGCGCCAGGCCGGCCGAACTTGGCGCGCAGTTTCACGACCGTCTCGACGCCTGCAAGGTCGATCTGCCCCCGGCGCTGGAAGCTTTCGGAGCCGGACAGCAACGCGCGGTAGGCGCCGTCCGCCGCCTGCGGCGGTGTGCCCGGCGGCATGTGGGCCAGGAAGATCCTGAGCGCCTCGTCCTTGTTGCGGGGCTCGCGCAGCCAGTCGACGGCGCGCGCATGGGCACGGATGTAGCCTTGCACGCGGTCCGGATGGGCACGCGCCCAGCCCTGGCGCACCGCGGCGACGACGCCCTGGTAGTGGCCTAGCTCGTCCGTCGCATTGGCCAGGCGATGGAAGCCCTGCGCTTCGGCCATTGCATCGAACGGCGCCACCAGGATGGTCGCCGCGTGCTTGCGCTCCAGCAGCGCCTGGTAGCGTTGCAACACGCCACCGGCCCGCTCGGTACTGTAGTCGCGGCCCAGCGCCAGGCCGTGGCGCTCCAGAAGCTCAAGCAGCACGAAGGCATAGCCGGTGGTCAGGGCATCCACCGACAGGGTCTTGCCGCGCAGATCGGCATAGCCGCGGCTCTCTGGCGACGCGACCAGCCGCAGAAAGCCCGCGTCCGAACCCATGACGGCCAGGAGATCCGGCCCGTCCACGCCCGCTTCGCCCTGCCCTTCCCGGTAGGCGATGACGTTGTCCATGGCCGTCATGGCGAGGTCGAACTCGCCCTGGATCAGGCCCTTCATCTGGAACGTGGAGTTCGGCGTCGGTGTGATCGCGACAGCCAACCGCTCGCTGGCAAAGAACCCCTTGTCCTCGGCCGCCCACAGCGGCCAGTTGAAGGCACCGGGAAACACGATGACGCGCAGCGGCGGCGGAGCTTCCGCCACCACATGGGTGTTGCCAGCGCATCCCGCGATCAGCGTGGCCAGCAGCGGAACAATGAAAAACCGGATGAACATGGACGCCTGTTTCAACATCTGCTTCACTGACAACTTCCGTCTTTTTGTGCGATGCAGCCGCTGCTACACGATGCGCGTCTCGAGCTCGCCAAGCGTCTCGATCCATACCCGCGTCACGTCGCCGCGCTGCAGGAATGTGCCCGTCTCCATGCCGACGCCGGCCGGCGTGCCGGTCAGGATCACATCGCCGGGAAGCAGGTCGACGCGCTCGCTCAGGTAGGCGATCTGCTCGGCCACGCCGTAGAGATGGTTGCTGGTGTTCGAGTCCTGCCGCAGCTCGCCGTTAACCCAGAGCTTGATGGCCAGGTTTTCCGGCGTGCGGACGAACTGGGCCGGCGTGAACACCGGCCCCAGCGGGCACGAGCCGTTGAAGCACTTGTGCCCTATCCAGTCGAAGCGAAACGGCGACGAAGGGTCGACGCCGTGCCGCACCAGGTGATCGCGCGCCGAGAGGTCGTTGGCACACATGTAGCCCGCCACGTGATCCAAGGCACTGCCGACGCCGACCTGCGCGGCGCGCCGCCCGATCACCACGGCGAGTTCGGCCTCCCAGTCCAGCCGCTCGGTGTTCGCCGGGTATGTCACCTCGCCCCGGTGGCCGGAGAGGGTTGCAGCTCCGGACTTGAGGAAGTGCCAGGGCGGCACACCCTCCTTCTTCGGGTCGAGCACGAGTTTCTGGTTCAGCGCGCGGCCCATGGCTTCCACGTGGTCGCGGTAGTTGGCGCCGGCCGCGTAGATCGCGCCGGGCCGGGCGAACGGAGACCGCAAGACGATGCTGGCTGCATCGAGCGCAGCGGACGCGTACCGGTCAGGGTCGGCGGCAAGGCCTGCGGCCAGCGCGTCGAGTTCGGGAACGCACGATGCCCAGCGGCCGACGACTTCATCGAGGCTGGCCGCTGCCAGGTCCGCGCAACCGGCAACGCTTGCCGCGTCGCCCAAGTCGAACCACGCAGTGCCGACCGCGATGCCGGACCGCGCCACGCGTTCCGTTTTTTCATAGGTGAACAGTTGATACTTCATGGCGGTCATTCGAGAGGGAAGTTGCCGTCTTGCCTGGGTGAAAACGACTCGGCTTCCAGCAGCTTGATCACGGCGGAGATGTCCTCTTCGCCCATGCCGCCTTCCAGTGCCCGGAGGAAGTACGGCGCGGCGGCAGTAAAGAGGGGTGTGGCGCAACCCAGCTCGCGGGCCATCCCGGCCCCGAGCCGCAGGTACTTGTGCAAGGTGTTGAACGAGCCGGGTGCCGGCGTGAAGGCCCGCGCCGCCATCATCGGCGCGCGGATCGTGAACATGGCGGAGTTGCCCGCACCCTGTCGGATCACTTGCGCGACGCGCTCGGGTGCGAAGCCCGCGCGAACGCCCATGTTCATGGCTTCGGCCGCCGCGAGTGTGTGGATGGCGACGAGCGTATTGGCGATCAGCTTCATCGCCACCGCCGAGCCGAGTTCGCCCAGGTGGAAATGGTGTTCGGTGATGGCATCCAGCACGGGCTTGCAGGCCTGGAACAACGCCTCGTCGCCACCCACATACAGGGCCGCGCGGCGCTCGGCCACCATGGGAGGCGATCCGCTCACCTCGGCTTCAAGCATGCGGGCGCCGGCGCGCTCGACGCGCAGTGCCTGCTGCACCTTGCACTCCCGCGTGTAAGTGCCCATCTCGATGACGATCTTGCCTGGCGCGAGTGCGCCGATGACGCCGTCCGGGCCGTCCAGCACCGCGGCCTGCGCTTCTTCGCCGGGCAGGCACAGCAACAGCACGTCGGCCGCGCGCGCCACTTCGGCCGGCGATTGCACCGCCTCGCCGCCGGCGCGCAAGAACGCTTCCCGGTCCGTGCGCCGGAATCCGACGACCCTAAATCCCGCTTGCATGAGATTGACGGCAATGGGCAATCCGAGTTGGCCAATGCCGACCATGCCGATGACTTGTCGAGTTCGTTCCACCTGTGTCTCCTGGTAATTGGGAGCGGATTCTGCGGGCCAGAGGACGATCGAACCAGACCGGTTCGATGATTCATTCGTATAGATCACTTCTATACTTCGCGCGTGAAAGACCTCAACCTGCTCTATACCTTCGAGGCCATCTGGCGCGACCGCTCCGTGACCGGCGCCGCCGAGAGCCTCGGCCTGACTCAGGCTGCGGTGAGCGCCTCGCTGAAGCGCCTGCGCGAGGAATACGAGGACAAGCTGTTCACGCCCGTCGGCCGGAAGATGGAGCCGACGCCGCTGGCTTCGGACCTGGCGCCGATGCTGCTGGACGTGCTTTCCATGGTCCGCAAGACGCAGGTGGAGCGCCGGGGCTTCGACCCGGCCACGGCCAAGCGGATGTTCACCGTGCGCACCCGCGACATCGGCGAAGCGGTTTCCTTTCCGCCGATCATGGCGGCCCTTGCGCAGTGCGCGCCGGGCATCCGGCTGCGAACGGTCTTTCGAACGATCCCGGAAACCGTCAGCGGCCTGGCGGCCGGGCAGCTCGACTTCGCGCTGGGGTTCCTGCCGTCGCTCGAGGCGGGAATCCACCGCCGGCTGATCCACACCCAGCACTACGTGTGCGTCATGCGCACCGGCCATCCGCTCGCCGACAAGAAGATGACGCTGGAACGCTTCAGCGAAAGCGAACACTTGCTGGTGGAGTACTCCGGCAGCGGCCACATCCAGCTGGAACGCGCGCTGATCGACGCGGGCGCGCGCAACCGCATCAAGATTCGGCTGCCCCAGTATCTGGCGGCGCCGCACTTCGTGGTGAGTTCCGACCTGCTGTGGTCGGCGCCGGCCATTCTTGCCGAGACGCTCGCGAAGCACTACCCGCTTGTCATCAAGCCGATCCCCCTGGACCTGCCCAGCTTCGAGATTTTCCTGTACTGGCACGACCGCTACCACCAGGACCCCGCGAACAAGTGGATGCGCGACTTCGTCGTGCAGCGGCTGGCTTCCGACTGACGCCGGCTGTGCGCTCGGGAGAGTGCGCCTCCCCGGCCTTGCGCGCAGCACTTGCAGTTGTCGCTCGGCCGCCCCCTCCACAAATCGCGTTTATATGAATGAATCATTCATCCGGTATGGATCGATCGATCGCCAAAACGCAGAATCCAGTCACATCAACAAGGAGACAGAGTGACTGCACCCGGCCTCTGCCGAGGGCACGATCTCTCCAGACTGGCCATGATCATCGAACAACGCACCTATGAGCTGAAGCCCGGCTCGCTGCCTGAATTCCTCGCGGGCTACGAGGCCGAGGGGCTCCCGCTGCAGCGCGAGGCGCTGGGCCGGCTCATCGGGTACTTCGTCGCCGAGATTGGCGAGCTGAACCGCATCGTGCAGCTGTGGGGCTTCGACTCCTACGAAGACCGCCTGTCGCGCCGCGCCGCGCTCTCGGCCAATCCACAGTGGCGCAGCTTCCTCGGAAAGTCGGCCGGCCACGTGGTGCGGCAGCGCAGCGAACTGCTGGCCCCGGCGAGCTTCTCGCCGATCCGCTAGGAGAGAACGATGATCCGATCGCTGCTGCAAGTGGGCATGACCGTCCCGGAACTCGAGGTCGGCCGCGCCTTCTACGAACTCTTCGGACTGGAGGCGCGGGTCTCGGGCGCCGACCTGCTCTTCCACTGCGAGGGCAGTGCCCAGGACCTGCTTCGACTGATGCCCGGCGCGCGCAAGAAGTTGAGCTACGTCTCGCTCGGCACGAATGCGGCCGGCATGGACGCGCTGATGGCCAATCTCCAGCGCCATGGCGTGGGGCTGGCCGACAGCCCTTTCGGGCCGATGCCGGGCATCTGGGTTCGCGATCCGCACGGCGACTGGCTCAACGTGCAGGTGGCCGAGGCGCAGCCATCGAGCGCGCCAGCGGCGGCCGAGATCAACGCGCCGGGACGCTACCGCCGCATCGGCACGCGTGCATGCGACCCCTCCTCCCAGCAGAAGAGGGCCAGGCCGCGGCGCATGGGCCACCTCATCAAGTTCTCTCCCGACGTGGACCGCTCGGTCGCGTTCTATACCGAGGTGCTCGGCATGAAGGTGTCGGACCGTGCGGGCGACATCCTGGCCTTCCTGCGCGGCAGTGCGGGCGGCGACCACCACATCGTGGCCTTTGCCCACAGCACGCACACGGGGCTGCACCACATCAGCTTCGAAGTCGGCGACATCGACGAGATCGAGATCGGCGCACAGACCCTGCTGCGCGCGGGCTACAAGGACGGCTTCGGGCTGGGGCGCCATGTGGGAGGCTCCAACTACTTCCACTACATCCGCGATCCGTGGAACAGCCTGGTCGAATACTTCTGGGACATCGACGTCATCCCCGAGGACGACAGCGCATGGGAAGCCCTGAACGTCACGCCGCAGGAGCTGACCGCGGTCTGGGCGGCGACACCGCCGCCGCCGGAGTTCCCCATGAACTTCGAAGAACGCGAAGAGTGATGGCCGCGCCGCAGGAAAGCGCGCAGGAGCTGCTGCGCGCGATGCTCAACAAGCCGCTCTATGTGGCGCTGCGAAAGCCCGCCGACCTCGCGCGCATGGCGCAGTTCCTCGAGCCGCACCTGCGCTGGATGATCGGCGCGGAACGCAGGGGCGAGCTGTTCGCCTCCGGGCCTTTCACCGACGACACCAGCGCGCCGGGTTCGCTCGGCGGCCTGTCGATCGTGCGGGCCGCATCGCTGGCGCATGCACGGGAGCTGCTGTCCTGCGACCCGTTCGTGAAGGAAGGCGTCGTGACGATCAACGTGAAGAAGTGGCTGCTGATGGAGGGCGGCTTCTCCGTCGCTGTGCGGTTGTCGGACCAGTCCGCCCGTCTTTTCTAGCGCCGGGCCGAAGAAGCCCGCAGACCCGGCTCGAACAGGGCCCACCTTTCCGGAGACACCATGAACAAGACCATCGGGCACAACGCCCTCGCCCTGTGCATCGCCTTGCTCGCGTCGGCATCCCACGCTGACGTGAAGGTGGGCTTTCTCGCCACGCTGAGCGGCCCCTCCGCCGATGTCGGACGCGACCAGCTCGACGGCTTCAATCTCGCGCTCGAGCAACTGGGCGGCAAGCTCGGCGGCGCGCCGGCCGTGCTTTTCAAGGAGGACGACCAGCAGAAGCCCGAAGTGGCGCTGGACGCCCTTTCCAAGCTGCTCGACAAGGAGAAGGTCGACGTGGTCACGGGCCTGACCTTTGCCAACATCATGATGGCGCTGCAGAACAAGATAGCCGCGACGGACGTGCCGTTCCTCGGGTCGGTCGCCGGCGTCTCGGCCGCGGCGGGCGCGCAGTGCAAGCCGAACCTCTTCGTGACCTCGTGGCAAAGCGATGTGCCTGCGGAGGCCATGGGCAAGTACCTCACGGACAAGGGCATCAAGCGCATCAGCGTGATGACGCCGAACTTCGTCGGCGGCAAGGACAAGATCGCAGGTCTCAAGCGCTTCTACAAGGGCGAGATCGTCGACGAGGTGTACACGCCGCTGAACCAGCTGGATTTCTCCGCCGAGCTCACGCGCCTGGGCGCATCCCGGCCCGAGGCCGTGTTCGCCTTCTACCCGGGCGGGCTCGGCGTGACCTTCGTGCGGCAGTACCAGCAGGCTGGGCTGCAGGGAAAGATCCCGCTCTACACCACCAACACGGTCGAGGGCACCTCGGTGGCCGCCATGGGCAGGGCCGCCTTCGGCGTCATCACCGCCGATGCCTGGTCGCCGGGCAGCCCGGGGGCCGAGTCGCGCCAGTTCGTTGCAGCCTTCGAGAAGAAGTACGCGCGCATGCCTTCCGCCTATGCGGCGTTCAGCTACGACGCCGCGATGGTGCTCGATGCGGCGCTGGCAAGGCGCAAGGGCGATGCCTCCGACCGCAAGGCGCTGGCGCGGGCAATTGCGACCACGCCTTTCAAGTCCGTGCGCGATGCCTTCCGCTTCGGCGCCAACAATTTCCCGATCCAGAACTATCACGTGTTCGAGATCGCCAAGGGGGCAGCGGACAAGGCCGAATTCCGCTTGCTGGCGGAAAACGTCCTGCAGTCGCATGCGGACGCCTATGCATCGAAGTGCATAGCCAAGTAGTTCAGTAGTTCGAGCGCTGCCAGCGGTCCAGGCGATCCGCTGAACTCGCAGGGCGCCCCGGCGCCGGCGGTTCCCCTCCTCTTTCTTCCTCTTTCTGACGCAACCGATGCGAGGCACCGGTGTGGACGGCGCTCGCCTTTTTTCGCAACAACACCTGGAGACAAAGACCATGAAAAGACAGTTCTCGAAGAAGATATCGATCGCGGCCGCGATGGCCTGCCTGCTTGCGGCAGGCGCCTGGGCGCAGTCGCCCAGCGTCAGCGGTCCCGCCACGGCCCCCGACCAGGACGCGCGGCGCGTCGAGTCGGAGGCGCAATCGCGCGCACGGGCGCCATCGGCTTCCAGCATCTCGCTCTACGGTCTGGTCGACACCGGTGTCGAGTACCTCAGCAATGTCGGGCCCGGCAGCAACCGCCTGATCCGCATGCCGTCGCTGACGGGCAGCCTGCCGTCGCGTTGGGGCGTTCGCGGCGTGGAGGATCTGGGCGACGGCCTGCGCAGCGTCTTCGTGCTGGAATCGGGCTTCGGGCCGGACACCGGCAGCCTGAACCAGGGAGGCCGCAGCTTCGGGCGGCAGGCCTTCGTGGGGCTGTCCGGCGGCTGGGGCACTGTGACGCTGGGGCGCCAGTACACGATGCTGTTCTGGTCGCTGCTGGACGCCGACGTGCTCGGGCCCAACGTCTATGGCAGCGGCTCGCTCGACGCCTACATCCCGAATGCACGCGCCGACAACGCCATCGTCTACCGCGGCACGTTCGGCGGCTTCACGATGGGAGCCTCCTACAGCCTGGGCCGCGACGTGGTCAACGCCGGGCCAAGTCCGGCAGGCACCAACTGCCCCGGCGAAAGCGCCACCGACAGCAAGGCCTGCCAGGAATGGTCCGTGCTGATGAAGTACGACGCCGCACGCTGGGGCGCAGCCCTCGCCGTCGATGGAATCCGCGGCGGTCCCGGTGCGTTCGCGGGCCTGGTGAGCAGCAGGCTCAAGGACCGGCGAATCTCGGCCAATGGCTATGTGAAGCTGGGCGAGGGACAACTCTCCGCCGGCGTGATCCGGCGGAACAACGACGCCAGCCCGCTCACGCCCCGGAGCGATCTCTGGTACGTGGGCGGAAGCTACCCGGTGCTGCCCGCCCTCACGCTCGATGCACAGCTCTTCCGGCTCGGCTACAGGAACAGCAGGAACGGCGCGACCCTGGCTGCCGTGCGCGCCACCTACAACCTGTCCAAACGCACTGCGCTGTACGCGACGGTGGGGCACATTTCCAACGATGGCAACCTGGCGTTGTCCGTGAGTTCCGGGGCCACCGGGAGCAATCCCGCTCCGGGCGGCTCCCAGATGGGGACCATGCTGGGCATGCGGCATTCGTTCTGAGGGGCCGCGCCGGCCGGCCGGCTGATCACGGCCCGCTGCGCTTGCGCAGGAGCACTTCGACCTCCTGCGTCGCCTTGCGCAGCATCTCGCTGATCTGCTGCGTGCGCCGCTGGTTGAGGCGCTGGGTCAAGGCGGCCACGCTGAGTGCGCCCACCGCGTGCGACATCGAATTGCGGAACGCGACGCCCACCGCGCGCACGCCGAGGCTCACGCGGTTCTGGATCACGGCGGCGCCTTCGGCGCGCGTCTGGATGCAGGCCTCTGCCAGGTCCTGTGCCGTCAGCTTGCCGAAGGCCGGCAGGGTCGGTGCCACGCGTTCGATGATTTCCATGCGCTCCTCCTCCTCGATCGCGGAGAGGATCGCAAGCCCGCCCGCGCCGACGCCCAGCGGCCGCCGGCTGCCGACCTCGAGCACCAGCGCCCGGATCGGAAACTCGCCTTCGCGCCGGTGCATGCACACGGCGTCGAAACCGCTGCGCACCACCAGGTAGACCGTGTCGCCGGTCTCCTTCGCGAGCGAATTCATCGCGCCATCGCACAGGTCGCGGATGTCGTGCATGGTCGACCCGGCCACGCCGAGTTCGAAGGCCAGCGGGCCGAGCCGGTAGCGGCGCGTCAATGCGTCGTGCACGGCCAGGTTCTCGGCAATCAGCTGCGCGAGCACGCGGTGGGCCGAGGGATGCGGCAACTGCGCCTTGGCCGCCAGCTCGGTCAGCGCCAGGCCCTTGCGGCCGGCTGTGGCCAGCAGCTTGAGCAATGCGACACCCCGCTTGAGGGAGCCTGCATCGGAAGTCGTTTTCGTGTTCATCTATCGGACAGATGCCTATTTTGTTTTCAGCTATTAGAAAACAATCCGCCCAGCAGCGCACATAGCCGTTCCGATAAACGGACACAAGCACGGGAGCGCTGCCAAGCCTCGACGAGCTTCGGTCCGACCGACCCACCAGGAGACAACGACATGAAATTCCAAAGCAGCTTCCGCTGGATCGCCGCCGCGCTCGGCGCGGCCTCCCTGTTCGGCGCCGCGGGCGCCATTGCGCAGGGCGGCAAGGTGCGCATCGCGGTCGTCACGCCATTGACCGGCCCGCTGTCCGTGGTGAACGGCCCGGGCCAGAATGCCGCGCGCATGCTGGCCGACGCCATCAACAAGGGCGAGCTGCCGGCCCCCTACAACACGGGCAAGGGAATGGGCGGCAAGGAAGTCGAACTGATCTTCCTCGACGAGAACGGCGGCAACGCCAAGCAGGTGGCGGAGTTCCGCGGGCTGGTGGAACGGCAAGGCGCCGACGCGGTGATGGGTTTCGGGTCGGCCGCCACCTGCGTGGCGATCGCGCCGGTGGCCGAGGAACTCAAGGTCCTCACGGTGATGTCCACCTGCGCCACGCCGCGCATCTTCGAGGACGGCAAGTACGAGTACGTGTTCCGCACGACGGGTTCCACCACGATGGACAGCGTTGCGCTCGCGCTCTATGCCCAGGCCCGCATGGCGGCCGCAAAGACGGTGGGCCACATCAACCCAAACTACGCGCTGGGGCAGGATGCATGGCGCGACTTCAGCGCCGCGCTCAAGTCGGTGAAGCCCGGCATCGAGGTGGTCGCCGAGCAATGGCCGACACCGGGTTCTGGCCAATACGCGGCGGAGATCTCGGCGCTCGCGACCAAGCGGCCCGACATCATCCACACCTCGATGGCCGGCGCCGACCTGGAGGCATTCTTCACCCAGATGCGCCCGCGCGGCCTGCACGAGCGCTCGAAGATCTACGCGCCGCTGCTCGAACTGTCCATGTACCGGATGGGTGCACAGGTTCCGGACGGCGTGGTGTTCACCGCACGCGGCACCAACGGGCTGTTCGCGCCCAAGTCGGCGCTCAACGACTGGTTCACCGCCGCCTACCAGGGCCGCTACAAGGACGCGCCGGTGTACACCGCCTACCAGTACACCAACACGCTGCTCGCGCTCAAGGCCGCCTACGACAGCGCCGCCAAGGCGGGCGACACCGGCACGCCGGCCCTGATCAAGGCGCTCAAGGGCCGCAGCATCGAGACCCCGAGCGGCACCATCCGCCTCGCGCTGGGCAACGGCCACCAGGCCATCCAGGACATGGCCGTCGGCGAGGCCTTCTACGACGCCGAGAAGAAGACGGTGTCGGTGCGCAACGCCATGCGCTTCCCGGCCGAATGCGTGAACCCGCCCGAGGGGATCAAGAGCGAGGCCTGGCTGGCGGGCGGCATGGCGGGGCGCAAGTGCGAAGGCACGGTCGCCGCCAAGTGATCCGGGGCCCTGGCTGACCGACCATGTCGACACTCCTCACCATCCTCATCGACGGCCTGATCTACGGCGCCTGGCTCTTTCTCGTGGCGGCCGGGCTGACCCTGATCTTCGGCGTGATGAAGGTCCTGAACATCGCGCACGGCAACCTCTATGCCATTGGCGCGTATGTCGCCGCCACGGCCATGGGCTACTGGTTCGCCGACCGACCGCCC
>Ga0163161_10001867_pt1 | contig 15374 bp, 16 predicted proteins | sample S45metaG_FD_129847 | JGI IMG/M metagenome (GOLD analysis project Ga0163161, IMG submission 129847) | Switchgrass rhizosphere microbial communities from Kellogg Biological Station, Michigan, USA - S4-5 metaG | ecosystem: Host-associated > Plants > Roots > Rhizosphere > Soil | place: USA... | reverse complement strand
TGCATTAATGGTGATAACCAGTAGACTAATCCTCCAGTGTTCGGCACGTAGCGCAGCCTGGTAGCGCACGGTCATGGGGTGTCCGGGGTCGGAGGTTCAAATCCTCTCGTGCCGACCAAATTCTCCCAACGTTTTGTCTGGTGAAGTCCAGAGAGAACCATAAAAAACAGTTTAAACAGTAGGTTGTTGAAACCTGCTGTTTTTCTGTTGTCTAGTGAAATCCTGATTGATACAGTGGAATCCACCTGATTTAGGCATACTCATGGGCATACGTTTCTACGACTGCCTTTTGATATGCCTAAGCCTTCCGAGGAACAGAATGGAGACTGCTTATGGCAAGACAGACCAAGCCCTTAAACAATACCGAAGTCAAGAACGCCAAAGCTGCTGGACGAACATTGGTTCTTTATGACGGGGATGGTCTGGAACTGCAGGTAACTCCCGGAGGCTCTAAACTCTGGCGGTTTCGTTATTACAAACCCTTCACTCGTAAACGGGCCATGATCAGCTTTGGTTCATACCCTTCCGTTTCGCTTTCTGAAGCCCGCCAAAATCGTGAATCAGCCCGCGCTCTTCTCAGCAAAGACATCGACCCTCAAGAGCACAAAAAAGCAGAGCAACTTCGTCAGAAGAGTGTCAGTGAAAGTACATTTGAAAAAGTTGCAGCTGAGTGGTTTAAAACCAAAGAGGCAGCAGGATTAACAACTCACACTCTTAACGATATCTGGCGTTCAATGAGTAAATATGTGTTCCCACATATTGGCTCCATGCCTATTTCCAGCATTACAGCTCAACAGTTCATTGGATCCCTTAGCCCAACTCATGCGGCAGGCAGACTCGAAACGGTTAAAAGGTTGAGTCAGCGTATCAATGAGGTTATGGATTACGCTTTAAACTCTGGCTTAATCACTTCAAACCCAGCGGCAAAAATCGGTAAGACGTTCCATAAGCCAAAAGTAAAACACCGCCCCGCCCTCTTACCTGAACAGCTACCTCTGCTTATGAAGAATCTCGCATTTGCGAGTATTGGCAGACAGACGCGCTGTCTTATCGAATGGCAGCTCCTTACAATGACACGACCGGCAGAAGCGGCGATGACACGCTGGGATGAAATCAACTTCGATACAAAGGAATGGCACATTCCTGCTGGACGCATGAAAATGAAACGTATGCATATTGTACCGCTGTCTGAACAGGCACTTGCTGTGCTGGAAGTTATGAAGCCAATCAGCCAGCATAGACCACACGTTTTTCCCGGTTACCGCAATCCCTTGGAACCAATGAACAGTCAGACTGCAAACATGGCGCTGAAACGTATGGGCTTCAAAGATATCCTTGTAGCGCATGGTATGAGATCCATAGCCTCAACTGTTCTCAACGAGAAGGGATTTCAACCTGACGTCATTGAAGCAGCACTGGCTCACATTGATACTAATGAGGTCAGGAGAGCTTACAACCGTTCTCAATATCTGCAGCAACGAAGAGATATGATGGCGTGGTGGGGTAAGCATGTTGAACTGTCAGCAAGTGGCAACTACAGCTTTTCATCAGGATTGGAAAATGATTCAGTAAATGATTACTATGATTTAAAAGTCTGAAAACTATTTGCACCTACTATCATACTCAACCACAAAAAACGCAACTCTACTTTATGATCTAAAGATCTTAACTAAGCCTAATAATTTCAAAAGGAAATAGCCTAATGATTTATCAGTGTTACTCGTGCAGCAAGACATCTTTCGAAATTATTTGTCCATGGTGTTCTGGCGGAGTACCAACTGCAACGAATTCATGGGGCACAAAAACGCCTCCCCCTGTAACCTCAGAACAAATGATTCCTCTTAATCCCTCTTTTTATCCAGAGTTTCAATATCAGTCAAAAGGAATAATAAAAGACTTATTCGGAAAAAAGAAAGAGCAATCCCAACTCAATAGTCTCCTGCAAAATGTCTTGGATAAATATGCAACATTTAAGGATCCTTACTTCACTAATTTCATCTACACGACAAAATTTTCACATGATAAGCGGTCAGAAAGTGATTTATCGGAAGACAAAAGCTCTTATTCTGATTTTGTATTATTCCGTGAGGTTCTTGTTCGAAAGGGATTTAATGAATTAGAAGAGCTGCCAATGCTTTTGGACAAGCTTTTGCTTACTACATCTTTCAACGCTGTATATAATGGGTTTGCGAAAGAGATCAAAAGACATATCAAACCTACATTAACAGAATCTTTGAAATCATGGATTGAAGAGGCAGGAACAACATTTAGAGCTGATCTATCATTGTTTCTATACTTTGTTTGGAGCAATAAAATAGCTTTCTCTGCATTAGAATTCAATGAGAACGCACAAAACACTCCTGGCACACCATTGATCTTAATAGATAATATTAGAAAGTATATATCAATCTGTGAAACTATATATTTTGACATACTGGTTGAAAGATTGGCTATACGCCTTGAACATTTCAATCCAGATAAATATGTTAATATGTACTCAGTTGATTCAATGAATGGTTTTGAATTTGAAGACTTCTTAGTCAAGATATTCCAAACTCTTGGGTATGATGTTAAAGAAACCAAAAGAACCCAAGATCAAGGTGCAGATCTATTTGTCACTCGTTTCGATAAAAACATTGTTATACAAGCAAAAAACTATTCTGGCTCAGTTGGTAATTCAGCAGTACAACAAGCTATCTCCGCTAAAGCATTTTACTCATGTGACGAAGCAATGGTTATTACAAATTCATACTTCACTAATTCGGCTAAAGAACTTGCTGAATCAGCAAAAGTACGTTTGATTGACAGAAATGAATTACAAAAATATTTAGAAGACTATAATCAAAAAATAATAGAAGAATTTAAATGATTCTAAATATTAAAATTTTAAAAAAATCGTCTCTGTTAATTATGTATTGTGTCCTGATTTAAATCACTGAAGATAGATTGCCTAGATCAAAAACATTTAAATTTAGACGTGCGAGAACAAAATGAATAGAGTTAATCAGATAGTTAGCATTCTTAGTAAAATGGAATCACATACTCCATTTGCGTTGATAAAATCCAAGAAAAAAACCTCAATAAAAATACAAAATTACTCTTTGCTTGGATGCCTTCTATGTCTTCTGCTGTTGGGGGCACTAATTATTCTATGCTTAACTTTTAATATTGATAAAAAGAGCGTAGAAATTTACGCTATATTGCTACTTATAATGAATCATATCTTTGGAATTATATGCTTATCAACACCTATAGTCGCTGATATGAATTTCTTCTTTAATATGCGAAAGGAAGTATTAAACGATTTTCAAATAGAAATAAATCACGATGAGAAGAATGTTGAACAACTCGACCACTATTCTATCCCCGAGTTGGAATATGCAACATATTGGTTAAATCTTAAAATTGAACGATTTAAAGCACGTATATCAGATTTCTTTGGTACTAAAACTGCAATTATATCTATTTTAGGATTATCATACTCTGCTGTACAATCTCTAGGTGGATTTGAAAAAATAGGCAATATTTTATTTAAAGGATTATTCGACACTAACGTTGCCAATATAATTTCGATATTAGGTTTGTTTTTTCTTCTTGGCATTTCCCTTGGAGCCATTGTAATGAAAAATATCATCAATCATTTTGAATACTTAAAAAACATTCTAGCACTGGCAAAACAGCGAAAAAAAGAGTTCTCCTAAAAAATACATCGGTCAGAATAATGAATTATTATATCTTTAAGCCTCAATTAAAATTTTACAGTAGGCGAGTATCTAAGATAACTTCGACAAACTCTCAATAATTTGCATGAACAAACAGTCAATGCCGCAATTATTCGAATGGGCTTCGGAGGTAAGCTTGTAGCTCACGGTATGCGTTTTATTGCAAAGACCACAGCAGAAGAATCCGGCAAGTTCAGAGCAAAAGTTCTTGAAGCAGCACTTGCTCACTCCAAGAAGGACTAGATCGTAGCAGCATACAACAGCGCTAAGTACCTTGCAGAACGTATAGTACTTATGCAGTGGTGAGGTGATTACGTTCAATCTCAAAAGTATCGAGTAATTGCAGCCTGAAAATTTGCCTACTCAGTTTAATTTAATCTAAACTAACGAATCGAGCCGACAAAACTTGGCGTAATTATCTTCTAATGGTTAAACAAACGTAGAGAAGGTTCGGATAGAAATGCTTGCAATTTAATTTCATTAAAACCCTTAAAAGCTTGGAGAGTGTAATGATTACTAATATTCCTTTCTTTAAAATCATTAAGAAAATGAACGATAAGGCAGAACATATCGGTTACTGTATAACTTTCGGTGATGGTACAACATTAGAAACTAATCCTATTTTTTTTTCTACATACATAGAGGCATGCTCATACTTGGAGACTTTTTTAAGAGAACAAATACTAATTACAAAAAAAAACTTAACATTACACAAGCTTAATAATAAAGCAGACAATCCAATCATCAGTAATAAAAACGATGCCCACCTTATTAAAAAAGATAGCTCTTTGAAGTAAACTAATTACCCCATTGACTTTCCTGCATTATGATTTAATTATTATATTAATAATGCAGGAGATTCTATAATGAATGAAAATAATTTACTATTAACAGATAACGATATTTTTCTGATTGATTTAATAACGCACAAAGCATCTATTCATGAAAAAGATGAATATGGCAGATCGTTTATTTTTAATAAATCAGCACATAAAACTGGATTTCTTAAGACACTGATTAAATTCGGTCTGGATATAAATGAAGAAGATGTTTATGGTAAGACACCACTGTTTTATTGTGATGACATAAATATATTCAGTGAGATGCTGAATTATGGCGCTGATATAAACCATAAAGATAATGGTGGGAAAAGCGTTATCTTTTATTATCATGATGAACAAATTTTAAATTTAATATTAAACCATCCAAGCTTTGACATTAACGCAAAGGATAATATTGGAAATACTATTCTCTCTAGTAATATTTTTAGCTATCATTCAGAAAAAATTCAGCAACACATGCATAAAATGAAAAAAGAGGATGTTCTTATAACCACAATTTCAAATAATCAATCCAGCTTACTAAGAATAATATTAGCCAATGGATTCTCATTCAAATTAGCAAAAAAAGTCATTTTAGGATATCCCCCAGAAACGAACATTAAGGAATTAAAAAAAGTAATAGATATTTTCTTAATGTATGAGGATGTTCATTTTAAAAAATCCATATTCTATTTTGATCCTTATTATGGAGAACCTGCAAGATTATATACTTTAAACCATCTTTTCCATATTGCACATAAGGGGATCTAAAATATAACTTCTAAGTTAGCGAGCACCTCATTGACAATCCCCAATTCACAACTCCACATTTTTAGTATATAATGGGCTATTGTGGTGTCAAAGAATATGTTATTTTGTATGAAGAAATTCAATGAATCAGTAATTAAAATCATTTTAAAGAACCATCTACTTGTTACAAAAAACAGTAATCTTTTAAAAAAAAGTGATAGCTTTATAATCACTGAGTTTAATATATCAAATTTTTCTCGTAGAGTTGATCTTGTTTATTTCAATAAAGACAAATCAATAGCTTTTGAGATTAAAAGCGAGTTTGACTCCTTGTTGAGATTAAAATCTCAAACAGAAGAATATCTGAAATATTTTGATAAGGTTGTGGTTTTAGCAGCAAAAAAACATATAGGAAAGGTTAAATCTCTGGTTCCTGAAAATGTTGGGGTTTGGGAGTTCGATGAAGGTAAAATGAAAATAATTAGAAGGGGTAAATTGCAACTTATCTCTGATAAAATGCGTTTTATTAGAATGATGAATTTAAATGAATTATTAGTTCTTTGTAAAAGAGAAAGAATAGAAATGGGCGATAAAAAAAGATTAACCCTTGAATTAAATCTGAAGTCATTACCCATAAAAACATTAAAAACAGAAGCAGTTAAATTTATCCAATTAAGATACCAAAAACGTGGTGATAATTATTTTGACCAAGGGAAGATAATTTGCATTAAAAAAAATAAAACAAAAAACCCCTTAAAAAAAACATTATCTAACAACGACATATCGAGCTTCATTGAAGCTCTTAGTTCTATAAAAATATGAAGCTGAGAATCATTGTTTCTTTGAGATTTCAGCTTCTACAGTCAATCTATCCATTCTTCTTCGGTATCTAAATCGCCAATTATGTCGTCATAATGTAATTGTTGATATAAGTGTAGGTTTATCCTAACAGCCGTAGCTTTATTTGCATTTGTAATACCAAAAGGATCTCCTAAGCTTGTTTTTTCAATCATTTGAGTTCCCCAAAGTCTCAAGCTTGGATTCCAATAGTCCATACGCATGATTTCATTCGCAGCATCTTTATAAAGACTTTCTTTATCATTGATATCGGGATCTAACTCTTTTCTTATGAAACGCCAGTCATTTTTAAGAGCATAGTCTATCCTTGGAGGAGGGGTACCGGCACCACCATTTGTAGGTAAAGCCCTTGTGCTTGCTCGATCAGAATAAATAAGTTTAATTCCTTGACAGTTATTTTTAACTTTATTAAATATTTGCCGCTCGTAGATAGGTACTTCCCCGCGATATGAACCTGAGAAAGAATATGGAAAAGAAGTTCCTGATACAGCATAATAGGCTTTAGGCATTATTTGATTAAGTTTATTCAGTAATACTGAATATTTTTCGTGTTCTAACATACTAATTTGATTCAAATCACCATAATCCAAAATGATGACTAATCCATTCGGAAAGTTATGTAATGATAGTTTTCTAATTATTTTGTTAAAGTTTTCAGGTGTAATAGGACATTTCCCCGTCAACTCAAATCGAACAACAATAATTCGTTTAAGTGAAAGAAAGTTATAGACCTGCTGATCTAAACTATTTATATCATCAAGCTGCAAAACCGGTATTGAATATTCATTTTCACTAATGAAATTAAACCAATTAAAATAACCTTTATCAGACTCTGAGAGTTGAAGTAGCTCTCTAAGTGCATTATCTTTAGATTTAGCTAACTTTGTTTTTGCTTCAACCAACGCCATCTTATCTATATCTGCTATCCATTTCCTTTTAGAAAAAGCTTTTTCTATCCTTAAAATTGAATTGGAAAGGTTTCTAGAGTTCATCCATTTCTTCAATGAAATCAAGGGTAAAATAAGATCTTTATCTTTGTTTGAAAACTCTTCAACAGCAGCCATTTCAGCTGGTTTGAGGCTTAAAATAGGTATATAAGTGAAATTAATTTCAGTCATTTTAGATCCTTTATTTTAAACCCAATCTTATCTTCAATGCAGTTGTAGACACTTCCAACTCAGCTGCAATAGATTCATACAATTGAGCATCTTTCTTTCCTTTATAATGCTTCTTATATAGTTCATCAATCACTTTTTCAGGCATGATTATATCCGAAGCCAATCTATTAGCTTCTGCTTCTATTTCATTTGATTGGGTTGATCTATATAAAACATCATCGCTAATACCCTCTCTTAGTAAATGTTTATGAAGTAGAAAGTGAGCAATTTCATGGGCTAATGTATACCTTTGCCGCGCTTTTACATCGTGCCTGTTAATTTTGATAGTAACAACATTAATATCCTCTTTTATCTGTCCAGATATATTTGCTGGCAAAGTTGCGAGTTTTACTTGCAAACCAAAATCCTTTGCTATTTCTCCAAGTTTTACTGGAACCGAAGATTGATGCTTGATAATTATATTTTTTTGATGTTCCGTTAAACGCACCCATTCGTGTGTAGTCATGAGAGATTTTCCTCTTCTAAATCCAACTCAGGATATTTATTAAAGCCATTATTAATTAAAGAATCATCTTTTCTCAAGAAAACAACATTGACTGCATCTTGAAGGTGTTTATTTAAAAGTCCCTCGTCTAAAAGGCGGGCTATTTCTTTTTTAGCAATGATATCAAGTTGACTAGTGGTTTGTTCGAGTGCAACCTCAGAAGAGATTGTCTTGACTACATTTTCGATTTTTTTCTGAAAATTTCTATAGCCAACCACAGAAACTATTGCTACAACCACACTAACAACAGTGATAATAATCCCAACACATCCTAAAAGAATACTAACCCAGCCTGAATAATCTGTTTCGACTTTTTCAATTTTTTTTATTTGCAAAGAGCTTATAAGTTTATTTATTACTTCATTTTGATCAGAGATTATTTTTTCATAACCTTTTTTTTCTTGGTATAAATTCCCATTATCATTTTTTTCACTTCTTTCTGCATACGTCAAAGCACTAATGCTTGAATTTTTTTCAAATGAATTAACCACTTCCTCTGCGAGAGAAGCACAAGATAACGTACTTAAACAAAATATGATGATAACAGAAATGGCTTTTTTCATAGATTATTCCTTACATTTTATATTTAACATATCATTAATATTAGGAATATTCCAATTGATTCATTAGCCTTTCTATATATTCAATAATGGAATATTAAAATAAAAATATATAACCAAGTAGAATAAGCTTGTTTAGCTCTCACGTGAGTTCCCGCCAGCAAGGGCTAACTCAGCGAAGCTGAGTAGCCTTGCTTTTTCTGCTCTTCGGTTGCAAAAGGTAGGTCAACCTCAAACCGTTGACATAATCTTTCTATCGCTTATAAATGTATTAGGCATAAGGAATATGCTTATCATTAAGTAATAGAAAAGGAGCTTCTATGGACACCACCTATCGCCCTCCCCTTGCAGAAAATCTACGTATTCATTGTGTCAGCGTCAGACTAAATATTTCAGAGCTATATATTTTGGATCAAGAGCGAAAGCAACACGCTAAGGGCGAGTGGCTCCGCATGTGCCTTTTGAAAACCCAACCTTCTGTCGTTCCTGAGATCAACAGAGCGGCATGGAAAATGTTTGGTGAGATAAATCACAGGCTCAATGAGATTGTTAACCACCTGAACGCAAAGCAGTCATTTAATCCGCTTACTAAGACTGAACTATTCGCTGTAAAGCAACAAATTAGTGAGCTTCGCTCTCGCCTCCTTACTGCTGATCTTTGGAGTATCCCCTCTAATGAAGGGCATGCAGAAGATCAAACGAGGTAAGAGCTTCACAGGTGTTGTCCTATACGCATTGAAACCTGGAACGCACCATAAAACCGATCCGGTAGTTATCGGCGGGAACATGTTGGGCGCTTCAGCTGCTGAGTTGATAACTGAGTTCAGCGTTTCTGTTTCACTTCGCCCTGACGTTGTCAAACCCGTGTGGCACAACTCGCTTCGCCTACCTATCGGTGAATCACTCACGACAAAGCAATGGGTGTCATTTGCTGAAGATTATATGAATCGCATGGGGTTCAATGACACGCACCTGCGTTGCTATGTCATGCATGACGATGAGGCCGGCCAGCACATTCATATCATTGCGAGCAGAGTGGATCTTATTGGAGGGAAGCTTTATCTGGGTAGGAATGAAAACCTTGCGAGTACCCGCATAATCCAGGAGCTTGAGCTGGTATATGACCTGACCAGAACAAAGGGTCCCTCTCCTTCACATGCTCCTTACCCTGCGAGCAAACGCAAGAAGCTATCACGTGGCGAGCAACAGAAGGAAAAGCGCGAAGGTCAGCCAAGCCCCAAAACGTCCTTACAGAACTCTATTGACGAGGTCCTTATGAGTGCTAATGATATCTTGGGCTTCGTTGAAGCACTTGCTGACAACGGTATAACGACCGTACCTAACATTGCCAGTTCTGGCCGTATGAATGGTTTCTCCTTTGAGTATGCCGGAATAGCATTCAAAGCCTCCCAGTTAGGTAAAGCTTACTCATGGGCGACTCTACAAGAGAAACTCCGCTACGCACCTGAACGTGACAATCCCATACTGTTTGCTTTGAAAGCTTCGGCTTTGAGTGGTGATGAGACGAGTGATTCAGATATAGAAGCTACTAAGGTGGCTATTACACCGTCATTACCAGCTGCTTTGGAATTCGAAGGTACGCCTCCTCCTATGTATGAACATAGAGCTAGAGCGTCAGAGACAACTGAAGCGCCAACTCCCCTCAGCATTACACGTATGGCATGCGAGCAAACCAGCAGTGCTGACTACTTCATGACTAGGGTATTGAAGTGGCTACTGAGCATTCCTTACCTGGCCATTTTCACAGACCTGCTCAAAAAGGCAGGTAAGACGTTTCTCCACGAAAAATCCTCATTTTCAACAATTCATAAAGTCCTCTCAGCTGAGCCTGAGTTATCAGAGCCACTAGTCAGCAGCGAAATACTGACTGAACGCACAGCAGTGCCCTTTCGATAACCGGCTGCCTCAACACAATTTTCAAGCCTAAGTCCTTATTTGAACAAATAATTGATCGTTTTTACAGATCGATAAATCATATATGATAGTCAATGCCTATCAAAAGAGGATCATCGATCGGTACAAGTGATTTGCTTAAGTTTTGAACTCGTTCAAAAATGCGTCGTAAAAGCAGTTACCAATCAGCTAGTTATGAATCACATAACGTTAAAGGTATATAAAATGGACACAGCGGCTTTGAATGGTCAGAAAGTACGTAAACCTTCGTTCTTTCGTTCTATCAGGTTATGGATTGTTGTGCTGGTGATTGTGTGGATACTGACTGATTCAAATCCAAAAGACACTGCAGGGTTCCTGTTCATGTGGACTTTACCCGCTTTCTTTTTACTACTCACAGCATACGTGTCGTACACGCATAAAAGAGCCAACGCTTCTACGATTGATCTATTGAACGTCAACAATAGCGGGATCTGGAGTCATGAATTTCAGGGCAGCAAAATGACGATTGATACGAATCGTGAGTTGCTAACTCTAGATGTAGGTAAGCGTAAAAAGGCTTACAAGTTCAGTGACGTCAAAGGCTGGAGATACCACCTGGCTAATGGAGGGGAAATCGTAGCTTTTGATTTAGTCGGTATGGCGGGGGCTAAAGGTCACAACAACCTTACTCGCCTTAAAAACTTCGAAAACTCAGGTTTTTTCATTGAAGTCAAAGACATCGAAATCCCAGAGTGGCAAATCAAATTTCACCCACGGAAAGGTCGGTTCCACCAAGAACGAGGGCTCCGGGATACAGAAATGCAGTTGAAGCAATGGTGCGAAATTTTCGACCAGACACTCAACAAATCCACAGAAACACACTGACCAACAAGTTCAAATAAGGGATTAAGAAATGAATAAACTTTCAACATTAGCAGTCCTGTCCTTGGCGGCTTTACTTACAGGCTGCGATAGCGAACCCTCGTCTTCTGAGATCCAAAAGGCTATGCAGGAAAACATTGAGCACACAAACCAGCAAGCCAGACAGCGGTTCGGTGAGAACAGCAAAGACATGCTCACGACTCTGAACAAAGCTGAAAAGGTTTCCTGCAAAGAGTCAGAGGCAAAAGGTACATACCTCTGCAAAGTGGATACTGATATAACGCTACCAGTCATGGGCGTAAAGCATACTATAGTAGAAATGAAATTTATAAAAAATGATGGTCAATGGAAGGCATCTTACAATTAAAAAGGCGAAGTAATGCCAATAATTAATCTTTTAATTTAACTTAAGTACTTGTTTCCTGCTTTTTTTTAATTTTTTTTTGCTTATGACTATCTAAAAACCGTGTAACAAATTCAACTGCCTGATTTTTAAAGATAAATCTTTTACCATGCTTTTATTTAAATTCATTTTAGTTATTGTGATATCAAAAATGATAAGGTAATCTAATGTTTAATATGAAACCATATGAATTACACACAGGAACAAGCATAATATGTCGGTTAAAATATACGCAATGTATAATAATAAAGGTGGCGTAGGCAAGACTACACTTGGTTTTAATATCGCTACTCAGTTCGCTGATGAAAACCCTAGCACTCAGGTACTTGTAATTGACTTATGCCCTCAAGCTAATATTTCTCAATATTTACTTGGTGGTGGCGACAATGGATATAATACAAACCAAGAGTTACAATCATCAAGGACAAGAAGAAATGTAGTGGGATTCCTCGACTGGGTTTTAGACGGAAACTCCGACTTTACAAGTATTAGAAGATCCTTTAAAGTCCCGGTGCATCGTTATAACACTGAAATCAGCGAAAATCTTTACTTGATAGCAGGGGATTCTTTCCTGGAATCATTAACATTGGCATTGAATTATGCTGTTATAAATCCAGCAAATAGATTTGCATGGCGTGAATATATGACAGCAATACGCAGATTATGCCAGCTTGAACATGATACTGATGAATATGAAGACTTAGTTGTTTTTATTGACTGTAACCCAAGCTTTTCAATATATACGCAAATGGCATTGCTTTCATCTGATAAGCTTATAGTACCAATGATGGCAGACTATAGTTCCCTTGAAGGTATGAAAGGAATTATGATGCTTCTATATGGGCACTACCCATCTGCAGCTGCACAAAATTATGCACAAAAGTTTGTCACTTTTCATAGTCAAGTTACTAACTACGATTTAACTTTACCAAAACTTGATAGGTTTATTTTTAATAATTACACTTCTAATTTAGGAGTAGCAAGAGCTTATGACTCCATAAAAGATTCACTTTGTGCTTTCGCATATCAACAATATTCAAATTTCCCTGATTTATTTAGTCCTCGAGCTACTCAAATAAACACTATGAAAATTTGGGCAGAAGAATATCTTTCTGAAGTAAAAGATTTCCATACATCTGGTAAAGTATCTGCCAGTTTGGGAATTCCACTTTTTAAACTTCCAGCTCAGACCCATTATCAAATGCCAAATGGCGAAATAATTAATGTTGTTAAAGAAAGATATAAAGAGGCACGTGATCATGTAGATGATCTTGTTAGTAAATTTTACTAAACAAGTTAAATAAAACTTAGCTAGCTTATAACAGTTCCATTGATGATTTGAAAAATAGAGCCTTTTATTTAAATGGATGTAAAAGGCTATTTCCTATCGATGATATAAATAGTTTCAACGTTGAGACTTAGAATATGAATAATGAAAAAGATAAAAATAACCATTATATTCCTCAAGGAATACTAAAAAATTTCTCTAATAACAAAAAGATATTCTGGTACTCTAAACTGGAAGTAAAGAAACAAAACCAAATGATTAATAAAGTAGCTATAAAAAGCTTTCTTTACCAATATCCAGAATCTAAAATCTCTTTAGAAAGGAGCTTTTTTGACAAAATTGATTCCGATGCCCCTGTAGTCATACAAAAAATTATTAAAGATAGGTCTTTAAAAAACTTAAATGATAATGAAAAAAGTATACTATTAAAATACATAGCCTCTCAGTTAATCAGGACTCCAAGCACCAAAAATAATATATTAAACTTTGAGGAAACCATTAAAGACCAGATACACCCTGAAATAACAATTATTAAAAAAGATCCTGTATCTGATTACTTAGACAGTATTATTATTAATACGGAATTGCTCATTGATATACTCAAAGAAAAAAACGTACATTTGTTATTCGCAAATGACGGTGAAAACTTTATAATTGGAGATGCGCCCGTACTGACTTTCAATAAAACGGGAAAAAAAAATGTAAAAATAATATATGAAGTGTTTCCTCCCGTTATTAATTACGATATGTATTTCTTCCCCTTATCCGAAAAAATATTATTACTTTTTTATAGTAAAAATACTGAACTACGTAGTGATATAAGCTTTTTTAGAAAACTCCATAACGATTTTCAATTTATTAATGCATTTAGATTTATTTTTTCTAAATATGAAAAAGACTTAGACAAAGAGCTTGAGAAATATTTCGATAATTGCTTTATGATGATTGAAAAATATTCACCTGAACTTATTAAAAATGGAACGGTTAGAAAAGGAGATCGTTTATCTATACTTCAACCAGTTATTAAATTTACAGATAACGTAAAGTTGCAGATGAAAGAGTGCTATTTAGATTCGTTGAACTCTAAATAAAATATTCATAAGAAAAATGGGATCTATCATGAACCTAAACAACGAATTTAATGACCTTCAAAGAGCTTTCGCTGAAAAGGACCTCCTTACAGAATCAAGGCCCCGTTCCAGTAATAGTATGGAATTGCTTTTGATTAAAAGAAAAGATATGAAGATAAAAATTTATCAAGAGAAAGGTCATATACTGCCACATATTCACATTGATTATGGTAAGAATAAACATGCTGCTAGCTATGCAATTGAGTCAGGCGAACGACTTGAGGGTTCATTACCAAATAAATATGACAAGGATGTATCTGCATGGTTAAATATTAATAGGGAGAAAGTTTTAGAAATATGGAGTAAATTACAGTCTGGCAGTTGTTTCGCAGAATTAACCGCAAGTTTGTCGGGTGATATATAAAATATTCAAGCAAGCATCACTTCTGGTTTTCGGTTTATCTAAAGTTGGCCTTTTTGATAAATTAACAAGTGGTGATGCTTTTTTTATAAAAACTCTAGTTTTATAAGAATATAAAACCTATTACAGTATGACTTAAATATTACAACATCCTTACCTTATCCCCCATAAAGCTTCTTTTAATTAGAGATAATAACTCAGTTCAATTTAAAAAGTATAATTTAGCTTTTGACTTCTTTTTTCTCTTTACCAATTTCTATTTTACTCTTATCAAAGCTAAGGCTGCTACCTTGAATATTTTTCAAAATTATTTCATAAGGATGTTTTGCTGACTTTTCCCTTTCCGCTCTGGAAGTAGTAATCATTTTTATCATCGCGATGTCAAATTCATTTAGTGGCTCTTCTTTTTTATATTTAACTATAAAATCAAAAACGTTATCCTTCTTACTTTGATCTTCCATAATAGATATAATCACTGCAGATCTCGAATAACATGACTTTATAATAAATAATACAAAAAGACTGAAACCAAAATATATACATCCGATTGTGACTCTTACACCAACATCGAGTTTATCCAGCCATATAAAACCAGCTATAACAGACACAGTAAAAACGACAAAAAGATTTATAAAGATAACTCTTATCCTCTTAGAGCTCGCATACTCATCCCATAAATAATCATTTACTATTTTATTTACGTCTTTTTCATCTGTTCTTCCTGAATTTTTAAAGTTAGGCAAAATAAGAAGCATGGATATTGCTAATTTTATTATTTTTGCAGCACTGCTTTTAAAATGCATGCCGCTAAAAAAAGACTTAGCTATCTCTTTTTGCTCTTCTTTAGATAGTTTACCTGTGAACTTTAATATCAATATTAAAGTGAAAGAGAATAATATAAAAATCAATGTTATAATAAAGTAAGTCCAAATATTCGTATTAACTGATGCCATTAAATCCATTGCTTTCGCCATTTTTCTAAAGTTAAGGGTGATTCTATTATGCACTGAATTGACTCGCAACAAAAGTATAACATTGCAT
>Ga0163161_10001866_pt1 | contig 15379 bp, 18 predicted proteins | sample S45metaG_FD_129847 | JGI IMG/M metagenome (GOLD analysis project Ga0163161, IMG submission 129847) | Switchgrass rhizosphere microbial communities from Kellogg Biological Station, Michigan, USA - S4-5 metaG | ecosystem: Host-associated > Plants > Roots > Rhizosphere > Soil | place: USA... | reverse complement strand
GCCGAGCGAGGCGAGCGCCACGCCGAAGAACATCGAGAACACCACGATCTGCAGGATCTCGTTGTTGGCCATGGCCTCCACGAACGACTTGGGCACCGTGTGGCTCACGAAGTCCTTGAGGGTGAACTTGGAGGTGGCCAGGTTAGCCGACGCGCCGATGTCGGGCAGCGGCAGCCCGAGGTTCTCGCCGGGCTTGAGCAGGTTGGCCATGACGAGGCCGATGACCAGCGAAATGAGCGAGGCGGTGAGGAACCAGCCGATGGCCTTGCCGAACACGCGGCCCACCGATTTGGCATCGCCCATGTGCGCGATGCCCACCACCAGCGTGGAGAACACCAGCGGGCCGATCAGCATCTTGATGAGGCGCAGGAACACGTCCGAGACGATGGAAACGTAGTCCGCGATTTCCTTGGCAGCCTTCTTGTCCGGAAAGCTGGCGAAGATCATGTAGCCCACGATGATGCCGAGCACCATGGCGATCAGGATCCATGCCGCCATCGGCAATTTTTTCTTCATGCGTATCCCCTTTGTCGTGTGAGAGTGGTTTTTGTCGAGGGCTCGGGACCGACCTGCACCTTGTCCCCTCGTGCAAGCAGGCACAGGGTATCCAAGAAGGACCCGGGCACGCAATGGCTCCCAATGCCAATTCCGTGCCATGGCACGGGCGCTGCCTACAATTCCTCACATGGAAATCACCCCGATCGAGTTTCGCGGCCAGCCCGCGATCCGAGCCCTTGGCGCAGACGGCAGCACGTTGACCGTGGCCCTGCATGGCGCGCAAGTGCTCTCGTGGACCACGGCCGACGGAGGGGAAAGGTTCTATGTCAGCCCCCGCGCCGTGTTCGACGGCGCGACCGCGATCCGCGGTGGCGTGCCCGTATGTTGCCCGCAGTTCAACATGCGCGGCATGCTGCCCAAGCATGGTTTCATGCGCAATCTGCCTTGGGAGCCGCAGGGCACTGGCGCCTCGGGCGACACCCTGGCATTCCGGCTGCGCGACAACGAGGCCACCCGCGCGCTCTGGCCGCACGCTTTCGAGGCGCGCCTCGACGTCACGATGGCTCCCGGCCAGTTGCGCATCGCGCTCACGCTGACCAACACCGACCCCGCGCCCTGGGCCTTTGCCGCGGCGCTGCATTCCTACCTTCACGTCGACGACATCGCCCAGGTGCGGCTCGAGGGCCTCGAAGGCGCCAACCGCTGGGATTCGCTGCGCGACGACCGCCATGTGGAGACCACTGCCGCATTGCGGTTCGATGCCGAGTTCGACAGCGTCTATGTCGCGCCCGCAAAACCGCTGCGCCTCGTGCAGCCGGGCGGCACGCTCGAAATCTCGCAAAGTGCGAGCTGCACCGAAACCGTGGTGTGGAATCCGGGCGCCGAACTCTGCGCCAAGCTGGCCGACATGCCGGCCGACGGCTACCGCCACATGCTCTGCGTGGAAGCGGCCCGCATCGACGAACAAGTGACCCTGGCGCCCGGCGCCCAATGGCAGGGCTGGCAACAGCTCGCCGTTCTCTGATTTCCTTCCGGTTCAAATTCCCATGCTTGCCAAACGCATCATTCCCTGCCTCGACGTCACCGGCGGCCGTGTCGTCAAGGGCGTCAACTTCCTCGAACTGCGCGATGCCGGTGACCCGGTCGAGATCGCCGCGCGCTACAACGCGCAGGGCGCCGACGAACTCACCTTCCTGGACATCACCGCCACCAGCGATGGGCGCGACCTGATCCTGCCGATCATCGAAGCGGTGGCTTCGCAGGTCTTCATTCCGCTCACGGTCGGCGGCGGCGTGCGCACGGTGGCCGATGTGCGCCGGCTGCTCAACGCAGGAGCGGACAAGACCAGTTTCAACTCGGCCGCCATTGCCGATCCGCAGGTGATCAACGACGCGTCGCAAAAGTACGGCTCGCAGTGCATCGTGGTGGCCATCGATGCCAAGCGCCGCACGCCCGAAGAGGCCGCCACGCGCGGTCCCGGCTGGGATGTGTACAGCCACGGCGGCCGCAAGAACACGGGCATGGACGCCGTGCAATGGGCCACCGAGATGGCGCGCCGCGGCGCGGGCGAGATCCTGCTCACGAGCATGGACCGCGACGGCACCAAGAGCGGCTTCGACCTCGCACTCACCCGCGCGGTGAGCGATGCGGTCAGCGTGCCGGTGATCGCCTCGGGCGGCGTCGGCAATCTCGACGACCTGGCGGACGGCATCCAGACCGGCGGCGCCGATGCGGTGCTGGCGGCCAGCATCTTTCACTATGGCGAACACACCGTGGGCGAGGCGAAAGCCCGCATGGCGGCGCGGGGCATCCCTGTCCGGATTTAAGGCTCCTTCGCGGGATACCGCGGAACGGGCTTTGCCGGGCCGCAGGTATCGCCCCCTTCGAGGGGGGAGGAGAAGCGACACGAAGTGCGCGAAGCCTGGGGGTGGGACAATACTTCCATGAATTGGCTCGATGAAGTGAAGTGGGACGCGAACGGCCTGGTGCCCGTGATCGCGCAGGAACAAGGCAGCAACGACGTGCTGATGTTCGCCTGGATGAACCGCGAGGCGCTCGAGAAGACCGCCGAGCTGGGCCGCGCGGTGTATTTCAGCCGCTCGCGCAACAAGCTGTGGTTCAAGGGCGAGGAATCGGGCCACGTGCAGACGGTGCACGAGATCCGCCTGGATTGCGACAACGATGTGGTGCTGCTCAAGGTCACCCAGCTCGGCCACGAGCCCGGCATCGCCTGCCACACCGGCCGCCACAGTTGCTTCTTCAGCAAGTACGAAAAGGACCAGTGGACCGTGGTCGAACCGGTCTTGAAAGATCCGGAGTCGATCTACAAATGACCGACACCGTGAACAACACCTCTGATGCTCTCGCACGCCTGGCCGCGGTCATCGAGACCCGCCTGCCCGCGAATGGTGGCGATCCCGAGAAGAGCTACGTCGCGCGCCTCCTGCACAAGGGCCCCGACGCCTTCCTGAAGAAGATCGGCGAGGAAGCCACCGAGGTCGTGATGGCCGCCAAGGATGCCGACCACGGCGGCGACCGCTCGAAAATAGTGAACGAAGTGGCCGACCTGTGGTTCCACACCATGGTGGCGCTCGCGCACTACGGTTTCTCGCCGGCCGAGGTCGTTGCGGAGCTCGAGCGCCGCGAGGGCACCAGCGGCATCGAGGAAAAGGCCCTGCGCAAAGTGCAGGCCCGAGAGGCATCCAACGATTGAAAGGACATCCCATGGCCAACGACATCGTGAACGTGGAACCCGACGAATCGCTCAAGACCTGGGGCTGGGTGAGCTACATCCTGCACCTGATCGTGGCCATCGGCGCGGTCGTGCCAGGGGCGCAGGCTTCCATTGCCATCCTGCTGGTGGCGCTGGTGATCGATTTCGTCAAACGCGACGACGCGGCCGGCACCTGGCAGGCTTCGCACTTCAGCTGGCGCATCCGCTCGGTCCTCTGGACGGGCCTGCTGTACATCCTGACCTCGTGGCTCTTCCTGCTGCTTTACTTCCCCGGCTGGATCGCCTGGGGATTGATTTCGCTGTGGTTCCTGTACCGGATCGTGAAAGGCATGATCCGCATGAACGACAACCGCCCGATGGAACCCAAAGATGTCATCTGATCCGAACTGCGTGTTCTGCAAAATCGTCGAGGGCAAGATCCCTTCGCGCAAGGTCTACGAAGACGAGGACCTGTTCGGTTTCCATGACATCGCGCCCTGGGCGCCGGTGCATTTCATGCTGGTGCCAAAGAAGCACATCGCCTCGATGGCGCAGCTCACGCCCGACGACGCCGCGCTCATGGGCAAGATCATGACCCTGGCGCCCAAGCTGGCGCTGGAGCAGGGCTGCAGGCCCTATCCGGACGGCGGCTATCGCGTCGTCGTCAACACCGGCACCGAGGGCGGGCAGGAGGTTCACCATCTCCATGTGCACGTCATGGGCGGTCCCCGGCCATGGCTTCGCGGCTGAACTTCGTTAAGCCAAACTGTCACACTTCGACCGACTAAAATCGGACACATTCTTAGGAGTCTTCCATGGGTTCTTTTTCTATCTGGCACTGGCTGATCGTGCTGCTCGTCGTGGTCATGATCTTCGGCACCAAGAAGCTGCGGAACATGGGTTCGGACCTTGGTGGCGCCGTCAAGGGCTTCAAGGACGGCATGAAGGATGCCAACGGCAATCCCACCACCGACGCATCGGCTGCTTCGGCCCCCGCGGCGCAAGTGACCGGCCAGCCGGCCAACAGCGACAAGACGATCGACGTCGAAGCGCGTCAGAAGTCCTGAGCGCGGACCGCACGTGCTCGACCTCGGCATTGAGAAGCTGGCGCTGATCGGCGTCGTGGCGCTGATCGTCATCGGGCCGGAGAAGCTGCCGCGCGTGGCCCGCACGGTCGGCACCTTGCTCGGCAAGGCGCAGCGCTATGTGAACGACGTCAAGGCCGAAGTCAATCGCTCGATGGAGCTGGACGAACTCCGCAAGATGAAGACCACGGTGGAGGAGGCGGCGCGCGACGTCGAGAACAACATCCACACCGGCGCGAGCGAATTCGAGAAGCAGTTCTCCGGCTCCGGCGAAACGCTCTCGGCCCTGGCCGAGCCCGAGGCGACGGTGCCCGAGTACAAGCATCCCCGCAAGAACTGGCGCCTGAAGCAGGGCGCCACGCCGAATTGGTACAAGGCGCGCAACGGCGTGCGGACCAAGGCGTTGTCGGGTGCGGCGCGGGTTGCCCGCTTCCGCCCCCACAAGATCAACTAGCGCTTCAACACCCCCCGCGTCTCTCGCTTGCCGCACGCCGGCCGAAGCCACGCTCTTTCCTTTCCCCATGGCCGATTCCGACGACAAGAACAAAGACAAAGAAGACGAGCTGGCGGGCACCGAGCAGCCGTTCGTGCAGCACCTGGTCGAGCTTCGCGACCGCCTGCTCTACTGCGTCTACGGCCTCGCGATCGCGGGCATCCTGCTGGCCATCTGGCCCGGCCCGGGCGGCCTCATCGACCTGATCGCGATGCCCATCCGCGCGCACATGCCGCCGGACGCCAAGCTGATCGCCATCGGCGTGTTCTCGCCGTTCTTTGTGCCGCTCAAAGTGCTGATGATGACGGCCGTGCTGCTGGCGCTGCCGTGGCTCATGTACCAGGCCTGGATGTTCGTGGCGCCCGGCCTCTACAGCCACGAAAAGCGCTTTGCACTGCCGCTGATCTTCTTCGGCAGCCTGCTGGCCTATTCGGGCATCGCCTTCGTGCAGTTCTTCGTGCTGGACAAGATGTTCAGCTTCATCCAGAAATTCACGCCGGCCGCGGTGGCGGCCACGCCCGACATCTCGTCGTACGTGGAGGCGATCCTCTCGCTCTACATCGCGTTCGGCGTTGCCTTCCAGGTGCCGATCGTCGTGATGCTGCTGGTGCGCTTCGAGATGGTGACCATCGAGAAGCTGAAGTCCTTCCGCGGCTACTTCATCGTGGTGGCCTTCGTGGTGGCCGCTGTGCTCACGCCGCCCGATGTGGTGTCGCAGCTCGCGCTGGCCGTGCCGATGTGTCTGCTGTACGAGGTGGGCATCATCGGGGCCCGCTACTTTGCCCAGGGCAAGAAGCCAGAGGAAGAAGAAAACGCCGATTCCTCGGCGTCTTCCTGATCCCGGTTATTCCTGCTGGTTCGGCACCTGCCGGACCGGGCTCTTGGGGCGTAGACCGGGCGTCACATCCAGTTCCATCTTGTCGCTGCCGCGCTGCAGCGCAAAGCGCGCCGTGTCGCCGGGCTTCAAGCCAGCCACGGCGGTCAGCAGGGCCTGCACGTTGTCGGTCTTCTTCTCGCCCACCGAGGTGATCACGTCGCCGGGCCGGATGCCGGCCTTGGCGGCGGGGCCGTTCTGCAGCACGCCGGTGATGATCACGCCCGCATCGGCCTTCACGCCGAAGGTCTCGGCCAGTTCGGGCGAGAGGTCGTTCGGCTCGACGCCGATCCAGCCGCGGCGCACCTGGCCTTCCTTCACGATGCCTTCCAGCACGATCTTGGCCATCGACACCGGGATGGCGAAGCCGATGCCCATGCTGCCGCCCGAGCGCGAGTAGATCGCGGTGTTGATGCCCTGCAGGTTGCCGTTGACGTCGATCAGCGCGCCGCCCGAGTTGCCGGGGTTGATGGCCGCATCGGTCTGGATGAAGTTCTCGAAGTTGTTGATGCCCAGCTGGTTGCGGCCGAGCGCCGAGACGATGCCGCTCGTCACCGTCTGGCCCACGCCGAAGGGGTTGCCGATGGCCAGCACCTGGTCGCCCACCAACAGTTCGTCGGAGTTGCCCAGAACGATCACCGGGAGCTTGTCGAGCTCGATCTTCAGCACCGCCAGGTCGGTGTCAGGGTCGGTGCCGATCACCTTGCCGCGCGCGTGGCGGCTGTCGTTCAGGGTCACTTCGATCTCGTCGGCGCCCTCGACCACGTGGTTGTTGGTGAGGATGTAGCCGTCGGTGCTCACGATCACGCCGCTGCCCAGGCCCACCTGGGGCTGGTCGGCCTGGTCGCCGAAGAAGAAGCGGAACCACGGGTCATTGCTGCGCGGATGGCGCTGCGCCGCCTTGCTGGTGTTGATGCTCACCACCGCCGGCGAGGCCTTCTTGGCCGGCACGCTGAGGCTGCCGGGCGAGGAGATCGCAGGGTTGCCGGCAGGCGCCTCGACGATCGACACCACGCCGCCGAGCGAGGTCGAGCGCTTGTTGATCCATTCGGGCTTGAGCGTCGCGACGACGAAATAGGCCGCCAGCAGGACGGTCACGGCTTGGGCAAAGAGCAGCCAGGTGCGTTTCATGAAAACTTGATGAAAGACGTTCGAAGGCGCCGCGCGGGGCAGCGATGTGTGGGATTGTCCCTCAATGGGCTTGACGATAGACCGCGCCGCGTGGTCGAGATTGGCAAGGTCCGGCTGCGTGAATGCGGGATAACCCCTAGCATCGCGAAGCGATCCCACCCGGCTCCCACCTTTCAGGCCTCCCGCACTGCCCACCCGGCGAATGCGGCCCGGCATATCCTCGGCGCGCGATTTCCCCGTTTTCCCACCCGGTTCCACGGCCCCGTCGCGCGCGGTCACGATTTTCCTGCCAGCCATGACTTCAGAAGCAACCCTCGCGGACGGCGCCAAGCCCGCTCCGGCACGCACGCTCGACGCGCGCGACTACAAGACCCTCGCCCTCTCGGCGCTCGGCGGAACGCTGGAGTTCTACGACTTCGTCATCTACGTCTTCTTCGCCACGGTGCTGGGCGGGCTGTTCTTCCCCGCCGACATGCCGGACTGGCTGCGGCAACTGCAGACCTTCGGCATCTTCGCGGCCGGTTACCTCGCTCGCCCCGTGGGCGGCATCGTCATCGCGCATTTCGGCGACCTCCTGGGCCGCAAGCGCATGTTCACGCTCTCGATCTTCCTGATGGCCGCGCCCACGCTGGTCATCGGCCTCCTGCCGACCTACGCGAGCATCGGCGTGGCGGCGCCCCTGCTGCTGCTGGCGATGCGCGTGCTGCAGGGCGCGGCCATCGGCGGCGAGATGCCCGGCGCTTGGGTGTTCGTTGGCGAGCATGTGCCGACGAAGCGCTACGGATTCGGCATCGGCACGCTGACCTCAGGCATCACCGGCGGCATCCTTCTGGGTTCGCTGGTCGCGGTGGCCATCAATCGCCATTACTCGACCGAGCAGGTGAGCGACTTCGCCTGGCGCATTCCCTTCATCCTGGGTGGCGTGTTCGGGCTGGTGTCGGTGTACCTGCGCCGCTTCCTGCACGAGACGCCGGTCTTCAAGGAGCTGGCCGGCCTGAAGTCGGTCGCCCGTGAGCTGCCGCTGCGCACCGTGCTGCGCGAGCACCGGCTGGCTTGCGTGTATGTCGCGCTGCAGACCTGGGTGCTGTCGGCCGCGATCGTCGTGGTGGTGCTCTACACGCCCACCTACCTGCAGAAGGTGCACCACATTCCGGCCGCACTGGCGCTCGAAGCGAACGCACTCGCCACGCTGACCCTGACCATCGGCTGCGTGCTGGTCGGCTGGCTGAGCGACCGCATCGGCACGCGCGCGGTGATGCTCGTCGGTTGGGGCGGCCTGTTCGCCACGGCCTACCTGTTCTACACGGGGCTGCCCGGCACGCCGGCCACGCTGTTCTGGCACTACGGGCTGGTGGGCCTTTTCGTGGGCACCATCGCCACGGTGCCGATCGTCGGCGTGCGCGCCTTCCCGGCGCCCGTGCGCTTCACCGGCCTTTCGTTCGCCTACAACATGTCGTACGCGGTCTTCGGCGGGCTCACGCCGGTGATCCTCACGCTCTGGCTGCAGCACGACACGATGGCGCCGGCGCACTACGTCGCGGCGCTCGCGGCGCTGGGTTTCCTGCTCGCCCTGTGGCCATTGGCCGCGCGCGGCCATGCCATGCGCGATGGCGTCGAGGCCCCGGGCAGCGCGACAATGTCGCGATGAGCACCACACGCCACGAACTGCTCCACGCATTCGACCTGTTGTTGGCCCCCGGGCGCTTCAAGGACTACGGACCCAACGGCCTGCAGGTCGAAGGACGCACCGTGGTCCGCAAGATCGTCTCCGGCGTGACCGCCAGCCGCGCGCTGATCGAGGCCGCGATCCACGCCGAGGCCGATGCCATCTTCGTCCACCACGGCCTGTTCTGGCGCGGCCAGGACGGCTGCGTCACCGGGTGGATGAAGCAACGCTTGGGCCTGCTGCTCGGCGACGACGTCAATCTCTTCGCCTACCACTTGCCGCTCGATGCGCATCCGGAACTGGGCAACAACGCGCAGTTGGGACTGCAGCTGGGGCTCGTGGCGCATGCGGGTTCTGGCGGGCGGTTCGGGGAGCAGGAGCTCGGCTTCCTCGGCACACGCGAGAACGGCGAGAACTTCGCCAGTGCCAAGGCGCTGGCCGCGCACGTCGAAAAAGTGCTCAAGCGCCCGGTCACGCTGCTCGATACGGCGCATCGCCCCATCAAGAACATCGCCTGGTGCACGGGCGGCGCCCAGGGCTACTTCGAAGCGGCCATCGCGGCCGGTGCCGACGCCTTCATCACCGGCGAGATATCGGAGCCCCAAGCGCACTACGCACGCGAGATGGGCGTGGCCTTCCTGGCCTGCGGGCACCATGCGACCGAGCGCTACGGCGCGCAGGCCGTGGCCACGCATGTGGCGGCGCAGCTCGGGCTGAAGCACGAGTTCATCGACATCGACAACCCGGCATGAGCGCAGCGCCGGGCCGCCCCAAGCAAGCAGGCGCCGCAGCGCGGAGCGCGGAGGTTTTCGAATGAGCGGCGCTATCGCCATCACGTTGGGCGATCCGGCAGGCATCGGCCCCGAGATCATCGCGAAGGCCTTCCGCAACGCACCCGATGCGACCCGCGGTGCCTTCGTGGCCGGCGACGTGGCCACGATGCGGCGCGCTTCGCAGGCGCTGGCCGGGCCGGGCCAACCGGCATGGCCTGTCGCGGAGATCGAGACCGTGGCCGAAGCCGCCGGCGTTCCGCCTGGCTGCATCCCGGTGCTGCAGGTGATCGCGCCGCCGGCCAACATCGTTCTCGGCCAGATCAGCGCCGAGGCTGGCCGCGCGGCGGGCGATTGCGTGGTGTGGGCCGCGCGGGCTGCGCTGCGTGGCGAGATCGCCGCCCTCGTGACCGCGCCGCTGCACAAGGAGGCGCTGGCCGCGGCCGGCTTTCCTTATCCCGGCCATACCGAGCTGCTGCAGGCCGAGGCGGCGGCGCACCTGGGCCGCAGCGTGGCCGACGTGCCGGTGCGCATGATGCTGGCCAACGACGAGCTGCGCACCGTGCTCGTGAGCATCCACATGTCGCTGCGCGATGCCATCGAGGCCGTGCATTTCGAGGGCGTGCTGCAGACGCTGCGCATCACGCACCGTGCGTTGTTCCACGCGCTGGGGCGCTCGCCGCGCATCGGCGTCGCGGGACTCAATCCGCATGCGGGCGAGGGCGGCCTCTTCGGTTCGGAAGAGCGCGAAATCATTGCGCCGGCCATCGCTGCTGCGCGCGCCGAAGGCATCGACGCCAACGGACCGCATGCGCCCGACACCGTCTTCATGCGCGCTCGCGCCCGGCAAGGCGTGCCGGACAGCGGCGAGTTCGATGTGGTGATCGCGATGTACCACGACCAGGGCCTGATCCCGGTCAAGTACCTCGGCGTGGAGAAGGGCGTGAATGTGACGCTGGGGCTGCCGCTGGTGCGCACCAGCCCCGATCACGGCACCGCGTTCGATATCGCGGGTGCCGGGCTCGCCGATGCGTCGAGCCTCGTCGAGGCGCTTCGCATGGCGAGGGCGCTCGGGAGCGCCTGAGAGTCTTCTTAAGAAGGGCGCTTCAGGCTGTCGCGGATTTCGCGCAGCAAGGTGATGTCTTCTGGCGTTGCGGCCGGCGCAGCAGGTGCTGCCGCTTCGGTCTTCCGCAGCCTGTTGATCTGCTTGACCATCATGAAGATGATGAATGCCAGGATCACGAAGTTCACCGCCACGGTGATGAAGCTGCCGTAGGCCAGCACCGGCACACCGGCTTTCTTCAGGTCGGCCAGCGTGTTCGCCACGCCGGCAGGTGCCGTGCCGAGCACCACGTAGAGGTTCGAGAAATCGAGCTTGCCGAACACCACGCCCACCACCGGCATGATGATGTCGGCAACCAGCGAGTCGACGATCTTGCCGAACGCCGCGCCGATGATCACGCCGACCGCAAGGTCGATGACATTGCCCTTGACGGCAAATTCCTTGAATTCACTGAGGATGCTCATGATTCAAAAGGCTGCTGGAGCTCTGCTGTTGAAGGAGTGCCGAGTATGCCCGCGGTTGCTCACTTCTCCAGAGGGCGGAGTGCAACGCCGATGTGCGCTGGCGGCAACCTTTTCACGACTGCGCGCGGCAATCTGCCTGAAGCCGTCTTTCAGGTGTCCTGCGGGTCTTCAGCAGAATCGAGTTTCATCGAGTTACCTGATGCAACCAATCCTCGAATTCGAGGGTTCTCGACGACCGCATCGCCAGCGCTCGCAGTCCGGAAATCTGCGGTTCGGTCGATGCATTTCAAGCGGATCCGTCGACGGCCAAAAAGCCAATATCCATGCGGCTTTGCAGGCATCGCCTGAACCTGGGATGCGGTGTCGAAACGCTGCTTTCGATGCATTCCAGGTGGCCCGATGCTACGTAACACGTGCGGTCACAAGCACGTAACAACGGCGCAAAAGAAGCTCCTGAATCGGCCTTGTCCAGCGGGAGCCGCAGCCCTGTTTCTGGCGAATTTCTCAATGAAATCAAAGCCCTGCACGCGGTGACGTCCCCGTGCCGGCCGGTGCGCTTTCGTGCGGGCATCGTTCCTGCGGTATCCGAAACGAAAGTCAACATTTGGAAGCTACCTTGCGTAGCAAGAGGGACGTGCGCGTGGCCATCAATCTTTCCAGTCACCCTTTGAGAACGGCGCCGATGTCGTCGGCGTCGCAGCTGTCGTACGTGAGCACTTTTCACGGTGCACTGATCGTCGAGGAAGACCCCGACGTGGCCGCCCGGCTGCGCCGCATATTGGGTAACCTCGCGCCCGGCCGCCGCGTCGTGGTCGCATCCACGCGCGTCGAGGCGTACAACCTGCTGGCCTCGCTGCCCTACGACCTCCTGCTGGTCGGCATGTGCCTGCCGGGCAGCGACGGCGTCTCGCTGATCCGCCATGTGCGCGAGACCTACCGGCACATCGAGACCATCGCCATGTCGCCGTGCGACGACCATGAACTGGTGAACGCCGCAATCTCCGCGGGCGCCATCGGCTACTTGCTGACGGAAGCGGACGATGCCGAACTCTCTTTCCTGCTGCGCTCGATCGAGCGCGGCGGTGCACCGATGGACTCGCGCGTCGCGCGGCGCATCCTCGGGCTGATCGCCGCATCGGCGAAGACGCAGACGATCGAGCCCATCCGGACCGTGCCTCTTGCCGAACCGCTGTCGGCACCCGCCCGGCTCTCGCCGCGCGAGCTCAAGGTGCTGCGGCTGATTGCGCAGGGATGGAGCAACCGGCAGATCGCGGACGCGGTCTACCTGTCGGTCAACACGATCGAGTTCCACGCCAAGAGCATCTATCGGAAGCTCGCGGTCAAGTCGCGGACCCAGGCGGTCCACGAGGCGATGCAACACGGTCTTCTGAACTGAAGGCTGCCCGGTCGAGCCACCGCGGCCCCGCCGCTCGGCATGTGTGGTGCGCGTTCCACGGACGCGCCGCGCCGGTCATCGTTCGCCGGCCACGCGCATGGCAGCCATTGAATATCCCTTCGGCGCCCCGCTACAATCGCGGGTTGACCCCTGCTCCAGCGAAGAAGACAAGAGGATCCCCATGAGTGACATGACCTCCGGCTCGCCCCGGATCGACACAAGCAAGCGGACGTGGTTGATCGCATCCAGCTGTGCCGGCGTAGCGGGTGGCGTGGCCACCGTAGTTCCATTTGTGAGCACGTTCCAGCCGTCGGAGAAGGCCAAGGCCGCCGGTGCCGCTGTCGAAGTCGACATCTCGGGCCTGAAGGTCGGCGAGAAAATGACCGTCGAATGGCGCGGCAAGCCGGTCTGGATCCTCAAGCGCACTCCGGAGCAGATCGCCGAACTGCCCAAGCTGGACGGCCAACTGGCCGACCCGCTCTCCAAGCGTCACCCCGACGAATTCACCCCCAAGTACGCACAGAACGAGCACCGCTCGATCAAGCCCGACGTGCTGGTCGTGGTGGGCATCTGCACCCACCTCGGTTGCTCGCCGACAGACCGCTTCCAGGCCGGCCCCCAGCCTTCGCTGCCGGCCGACTGGGAAGGCGGCTTCCTCTGCCCTTGCCACGGTTCGACGTTCGACCTGGCCGGCCGCGTCTTCAAGAACAAGCCCGCCCCCGACAACCTGCCTGTGCCCCCGCACATGTACCTGTCGGAGACCAAGCTCCTGATCGGTGAAGACTCCAAGAAGGCCTGAGGCAGAAGAAGAACATGGCTGAATTCCACGAAATTTCCCCCAATGCGCCCGCCGGCGCGAAGCTGCTCAACTGGGTCGACAACCGCTTCCCGCTGACCAAGCTCTGGAACGACCAGTGGGGCAAGTACTACGCGCCGAAGAACTTCAACTTCTGGTACATCTTCGGCTCGCTGGCGATGCTGGTCCTCGTGATCCAGATCGTCACCGGCATCTTCCTGGTGATGCACTACAAGCCCGACGCGAACCAGGCGTTCGCATCGGTCGAGTACATCATGCGCGACGTGCCCTGGGGCTGGCTCATCCGCTACATCCACTCGACGGGCGCCTCCGCGTTCTTCATCGTGGTGTACCTGCACATGTTCCGCGGCCTCATGTACGGCAGCTACCGCAAGCCCCGCGAGCTGATCTGGGTGTTCGGCTGCGCGATCTTCCTGTGCCTCATGGCCGAAGCCTTCATGGGCTACCTGCTGCCCTGGGGCCAGATGTCCTACTGGGGCGCCCAGGTGATCGTGAACCTGTTCGCCGCCATCCCGTTCATCGGCCCTGACCTGGCCCTCTTGATCCGCGGCGACTACGTGGTGAGCGATGCCACGCTGAACCGCTTCTTCAGCTTCCACGTGATCGCCGTGCCGCTTGTGTTGCTCGGCCTCGTGGTCGCCCACCTGATCGCACTGCACGAAGTGGGTTCCAACAACCCCGACGGCATCGAGATCAAGGCCAACCGCGGCCCCGACGGCCATCCGCTCGACGGCATTCCGTCGCATCCGTACTACACGGTGCACGACATCTTCGGCGTGGTGGTGTTCCTCACGATCTTCTCGGCGGTGATCTTCTTCGCGCCCGAAGCCGGTGGGTACTTCCTGGAGTACAACAACTTCATTCCGGCCGATTCGCTGAAGACGCCCAACCACATCGCCCCGGTCTGGTACTTCACGCCGTTCTATTCGATGCTGCGCGCGACCACCGACGACATGGTCAACGTGTTCGCCCTCATCATCGGCGCGGCTGCCATCCTGAACTTCGTCAAGGGCAAGTCGGGCACGGCGCTGAAGATCGCGATCGTCGTCGTGGCGGCCGTGGCCATCTTCCTGCTCAAGGCCTTCGACGCCAAGTTCTGGGGCGTGGTCGTGATGGGCGGTTCGGTCATCATCCTGTTCTTCCTGCCGTGGCTGGACCACAGCGAAGTCAAGTCGATCCGCTACCGCCCGAGCTGGCACAAGTACGTGTATGGCGTCTTCGTCTTCTTCTTCCTGATCCTGGGCTACCTGGGCATCCAGCCGCCCGGCGTCTGGGGCAATCTGGTCATCGGCTCCTTTGCCCTCGACATCGCCCAGACCATCTCGCAGATCGGCACGCTCTTCTACTTCGGCTTCTTCCTCCTGATGCCCTGGTGGAGCCGCAAGGGCGAATTCAAGCCCGTGCCCGAGCGCGTGGTCTTCGCTGCCCATTGAGACGAGACACGAGAAGTGCAAGAGCTTGAGAGAAACACGATGAAGAAAAGAATTTCCGGTTGGCTCGCGGTCGTAGCTACCTTGAGTCTGGCGCTGGGGCTGACTTTCTCCGCCACAGCATCGGCCGAGTCCGGTGGCCTGGCCTGGGACAAAGCCCCCAACAAGACGAACGACGTGCAGGCCCTGCAGAACGGCGCCAAGCTGTTCGTCAACTACTGCCTGAACTGCCACTCGGCCGCCTTCATGCGCTACAACCGCCTGCAGGACATCGGCATCACCGAGCAGCAGATCAAGGACAACCTTCTGTTCCCGACCGACAAGGTCGGCGAAACCATGAAGGCCAACATCGACCCGCGCCAGGCCAAGGACTGGTTCGGCACCACGCCGCCCGACCTCACGCTGGTGGCACGCTCGCGTGCCGGCCACGGCGGCACGGGCGCCGATTACCTCTACACCTTCCTTCGCACCTTCTACCGCGACGACACCAAGGCCACCGGCTGGAACAACCTCGTGTTCCCGAGCGTCGCCATGCCCAACCCGCTGTGGGAATTGCAAGGCGACCGCCGTCCGGTCTACAGCAAGGTCGAGCAGCACGGGCATGAAACCGAAGTCTTCGCCGGCAGGTGGGAACAGGTCACCCCCGGCACCCTGACGCCAGTGCAGTACGACAATGCCGTCGGCGACCTGGTGAGCTACCTTCAGTGGATGGCCGAGCCCGCGCAGAACACCCGCATCCGCATCGGCGTCTGGGTCCTGCTGTTCCTGGCCATGTCGGTGGTTTTCGTGTGGCGACTGAACGCCTCGTACTGGAAAGACGTCAAGTAGTTCCGTCCACGCCGACCGGTTGCCTCGTGCATCCGGTCCCACAGAGTGGGTTGCCAACGCGACCCACTCTTTTTGATTTTTAGGAGTCTCTCGCCATGATGGTCTTGTATTCAGGAACGACCTGCCCCTTTTCCCACCGCTGCCGCTTCGT
>Ga0163161_10001863_pt1 | contig 15391 bp, 14 predicted proteins | sample S45metaG_FD_129847 | JGI IMG/M metagenome (GOLD analysis project Ga0163161, IMG submission 129847) | Switchgrass rhizosphere microbial communities from Kellogg Biological Station, Michigan, USA - S4-5 metaG | ecosystem: Host-associated > Plants > Roots > Rhizosphere > Soil | place: USA... | reverse complement strand
TCTTTTTAATCAGTAACATACGGCGCATTCCGCGATAGCTCAGTTGGTAGAGCAAATGACTGTTAATCATTGGGTCCCTGGTTCGAGTCCAGGTCGTGGAGCCAGATAGAGAAAAGCCTGCAGCGATGCAGGCTTTTTTTTGCCTTGGATTTGGTGCGCCAATCGGCCCCTACGCAGCTGCTTTTCCTGCCACCCACGGCATTTTCTTACCGATCCGCGACAGAATCCGTCGAACGCCAGACCCTCGAATGACGCGCAGGGCTCTAGCACAATGATTTGCCTTCTTCGTGCGAAAAACTGTCAAAAATCTCTCTTGGAAACATTTTGATACTCGGAGTAATGTGCTCCCTGATTCATCTTCGCGTGTTCAAATTTTTCCAAGGATTAGGAATATGTTGCGCCGACGCATGCTGATCATGTTGGGTGTTTCTCTGGTGGTGGTGTTGCTGTTGGCGGCCTATAAAGCGTTTGCCATCTATCAACAGATTCAGGGTTTTACCAAGCCTCAACCGCCCGTCAGCGTGGCAGTGGTGACCGCGGTTGAGCAGCCCTGGCAGCAGCGCCTGCCGGCCGTGGGGGCGTTCAAGGCGTTGCGCGGTGTGAGCCTGAGCCTGGAGACCGCCGGGACGGTCAAGGACGTGCAGTTCGAGTCGGGGCAAAAGGTTCAGGTCGGCCAACCCCTGGTCCGGCTGGACAGTGCGGTAGAGCAGGCGCAATTGGAAACCGCCCAGTCAGATCTTGGACTGGCACAGCTGGATTATGGGCGCGGCAGCCAACTCGTTGGTGATCACGCCATCTCCAAGGGTGAGTTCGACCGCCTTTCAGCCCAGTTGCAAAAAAACAAAGCCACGGTGAACCAGCTCAAGGCCGCCCTCGCCAAGAAGCACATTCTTGCGCCCTTCAGCGGCGTCATTGGTATTCGTCAGGTGGACGTTGGGGATTACCTGGCCAGCGGGACAGTGATTGCCACGTTGCAGGACCTCAGCAGTCTTTACGTCGACTTCTATATCCCAGAGCAATCGGTGCCAAAGATTGCGATCGGCCAAGGCGTGCAGGTAGAAGTCTCGGCCTATCCGAAACAGATGTTTCCTGGCACCGTCAGCGCGATCAACCCCAAGGTCGAGACCACCACACGTAATGTGTTGGTGCGCGCTACCCTGGCGAACCCGGATAACAAGCTGCTCCCGGGCATGTTCGCCAATCTACAGGTGCTGCTGCCCAACCCGACGGTTCATATCGTGGTACCGGAAAGCGCGATTACCTACACCCTTTACGGTAATTCGGTGTACGCGGTCGCGCAAAAGAAGGCCGAGGACGGCAGCGTGGAGAAAGATGCAGACGGCCAGCCCCTGCTGATTGCCGAGCGGCGCTTTGTTGAAACCGGAGAGCGGCGGGGTGGCCTTGTGTTGGTGACCCGCGGGTTGCAGCAGGGCGAGCAAGTCGTCAGCGCTGGCCAGCTGAAGCTGGATACGGGAACGCCTATCACCATTAGCCCTGACAAGAACCAGTCGGCCGATCGACAGGCTCGTGTTGAAGGTGCGCTATGAAGTTCACCGACATCTTCATCCGTCGGCCGGTGCTGGCCCTGGTGGTCAGCCTGCTCATCGTGCTGCTGGGGTTTCAGGCCTACAGCAAGTTGGCGCTGCGCCAGTTTCCGAAAATGGAAAACGCCCTGATCACCGTCACCACTGCCTACCCTGGCGCCAATGCCGAGACGATTCAGGGCTACATCACTCAGCCTTTGCAGCAAAGCCTGGCGAGTGCCGAGGGGATTGACTACATGACGTCGGTCAGTCGCCAGAATTTTTCGGTGATTTCGATCTACGCGCGCATTGGTGCCAACAGCGACCGTTTGTTTACCGAGTTGTTGGCCAAGGCCAACGAGGTCAAGAACAAGTTACCTGCGGATGCTGAAGATCCTGTGCTGAGTAAGGAGTCCGCCGAAGCCTCCGCGCTGATGTATATCAGCTTCTCCAGCGAGCAATTGAATAACTCGCAGATTACCGACTACCTCTCGCGGGTCATTCAACCCAAGCTCGCCACACTGCCCGGCATGGCCGAAGCCGAAATCCTCGGCAGTCAGGTATTTGCCATGCGTATCTGGCTGGACCCTGTGAAGCTTGCCGGCTTTGGCCTGACTGCCAATGACGTCACGACAGCGGTGCGCCGATACAACTATCTGTCGGCCGCAGGCGAGGTAAAGGGCGAGTATGTGGTTACCAGTATCAACGCCACTACCGAACTGAAGTCCGCCGAAAACTTCGCGGCTATCACGCTCAAAACCGACGGTGACAGCCGGGTGCTGCTGCGCGATGTAGCACGGGTGGAGATGGGCGCGGAAAACTACAACGCGATCAGTTCCTTCGGTGGCACGCCTTCTGTGTACATCGCAATCAAAGCCGCGCCGAGCGCCAACCCACTGGAGGTGATCAAGGAAGTGCGCAAAATCATGCCTGAGCTGGAGGCCCAGTTGCCGCCCAGCCTCAAGGTCGATATTGCCTACGACGCCACCTTGTTCATCCAGGCGTCCATCAACGAGGTGGTGAAAACGCTGTTTGAAGCCGTGCTGATTGTCATCGTGGTGGTGTTCTTGTTTCTGGGGGCGCTTCGTTCGGTGGTGATACCGGTGATCACCATTCCGCTGTCGATGATCGGCGTGCTGTTTTTCATGCAGATGATGGGTTACTCCATCAATTTGCTGACGCTGCTGGCGATGGTGCTTGCCATCGGCCTGGTCGTGGATGATGCGATCGTGGTGGTCGAAAATATTCACCGGCATATCGAGGACGGCAAGCGTCCATTGGACGCGGCATTGGAGGGCGCGCGGGAAATTGCCCTGCCGGTGGTCTCAATGACCATCACCTTGGCGGCGGTCTATGCCCCGATCGGTTTTCTCGACGGGCTGACCGGAGCACTGTTCAAAGAGTTTGCGTTGACCCTGGCCGGTGCCGTGGTGATTTCCGGCGTTGTCGCGCTGACACTTTCGCCAATGATGTGTGTCCTGCTGCTGCGCCATGACAAAAACGCTTCCGGGCTGGCGAGCCGGTTGGACCGGGTATTTGACCGACTCAAACGACGTTATCAACGCATGCTTCACGGTACGTTGAACACGCGGCCGGTGGTGGTGGTCTTCGCGCTGATCGTGCTGTGCCTGATTCCGGTGTTTCTCACATTCACCAAGGCGGAATTGGCGCCTTCCGAAGACCAGGGCATCATTTTCATGATGGCCAGCGCACCTCAGCCGACCAACCTGAATTACATGAATACCTACACTGATGAATTCATCAAGATCTTCAAGACATTCCCAGAGTACTACTCGTCGTTCCAGATCAACGGCTACAACGGGGTGCAGTCAGGAATAGGCGGTTTTCTGCTCAAGCCGTGGAATGAGCGCAGTCGCACTCAGATGGAGATCCTGCCTGAATTGCAGGCGCACCTGGCGCAGATCCCAGGTTTGCAAATATTTGGTATCAACCTGCCTTCTCTGCCCGGTACTGGCGAAGGCCTGCCCTTTGGTTTCGTCATCAATACTGCCCAGGACTATGAGTCACTGCTGAAAGTGGCCGAGCGCGTAAAAAATCGCGCGATGCAATCGGGCAAGTTCGGTTTTGTCGATATCGACCTGGCGTTTGATAAGCCGGAAGTGGTGGTGGAGATCGATCGCGCCAAGGCATCGCAGATGGGCGTGTCGATGCAGGACCTCGGCAGCACGCTGGCGACGCTGTTGGGTGAGGCGGAAATAAACCGGTTCACCCTCGAAGGGCGCAGCTATAAGGTCATTGCACAGGTTGAGCGCGCCTACCGTGACAACCCCGAATGGCTGAACAGCTACTACGTCAGAAATACCCAGGGTGAATTATTGCCGCTGTCGACCTTGATCAGCATTACAGACCGCGCGAGGCCACGGCAGTTGAACCAGTTCCAGCAGCTCAATTCTGCATTGATCTCGGGTTTTCCACTGGTCAGCATGGAGGAGGCCATTGAGACGGTGAAGCAGATTGCCATTGAAGAGGCGCCGCCGGGGTATGCGTTCGACTACAGCGGGGAATCGCGCCAGTTCGTGCAGGAAGGCAAGGCGCTATGGGTGACGTTTGGCTTGGCACTGGCGATTATTTTCCTGGTACTGGCGGCGCAGTTTGAGAGCTTCCGCGACCCGCTGGTGATTCTGGTGACAGTGCCGTTATCGATTTGTGGGGCGTTGATTCCGCTGTTCCTTGGGTGGTCGAGTCTTAACATCTATACCCAGGTAGGGTTGGTGACGCTGATCGGGTTGATCAGCAAGCATGGGATTCTGATCGTCGAGTTTGCCAACCAGCTGCGTAGAGACAAGGGGCTATCGCCGCGGGAGGCGGTGGAACAAGCAGCGGCGATTCGCCTGAGGCCGGTGTTGATGACGACGGCTGCCATGGTATTTGGCATGGTGCCGCTGATTTTTGCGACGGGGGCTGGGGCAGTGAGTCGATATGACATCGGCATGGTGATTGCCACCGGGATGTCGATCGGAACTTTATTCACCTTATTTGTTTTGCCCTGCGTCTACACGTTGTTGGCCAAACGTGACAGGGACGTGACAAGTGACGTTGCCATGGCGCCCATCTAACCGGTTTATTAGTGGCTGTAGCGTCAACTAAACAGCAAGTGAGGGACCGTCCAGTGCCAGTCTAAGCGCTGCGATATTTATCATCTGTTAATTACGGCCAACCGTTCATCCGTGTCTTGTTTTTTTCCGTAAAAAATATTTTGACAAGCTTATAGCTATTTGTTTAGCATCTATTGGATCCAATTATAAGAACAATAAAGTCGACTGACTTTTATGCCGCTCTCGTTTTTTACAAAACATGGAAGAAGGGGTGTGATCGCTATGTATCTGATCAAAGTAAAACAAATTGCAGCCGATATTCTGTTTCTCGATGGTCCCGACGCAATACCCAGCGATAAGTCATTTGACCAAATCGGATTCACATCCATTGACTTCATTGATTTCTGTTTTGAAGTTAAGTCGCAGATCAACCCCCAGGTTGAGCCCGAACACTTATGGCCGTTCCATAAGATGCAGGCTGATCCGGCACTCTGTGTGGATCGCCAGTGGACAGCCAAGGGTTGGGAAGTGGCCAGCGAAATACTTCAAGTTCCTGACAGTACTGTTATTCAGCCGGATAAGATCGGTAGTTTCTGGACGCCAGAGTTTTGCTCTCGGCGCCTAGAGGCGCTTGCCCATGGCTAGTGTCTTCATCACCGGCCTCGCCGTACGACAATCTGGGTTCGACCTGGCGGATATTGGGCGGCAAGACATCCTCCCCATAGCCGCCAAGCAACGGGCCAAGGTGCCGGCGGTGCTCTCTGCACAGTTAGCTAAACATATTGCCCGCGAAGACCGGGCGATCTTGTCCGATGCGGCCATCCACAGTCTATTGGTCTCAGGCGCCGCCTGCGCCATGGCAGAACAAGGCGGCGCGTTTGATCAAGCGGCGCGGGCAGAGATCAATGTCTATACAACTGCAGAAATCGTCCGCGACTTTTATGAGATTCTCTACGACTACCGAATGAAACACCCGGAACTGTCTGCAGAATCCATACACGCTGAATTAGGCCGGGTCGCAGGCGCTGTCCACCCACTGAGGCTGTTCCGCAAGTTACCGACTAATAACCTGTACCACATTGCCAAATATTTTGGCTTTACCGGTGGCGGGTATCCCTTACGCAGTATGTCGTTGGGCGGGCTGTCTTTATTGGAACAGTCTCTGTTCAAGCTGCAACATGCCGAGCAGGGCGGTGCCTTGTTGTGTGCGGTCGGCGATATGACCAAAGCCGATAACCTGGAGGCTTTTCGGAAGATGGGGCTGGTCGAAACAGACCCCGCCGACGCCACTGCCGATAAAGTCAGCGTGACTTACGGGGCGGTGGCGTTGATGCTTGAAAATACCACCCTGTTGCAACATTCCGGTCATGTTGCGCTGGCTGAAATCGTTGCGGTTTATAGCCGATTTGACGCACAGATATATTCAAAACAAGCGGATTGGGAGGCCCTGCTGCAATGCCTGCCGGCTGCGGTTATTGACACGCACCCTGTGGTCGTCATGTATGACAATGGCGCACCCAACTTGCGCCAGGTAGAGGACGCTGCGGTCTTCAAGATCATACCTGAGGCCGACGTTCGCCGTTACAAGCCTTACACAGGCTACGCCGGCAGCACCAGCGGCTTGGTGGATCTGGCGTGTGCCTTGGCAGATGAAAGCATCGAAGTCGGGCGCACACTATTGGTGAACGGGATGGGAATCGGGATTGGTTGTGCCTGTGCGGTAGTCAAAAAGCTACGGCATTTAACTCCTGATCACGCATCGTCGGGAGAACTATCATGAGAGAACGTGTAGTGATCACCGCTCTCGGCTGCTGCACGCCCTTGGGTGATACTTACGATTCAGTAAGAACGGCACTCAGCGAAGGAACGTCGGGGATTCGCGAAATCCACAAGTTTGACACGGGGACATTCAAGAGCCATTTCGCGGGTATTCCACAAGTGGGTAATACACCCGCGTCGGCCTCCAGGCGCAGCCGCTCATGGGATGAGCTTTATATCAGCAACGCTATCAAGGGTTTGTTGGCCTGGCCGGGCACGGATTTAAGTCATCTCGCGCCAGAGCGTATTGGTTGCTTTCTCGGGGTGGATGAGCCTGTTCCTGATATTCATCAGACTGTGGACTTCGTTTACGACTTGGAACGAGACGCGGATAACAGCTTTACAAATATGGCCGCGGTAATGGAGAAGCACTATCGAATCAGTGACTTTTCCCGTATGGACCCGACTCAGTTGTTACGTCAGGTCCATGCGCACGTTCCGTTCCACGGCCCGACCATGGTGCACGTCGGTCTTTGCTCTGCATCGTTACAAGCTATTGGCACCGGCTTTGAACAGGTGGCGAGCGGTCGAGTCGACGCGGCAATAGTGGGTGGCGCCAGTGCCAAGGTCACGCCTGAACATTATGTTGGCCTGGAATCGGTTGATGTGATCTGTACCGATGCCTCTTTACCGCCTGATGGATTGTCGCGCCCTTTTGATACGCGCCGCTCAGGCTATGTGCCGGCGGAAGGGGCGGTACTGTTCTTGTTGGAAACATACACCAGCGCGCTCAAGAGAGGGGCCGTGCCGTTACTGGAAGTCGTGGGGTATGGCGCGAGCATGAATGCGAGTCATATTGTGAAACCGGACCCTGACAGCCGGGAAATGAAACTCTCAATGACGCGCGCATTGGCAAGTGCCCAGTTGAAGGCAAGCCAAATAGGCTTGGTGAATGCGCACGGCACGTCGACGGTGTTGAACGACTTGCATGAGTCCGCCGCGATTTGTTCGGTGTTGTCCGAGGCTGTTCCGGTCACCGCGAACAAGTCGCTGCATGGGCATATGATCGCTGCCGCCGGGGCCATGGAAACGCTTAATACCTTGATTGCGTTGAGAGAAGGCTTTATTCCCGGCACGCGTAATCTTGATGTGAAAGACCCGCAGTGTTCAGCCAATGTCATAGGCGAAACGCGCAGCGCTCATATTGAATATTGCCTCAAGAACTCTTTTGGCATGGGCGGGCTTGCCGCATCCATGATTTTTCGCCGAGTCGATGCTTGATTATAAGGATTGCACAATGAAAACAATCCAGCGCCGCACCGCTTTTCCAGTCGATAAGTTTAATCAAATGGTGATGGGGTATATCAGTGAGGATTACCCAGGTTCGCTGCAAACGGTAACGGACTATCAGGGGTTTATCGACGCCTACCCCGTCATGGATAAAAGCGCCTTGGCAGCGTCGGGTCGGCAACTGCTGGCGGCCGGCAAAATGCACGGCTGTTATGTCGTTTCGACCTCGGGCACTACCCGCAGCCCTGTCATTCTGGCGAATAAGTTCCTGCAGGGTGTTACCGAAAACAGCTACCCCTACCAAGTACGCCAGGCCATGGCCGAGCACGTATTCAGTGCCAATGACGTTGTGGCAAACCTGCTCACGGCTGGCGGCCTGGGTAACAGCTACGAGGGCATGTGCCGGTTGCTTGAGAATATTGGGGTGACCATCCTGCCTGTGGGCCGGCCGGATACCCTGTCCAATAACGCACTCTTGCTCGATTTGCTGGAGCGCTTTTCTGCTGATGTCCTGGTGGGGTCACCCAGTGGGATTGTGCAGGTTGCTCAGGCCGCACTGAGTGCCGGCGTGTCGTTGCCCATACGCAAGATTGTGTTTGTCGGCGAAGCCTTCCACCTGTCCAAGCGCAAGTTCGTCAGTGAACAGTGGCCGCTGGCGTCTTTCTATAGCATTTACGGTGCGACGGAATTGGGGTTTGCCGCGATCAATACCCCACAGATGAGTGCGGGCCACCACCTGGTGCTTTCCGACTGGTTTTTCGTGGAGGTCAGCGAGCAAGGTGAACTGTTGGTCACCGATCTCAAAGCGCCTGTGGTGCCGCTTATTCGCTATCGCATTGGCGACTACGGCGAGCTCTTTTCAATCTCGGGTGACGCGGCCTATTACTTGAGCATCGGCGACAGAGTAGAAGAAGAATTCAGTCTGGGAGGGCACAAGATTCGATTGGACCTTGTGCGCAAGCAACTGACCGCCGCGGGCGTGGATGCAACCTATTGCCAGGTCACACTCAAGTCGGTCGAGTTGGGTCGGGACCGTGTGGAAGTGGCCTTGGATCTACCCGATAGCGAGGTCGGCCAAAGTCTGCAGGCGCACGTTGCGTCAGTACTCAGCCAGATCCCCAAACTGAGTGAAGCCTTGCGGCGTGGCGTCGCCGAGTTGTCGGTTGTGGGCCGCGAGCACTTTCAGTTCAACGCCCGGCAAAAGCTACCGTCCCTGCGAGATGAGCGTCAGCGTGTGGGAGTTGCATGAATGGGCGCAGAGCTATCAATGCGTATCGACAGATTGCTGGCCATTCCCACAGAGCAGCGTTGGCAGGGTGAACTCTTTCAAGCGTATTCGGATTTATTGATTGTATTGAACAACTACCCGCTGAACTTTTCGGATGAGACCGCGCACAGTCGCGAGCGCAGTCGAATGCAAGACTGCCAGCGAAAAGTGCTTGAGATAGAGCAGTTGTTCGAGTCGACGTTGAGCGAGCAGTGGGCAAACTTGTTGAGTGAAGGCAGCCCACTCAGCCGGTTTTTCTACCGCATTTATCAACGCATGGTCAGCGGTGAACTCAAGAGTCTTGACGGTAGCCAGGGGCGGATGTGCCAGGTTGGTGTGGGGGCGATGCCGCTGAGTATTTTACTTTACCTGCAGAAAACCTCCTTTGTGGTGACGGGTATTGATAGTGATCACAGCGCGATTGTGAAAGCCCAGCAAGGGCTCCACGGCGCGCTGAGCGCCTTGGATATCCCGGCTGAACGTTTGAACCTGGTCGAGGCGGACGGCGTAGAGTTTGATTACGGCAGTTATGACGTCGTGGTGGTGTCCATGACCGTTTCCCCGCGGTCCCGCGTGGTGCAACGTATTCTGGATACCTGTCGGCAGCCACAACTTCGTATCGTGTTGCGTGACACCGAAGGCTGGAAGCAGTTTATCTATCGCCCCGTCGGGCTGCCGGCTCAGGACGCTTTGGCGTTAGTGGCTCACCATGTTGGCTGCCCGATTAGCAGTGCTGTTTATTCCGTACGATCTCATCATTGAGGGATACCCATGCTTGTTATATTGCGTGAAACGCCACTGTGGGTGTATGCCGTTTTTTTCATGCTTCTCTATTACGGCGTGATGGCCTGTTTTAGAAGTACTGAAACACGTCGTTCTCTCTTGCTCAGCCCGGTCATCTTCGTGGTGTGGTCATTGGCGGCGATGGACTATGCCACGCATCCACTGCTTTCAATGGGCACTTGGGTGGCTGGGTTAGTAGTCGGCTGGGCAATCGCAGCGTTGTGGTTTGACTATCAGGGTATTACCCAAGGGGAGGCCCGGCACTCCATTTCAGTGCCGGGCTCATTAAAGCTGTTGATACTCTCGATGTTTTTTTTCGGCATTAAATATTTCATCGGTTATGAGCAGGCGACAGATCGAGTGTTCGCCAGTTCACTGCCGATGGTGGTCTTGATCGGCGTGGCGTCGGGGTTGACGATCGGGCTGTTGTGCGGACGCGCGTGGAAGATGCTGTCGATTCTGAATCGGTATTCGCGAGACGGCATTGCCGATGCCACGTGTGTCAACAAGACATGAGGGGCGCCGGGTGCCAGGACGGTCAGCTGGCTGACAAGACGCCGTGGGGGGCTTCATGAATTATCTAGAACTGTGTCCTGAGTTGGAAAGGCATGGGGAACTGTTCCGCGTTCGGCTGGATCCTGATGTGCTGGAGACGTTTATTGCTCGCTACGACGCCAGTCTGGTCACCGTTGAGCTGTGTCACCAGTTCGCGGTGAGGTGTGTGAGGGCAAGCGCCAGCGCGGTGTCAGTGGCCGAGCGGTTTTTGCCGGTGTCGTTGCGTAACCTGAGGGCAGGAGACCTGCGCCAGGCGCGTTATTTATTTGGCCAGGTCTCCCATGAGCCCCGTGGCGGCACGGTGCAGGTTTTCTCGTCGAACGATCCCACCCAATACGATGAGGTGTTTTGTTTGGTGACGGTCATGGCCACGCAGCCATGAATTAAATCGGCCGGGATGCCTTTTGCGTTCTGCTCCTCAGGGGTGTGCATGTCATGATCAATCTTATTATTCCTCCGTTGTTGTTTCCTTACTTTCTGACCTGGCGATCGGGGAATTATACCGAGGCGGCATTGCTGTCATTAGTGGTCTTGATTGTGCTGTGCTACAAGGGCTTGAAGCACAAGTTTATTATTGATTGGAGTGTTGCGTGCGGCTTTGTTCTGGTCGCTTGTATTTCGTACGCTGAACCCGGATTTTTCAGCTTGTCATACACTAAACCGCTGATCTACGCTTTGTTGGCAGTGGCCGGGTGGGGCTCTTATTGTATTGGCAAGCCCTTCACGCTGCAGTATGCAAAGTTAGAAGCTCCGGAGGAGGTCTGGCACACGCCGGCGTTCTTTTTCATTAATAAACATATCACCTTGATGTGGAATGCCGTGTTCAGTCTTAATTTTGGGCTTGCTGTATTGAGCCTGATGTTTAACGACTACTGGCCGATTTACTTATTGATGTCTTACTTCACGATCTTGTGCGCCGTGGTGTTTACTCAAAAATACCCGGATTACTATTTGGCTCAGGGAGAAAGAAACCGTGCGGTATGAAGTGTTTACCACGTCACTGGAGTCAATAGACGAAAACCACTCGGTGTTGGTCCAGGTGGACGCGGTCGCTTCCATCTTTGATGAGCATTTTCCAGGGCATCCGATTGTTCCAGGCGCGTTTACCGTGGGTTTTGTGCTCAGTTGTTGCCGGCACCTGCTGCCGGGTGCGTCCCTGCGTGTAAAACGAGTGGTCTTTATGACGCCGATCACACCAGGGGAGTGTCTGGATTTACAGTTTTCAGGGTTCGACCGGCCCGGCGCCAAGGAGGTCGGCTTTGTCCTGAAAACTTCACGTTCTGTACATTGTCGAGGGAGCGTCATGTATGACTAAGACCGCTATTGTAACGGGAGGAACGCGTGGAATAGGCCGCGCGATTGCAGGCAAGTTAATCGCGGAGGGATTTACCGTTTTCGCGACCTATTTCAAGGATGAAGCCGCTGCAGATCGCCTCACGTGCGAGTTCGGCCCGAGTGCAATCACGGCGCGCGTTGACGGTAGCGACAGGCGTCAGGTTGAACAGTTCTGCACGCAACTTCAGGACCATCCTCTGCCTTCAGTGTTGGTCAACAATGCCGGCATCGCGCGCGATGGGTTGTTCTTGAGTCAAGCGCCGTCCACGTTTGAACACGTGATGGCAAACAATTTTGGCGGCACGCTGAATTTTTGTGAGGTGTTTGCCCCGCTGATGGCAAAGGCACGCCACGGCAATATTATTAATATCGGTTCGGTTGCCGCGCAAAAAATAAAGCTGGGTAATACAGCCTATGGCTGCGCCAAAGCCGCGATTGAACGCCTGAGCATGGGCCTGTCGATCGAACTGGCGCGCTTTGATGTGCGAGTGAACTGCGTTTCTCCGGGCTTTGTGGATACGGACATGTTTCAGGCTTTCGCCGGTGATCAGGTCAGGGAGATTCTCAAGTCGATTCCCGCAAGACGGGTAATGACGGCTGAAGAAGTCGCCGAGGCCGTGTGCCTGCTGGCAACCCGGCGCCTTTCAACCACTGGCAGTTTACTGCGTGTGGGGAATGGCGAAAATGTTGGATGAACCCTTAGCGGTTTGCCCCACGGCGCAACAGAACAGCCCGCCATGGTTGGGCGCGTATCTTCAGCGCGTAGGCAACCCTGACGCAAGCCAACCGGATCTTGCCAGCCTGGCCCGTCTGCACGAAGCGCACGTCACCCATATTCCATTTGATATGGCAGATGGTTTTCTGGACGTAGAGGTGCCTTTTGCATTGAACCTCGTCGCTGAAAAAATCGTATACGGGCAACGGGGCGGCGGTTGTACGCACATGAATGGCATTTTTGCGCAGGCCCTGGAAAGCCTTGGGTTTTCGGTGCAGCGCACCTTGGCCAAGACATTCGCGCACGGCGTATGCCGTGAGTTGTCCACGCACATGGCGCTGGTGGTCAGTGCGCAGGGAACACGCTGGCTATGCGATGTCGGGTTTGGTCTGCGCGGTCCCATAAGGCCGCTTTCGCTTGATGAGCGCGATGATCAGGTGACGCAAGTGCAGGGGTGCCACCGCTACCGCGTCACGCGGCTGGGCAATCGTGATTGGTTGGTGGAGTACCTGCGCGGCGAGTGTTGGCAGGGCCTGCTGGTTGTCCGTGATGCAGACTACAACTATGAAGAGTTTCGCGTGACTCACTTTTACAACACCCATGCCCCCACATCCCTGTTTGCCAGTCATTTCATTTGTGCCCGCCCTCATTCCGAAGGGGGCGATATCCTGCAAAACGGCACGCTGGTGTGTGTCCAGGGCAAGCGTCGTTCCAGCTACAACGTTCGAACGATTGACGAACTGGTTCGCCTGGTGAAGTCGCATTTCAACATCGTTCTTTGTGCGCAAAGATTTCGTCAACTACCGCCAGGCATCAGCAGGGATTAATACGATGACTAAGCGCTGTCTGATCACCAACCCCGTCTCCAATGCGAATCTGTTAGTGGGGTACCTGAAGGAGCAGGGTGTTGACTGCTACGCCGTCATGGAGATGGATAAAGTCAGCAAAATGCCGACCTTGAGCGAGAAAAAGAAAGGCGAATTCAATGCCGAACTCTACCAAGGGATTTTTATCTCTGCCGAACAGGTACCGGGGCCTGATGAACTGCCGTTCGATATCATCCTCGCCGGCAGCGAGAACGGTGTATTCATCGCCGATATCTTGAGCGAGCGGCATGGGTTGCCTGGCAATGACCCCGCTTACTCTCGGTTACGTCGCCATAAAGATGCGATGCAGCGCGCGCTGGCAGAGGCGGGTCTGGCGTGTATATCGACACACGTGCTGGAAGGGAAGGCCGCTGCGCAGTCGGTTCTGGAGCACTGGGATGCGTACCCCTGTGTGCTCAAACCACAGTCTTCGGCAGGCGGTGAAGGCGTGGTTTTTTGCAGGAACCGCGCTGAGTTGCAGAGCGCGATTCTTGCCGCGGATTGGGGAGGCTTTTCTTCAACATGGTCGGACAATGACTGTTTTGTGCTGCAACCCTTTGTCACCGGCAAAGAGTACGTTGTCGATATGGTCGCGCAGCAGGGTACCTATGTGGTTGCGTCCGTCTGTCGCTATATCCGCTGTGATGAACTGGGTATCGAAGGCTGCCCGTTCGTGAAGAAATTCACCTTCCTGCTGGACCCGAGCTCCGCCGCCGTGCGGGCCTTGGTCGACTATGCCAAACACGCGGCTTCAGCCATGGGGATTGAAAACGGAGCAATCCATATGGAGTTGCTGGACAGCCCCAATGGCCCTGTGATGATCGAAGTGGGCGCGCGATTGCACGGCACCATCACCCCGGTGCTGTTCGCGCACTGCTACGCCCCTCACTTACTCGAACAACTGTACTTTTCCAGTTTCGCGCCGGCCGCTGGGCTGTCTGATGCGAGGCTGATCAAGCCGGGCATTATCAGTGACGTTATCAGCACCTCAGCGGGTGTTTTCGGTGAGACGCCTGAGGGTTTGCCGGCAGCGGTCAGTCAGCTCAGCAGCGTGATAGGGGTTCAATTGAATGTCGAAGAAGGGCAGCCCTTCAAGAAAACCAGTGACCTGTTTTCGTCTTCGATGAATGCAGCTTTTTCCCATGCTGACGATGCTGTTCTGTGGGCAGACGTGCAGGTGTTTGAGCAATTGACCGCGTCAGCGCTGAACGGGGCGCAGTTGAGTCCCGAGAACTGGCGGTTTCTTAAGGACGAGTACCTCGCCTATTTTTAAGCCAGGTTCTGCAGGGAAGGCGGCTTGCATGATAAATCACTCTTTTTTTGATGCGCAGTCTTTTGACCGCATGGTTGAGCACTATCGTGAGGCGGGTTACTCGGGTTACCCACGGGCGCTGAGCTATGAACAGTTTGACCGTCTGTACCCTGTATCTTCAAAGTCCACACTTCAGGGTGTGGTGGAGAAGCTGCGTGATGAGGGCCATTTGCGTCATTGTTATTTGGTCAGTTCGTCGGGTACAACTGCCTCTCCGCTGGTCGTGGCCAATGATTTTTGGCCCAGTGTCTCGCGAGACGCTTACGCAGTAGAGCTGCGTCGCTTTTTAGGGCAGCGTGTGTTTTCCAGTCAGGACGTCGTGGCCAACTTACTGGTGCCTGGCGGATTTGGCTGCTTGTACGAGGGGCTTTCGCGATTATTGGAGCCGATTGGCTGCACCGTTTTGCCTGTCGGGCGCCTGGACGTGCAGGACTGCCCCGAGGGGTGCCTGCAGATCTGCCGTGAAGTGGGAGTCAGCGCCTTGCTGGCGACACCGGGCGGTATTATTCAGGCCGCTCACATGGCGTTGAAAGCCAATGTAGTGCTGGATATCAGAAAAGTGATTTATATCGGCGAAGCGTTCTCCAGCGCTAAACAAGATTACATAAGGACGGTTTGGCCGAAGGCCGAGTTTTATGGCCTTTATGGAAATACCGAGATGGGCCTGGTGGGCGTTTCAACCCCTGCACACCCGCCGGGTCATTATGATTTCCTGAGCAAATGGGTACTGGCCGAGGTCGATGCGCAGGGCAAGTTGTATCTCAGCGATTTGAAGGCGCCTATTGTTCCGGTCATCCGTTATGACACGGGGGACATCGCTACGCTGCTGCCCACCTCGCAACATCGGGTCGGCACGTTGATCCTGCAGGGGCGCAGTGATACGAGCTTTAATTTTTGCGGCAATTTACTCAGCCTCTCGAATGTCTGCGAG